>Ga0075434_100005133_pt1 | contig 11893 bp, 11 predicted proteins | sample RhiMethybrSRZTD3_FD_75298 | JGI IMG/M metagenome (GOLD analysis project Ga0075434, IMG submission 75298) | Populus rhizosphere microbial communities from Tennessee, USA - Rhizosphere MetaG P. TD hybrid SRZTD3 | ecosystem: Host-associated > Plants > Roots > Rhizosphere > Soil | place: USA... | reverse complement strand
GCGGCGTCCACGAGCGGCATCTTCGGACGGGCGGTCGGCGAGTAATGGGCGCCCGGCGCACAACGGCCGCCCTGCTTCTCACGGCCGTCTGCGCCCTCGTCGGGGCAGGCAGCTCCGCCGCGGCGCAGCAGGGCATCGTCGTGAAGACGATCGACACGAAGCACTTCCCCGCGGTCAGCGTGACGGTGCAGACGCCGGAGCCCGGCGCTGCACCCGACTTCAAGGTGAAGGAGAACGGCCTCGACGCGCCGGTCACCCTCCAGAGCCCCGATGCCGCCGCGGCGATCGCGGTGGCCATCGACACGTCCAACAGCATGGCCGGGCAGAAGATCGCCGACGCCAAGGCGGCCGCCGCACGGTTCGTCGGGTCGCTCCAGGCGGGCGACCAGCTGGCGGTCTACGGGTTCGGCGCAAAGCCCTACGTCGGGACGGCGTTCCCCGCCAGCCCGGTGTCGGCAGCCACGTCGGTCACCCAGCTCGGCACCGGCGGCGATCCCGGAACGGCGATCTACGGCGCCGTCCAGATGGCCTCCGAGGACCTCGCCAAGGTGAAGGCGCAGAAGCACGTCCTGATCGTGCTGTCCGACGGCGCCTCCCAGAACGACACCGCCAGCCTGGCGGATGCGACGGCGGCGGCCAAGACCGCGGGCGCGACGGTGTACGCCGTCTCGATCGGCGGCAACGAGACCGCGCTCTCGCAGCTTCGCCAGCTGACGGGCCCGACGGGCGGCGAGACGATCTCGGCGGCCGACACGTCGACGCTCGACGCCGCCTACCAGAAGATCGCCGACAACCTCGGCTCGACCTTCACATTCACGTACAGCAGCCTGGCCGAGAAGGGCTCGAAGATCAACCTCGTCGTGACCGCACCCGGCATGGGCGCCGGCACGACGTCGCTCACGGCACCCGGAACGGCCGGCTCGTCGTCCTCGAACGGCCCGACCGTCAAGCTGCCGACGACCGCCGCCGGCCGCGCCGTCATCGCCGGCGTCGCCGCGCTCTTCGTCCTGCTCGGCTGCCTCGTGATCCTGTCGTCGAAGCCCGGCGTCTCGGCGTCCAAGCGCATCGCGCCGTACACCGAGCAGAAGCGCAAGGCGGCCGAGGTCATGGGCTTCGCGCCCTCCAAGATCTCGACGCTGCACCAGCTCTACATCGCGACCGAGAAGATCGTCGGCTCGTTCAACTACTGGAAGCGCATGACCTACCGGCTCGAGCAGGCGGACCTGCCGCTGCGCACCGCCGAGGTCATGTACATCCAGATGGGCGCCTCGCTCTTCCTGGGCGTGCTCGGCAGGGTGGCCCTGGGCCTGAACGGGTTCTTCGTCCTCGTGCCGCTCATCCTGGGCGGGGCGATCCCGGCGCTCTTCGTCAAGTTCTCGGCCCGCCGGCGCCTGAACGCCTTCGAGGCGCAGCTGCCGGAGACGCTGATCACGATGGCGGCGTCGCTCAAGGCCGGTCACGCGTTCAACGCGGCGCTCGCGAGCGTCGTCAAAGAGGGGGCGGAGCCCACCTCCAAGGAGCTGGCCCGCGTCTCGCAGGAGATCGCGCTCGGCATGCCGTCCGAGGTGGCTCTCGAGGCGATGGCCAGGCGCATGGACTCGACCAACTTCGGGTTCGTCGTCATGGCCGTCAACATCCAGCGCACGGTCGGCGGCTCGCTCGCCGAGATCCTCGACATGGTGGCCGACACGGTCCGCCAGCGCCAGCAGTTCACCCGCAAGGTGAAGGCGCTGACCGCCCAGGGCCGCATGTCCGCCTACGTGCTCGTCGCGATGCCCTTCCTTATGGGCCTCGCCATCTTCGGCCTGAACGCCAAGTACATGTCGGTGCTCTTCACGACGAGCGCCGGCAAGATCATGATCGCCATGTCGCTGGTCATGATGGCGATCGGTGGGGCCATCATCCGCAAGATCGTGAGCTTCAAGGGGTAGCCGTCATGATCATCGTCCTCGCCATCGGATTGTTCTGCGCGTCCATCTACATGCTGCTCGGCGGCCTCACCGTCAAGCAGCGGGAGATCGCCCTCACGCTGCGCAAGGCCAAGCGCTACGGCACGCGCGACCAGCGTGAGATCGAGACCCGCCGCAGCGTCAACGACCGGATCGTCGGCCCGATGACGCAGCAGATCGCCGACATCACCCAGAAGATCCTGCCCAAGGCCGACCCGAACGAGATCCACGCCCGCCTCATGGCGGCCGGCCTCTCGCGCTCGATGTCGCCACAGATGTACCTGGCCCTCAAGGGCGGCCTGGTCACGACGGCGCTCGTGGTCGGGATCCTCACGGCGGCCTCGGGTGCGATGCCTCCCATCATGGGCATGATGATCGCCCTGGGCGGCGGCGCCCTGTGCTTCATCGCGCCGGACTTCTACATCAACAACCGCGTCCGCGCCCGTCGCGAGCTGATGCGCAGCGACCTGCCGAACGTGCTCGACCTGCTGTGCGTCTCGGTCGAGGCCGGCCTCGGGTTCGACGCCGCCGTCAGCAAGCTCAGCGAGCGGATGGAGGGCCCGCTGGTCGACGAGTTCGGGCTGGTGCTGCACGAGATGCGGATCGGCGAGAGCCGCTCGGCCGCGCTCAAGAGCCTGTCGGACCGGGTCGACGTGCCCGAGGTGGCGCAGTTCTGCCGCGCGATCATCCAGGCCGACCAGCTCGGCATCGCGCTCTCGCGCATCCTGCGCGTGCAGTCGCACGACATGCGCATCAGGCGCCAGCTTTCGGCAGAGGAGAAGGCCATGAAGGCCCCGGTGAAGATGCTCTTCCCCACCGTCGTCTTCATCTTCCCCTCGATGTTCGTTGTCGCCCTCGGGCCCGCCGCGATCAGCCTGCTCACAACGTTCGGCGGCGGAGCCAAGTAACGCGGGGGGAGCAGGCTCCCCCCACGAGCCCCCACACGGGGCATCTGCAACGTCACTGCGAGGGCGGGAGCCAAGCTCCCGCCCTCAGCCGTTCAGCGCCGCGGGGTCGGCTGATAGCCTTTCGCGCACTGCGGCGACGTGGCCGAGTGGCTAGGCAGCGGCCTGCAAAGCCGTGTACACCGGTTCGACTCCGGTCGTCGCCTTGAACCCCGTGGGGCCAGGCCCCGTCCGGGCCTGGCCCGGTGGTTCGGCCGGGTGGTTCGGATAGCCTGGGGGCGCCTTGGAGACGTCCGCCGAACCGGCGCCCGAACCGATCCCGGCCGGCTGGCGCCGGCTGGCGCTGGCCGGGCTCGCGCTCGTCCTGTTCAACTTCGCCGCGACGATCCTCGTGATCGTCGGCTCCGCCGTCGCGCTGCCGCGGTTTCACCCGCTCTGGCTCCGCGCGGCGCTGATCGCCGCGGCGCACGTCTTCGCGAACGCGTGCGGGATCATCGCCGCCTACCAGATCGCGTTCGCCGGCCGCCGCCGCAGCATCGTGCCGCTCGGCCTGGCGCCGGCCCGCCGGGTGATCTCGACCGTCGCGCTCTATCTCGTCCTGGTGGTGGTGGTGACGGCCGTGGGCGCGGCGATCACCCGCGCGATCGGCCTCGACCACGGCACCACGTCCATCGACACGGACGACCGCAGCCTGCGCTACCGATTGGTGATCGCCGTCGTCGTCGTGCTCGTCGCCCCCTGGATCGAGGAGATCGCGTTCCGCGGGCTCCTGCTCGGGGCACTCTGGTCGCGGTTCGGGTTCTGGACGGCCGCCGTCGTCTCGGGGTTCACGTGGGCCGGCATCCATCTCACGCCGTCCGTGCTCATCATCTTCACGGCCGAGGGCGCCCTGCTGGCATGGGTGCGGCGGCGGACCGGGTCGATCCTGACCGGCGTCGGCCTGCACGGCGCGCAGAACACGCTGGCCGCGGGGCTGAGCGGCGGCGGCCTGGCGCCGCTGCCGGTCGCGGGCGTGCTTCTGGCGACGATCGTCGCGGCCGACCGCTACACGCGTACCATTCGGGCATGACATCCGAACCCACGCCCAGCACCGCCGCCGTCCCGTCGACCGATGAGGAGTGGCGGGCGCGTCTCACGCCCGAGCAGTACGACGTCCTTCGCCGCAAGGGCACCGAGCGCCCGTTCACGGGCGAGCTCGTCCACACCAAGGATGACGGCACCTACGTCTGCGCCGGATGCGGCGCGGAGCTCTTCTCGTCGGACACGAAGTTCGAGTCGGGTTCCGGCTGGCCGAGCTTCACCGACCCGATGAACGCCGAGAACGTCGAGCTGCACCGCGACCTGAGCCACTTCATGGTCCGCACGGAGGTCACGTGCCGCCGGTGCGGGTCGCATCTGGGCCACGTCTTCGACGACGGCCCCGGCGCGAGCGGCAAGCGCTACTGCATCAACTCCTGCGCGCTTCAGCTCGACCGGCGAAGCGACGAGGGGTAGCCCTCGCGCACCCGCCGCAGAAGCGCCGCGTTCTGGAGCGCCAGCGTCCCCTGGCCCGCGATCGCGGCGATCGTCTCGCACGCGCCCTGACCGAACCGGTCGCCCACGACGACCAGCGTGCCGTCGTGGACGCCAACGTGCGCGGCGGCGCGCGCCGCACCGCAGTCTGTGACCGGCACCGCGGCCAGCTCGGCCGTCGGGACGACGGCGACGCCTGATCCCGCGGCGTCGCGCCCGCGCACGACCGCCAGCGCCACCGACCGCGCGCCGGTCTGGCCGCAAGCCGCGAGCACCCGGTGGCGGCCGCCTCGCTCAACGACGAGCGCCGCTCCGGAGACGCCGTCCACGCGGCACGCGGCCGCGACGACGCGGCGAGCCACCACCTGCGGCGAGGCCTCTCGGGACGCGGCGGTCGCGATGTCGAGCAACGCCTCGGCCGTCGCCACGGCCCGCCGTTCCTCGGCGAGCAGGCGCGCGTTCTCGAGCGCCACGGCGGCATGCGCCGCGAGCAGCTCGACCTGGCGCACGGCGAGGGCGGAGAACTGGTTCAGGCCCAGCTTGGCGAGCACGAGCACGCCCGTGGCGCGCCGGTCGTACATGAACGGCACGGCCAGGATCGACTCGTCCAGAACAGCCGTGCCGGGGATGTCCTCGGCGAAGGAGCAGGCGTTCGCGTCGGGGACGTTCACCGTCTTGCCACGCGCGGCGGCGGCGCCGGTGATGCCCTCGCCGACGGAGACCCGCAGCGCGTCCAGCGTCTCGCCCTCGTACTCGGCGATGGTGCCTCGGAACGCGATCGGCTCGAGCGTGCGGCCGTCGCCGTCGAGGATGTAGACGCGCGCGTTGTGGTAGTCGACCATCCCCTCGAGCTCGGCGACGATCGTCTCGCCGATCTGGTGCACGTCGTTCAGCCGGTTGAGCTTCCCGGCCAGGCCGCCGAGGAGGCGCAGCTGCTTCAGCGACTCCACCTGCACCGGGTCGCCCGACCCGCGGGCGCGCCCGGCCTGGACGGCGGCCGTGTAGCTCGCCGCGCGATCCTTGCCGCGGCCCTTGGCCGCATAGAGGGCGGCGTCGGCGGCGGAGAGGAATTCGGTCACGTTGGTCGCGTCGGTCGGGAACGACGCGACGCCGCACGAGACGGTGGTCGTCCGGATGCCACCGGGGAGCGCGCGCACGCGGGCGCACAGCCGGTCGGCGGCCGCGCGGGCGGCGCGCTTTCCGGTCTCGGGAAGCAGGATCGCGAACTCCTCGCCGCCGATCCGGCAGGCGATGTCGCTGCCGCGCAGGCCCTCCATCGCAGCGACCGCGACGCGGCGCAGGACGATGTCGCCCTCCTGGTGCCCGTGCAGGTCGTTCAGGAACTTGAAGTCGTCGAGGTCGAACGCGATCAGCGAGAGCGGCCGCCCGTACCGCTCCGCCCGGTCCATCTCGCGGCGCAGCCGCTCGTGGAAGAGCCGGTGGTTGCCGAGCCCCGTCAGGAAGTCCGTCTGAGCCTCCTGCTCGAGCTGGTGGCGGATGCGCGTGTTGTCGAGCGCGAGCGCGAGCAGGTCGGCGAAGCGCCGGATCAGGTCGAACTCCTCGTCGGAGAACGCCGTGAACTCGCCCAGCCGGTAGGCGTTGAGCGCGCCGATCGGACGGTCGCGCACGACGAGCGGCACGACCACCAGCGCCTCGCGCTCGTCGGGCGGCGTGCCCGGCACGACCTGGATCCGGGGATCATTGTGCGCCGCCGGCAGGTTCTCGGCCGTGCAGTGCTCGATGGCCCATCCGGTCAGGCCCTCGCCGATGCAAAGCGGCGACGCCATGATCTCGTCGGCCCACATGTCGACCGAGTGCAGAGGCATGACCAGACCGCGCATGTCGTCCACCCCGTAGATCGTGACGGCGTCGTAGCCGACGAGCCGCCGCAGCTCGCTCGTGACCCGCTCGAAGAGCTCCTCGAGGCTGGCCGAGCCCAGCAGCATCCGCGAGACGTCGATCAGCGTCTCGTACGACCGCAGCCGCGCGGCCTGGGTATCGCGTTCGGGCGGTTGAGCTTCGGGCAAGGAAAGGGGCGCGGCAGTCGGGGGAGTGCGCCTGTTCTCATGGTGGAGGTTGCGGCGTCGACCTCCCACTCCCCGGACGGGGGATCCCCGCGCGGCAACCATCTACACTCGGGCACGATCGCCCGCCGAGACGAAGGAGCAGCCGACCCGATGCCCGACACCGACGCCATCCTCACCCGCCTGGGCCTCGACCCCATGTCGATGCGCGACGGCGACCTCGAGGTGCGAACGCCGATCACGGGCGAGCCGATCGCGCGCCTCACGACCTCGACCGCGGCCGACGTCGAAGAGGCGGTCGCACGGGCCACGGCCGCGTTCGAGGTCTGGCGGCAGGTGCCCGCGCCGCGCCGCGGCGAGCTCGTCCGCCTGCTCGGCGAGGAGCTGCGGCGCGAGAAGGACGCGCTCGGCGCGCTCGTCACCCTCGAGGCGGGCAAGATCGTCCAGGAGGGCCTGGGCGAGGTGCAGGAGATGATCGACATCTGCGACTTCGCGGTCGGCCTCTCGCGCCAGCTCTACGGGCTCACCATCGCGTCCGAGCGGCCGGGGCACCGCATGTTCGAGACGTGGCACCCGCTCGGGCCGATCGCCGTCATCACGGCGTTCAACTTCCCTGTGGCGGTGTGGAGCTGGAACACGGCTATCGCGCTGGCCTGCGGCGACCCGGTGGTGTGGAAGCCCTCGTCGCTCACCCCGCTCACCGCGCTCGCCTGCCGCTCCATCTTCGAGCGCGCCGCGGAGCGCTTCGGCGACGCGCCCGACGGCCTGGTCGAGGTCGTGGTCGGCGACGCGGCCCGCTCGCTCGTCGACGACCCGCGCCTGCCGCTCGTCTCGGCGACGGGCTCCACGGCGATGGGCCGCACCATCGCACCCAAGATCGCCGGCCGGCTGGCGCGCTCCGTCCTCGAGCTGGGCGGGAACAACGGGATGATCGTCGCCCCCACCGCCGACCTCGACCTGGCGGTGCGCGCGATCGTCTTCGCCGCGGTCGGCACCGCCGGCCAGCGCTGCACGTCGCTGCGGCGCCTGATCGTCCACGAGGACGTGGCCGACGGCCTCCTGGAGCGGCTCGAGCGGGCGTACTCGAGCGTCGGCGTGGGCGACCCGCGCGAGGACGGCACGCTGTGCGGTCCGCTGATCTCCGAGGACGCGTTCGCCGACATGCAGAAGGCGCTGGATCGGGCCCGCTCCGACGGCGCCCAGATCTCGGGCGGCGAGCGGCTGCACGGCGACCGCTGGCCGGACGCCTACTACGTCCGCCCGGCGATCGCGCGCATGCCGAGCCAGACTGACCTCGTCCGCGAGGAGACCTTCGCGCCGCTGCTCTACGCGATGACCTACTCCGACCTCGACGAGGCCATCGCCCTGCACAACGACGTGCCCCAGGGCCTCTCGTCGTGCGTCTTCACCGGCGACCTGCGCGAGAGCGAGCGCTTCCTCTCGCCGGGCGGCTCGGACTGCGGCATCGCGAACGTGAACATCGGCCCGAGCGGCGCCGAGATCGGCGGGGCCTTCGGCGGCGAGAAGGAGACCGGCGGCGGCCGCGAGTCGGGATCGGACGCCTGGAAGGCCTACATGCGCCGGCAGACGGCGACGATCAACTACTCGACCGAGCTGCCGCTGGCCCAGGGGATCGTGTTCGACGTGGCCTAGCCTAGGCCCGCTCGATTGCCTCGTGCTGCTTCACGTCGAGGCGGCGGATGACACGCAGGAGCCGGGCGACATGCTCCTTCTTCTCGTCGACGATGCGCTGGACGTGCTCCTTGGCGTCCTCGTCGGCGAGCGAGAAGGCCTGCTCCTCGTAGCGGTTGATGGCCAGGAGCTCGTCGGCCAGGTTCTCGCGCAGCGCTTGGAGGTCGGCGTGGAGCTCGGTCAGGCGCACGCGCGCATCCTACGCCGTCAGCCTCTGGATGTCGCGGGTCTCGCAAGCTGCAAGGCCGCCTCGCACTCGCGCCGGGCCGCCCTGTTCACCCGATGTGGAGGAAGCGGCGCGCCGAATCGGTCGGCATCGTCCGCCGGATGCACGAGGGGCCGGCGCGCATGGAGGCGAACGGGGCGGCGGGCGGAACACCGCCGGTCGACCCGGTGGAGCTCTTGCGGAGCCGGAGGTACGTCGCGATCCTCGTGCTGGGCGCTCTGGTGGGGGTGCCGATCGCCGTGGTCGCGTACTTCTTCCTGAAGGCGGTCGGCGAGCTCCAGCACTACGTCTTCACGACCCTTCCCGGCGATCTCGGCTTCGACGCGGAACCCGCCTGGTGGCCGATTCCGATGGTCGCCCTGGGAGGGCTGTTCGTCGCGCTGGTGATCTCCCGGCTGCCGGGCACCGGAGGGCACGAGCCCTCCGAGGGCTTGAAGACGCAGCCGACGCAGCCGGCCGCGCTGCCGGGAATCGTCGCCGCGGCGCTGGCCACGCTCAGCTTCGGCGCCGTGCTCGGGCCCGAGGCGCCCTTGATCGCGCTGGGCGGAGGACTGGGGGTCCTCGCCGTCAACCTCACCCGTCGCGACGTCCCGGACACCGCGCGCATGGTGATCGGGGTCGCCGGCAGCTTCGCGGCCGTCAGCACGCTTCTCGGATCGCCACTCACCGGTGCCTTCCTGCTGATGGAGGCGGCGGCAGTGGGCGGCCCGCTGCTCGGGGTCGTGCTGACCCCCGGACTCCTGGCAGCCGGGGTCGGGGCGCTCATCTTCGTCGGCCTCGACAGCTGGACCGGCTTCGGCACGTTCTCGCTCGGCGTCCCGAACATCCCGCCGTTCGGCACGCCGGACGTCGCGGAGTTCGCCTGGGCCATCGGCGCCGGCATCGCCGGCGCTGCGGTGGGCGTCGCAATCCGGCGGTCGGCGCTCATGCTCCAGCCCGTCGTCGCACGGCGCCGCATCCTGTGGACGCCCGCCGCCGGCATCGGGATCGGATGCCTCGCCGTCCTGTTCGCGGAGGCGACGGACCGCGGCTCGTCTCAGGTGCTCTTCTCCGGCCAGGACGCGCTGCCGGGATTGATCCAGACGGCAGGTGGGTGGACCCTCGGCGCGCTCGTCCTGCTGGTCGCGTGCAAGGGCGCCGCCTACGCCCTGTCGCTGAGCGCCTTCCGGGGCGGGCCGGTCTTCCCGGGCATGTTCATCGGCGCGGCCGGCGGCATCGCCCTCTCGCACCTGCCCGGGTTGCCGGTGATCGCAGGCGCAGCGATCGGCATCGGGGCGGTGACCGTGGCCATGCTCCGGCTTCCGCTCACGGCGGTCCTCCTCACCACGCTCTTCCTCCAGGACGACGGGCTCGCGCTCATGCCCATCGTGATCGTCGCCGTCGTCGTCTCGCACGTCGTCACGGCGCGGCTCGAGCCGGCCCCGTCAGCCGCCGGTGCAGGCGGCCAGGGACCGCCGCACCCGCCGTGAACGGAGGCCGCATGTCTGCTCGACCACCCGGAGACCCACAGCCCGAGCCTCGAACCCTCGTAGCGCGACGAGCACAGCGGATCGCGGGCCGGCGGTTCATGACGCTCGGGCTCGCCGCGACCTTCCTCCTGCTCTCGTTCCTGGGAGCCGTCCTCATGTGGCTCATCGACGAGAGGAACTTCTCGTCGTTCGGCCTTGCCGCGTGGTGGGCGCTCCAGACGGTGACCACCGTCGGCTACGGGGACGTTGTCCCCACGACCGCCCTCGGCAGGGTCGTCGGCGGGATCGAGATGGTCATCGGGATCTCGTTCATCGCCTTCCTCACCGCCACCGTGACGAGCACGGCGATCGAGCGCGGCGCAGCCGAGAAGCAGGACGCCGCGCTCGAGGCCGCGACCGAGAACACCCAGCGGATCATCGATGCGCTGGGGCACACCGCGACGGCGGTGACCGAGTTGAACGCCCGGCTCGACCGCATCGAGGCCCGGCTCGACCGGTGACCGGAGCGCCGACGGAGGGCGCGCCGGAACTCGGCCACGTTTGGAGGCTCGCCGCCAGCCTGCAAGAGACCCGCGATGCTAGCCTCGGCCGATGCTCGACCACGCGGGAGTCGCGGTGTCCGACCTCGCCGCATCCGAACGCTTTTACCGCACCGTGCTCTCCGTGCTCGGCCTCGAGCCGAGCTACGCGGGAGCCGACATGGTCGGGTGGGACGACTGGTGGATCGGCCCGGCGGACCGCGAGCACCCTCTGACTCGCGGCCTGCACGTCGGCTTCCGCGCACCCGACCGCGCGGCCGTCGACGCCTTCTGGCAGGCCGGCATCGACGCCGGTCACCCGGACGACGGCGCGCCCGGGCCGCGCACCGTCTACGGCCCCGACTACTACGGCGGCTTCCTGGTCGACCCGGACGGCAACAGCGTCGAGGCCGTGCATACGGGCCGCGAGCGCCCCGTCGCCGACGGCCGCATTGACCACCTGTGGCTCCGCGTCCGCGACCCGCAGGCGTCGCGGCGCTTCTACACGACGATCGCGCCGTATGCCGACCTCCGCCTCGCCCACGACGCGCCGGATCGCGTGCGGCTCTCCGGCCCCGACTTCTCCTTCTCGCTCGTGCACGACGAGCGCCCGCTCACCGAGCACGTCCACCTCGCCTTCCCCGCGGACGCGGACGCCACGGTGCGGGCCTTCCACGCCGCCGCGCTCGCCGCGGGCTACGAGGACCACGGCGGCCCCGGCGAGCGCGCCGTCTACCACCCGGGCTATTACGGCGCCTTCGTGCTCGACCCGGACGGGCACAACGTCGAGGTCGTGAACCACAACGACGGCTGAGGCATGGTCAAGCGGGACGAAAGCGGCTGAAGGGGCTCGAACCCTCGACCTTCTGCATGGCAAGCAGACGCTCTAGCCAACTGAGCTACAGCCGCTGGAGAGGGGTCAGTATACCCGCGCTCAGGGCCCGGCTGCATCCAGCGCCAGGTTGACCTGGAGGTCGGCGGCGGCGTTCTCGGCCCGCGGGATCTCGACGAATCGGACGCGCTCGAAGGCGGCGGCGACGCGGCGGGCCTCGAGCCACAGCTCGCGCAGCGCGGCGTTCTTCACCCGATAGGCGCCGGTCATCTGGCGCATCAGAAGCTGGGAGTCGGCCCGCACCTCCACCTCGCCCACGCCCAGCTCGGCCACGGCGCGAAGCCCGGCGATCAGGGCCCGGTACTCGGCGACGTTGTTGGTCGCGACACCGATCGTCTCGCCCGCCTCGACGAGCACCGTGCCGGCCTCGTCCTCGATCCGGTAGCCCGTGGCGGCCGGCCCGGGGTTCCCGCGCGACCCGCCGTCGACCCAGAGGCGGACGGCCTCACTCACCGCGCACCGCCAGGACGCGCAGGAGGTCGTCGACCCGCCCGTCGACGGTCTCGAGCGCGCCGGCGGCGACCGACGACTCGTCGTGGATCCCGTGCTCGGTGACGACGGCGACGACGACCGTCCGGGCCGGCACGTCACCGCGCTGGGCCAGCTTGATGACCGCCGCGATGGGCGCGGCGGACGCGAGGTCGATCCAGGTGCCCTCGAGCTCGCCCATCTGCATGCGGGCCTGCTCGAGCTCGGCGTCGGACAC
>Ga0075434_100005130_pt1 | contig 11896 bp, 9 predicted proteins | sample RhiMethybrSRZTD3_FD_75298 | JGI IMG/M metagenome (GOLD analysis project Ga0075434, IMG submission 75298) | Populus rhizosphere microbial communities from Tennessee, USA - Rhizosphere MetaG P. TD hybrid SRZTD3 | ecosystem: Host-associated > Plants > Roots > Rhizosphere > Soil | place: USA... | reverse complement strand
TCGGGCGACTGCAGGGTCAGGGATGCGAAGGCTGCAAACCGGTCCGGATTTGAAGCGCAAAGTTCGGCAAGCCTTTCATTCTGGACTTTGACAATTTGCGCGGCGAGATCGCGGTCGCGGTCGTACCAGAAGGGATTGATCGACAGCACCTCCATGTCGATCGACTGGCTGTCCATCGCTGCGAGCCGCTTTTCGATCTCGATGAAGGCTTCTGATGCGCCGTTCACCGGCGGCAGCTGCAAACGGACGGCGTCGGCGCCCACAAGCGCGCCAGCCTCACGAAAATGACAATGAGAGTGCACGTCGATCGTCTTGATCCGCTTTCCCGCGACCATCACCGGCAGTGTTTGCCGGCTTGATTGTGCGGCGCTGGCACGGCTCAGAAACCCACAGCTGCAGAATACAATCCCATTTGCAGCGGCGGCAGCACCGCCCTTCAGGAAATCACGGCGCGAGTTCATGGCGCTTCTCCCAAGGCTTGTTTTGCGAAACCAGCGTATGACGGCGGAGGCGCCAACCGCAAGGCGGCCGGCGGCAAGACATTGTTGAAGAGGTTAGCGCAGCACGTGTTTCGGCAGCCAAAGCGAAATCTCCGGGATATAGGTCACGAACATCAACACAAGGAACATAACCGCATAAAACGGCCAGATCTTTCGCATTACTTGCTCGATCGACACCTTTCCGACTGCGCATCCGACGAACAGGATTGCGCCCACCGGCGGATGGCAAAGTCCGATGCCGAGATTGAGCAGCATGATCATGCCGAAGTGGACGGGGTTGACCCCGAAATTCTGCATCACCGGCAGAAGAATTGGAGTTGCGATCAGGATCGAGGGCGCCATGTCGACCAACGTGCCGAGGAGAAGCAGCAGAACGTTAATCAGGAACAGGATTACGTATTTGTTTGACGAGATCGACAGGAAGAATGCGGTCATCTTGGCCGGCATCTGCGTCAGCGCCATGATGTAGCCAACGGCAGACGCGCACGCGATCAACGTCATCACCATGGCGACGGTACGCAAGGTGCGGTGCAGCAGCACGGGAAGGTCGCGCCAGCGATAGTCGCGGTAGATGAACATCGTCACGATGAAAGCCCATATACAGGCGACAGCTCCGGCTTCGATCGCCGTGAAGATACCGCCCAGAATGCCGCCGAGAATGATGACCAGCGTCACCAAACCCCATGCGGCGTCGATGGTGATCTTCAGAGCATCTTTTGCTCCAGCGGTCTGACCCCGCGGGTGACCGTCTCGATAAGCGATCACGAGACACAGAATGATGAGCGAGAAGCCAAGCAGCAAGCCCGGGAAAACGCCAGCCATGAACAATGCACTGATCGAGATCGTGCCCCCAGTCGCGAGCGAGTACAGCACGGCATTGTGGCTTGGTGGCACCAATAGCGCTTGCACTGATGAGGAAATGGTGAGGTTGGTCGCGAATACGCGCGGGTAGCCGGTCTTCTCCATTTGCGGGATCATCACCGACCCGATCGCGGAGGTGTCGGCGACGGCCGAGCCTGAGATGCCGCTCAAGAACGTCGTCGCGAGCACATTGACGACCGAGAGCCCGCCACGGACCCGGGTGAATCCGACCAGCACGTCAGCGAAGGCGATCAGGCGCCGGGCCATTCCCCCTTCGGCCATGATTGCCCCGGCCAGCACGAAAAAGGGAATGGTCAACATCGCGACCTTGCTGACGCCGTCGGAGATTTTCAGCATCAAGGCTTCCAGCGGAATTCCAATCCATACCGCACCCGCAATGGCGGAAAGCGCAAGCGAATATGCGATCGGCATTCCGATGACAAAGCAGATCACCATCGTCGCGAGCAGAATGAAGATGTCCATGGGTTTTCATACCTGCTCATTCGAACTGCACGGTTTCGCCATTCTGGGCGATCGGGTCGGGAGGAAGTCCCAGGCAAATCCGCTCGATGATGAAGAGCAAAAGACACAGGCCGCCCATCGGGATTGGCAGATAGGTGACACCCACTGACAGGGACGGGAAGTCGGCAATACTATTCTGCCAGGTCACCTCAACGAGTCCCACGCCCCAAACGATCATAAAGATCGCGATCGTCGCCATCAGAAGCTGCACGAGGAAATCGAGCATTCTCCGCAATCCCGGCGGGAGGCGATCGGCGAAGTATGATACGTTCATGTGCAGGTTGAACCGGTAGGCCGCGGCGGCGCCGACAAAGGTCAACACGATTGTCAGCAATATTGCGAGCGGCTCGGGCCAGGAGGCTGCGCTGTTGAGCACGTAACGGGTGAACACCGCGTAGGGGATAACCGCCGAGATTAGAACGAGTGCGCTCGCGCCAACGGCGACGCACAACAAATAAAGGTAGTCCATTGTTCGGCGATACAGTGCGGCCATCTCAAAGCTCCCACGTGAATCGTGCCGACCAATGACCGGACTAGACGATGGCCTGGATTCGCTTGATCATATCTTGATATTTCGGACCGTATTTCTCCCAAACCGGTTTCGCCGCGTTTTGAAATGGAGTTTTGTCCGCTATCGGAATAATTTCGCAGCTGGCAGCCTTGGCCTTCTCCATTGCCTGTTGCTCATATTTGTTCCAGAGTTCGCGCTGCTCAAACTGAGCTTCGCGGCCAAATTTCTTGATCAGGTTCTGATCGTCAGGCGACAGCGTCGCCCAAGCTTTCTTGGAGAACGCCAACACCTCGGGAATGATGAGGTGCTCGGTAAGCGTATAGTACTTCGCAGCCGTATAGTGGTTGCTGAAAACGTAGCTCGGCGGATTGTTCTCTGCGCCATCGATCACGCCGGTTTGCAGTGCGCTGAAAACCTGGTCGTATCCCATCGCGATGCCGTTGGCGCCAAGCGCATTGACCATATCGATGAAGATCGGGTTACCAATCACGCGGATTTTCAGTCCCTTGAGATCCTCGATCGATTTCACCGGTTTCTTGGCGTTGTAGATGCTGCGCGCACCCGCATCCATCCAGCATAGTGCGACCAGGCCAGCGCTGGCGTGGGCAGTGATCTTGCCGAGCAATTCCTGTCCGATCTCTGCGTCCATCATTTTTTGCGCATGCGCTACGGTCTTGAACAGGAACGGCATGTTCACAACATTGATGTCGTCGACGATGGGGCCTAACGCGCCGGCGCTGACGCGCAACAACTGGATGGCGCCGATTTGTGTCTGCTCGATCGTCTCCTTCTCGCCGCCGAGTTGTGCAGACGAAAACATCTGTACCGAAAGTCGGCCGCCCGTTGCGGCCTCGAGCTTCTTGCCCAGGTTCTCCGTCGCCGCGACTGTCGGGTAGCCGGGAGGATGAACGTCGGCTGCCTTGAAGACAGCTTTGGCCTGCGCCGAGGCCGGTGAAAGGGTCGGCAAGCTCGCGGTCGCTCCAAGGGCGGCGGTAAGCCTGAGGAAATCACGACGTTTCATTGCAAATTCCTTCCATGCGCTTCATCGTGTTGTCATCGTGATACAGCGTGACTTGCGATGCTACACGAAGCCGGCGCGATGTCGGGTCTCGCTAGCGCCGGCGCCCGTCAGCAATTCGATCAGCGCCAGTGCCTGCTCGGCATGCGCAGCATTCGTGGTTACGCCGGCCTAAGCTCGTATCCAGGCGGCAGCGGGCCGGATAGCTCGACGCCCTCAGCAGCAATGATCTCCGTCGATTGTGTGCAGCCGACCGGCCGCCTCGCATCAGATACCGCAAGCTCGCGCATGGCGGTTGCACCATTTGGAAAGACTTTCAGGCGCGCAGCGACTTCATCGGCTATGCCGAGCTGAGCCAGGAGCTTTGCAACGTGAATGCCCGCCGTAGAAGCATTGGTATCGGGAACAAAGATCGCATCTGCCGCGAGCAGCGCTTTCCGCAAGCCGTCGACGGCGGCGACGGTCAGGCTTGGGTCGCCCTTGCGCACAGCGAGCGCAGTTTCGACCTGACCGATGTCCGCAATCGAGGAGGAAACGACCTGTCTCTCCACGGCCAATTTCGCGACCAGCGCCGCTGTGAGGATGATGAGGTCTGCAGGGACGCCCTTGAGCAATTTGTCAGCCATGGCGCCCACTGCGCCAAATTCGCCTTCGATCTCGAATCCCGTCCTGGCTTTGAACGCTGGCGTGAGGCTTGCGATCAGGCCCTGCGCCGCGCCGCCACTCAGGATTTTCAGGCTGCTCATGCGGAAACGTCCATCGCCGCAATCAGGCTATCGCGCGTGATTGGCAGGCTTCGCACTCGCACGGCAAGGCAGTCGAACACTGCGTTGGCGATCGCGGCGGTCACCGGGCCGTGCGCAGCTTCGCCTGCGCCGACCGGCTCGATATCGGCGTGCTGAATCACTTCGACGTCGACGTGCGGCGCCTCGCTGAAGCGCAGGATCGGGTAGTCCGTCCAGCTGGTGCTGGTAATACGTTCGGAATCGAACCGGACGCGCTCCTTCAAAACCCAGCTGGTCGCCTGGATCGCGCCTCCCTCAATCTGGTTGATGACTCCGTCAGGATTGATGGCCTCTCCGACATCGACCGCGAGCGTCAACCTTTTAACGCGGATCTCGTCGGCTCCCTCGATCTCGGCGACAGCGGCGCAATAGGCACCGGTGTTCTTGTAGCGTGCAAAGCCGATACCAAAGCCCGTGCCAGCCCTTGCTGCGGGCTTCCACTTGGCGCGTTTTGCCGCCGCCCGGATTACGTCGTTGGCGCGTTCATCCCTTAAATGGCGCAATCTGAATGCAACCGGATCTTCCCCACGCTCGATCGCGATCTCGTCAAGGAAGGATTCCATCGCAAACACGTTGCCTTGTCCGCCCAGCGTTCGCAATGCCGACGTGCGCACGGGCATGGTCAGAAGGCGGTGGCTTTCGATTTTCCAGGATGGAAAATCATACAGCGGAATCGAGTTGCGGTCGCCGCCGCCGCCGTTCGCTTGTGGCGGGTTGACCGAGATCACGCGCGGGAAGGGGTGTTCGATCTCGAAGCCTGCGAGGAGTGCGGGCTGCGCAGAGCGTCCGGGCCGCGCGGCGTGGCCGTTGCTCCAGATCGAATGCCGCCACTCGACAATCTCGTTCTGCGCGTCGAGATCGGCCTCAATTTCGATCGCCATCGCCGCGCCAAATGGCGCATGGGTCATTTCGTCGGCGCGCGACCATTGCACGCGCACGGGCCGCCCGCCTGCGGACTTCGCAAGCAGCACGGCATCGAGCGCCGCATCGTCGGCTGCGTTGTGCCCGTAGCATCCGGCGCCCTCGATGTGCTCGACAGTGATGTGCTCGGCGGGAATCTTGAGAACCAGCGCAAGATCGGTGCGCAGGAGATAAACGCCCTGGCTGTGAGTCCAGACATGGACGCGCGTGTCGTTCCATAGCGCGATCGCGCAGGACGGCGCCATCGAGGCATGCGCGATGTAGGGTCGCATATATTGTCGCCGGATCGTGTGCGCCTTCACGCGGTCGCCTGGCGTCGTCCGGCGGTCAATGATCGTCGATTCCACCGGCTGCGCCTTCAGGAAGCCTGCCAGATTGCCTTCGTCAGGCAGTCCTTCGCCAGACGACCAATCTGCGCCCTTGCGTAAGGCCTGTAGCGCAGCTTCGGCGGCAGATTCGGTTTCACAGACCACGCCCGCAAAGCTACCGTCGCGCACCACCGCAACCAGTCCGAGCACGCCGCGTGCGCCGCTCTCGTCGAGGCTGAGAAGCTTCGCACGCGTTGCTTCCGGCCGCAGAACACGGCCATGCAGCATACCGGGCAGAACGGTGTCGTGAATGAAGCGCGGCCTTCCGAAAACCTTATCGGGAATGTCGATCCGTTGAACTGAAGTGCCGGCAAGCGTGCGTCTTGCGACGGCCTTGGGCTGGGCGCCTCCTGTCGCATCGCGGTCGAGCGGCACGTCCTCGGCAAGTTCCCAGTAGCTTGTTCTGATGTTGCCGGGTCCGGAGAATGTGCCGTCGTCGATCGTAAGGGCGTCAGCTTCGACGCCGAGACGATCCGATGCCGCAGTGAGAAAGAGCTGGCGGATTTCGGCGCATGCCTGCCGTATGGCGCGACCTGATTGCTGGATCGAGAGAGAGCCCGAAGTAACGCCTTCGTTCGGGCTTGACGCCGTCGAGGCGCGCACCATCCTGACGCGACCGATATCAACGTCAAGTTCGTCGGCGGCGATCTGCGCGAGCGCCGTCACGATCCCTTGCCCGATCTCCACTTTGCCGGGCGAGAGATCAACTTTTCCCCCGGCTGAAAACGTCACCCAGGACGACAGTCGCGGGTTTGCAGCTAGGTTGACCGGCAATTTCGAGTCGATGGATTTCATCTCGTTGCCATCTCCTCCGCGGCGCGCAGCACTGCCCGCACCATGCGGTTATGCGCCCCGCAACGGCACAGATTGCGATCGAGCGCCAATCGCACCTGCGCTTCCGTGGGCCTCGGATTCTGCTTCAGCAGCGCCGCTGCGCTCATCAAAATCCCGGATACACAATAACCGCATTGTAGCGCCTGCTCGGCGATGAATGCTCGTTGCAGCGCATGGGGTCGATCGGCGGTGCCCAGGCCTTCAAGCGTGATGACATCCTTGTCGACGAGCGACCACAGCGGCGTGTTGCATGCGGTCACCGCGCGGCCGTCAACGATGACATGACAGGCGCCACATTCGCCCGCGCCGCAGCCGAAATGCGCCGCCGTGAGACCGAGACGTTCACGAAGAAGATCGAGCAGCGATCGATCAGGATCGTCGTCGATCTCCGTCAAGGCGCCATTGAGGCGAAATCGAATGAGCGTCATGGAAGGCTTGCGATCAGGATTTGTTGAATTTTTTGACGACTTCAGCCCATTTCGCAATGTCGGCACGCAGGAAAACATCAAATTCCTGAGGGCTCATCGACATCGGCACCGCGCCCTGGTCGAGCCAGAGCTTGACGATGTCGGGTCGCTTGACGAAGTAGGTAAGGGCCGCGTTGAGTTTGTCGATGATCGTCTTTGGCGTTCCTGCCGGAGCCATCAAACCAAGCCAGATTGTCGCTTCGTAGCCGGGAACATCGGATTCGATCGCGGTCGGCACATCGGGCAGCACGGTCGATCGCGCCTGACCCGTTGTAGCCAGAGCGCGCACCTGCTTTTCGGCGATATTGGCCGCCATTGCGGGCACCGCGTCGATCATCATCTGCACTTGTCCGCCGATTACGCCGGAACGCGCTTCACCACTGTTTCGGTAAGGGACGTGAACAAGGTCGATGCCAGCCATAGCTTTGAACAACTCTCCCGCCATGTGATAGGGGGTGCCCTGGCCCGAGGATGCGTAGTTGAGTTTCCCCGGCTGCGATTTCGCGAGCGCAATGAACTCGGGCAGGGTCTTCGCCGCGACGTCCGGATGCACGACAATGACAAGATCGGAATAGTTGACTGGCGCGATAGGGGAGAGATCGCGCATCAACTCGTATTTGCGTTGCGCGAATGGAACCAGCGACTCGTTCGCAGTCTGCGTGTTTGACATCATCAACAGCGTATAACCATCGGGCGGCGACTTCGCAGCTTCCAGAGTTCCGATGACGCCGCCAGCGCCGGTCCGGTTCTCGATGACGAAGGGCTGACCGAAACTCTCCTGCAGCACGTTGCCGATCAAGCGGGCGGCAACATCGGCAGGTCCGCCCGCTCCAAAGGGAACGACGATTCTAACCGGACGGACCGGATAGTCTTCTGCGTGAACAATCGGACCAAGAAAAAAATTAACAATTAGCGCCGCCGCAAGGGTCGGCGCGCGCCTTGGGCCGGTCATGTCCTTCTCCCCTGGGAATGCTCGTTGTGTTCGCAATCTAGCCGCAAGGCGAACGGACTGTCGACGATAGACTAGGTTTACGACGTTGGAATAAGAGATAATTTGCGTCCCGACCTCACCAACAGGGAAAAGCGGCCATGAGACACCCACGGATTTCGCGCCGCGACGTGCTGAAGGGCGGCGCCGCTCTGCTGGCAGGCGCCACCTTCTCCACGCGCGTTCTCGCGACCACGCCACCGCCAGAACCAATCACACAGGCCTTGATTGACGCGGCAAAGAAGGAAGGCCAGGTCAACTACTATACGTCGACCGATCTTCCCGTCGCCGAGAAGCTCGCAAAGTCCTTTGAAGCGAGATACCCGGGTATCTCCGTGCATGTCGAGCGCTCCGGCGCCGAGCGCGTGTTCCAGCGGATCGGTCAGGAATACGCCTCGAATATCCATGCCGTCGATGTCGTGAATTCCTCCGATGCCGCACATTTTGTCGTCTGGAAGCGCGACGGCATGCTCCTGCCTTTTGTGCCGGAGGACGTCGCTCGATTTCCTGCCGAGCACCGCGACGTCGATGGTCAGTTTGCGAGCTTTCGCGTCTGGCTCTCGATCATCGCCTACAATACCAACCTGGTAAAGGCGGAGGAGGCGCCAAAGAGCTTTGCCGATTTGCTCGATCCGAAATGGAAAGGCAAGATCGTGAAGGCGCATCCCGGCTACAGCGGCACGATCATGACGGCGACCTACCAGATGCAACGCGATCTCGGCTGGAGCTATTTCGAAAAGCTCGCCAAGCAGAACGTGATGCAGGTGCAATCGTCGACCGATCCGCCCAAGAAGCTCGACCTCGGCGAGCGCGCCGTCATGGCCGACGGCAATGAGTACAATATCTTTGAATTGAAAGAAAAGGGTCGCCCCGTCGAGCCCATCTATGCCAGCGAAGGCTCGCCGCTGATTATCGGCCCCAATGCCATCTTCAAATCCTCGCCCAATCCGAATGCGGCAAAACTGTTCCAGTCGTTCTGCCTCGGCAGAGAGGCGCAGCAGCTCATCATCGACGCCGGCGCGCTCCGTTCGGTGCATCCGGACACGACGGAGAAGGAGGGCCGCAAGCCGCTGAAGGAGATCAAGACCATGAAGGACGACGCGTCGGCCGTTGAAAAGGAGAGTGGAGAAATCAAGGCGCGCTATTCCAAAATCTTCCACGTCTAGCGTCAGCGAATCATGCCGAGGCCATTCGTCACCCTCATCCGTCGTTCCCGACCGGATCGGCGCGCCGCGGCCGAGCGGCCAACCCGAACCGGCTCATCACTCACCACCGGACCCTCACTTGTGAACGCGGCAAGCCTGAGGACGTGGCCGCCGCCGTGCGCTTCTGTGGCCCAGCAGCGCGCCACATCACGGGCCAGGTCATCCATGCCAATGGCGGAACCTACTTTGGCGCATAACGCATAGCTTGCATCGGCGATGCCGGAGAATTGCCCTCGGCTGGTGCACTGTTTGATGGTAACTATATCTCCGCCATGAACCAACAGGCCAGGATCGACATCCGCCATTCCACTTGTCCGCACGACTGTCCGTCGGCCTGCGCGCTCGATGTCGAGGTGATCGCCGGCAAGACCATCGGTCGGGTGCGGGGCTCCAAGCTGCAGACGTACACGGCGGGCGTTGTCTGCGCCAAGGTCGCTCGCTATGCCGAGCGCATTCACCACCCCGAGCGGGTGATATATCCGCTGCGCCGAACCGGGCCGAAGGGTTCGGGCCAGTTTGCGCGGATCTCCTGGGAAGAGGCGTTGGACGAAATCGCAGATCGCTTCAACACCGCCGAGCGTGATTTCGGCGCCGAGTCGGTCTGGCCTTACTACTACGCCGGGACCATGGGTGTGGTGATGCGCGATGGCATCAATCGGCTCGCGCATGTGAAAAAATATTCGCGCTACTATTCGACGATTTGCGCAAACATCGCTCGCATCGGTTTTGCCATCGGCACCGGGAAGATCGCCGGCGTCGATCCGCGCGAGATGGGTGTCTCCGACCTCATCGTGATCTGGGGAACCAATCCGGTGAACACCCAGGTCAATGTGATGACACACGCCTCCCGCGCCAAGAAGGAGCGCGGCGCCAGGATCGCGGCCGTCGACATCTACAACAACGACACCATGAAGCAGGCCGACATCAAGATCATCCTGCGACCCGGCACCGACGGCGCGTTCGCCTGCGGCGTGATGCATGTGCTGTTCCGCGACGGCTATGCCGATCGCGACTACATGGCGAAATACACCGACTGCCCGGCCGAACTGGAGGCGCATCTAAAGTCCCGTACGCCGGAATGGGCGTCTGCGATTTGCGGAGTGCCGGTTTCGGAGATCGAGGCCTTTGCGCGCGCGGTCGGCGAAACCAGGCGAACCTTCTTCCGGCTCGGCTATGGCTTCAGCCGAAGCCGCAACGGCGCAACGCAGATGCACGCGGCACTCTGCATCCCGGCGGTGACCGGCGCCTGGCAATATGAGGGCGGCGGTGCCTTCTTCAACAACTACGCGCTCTGGCACTTCAACGAGTCCATCATCGAGGGTCACGACGCGATCGACACCAATATACGTGTGCTCGACCAATCCAAGATTGGCCGCATCCTGACCGGGGACGCGGAAGCGTTGCACGGGAGGGGACCGGTCAAGGCGATGCTGATCCAGAACACCAACCCGGTCACGGTCGCGCCGGAACAGAACTTGGTGCGCAAGGGATTCGCGCGCGAGGACCTCTTCGTTGCCGTGCACGAGCAGTTCATGACCGAGACGGCGCAGATGGCCGATATCGTGCTGCCGGCGACGATGTTCATGGAGCACGACGATCTCTACTATGGCGGGGGTCACCAGCACATTTCGGTCGGCCCCAAGCTGATCGATCCGCCCGGCGAGTGCCGCAGCAATCACGAGGTGTTGCAGGGGATAGCACGTCGCGTCAATGCGGTGCATCCCGGCTTTGAGATGACGCCGCGCCAGCTGATCGACGCGACGCTGAAGCTCTCCGGACATGGCGACATCGCTGCGCTCGAGGCCGACCTCTGGCGCGACCTGCAGCCTGATTTCCGCACCTCGCACTATCTCGACGGCTTTGCCCATGCCGACAAAAAGTTCCATTTCAACGCCGACTGGGCCCACCCGCCGTTCGGCCTCATGATGGGCGACGTCGACAAGATGCCCGGGCTTCCGGACCACTGGAATGTCATCGAGCAGTCGGATGAGGCCCATCCTTTCCGGCTCGCGACCAGCCCATCGCGCAGTTTCCTCAACACCTCGTTCAACGAGACTCCGTCCTCGCAGGCACGTGAGGGCAAGGCGTCGGTGATGATCCATCCGCTCGATGCCGCTTCGCTTGGTATCGCCGACGGGGAAGCCGTGACGCTTGGCAACATGCGCGGTGAGACGACGCTGATCGCAAGGCTGTTCGAAGGAGTTCGCCGCGGCGTCCTGATCGCTGAGTCGATCCATCCGAACCGCGACCATATCGGCGGGAAAGGCATCAACACACTGACCGGCGCAGAAGCCGTGGCGCCGATCGGCGGGGCGGCGTTCCACGACAACAAGGTCTGGGTGAAGAAGGCCGCCTCCATCGCACTCGCCGCCGGCTAGCGGAAGCTGCCTCGCTCGCGCCACAAGCTCCTTGAGCCGCAACGCCTCGTCGCCATTGCGCGAAGCGGCCCCGAACAAGCCGACGTCAGGGTTTCCGGCGCCGCCGGTGATGTTGAGCATGCGGCAGCGCTCCGGTGCGCCAAATCGCTCTTGCAGATGTTCGCGGTCTTGCCGCAAATACCAGAGAATAGCGAGCAAACGGGCGGGCAAGGCATGAGCGACAGCAGCAGCGTCATTCTCGAAAAACGCGGACAGGCGTTCTGGATCACCATCAATCGTCCAGACAAGCGCAACGCCCTCAATGGGGACGTGATCGCCGGCATCTCTCGAGGCTATCGCGAGGCGCATGAGGACAGAGACGTCCGTGCCATCGTGTTGACCGGCGTGGGCGAAAAGGCATTTTGCGCCGGCGCGGACTTGCAGAACTCGGGTGCCGCCTTCGCGCGCGATCTCTCGATACCTAATGTCGACTATGCCGATCTGCTGCGGCAGGCGCAGAATGCCACAAAACCCTCGATCGCCCGCGTAGGAGGTGTCT
>Ga0075434_100005128_pt1 | contig 11897 bp, 11 predicted proteins | sample RhiMethybrSRZTD3_FD_75298 | JGI IMG/M metagenome (GOLD analysis project Ga0075434, IMG submission 75298) | Populus rhizosphere microbial communities from Tennessee, USA - Rhizosphere MetaG P. TD hybrid SRZTD3 | ecosystem: Host-associated > Plants > Roots > Rhizosphere > Soil | place: USA... | reverse complement strand
GGCGAACGCTAGCATGTTGATAGTCCGTAAGTGTTGAAAAAGTGGCGCGCCCGCCGTGACTCGAACACGGGACCCTCTGCTTAGAAGGCAGATGCTCTATCCAGCTGAGCTACGGGCGCCTGCCTCGATTCTAATCGATTTGACTGCTGCCCGAATGTGATTTTCCGTGCTGCGCAAATGTTCGTGCGGGCTAACGCCACACTGCTTCGTTCGTGCCCGAGAGAGCGCGGTCCAAATAGGTTGCCGCACTGATGAGCGCGAGGTGTGTAAACGCCTGGGGAAAATTGCCCAGATGTCGGCCATTCGTGCCCAGTTCTTCTGAGTAGAGACCAAGGTGGTTGGCATAACCGAGAAGCTTTTCAAACATTAGTTGCGCCTTTTCCAATTCGCCAGCGCGAGCGAGGCATTCGACATACCAGAACGAGCACGCGGTGAAGCTGCCTTCGGCGCCGGGCAGGCCGTCCACATGACTTCGTTCGACCTGATAACGACGTACGAGCGTGTCTTCGACTAAGTGTTTCTCGATCGCTCGCATCGTCGAGAGCCACATCGGATCGACGGGGCTGATGAACCTCATCATAGGCATCAACAGCGCCGACGCGTCCAGGTCCTTTGTTCCCTTTGCCTGCACGAAGGATTGCAAGTCGCTGTCCCAGAAATTCGTAAAGATATCACTACGAATCTCGTCCCGCGTGTGTTGCCAAACATCGAGCGGCCCGGAGAGCGATCGCTTGTGAGCGAGGCGCAAGGCACGATCGAAAGCCACCCAGCACATGACGCGCGAGTGAAGGAATTCTCTGGCACCACCACGGACTTCCCATATTCCTTCATCGGGACGCCGCCAATTGCTGCCTAGCCATTCGAGGAGCCGCTGCACCTCTTGCCATCCCCGATGAGAGATGGGACGGCCATATTTGTTCGATAAGTAGATGGCATCCATCATCTCGCCGTAAATGTCGAGCTGCAGCTGGCGGAAAGCGGCATTTCCAATGCGTACGGGGCGAGAATTTTCGTATCCGGAAAGGTGATCGAGCGAAATCTCCTCGAGGTCCTGCCGGCCATCGATTCCATACATTACTTGGAGCGGACCTCGCTGGGCGTCGTTACCCAGCCGGCCTTTTAGCCAGTCAATGAATCCTTCTGTTTCATCCACGAATCCCAATCGGACCAGCGCATATAGTGTGAAAGCTGCATCGCGCAACCACGTGTATCGGTAATCCCAATTCCGGACTCCGCCGATACGTTCCGGTATGGAAAATGTTGGAGCAGCGATCAACGAACCGTGCTTGCGGCTGATGAGCAGCTTCAGCACCAGCGCCGAGCGAAGGACCATTTCTCGCCAGCGGCCTTTATATTTTGACTTCGAAATCCACGCCTTCCAGAAGTGCGCCGTATCGAGACAACGACGTTCGACATCATGCAGGCGGGTCTGATGCTCGCCAGGTCGCCTTTCAGCCAGAAGGAAAGTGGCCTTTTGGCCAGCTTGCAAAGTGAAGGCAGCGGTTACGTCCCGGGACTCAGACTTGAAATCAACAGTCGAATGCAACGACATAGGCAAGATGCGATCGTCGTTCGGGATGAAAGTCGCACAGCGATCGGAGAGCTGGAGCTTGTGAGTGGAGGCTCCATAGGCGAAACGCGGCTGACACGACATCTGAAATTTGACGTTCCCTCGGATGACCTTGACCAGACGGACGATCTCGTTGGGCTGATTCGCCTCATCGTCAATCGGCATGCAATCCATCAACTCGACGACACCGTCTTCAGCCAGGAAACGCGTAACAAGAATGTTCGTCTCCGGCAAATACAGTTGACGAATGCGCATATTGGTCAACAGCGGTTGAATCGCAAATCTGCCGCCTTTTTGATCGTCGAGCAGGGCGGCAAACACGGTAGGGGAGTCGAAGTCCGGATAGCACAAGAAATCAATGGAGCCGTTCATGCCGACCAGGGCAATGGATTGCATGTTGCCGATCACGCCGTAGTTTTCGATGGGTTCGAATGGCATTGGTCAAAATAAAGGTACTTCAGATGCGGTATCCGCAGCCAGCTTGACACGTAGTTCGAGTACGCGGCGGAAATTGGCTTACCCGTTCGAGCAAAAATCAGTATAACGCTGTGACGGTCGTCACAGCGCGACTTGAGGGCGATCACCGAAGATGGTCGGCTGCTTGCCCCAGGATTGCGGCGCGAAATAGCGGCTTGTCGCTATCTTGTGGTCCTGCCGCGACGCGCTAAAGTACGTTCCATTAGGAGTGGTGATGAACCCAGCCTTGGATGTACACCGCCTGCATTTCGCGTTCACGATCACTTTCCACTACATCTTTCTGCAATTGACGATGGGGCTGGCGCTGCTCCTGGCGTATCTGAAGACCAAAGCGCTACGCACGGGCGACGAGCACTACCACAAGGCGGCGCGCCTTTATGGCGAAACGCCATGAGCGGAATGCGTTTCTCTCGTCGTGCGTGTATCTCGCGGGAATGCTGACGAGCGTCGTGTTTGGCGTATACCCGATGGTGTTGCTGCCCGCCTTGGCCAAGCAGTACGCGCCGTAGCGAACAAGGCGATAGAAGTTACGCCACGTCCGACTGCACTCCGCGACGTGGTGTGGCGCCCCAGAACGAATAGAGGAGTATCACGACATAAGCCACCAGTGGTACGAAGTAGCTCAGGGCGATGCTGTGCGTTTTTTCGGAAACCAGGCCCATCACAGGCGTGAGCACCGCCCCACCAACAATGGCCATCACCAGAAGCGATCCGCCAATTTTCGTATTCGGCCCAAGCCCTTTCAGCCCGAGCGCGAAAATCGTGGGGAACATCACCGACATGAAAAGACTGGTCAGAAATACGCACCACATGCCGAGCGTTCCAGGCCGCAAAATCGCAAACAACAACAGCAGCACATTCGTGAGAGCGTAGCCGCCCATCAAACGAGAGGGTGAGAGATATCCCATCAGATAGGCTGACACGAAACGGCCGATGCCGAACATGGCAAAGTTCCCGGCCAGCAGCAGACCGGCCATCTTTTCGCGCAAGTGTCCATACTCCTGTCCGTATGAAATCAGATAACTCCACGTGCAGACCTGCGCTCCCACGTAGAAGAATTGTGCAATCACCGCGAACACAAAATGGCGATGCCGCAACAAGTCCGAAAATCTTCCGTGTTCGCCGCCGTCTTCCGTTTCGCTCTGGATGCGAGGGAACTTCGTTCGCCAGATTAAGACGGCCCACAGGAATGCCACAGCCGCAATCACCACATAAGGACGGACAACGCGTAATGTTTCAAATCGCAAATAAGACTGATACGTGCCGGCGGCAACGCGGCTTGCGATTTCCGCGTTGGAAAGCTCGATACCGGAAAAGATGAAAGTTGTTCCAACCAGCGCCGCGGTAATATTCCCGAGGGGATTAAAGGCCTGAGAAAAGTTTAGCCGGCGTTCTGAACTTTCCGGATCGCCGAGTTGCGCAACAAAGGGATTCGAAGCAGTCTCCAAAAAAGAGAGTCCGCTGGCCATGATGAACAATGCGATCAAGAAAAAGGCATATTTCCCGGCAATCGCGGCAGGCCAGAACAGAAATGCTCCCGTTCCCATCAAAAGCAGTCCAGTGATGAAACCTGCTTTGTACCCAGCCCTTTTCATCAGCAAAGCAGCAGGGATCGCTAGCGTGAAATAGCCCATATAAAAGGCGCTCTGCACCAAGCCCGCCTGAAACCGAGTAATTTCAAACGATTTCATGAACTGACGAATCAGGACGTCGTTCATGCTGTTGGGAATGCCCCACAGAAAAAAAAGAAAGGTGACAAGAGCAAAAGGAACGAGTTGGCCGGTCGGAAAAAGCGCGTGTGGCGCGGGAGAAGCTGCTGCCGATGGTTGAAGGGGCATTCTGCTCCTTAGCCGTGCCTGGTTAATACGACAGCCTACTCAAATCGCTTCGAGCGAATAAATCCTATTGGCTACTCCGCCAAACACAAGCTCTTTCTCGGACGCAGACAGCTCGCCCAGCAGATCCTGTGCCGTCTGGTACCACATTCTATAATTCGACGCTAGCAAGCATACCGGCCAATCCGAACCAAACATCAGGCGAGCCGGGCTGAACGCTTCGAGCGCGGCATCGACGTAGGGGCGCAAATCGGAAACGTTCCACTGTGTCCAGTCGGCCTCGGTCACCATGCCCGAGAGCTTGCCATACACGTTCTCACGTTTGGCCAACTCGAACAGGTTCGTTCGCCACGGCTCAAGTACCTCTTCCTTGATGCGGGGTTTCGCCAAGTGGTCGAGCACAAAAACTTGGTTTGGATGACGGTCCACAAATTTGATCGCAGCGGGCAAGTGCCTCTCGTAAATCAGGATGTCGTAGACAAGGCCGCTTCCGCAGAGCGCTTTGATTCCCACGTTGAAATCTTTGCGGAGAATGAATTCATCATCCGGCTCAGCTTGAATGATGTGTCGCAGGCCCTTGAGCTTCTTGTTCGTTCTCAATTTCTCCAAGATTGCCGGAAAACGTTCGTCGGCGATCGGTGCCCAACCGACGACCCCACGAACCAAAGCTGAACTCTCCGCCAGTTCCAGGAGCCAATCCGTTTCCGCCAGCGTTTGCCGGGCTTGGACCGCGACACTACTGCCGATTCCGCAGGCCGCCAGTTCTGCTTGTAAATTGACCGGCAGGAAATCGCACGCGATCACTTCCATGCCCGGACCGATCCAGTCGTATTCCTCTTTGCTGTAACGCCACAAATGATGATGCGCGTCGATTCGCTCGGCCATTTCGGGGATCAGTTCCCTGTCTTGGCTAGATACAGCAGGCAGGCATGCGGTACCAGTTTCGCCGTCACCCCGTCGGCTTTGCCGACATCGATGTGGTTCCACAAATCGCGGAGCACATATTCGCGTCCAGGCAAGCCGAGCTCTTTCCACGTGTAATGGATATCAGCCAGTTCGCTTCCACGATTGAACACAGCCACGTACGTCCCTTTGTCCTCAGCCGCTTCCGCAACCAACACGACAACCTTATCCGTCACAATCGCTGCTCGATTCGCCGCGGAATGCTGATTCATGGCGAGAACTTCCCGATTCGTCAGCAGCGACTTGGTCCAAGCATCTGCTTGAGTCAGGTCTCCGCCAATCATGAGCGGCGAAGGCAGAATCGCCCACAACGTCAGCAGCGCCTGCTGCTCGCTGTGGGAGAGGCGCGTCTGCCGCGGCTTTCCCCATCCTGGTGCAGGTCCCAGATAGCCGAGCGGCAGCATGTCCGCATCGGGCCAGCGACCCGGCTGCGACTTGCCCATCCATTTCAAAATGTTTGCAAACTGATCGCCCAGTCCCTGCGGGTAAGGAACATCGCTATGCCAGATGTCCCAGACGTCGTCGGAAATGCGCCACATCTGCGCGTACTTGCGCATTTCATCAATTTTTTCGAGAGGCGCAGCGCCTGGCGATAGGCTTAGCACAATCGGCCGGCCAGTCTTGCGAAGCGCTTCACTAATCATACGAATCTCGTCGCTGCGATAAGGGTGGCTGCTGATGCAATCCACTTTGATCAGGTCGACGCCCCAGTCTGTATACAGAGCGGCGATCGAATCGTAGTACGCCTGAGCCGCGGGCTTGCTCGCGTCGGCGCCGTAGTTGTCCGGATTCCATGGACATGCTTCCGAGGTATCCGCGGCTTCGGTCGCACGATAGTTTGTTCCAGCAATCGGAGAATTTGCTTCCACTGCTTTTTTCGGAATGCCTCTCAAGATGTGGATGCCAAATTTCAGGCCAAGCGAATGAACGTAATCGCCGAGCGGCTTGAATCCTTGCCCGCCTGCCGATGACGGAAAACGATTTTCCGCAGGAATGTATCTGCCGTTTGCATCGAGCGCGTACACCGACGATTTCGAATTCCCTTCCGGCGTCGGATTAGTCACAAACCATTCCATGTCAATGACCACGTACTCCCAGCCGAAGGGCTTCAAATGTTCGGCCAGCCATTTCGCGTTCGACTTGAATTGCTCTGCATTGATCGTGGTCCCATAGCCGTCCCAGCTGTTCCAACCCATCGGCGGCCTGGCCGCGAGCGTTTCGCCAGTGGTGTTCGCCGGAGATTGCGCCGCAATCCGCCACGCGCCGGCAGCGAATGCCGCGATCAAAATTCCGCTCATTAGTCTTAGCTTCATTTTCGTCTAGGCCTCGAAGAAAACAGTTTCGCCTTCCCCCTGCAGGAGAACGTTCCACTGCAGCTCGTTCTTATTTGCGCCGGTTTGTGTGGCGATCAAAGTTCTTCGCCGTTCGGCCGGAACGGCGTTCAGCACCGGATCCTTTTCACTGGCCGGTTCTTGCGGAAAATAGATCCTCGTCACCAGATGCCGCAGCAGCCCGCGCATGAAAATCAGCACGCCCAAGTGCGGCGCATGTATCTCACCGTTGTTCCCGGTGATCGGTCCCGGCTTCAGCGTCGCAAACTCGAATTCGCCAATTTCGTTGGTCGGAATTCTCGCAAACCCACTCGGGACGCCGTTGGCATCGCAACCGCCTTCCGCCCCGGCGTATTTCCCGCTTCCATCTGCCCGCCAGATCTCGAGGATTGCATCGGGCACGCCCTGACCTTCACCATCTAGGACACGCCCACGGACCGTCACGACTCCTGCCCGACCCGGACCGCTGGACGGCACCAGGTTGCTCGGATTATGCGGGCACAATCCAATCGAAAAGAATGGTCCAACCGTTTGCGAGGCGGTGGGAACAAGCGGCGCCGAATTCCTTGCGACGTCCCGCAAATCATTTCTCCATCGGCGTGGCTTCCCGCCCGCGCAGAACAATATCGAAACGATATCCCAAGGCAAATCCAGGGGACGTATGTTCCCAATCAAACGAAGAAATCAGCTGCCGCTTGGCGCTCTCATCCGAAACGCAGTTGTAGATGGGATCAAACTCCAGCAGAGGATCACCCGGAAAATACATCTGCGTAACCAGCCGGCTCAGTAAGCCCGCCCCGAACAACGAAAAATGAATGTGCGCCGGCCGCCAAGCGTTGTGATGATTGCCCCACGGATAGGCGCCGGGCCTGACGGACGTAAACTTGTACCGACCTTCGGCGTCAGTGATCATCCGTCCGCAGCCATCGAAATTCGGATCAAGCGGAGCGTTATGCTGGTCGAGCTTGTGACGGTACCGCCCAGCGGCATTGGCCTGCCATACCTCCACCAAGGCGCCGCGCACGGGACGCCCATCTTCATCCAATACCCTCCCGCTTACGACGATTCGCTCTCCGGCGGGCGAGCCTTTGTGCTGCGCGGTCAGGTCACTATCGCCTGCCGTGACTGCGGCATGTCCAAAAACAGGTCCAGTTCTCTCGGAAAGAGTGCCTGGCAGCAAAATCAGCGGCTTTGTTGGCGCGCGCTTCACTGACGAGCGATAAGGCGGATGGAGATATTCTGGCTGCGTTCCGGGCGGCACTTTGGAAAAAACGGGCAATTCGCTCATGGAAACCTTGTCGCAGCGACACACAGGCGTGCGCAGCGCCGTTAGTCTACTGCGAACCGCAAAAAATGTCGTCCATCCGGGCTGCGCCAAGATGGGCGAATAAACGTTTGCCGCGCGGATTGACAAGCCATCGAGATTCTTCTATGGTCATCACGCTGCGTAAACGTTTACTTCTCCATTTTTCGAGGGTTTTTGCAAAATTCCATGCTTTTCCCGCGCCTGCGCGAAGAGGTACTCGAAGCGAACCTGGAGCTGGTTCGCCGTGGGCTGGTTCTCTATACGTTCGGCAACGCCAGCGCCATTTCTCGCCAGGAGGGACTTGTCGTCATCAAGCCCAGCGGCGTCCCCTACGACGGAATGAAGCCAGCCGACCTAGTAGTTACCGACCTGAACGGGAAAATCGTCGAGGGTGTCCTTCGCCCCTCCTCCGATTTGCCAACGCACTTGGTCCTCTACAAGTCGTTCCCGTTAATCGGTGGTGTTGCGCACACTCACTCCGAATACGCCACGGCCTGGGCACAAGCACGGCGCCCGATTCCCTGCCTCGGCACTACCCATGCTGATTATTTTCGGGGTCCGGTGCCCGTGACCGATCCGATGACCGACAAAGAAATCGAGCAGGCTTATGAAGAGAACACCGGCCACGTCATTGTGCGCGCCTTCAAGAATATTGATCCGATCGAAGTTCCCGCCGTGCTCGTTGCGAATCACGCTCCGTTCACTTGGGGACTCACGGTCAGCGAAGCCGCCCAAAACGCCGTGATTTTGGAAGCTGTCGCCAAGCTTGCGCACCTTTCTATCCAGATTCACAACGAAGCGGAACCCGCCGGCCGCACGTTGCACGAGAAACATTTTCGTCGCAAGCACGGTAGTTCGGCTTACTACGGCCAGCCGAAGGACTAGTCATGAACCTTTTAAACAACAGCGGAGCGCAGCCGTGGCTCTCGTAGCCGGTGTGGATTTTGGCACTTTAAGCGTCCGCGTGTCGATTGTGGACAGCGACAGCGGTCTGCTGGCTTCAGCAACCGCTGAATATCCTCTGCACCGCCGCCGCGACGATCCTGAATTCGCCACGCAATCACACGCCGATCATATGAAGGCACTAGCGGCTGCCACGAAGAGCGCCGTACAAACGGCCGGCGTGGACGGAAAAGCGGTCCAAGCAATCGCTCTCGACACCACCGGTTCTTCCGTCGTTCCTGTCAACAAAAACCTTCAGCCGCTCGACGATTACTACCTCTGGTGCGACCACCGCGCCAAATCCGAAGCTGCTGAAATTACCGAAGCCGCGCATCGAGCGAAGCTTCCCGCGATTGACTGGTGTGGCGGCGTCTATTCTTCCGAATGGGGTTTCTCAAAACTTCTTCACTGGCTGCGCCACAATCCATCGAAACGCGCCCATTTCGCCTCAGCGTTCGAGCACTGTGACATGGTCGCCGCAACATTGTGTGGCATTACCGATCCGCGCCTCGTCAAGCGCAGCGTCTGCGCAATGGGTCACAAATGGATGTGGAACGATTCGCTCGGCGGCCTGCCTCCCGAAGGATTTCTAATCAAAGTGGATCCGCTGCTCGCGGGCGTCCGCGAAAAACTCGACGGCTCTTACGGCACCTCAGACGCGATCGCGGGCGAGCTCTCGCCACACTGGGCCGAGCAGCTCGGCCTCGCGCCCGGGATTCCGATCCCCGTCGGCGCCTTCGATGCGCATTGGGACGCCATCGGCGCCGGTTGCCGCAGCGAAGACATGGTCAACGTCGTCGGCACTTCGACCTGCATCATCGGCATTACTCCGTCGCCTAATCTTGTTCCCGGAGTTTGCGGCGTCGTCGCAGGTAGCGTTCACCCGAGGCAAACCGGCATCGAGGCGGGCCTCTCGGCTGTCGGAGATATCTTCAACGCAATCGCCACCCGTGCCGGAACCGACGTACAAACTCTTTCCCAAGGTCTCGAATCCTATGGCCCCGGCCAGACTGGCCTCCTCCGCATGACCTGGGACAATGGCGACCGCACCGTCCTCGTCAATCCCAACCTGCGCGGCGCAACGCTCGGCTGGAACCTGCAAACTACTGCGCAAGATGAATTGTTCGCCGCCATCGAAGGCACTGCATTTCACACGCGCGTCATTTTCGATCGCATGGCGGAACATGGCGTCACGGTCAAGCGTGTCATCAACGCCGGCGGGATTCCGCAAAAGAACGCCGTCCTTAATCAGGTTTACGCCAACATTCTCGGTCGGCCCGTCCTCGTTCCGTCCTCCAGCGTAACCAGTCTCGGCTCGGCGATCTTTGCTTTTATCGCCGCGGGCACGTTCAAGACCGTGGAAGAAGCGCAGGACAAGATCTGCCCCAGCTACAAAATCTTTCAACCGCTAACGGCCGCGCAGGCCGTTTATGCCGAGCTCTATCCTCTCTATCGCGAACTCTACTTCGCCTTCGGCCAGCCGAGTCAATCGCCGCTGGGAAAAATCTTGCCGCAGCTGATTCGCGTCTCGGAATCAGTGAACAAAGGTAGGTTGAGTTCGCACTAGCTTTTATTTCGTCGCGTATCGGAGGTTCTCAAAATGACTTACATTCCACGTCGGCGTTTTCTGAAAAACTCCTTCACCGTTGCCGCGGGAACTTCTGCTGGGCTCCTCTGCGGCAAAACGCTCTTCGCGCAATCGCCTAACGCCGCAACGCGCGTCTACCTAGACTCCCGCCGCATGGCGGCTCCCCTCGACCGCAATCTCTTCGGCTCTTTCCTCGAGCATCTCGGCCGCGCGATCTACGAAGGCGTTTTTCAGCCCGACAGTAAACTTGCCGACGCCAATGGCTTCCGCAAAGACATGCTCGACGAAATCAAGCATCTCGGCGTTCCTATGGTTCGTTATCCTGGCGGCAACTTTGTTTCCGGCTACAACTGGCTCGACGGCGTCGGCCCCAAAAAGGATCGCCCGCGCAAACTCGAAAAGGCTTGGAACTCGATCGAGACCAATCAGTTCGGCACCAATGAATTTATGGCCTGGTGCAAACTTGTTGGCGCGAAGCCGCTCATGGGCCTCAACCTCGGTACTAGCACTCCGGAAATGGCTGCCGCTCTCGTGGAATACTGCAACGTCGAAAAAGGAACCAAGTGGAGCGGCCTTCGCCGCGAACACGGTATCGCCGAACCCTACCGAGTCGAGCACTGGTGTCTCGGCAACGAAATGGACGGCCCCTGGCAGATCGGCCACATGACCGCCGTCGAGTACGGCATGAAAGCTGCCGACGCCGGCCGGCAGATGCACTACGTCGATCCCTCTCTGAAGTTGATCGCCTGCGGTTCCAGCAACTCTTCCATGCCCACTTACCTCGAATGGGATCGCCAAGTCCTTGAACAATGCTTCGACTACGTCGACGGCCTTTCCCTGCACCGCTACTTCGGCAACACACCAGAAGAAACCGGCGGCGATAGCACGCGGTACATGGCGCTGAATCTTTCCATGGACCGCCAGATCACCGAATCGCTCGCGGTCTGTGATTACGTTCAAGGCCGGCGCCATTCCAGTAAGAAGCTTTGGCTCTCATTCGACGAATGGAATGTCTGGTATCGCGCGCGCTCCGGCTCTGACGTCGACGGCAACAAGCAAGTCGCGCCGCATCTTCTGGAAGAGGTCTACAATCTGGAAGACGCGCTGTTGGTCGGCGGTCTGGTCAACACACTTATCCGCAACTCCGATCGAGTGCGGATCGCATGTCTCGCTCAGCTTATCAACGTCATCGCGCCCATCATGACCAACGATTCCGGCTTCTACCGTCAAACGATCTACTACCCGTACGCGTGGGCTTTGCAGTATGCGCGCGGTGCCGCCATGAACGTCGTCATCGAATCGCCGACCTACGAGTCGCAGTCCGCCGACAACCGAGCTGCTCGCGGCGGCAAAGCCATCGAATCGATCCCATACGTTGACGTCTCTGCTACTTTCGACAAGGCCAGCGGAAAGTATTCCGTCTTTCTTTTTAATCGCGATCTCACAAAACCGCGTGACGTGGAAATTGTCTGGGAAGACAGCGCGCCCTCTCGCGCCCTCGAATCCCTCACGCTTAGCGGTTCGGACCTGAAAGCCGTCAATGGATTCGACTCGCCGGAAAAAGTTGTGCCGAAATCGTTCGATAAACCTGCGACAACTAGCAATCGCACGCGCGTCCAACTCCCCGCGCGTTCTTACACGGTCTTGACATTCGCCGCGTAGGCCATCAGCAAACGTGGTTTGTCACTTAAAGCGAAGTGAGCAACTGCTTTCTGGGGCGGAAAGGCGAATAGAATGACTCCTTTAATTCCGCCGAATCCCCGCCACTTCCGCGGTTACGTCCGTGTACTTCAAACCAGCCCCGGTGTTGAACAGTACGATGCGATCCGCCGGCTTCAGAAATCCTGTCTTCAATAAGTGATCGTAGGCCGCCGTGGCCGCCGCT
>Ga0075434_100005126_pt1 | contig 11898 bp, 10 predicted proteins | sample RhiMethybrSRZTD3_FD_75298 | JGI IMG/M metagenome (GOLD analysis project Ga0075434, IMG submission 75298) | Populus rhizosphere microbial communities from Tennessee, USA - Rhizosphere MetaG P. TD hybrid SRZTD3 | ecosystem: Host-associated > Plants > Roots > Rhizosphere > Soil | place: USA... | reverse complement strand
CGTCGTCTTGAGACAGTGGTGATTGGCCGAGCGCCACCATTGGCTCTGATTGTAGAAGACGCAGCGTGTATCAAGGCACAAGTTACCGCCGACGGTGCCCATGTTGCGTTGGGTGGGACCAGCGATGGAGAGGGCCGCTTGCGCCACCGCTGGATAGCTGGCGATCACGCAGCCATGCCGAGCCAACTCCGCCAGGGTGACCGACGCTCCGAGCGTCAGGCCATGGGCGTCGGCGGCGAGCGTGCGCAGCTCGGCAACGCCGTTGATATCGATGAGCACGGTTGGAGCGATGATGCCGCGCCGTAGATTGACGATGAGATCGGTGCCTCCGCCCAGCAGTTGGCTCGCGGGATGCGCCGAGCGCGCGGCGAGCACGTCGGCCAGCGTTTTGGGCCGCAGCAGCTGGAATTCGGCGAGCGCTTCCATCAGGGGGCCCCGTTGCGCTTCTTGAAGCCGGAATGTTCACGTTTGGCGCTGGCGGTGTAGACGCGGTCGGGTGTGACTGGCAGATCGTTGAAGCGCAGGCCCGTGGCGTCGGCGATGGCATTGGTGAGGGCCGGCAGAAACGCGGCGAGTGAACCCTCGCCCGCCTCCTTGGCGCCGAATGGCCCGTGCGGGTCGTTGCTCTCGACGATACCGACGGCAATTGGGGGGGAATCCTGGATGGTGGGCACGCGATAATCGAGCATGTTGGCCGTCACCAGTAGGCCATCGTGGTAGCCGGCCTCCTCCGTCATTGCCTGGCCCATGCCCATCCACACCGAACCCTGCACCTGGCCTTCGACTGTCAAACGGTTCAGGGCCTTACCGCAATCGTGTGCCACCCACACTTTGTCGACCGTCACCTGACCGGTCTCCTGGTCTACGGTTACCTCGACGACCTGAGCAGAGTAGCTGTAGCCCATGGTGCCGCCGATGGCCGCTCCACGGTACTTCTTGCCGCCGTGGGACTGAGGAATGGTGGAGTAGGTGCCGGTTACGGTGATCGTGCCGCTATCATTGAGTGCCTCCATCACGACCTCCTCGAAGGTGAGGCCCTTGTCTTGAGCGCCGGCTCGATAGAGCTCGCCCAGACACTCGACGTCGCCTGGCTCTGCGTCCAGCCTGCGTGCCGCGGCAGCCACGAGCAGACCCTTGAGCTTATTGGCCGCATCGATGGCGGCATTGCCCACGATGAACGTGACACGTGAGGAATAGGAACCGTTGTCCTTAGGCACCACGTCGCTGTCGCCCGAGACGATGCGCACGCGCGAAATGTCAAGGCCCAGCACCTCTGCCACCGTCTGCACCAAAATGGTGGACGAGCCCTGGCCGATATCGGCCGCGCCGGTGAGAACGATGATGGAGCCGTCGAAGTCGAGCTTCAGTTTCACCGTGGCGTGCGGCTCACCGGTCCAGTTCACGGGTTTGGATGCTCCGGAGATGTAGTGCGAACAGGCAAAGCCAAGTCCCTTCCCCTTGGGGAGCCTGCCCCGACGCTCTCTCCAACCGCTCTCCTTCTCGACCCAATCGATGCATTGGGGGAGGCCATAGCTGTTCACCATCAGATCGTTGTCGGTGAACGTGGGCGCGTTGAGGAAGTTGGCGCGGCGAACTGCCATTGGATCGAGGCCCATCGCGTGGGCCATCTGGTCGAGCAGGCTCTCGAAGGCGAAACGTACATCGACTGTGCCGTGGCCGCGGAAGGCCCCGCACGGCGGCGTGTTGGTGAGGGCGCGCTTGCCGATATACTTCACGTTGTGGATATCGTAGATGGCATACAGCATCGAGCCGGAGTAGAGGATCGTCACCACCCCATAGCCGGAATGCGCGCCGCCGCGCTGGATGCACTCGCATTCGACCGCGGTGATCTTGCCATCGCGCGCGAGACCAAGCTTCATGCGGATGTCGGTCTCGGGCCGGCCGCGGTGGGTGATAAAGGTGTCCTCCCGCGTCAACACCATCCGGACGCTGCCGGGTGCCCGGCGCGCGAGAAGCGCGGCAATGAGCTCAACATTGAGACATTCAGTGCGACAGCCGAAGCCCCCGCCAACGAACGGTTTGACGACGCGAATCCGCGACATGTCCATGTCCAGGATCTGCGCGAGCATCAGGTGGACATAGTAGGGTACCTGCGTGGAGGCATGCACCGTCATGCGCTCGCGCAGCGAATCGTACTCGGCGACGGCCGCGTGCATTTCCATCTGGTTCTGGCACACCTCGGCGCAATTGTAGGTGGCCTCCGATACCAGATGGGCTTTGGCAAAGCCTTCCGCGACGCTGCCGAGCTCAAACAGGACTTCGCGCTCGAGGTTGCCTGGCTTCTTGTCATGGATGGGCATGGCATCGGCGGCGAGGGCCGCTGAGGCCGTATAGTAGGCGGGCAGTGCGCGCACTTTCATGCGGATAAGGCCGATGGCCTTGTCAGCGGTCGCCGCATCGACCGCTGCCACGGCTGCCACCGGCTCTCCTTTGTAGCGCACCTTGTCGCGAGCAAGCGGATGCTCGGTGCGCGCAATCGGGAGCACCCCGAATGTGTTAGCGCAGTCGGCACCGGTGATGATGGCCACCACCCCCGGAACCTTGGCTGCTTGCGAGGTGTCGACGTCGATGATCTCGGCGTGCGCGTATGGACTGCGATAGATGCGTCCGGTCAGCATCTGCGGCGCGATGAAATCGGCCGTGTACTTGGCACGTCCTGAAACCTTCTCCGGCCCATCCACCATGGGCACATAGGCACCAACGGCCCCCGTGCGCACGATGTCGGTCATCAACCCTCCAAAGCGTGCCGCGACCCATCTCCCCGCCACGGGAGGTGGTCCCGCGGGGGCGATTGCGGGCGCGCTCGCTCGCGGTAGGGCGCCAACGTTTCCGTCACCTGTTGGGAGCAAGGATTGGCGGCCGTGCCGCTGTGCGGCGGTTGGGTCAAGGGGAAAAGCGCGCCACAGCGCTCCCGCGCACGCGTCATGGCCTGGTCGCCTCCCCGCTCTCAAGCAGCCGAGAAGCATGCTCAACGGCTTCGACGATCTTCACATATCCCGTGCACCGGCAGATGTTGCTGCCGAGCGCGGCGCGGATCTCGGCCGCGCTGGGGCGAGGATTGCGGCGCAAAAGACCAACAGACGCCATGACGAAGCCTGGTGTGCAGTATCCGCATTGGGAACCGAGCTTGTCATGGAAGCCGCGCTGCACGGCCGAAAGGGCGCCGCCTTGGCCCAATGATTCCACGGTGTCCACGCGCTTGCCCGCCGCCGTTGCTGCGAGCGTGAGGCAGGAGAGCGTGGGGGTATCGTCGAGAAGGACCGTGCAGGCGCCGCATTCGCCACCGTCGCAGCCGGTCTTGGTGCCTGTAAGGCCAACCGTCTCGCGGAGATAGTCAAGCAGCAGCCGGTTGTCCGGAACCGCGTCCACGCGCGAGCGCCCGTTGAGCGTCAGCTCCAGGAGGCGCGCCATGGGCGTTCCTTCTCTCACCGTCTCCGGTGCCCTGTGGGGTCCCGACACTGGAGCAGCATAGCGCAAATCGTTTGGTCTACCAATCAATTTGGCGTCGGATCGCTGCGCTTTTTGCGCTGTTGGAAGGTTGCAAGCCCGTGGATAACGTACCTGGAATGAACGTTGGATCGGTGATGGCGGCTCGGCGGGGCGGCGAAACGGAGGAGGTGCAGATGCAAACCGTGGCGCTCAAGGACGGCGTGAAGGTCCCCTCATTTGGGCTTGGCACGTGGCGGATGGGAGAGCGCCGATCACACCGGGCGGCGGAAGTGGCAGCGCTCAAGCTGGGGCTTGAGCTTGGGGTTAGGCTGATCGACACGGCCGAAATGTATGGGGAGGGCGTGGCTGAGGAGATCGTCGGGGAGGCGATGGGTGGCTTGCGGGATAGGATCTACCTCGTGAGCAAGGTCTATCCCCACAATGCCTCGCGTAAGGGCACGCTGGCAGCCTGCGACCGCAGCCTAAAGCGGCTCAAGACCGACCGCCTTGATCTCTATCTCCTGCACTGGCGTGGATCCCATCCCTTGGCCGAAACGGTGGAGGCTTTCGAGACCCTGCAGAAGGCCGGCAAGATTGTGAGCTGGGGGGTCAGCAATTTCGACGTTGATGATCTCGACACCTTGGCGGGCGTGCCCGACGGCAGCAACTGCGCTTCCAATCAGGTTCTCTATCACCTGGGTTCGCGGGGCATCGAATGGCGGCTGCTCGCCAAGTGCCAGGCGGCGAGGATCATGGTGATGGCGTATTCGCCGTTGGGGCAGGGGGCACTGTTGCGCAAGCCGGCGTTGAGCAAGCTTGCGGCCAAGCACGCCTGCGATCCGGCGGCGGTGGCGTTGGCGTGGGTATTGCGCCAAAAGGGTGTGATCACAATTCCCAAAGCGACCAAGCCAGAGCACGTGCGCGCCAATATCAAGGCCCTCGACGTCAAGCTCGATCAGGACGACCTCGCCGCGCTCGATAGCGCCTTCCCACCGCCACGGCGCGCGCATCCGCTGGACATGACCTGAAACCGTCAGGGCGTGCGGCTGCAGCGGAGCGCCCTACACCACCGGTACGCCCGTTTGCTTGGCTTCGTCCTCGGGCTCGACGTGGATTAGGACTTCAGCGCCGTGCACGGTCGTCCGCAGCGCTTGCTCGATGCGATCGCAGATTTGGTGCGACGCGGCCACGGTCATGCTGCCCGGCACCACGAGGTGGAACTCGATGAACGTCACGCGTCCGGCCGTGCGCGTTTTGACATCATGGGCCTCGATGGCGCCTTGGGCGTTGTCGGAGATCACTTTGCGGATGTGTCGCGCCACCTCGGCAGTGACGGCTTCGTCCATGAGCCCGCTCACCGACTGGCGCACCAGCCGCCAGCCGGCCCAGAGAATGTTGCCCGCTACCAGTGCGGCCATTATGGGGTCGAGCACCTGCCACCCCGTCAGGGTGGCGAGCAATAGCCCGAGGATCACACCCAGGGAGGTGGCCACGTCGGTCAACAGATGCCAACCGTCGGCGACAAGCGCTGGCGAGCGCTGCCGGCGGCCCCAGGTCAGCAGAAACCCGGACCAGAGGCCATTGATGGCGGTGGCGAGACCATTGATGGCAAGGCCCCGGAGGGGGTCGCTGAGCGCACGCGGGTTGAGGAGCGCATCCAAAGCCTCATGCAAGATCAGGAGAGCGGCCACGACGATCAATACGCCCTCGATTACCGCGGAGAAGTACTCGGCCTTATGGTGGCCAAACTGGTGGCGGCGGTCCGCGGGTTGGGAGGAGATGTGAACGGCGTAAAGGGCAATGAGCGCGGTGATCAGATTGACGATGCTTTCCAGCGCATCGGAGTAGAGCGCCACGCTGCCGGTGATCCAATAGGCCAAATACTTGAGTGCCAGCACCAGCACCGCCACGACAATTGAGGCGATGGCGGCGAGCCTCAACTTGTCGACCGTGGCGGTTGGGAAGCCTGGCGCCATGCGTTCCTTCGCCCTGCGAATCGGGGCCTGCAATGGCACGAACCGTTGGGGTGCGCCAGCCCTTTTGCACGCCTGCGCGTGGACCCGACCCCAAGCTTTCGCTTCCGTTCACCTGGTGCGTGTTGCAATGGGCATGGTGCGGCCCATTGCCCGATGCTGGCGAATCTGATGGAAGGCCGCGAGCTCGGCACCAGGCAGTTCGGTGCGCGTCCGGCTGTGGCGACCGCGAGGGAGGCGAGCATGGCCAATTTTCCCACTCACATTGCGATCGGCACCGTGGTGAGCGGCGCCCTGGCGACGGTCACTGCGGCGGCAGACCTGGTGGCGCCTGAGAACATCGTCGCTGTGACGTTGGCCGGTGTGCTGGGCTCGGTGCTGCCCGATATCGATCTCAAAGATTCACGGCCTGCCCGGGCCATGTTTGCGGGGCTTGCTGTGTTCTTTTCCTTTGCGGTGTTGTTCGGTCTGGAGCGTAAATATTCCATTGCGGAAATGCTGGTTTTGTGGCTCGGCACCTTGGTGTTCGTGCGCTACGTGGCCAAAGAGATCTTTGCCCGCTTCAGCTATCACCGTGGCATCTGGCATTCGCTGCTGGCGATGGCGTTCTGTGCCTTCGTCACGGCCTGGGTCTACAGCCGACTGCTGCAGCGTGACGAGGGTGTCGCTTGGCTGGCGGCGGGCTTCATGTCGGTCGGCTACCTGACGCACCTGATCCTTGACGAGATCTATTCCGTCGACGTGATGGACACGCGCATCAAGGCGTCCTTTGGCACTGCGCTCAAATTTGTCGACGCCAAGCACTGGGGGCATACTGCGGCCATGGCGGCGGCGACCATCTTGGCGCTCCTGGCGACGCCGCCGACCAAGATTTTCATGGAAAATGTCACGTCGCATGCGCTCTGGAGCGAGCTCCACCAGCGGCTGCTGCCACCGGGCCACAAGTGGTTCCAGGGCATGGCGTGGGTGCTCGAGAGCCCGCCGCCGCGTGGCAAGGCCAGCGCCGTCCCAGCAGCCGCCCCTATTGCCACTGGCTCGATCGGCTCGGCGCCGGCGGGCGAGGCCCGGGAGACGCCACGGGAAGGCGCGACAACGAGGTAGGTCGTCGCCTATTTGTGCTTCACGGTGCAGACAGCGGCACCGCCTCTAGGAAGGTGCGCTCCTCGCTCAGGATGAAACGCCGCTCCTGAGCGAAGCGAAAGTTTGCTGCTCCGTCTGGAGAGGCCTTGAGACGCGTGCGATAGGTTTCGTACGCCGCCAAGCTATCGAAGGAAATAAGGCCTAGGGCCACGTTGTTGGTGCCCTCGTGCGGCAGGAAGTAGCCGACAAGCTTGCCGCCGCACTTGGGAATGATAGGTCCCCAATTGGCCGCGTATTGCGCGAAAGCTTCGCGCTGAAAGGGATCGATCGTGTAGCGGATGACGACGGTGATCGGCATGGCTGGCTCCTGTGTGACAGCCATCTTGCCCGATTTCCCGCCGGATCGCTTCGATCGAGCCCGAAATATCCGAGCCCGTGGCTTGGCTAGGCTCCCAAATACGCGCGTTTGACATGGGGATTGTCGAGCAGCTCAGCGCCGGTGCCTGACAGGGTGATGCGGCCCTGCTCCAGCACGTAAGAGCGGTCGCAGAGCGCGAGCGCGGCGAACGCGTTCTGCTCGACCAGCACAACTGTGATGCCGCGGGCGCGAATATCCTTGATGATCTCGAAGGTGGCCTCGACCAGCGTCGGCGCCAACCCCAGCGACGGCTCGTCGAATAGCACAAGCTTTGGGTCGGACATCAGCGCGCGCGAGATCGCAAGCATCTGCTGTTCACCGCCCGAGAGGGTGCCGGCAGCCTGGCGGCGCCGCTGCCTGAGAATGGGAAAGCGCGCATAGATCGCTTCCAGATCCGCAGCGATACCACTGGCATCGCCGCGCCGGTAGCAACCCATTTCCAGGTTCTCGGCGACTGTCATGTAGGGGAATACGCGACGCCCCTCTGGGCAGTGGGCGATGCCGAGCTCGAGAATTCGCCGCGCGCTCGCGCGCGTGATGTCTTCGCCGAGAAAGGTGATGCGGCCAGCCGCCGGCGTGAGCAGACCAGAGATTGCCTTGAGTGTGGTGGTCTTGCCGGCACCGTTGGCGCCGATCAGTGTGACGAGCTCACCCTGCCTCGCGTCCATGGTGAGCCCACGGACAGCCTCGACCTTGCCGTAGCGGCAGACGAGCCCTTCAATGCTGAGCACGGTCCGAGATCCCCGGCAGGCCTGGCGGCTGTGTGGCGACTTCGACTCGACATATCCGCCCAGCAGCTGCGACCGCCGGTTTGGGCATCCGTTCCATCGAATAGGCGACCCATCTGCCTACTCGGCGGCCTGCGCCCTCGGTGTGGCGATGCCAAACTGCCACAGCATTTCGATCAGCAGGAACAGGTCGGCCTCGCGCCTCCTGATGTCGTTTGCACTCCATTCGCTGCGACCGCGCAGGTCCGTGTTGATGGCAGGGATAGGCTCACCAGGGCTGTTGAAATAGACGTCTAGTTTGCGCGCAAAGCCAAGATTGCTGGCTCGGTCGTTCTGGTCCTTTGTCACCAGCACGAGGTTGCCCAGGCAATCCGTGCATTGCTCGCGCTCGGTCGGATCGGTGAACCACGTACGCCACGGACTGCCCGTGCCGAGCTTCTTGGGGAGCACGTGCTCCACGGTCATCTTGTTCGGGAGCAGGGCCGACTCCGGCCGACCCGACCTGGCATCTGTTAGTCGCATTAGCAGGTGCTTGGCCGTGGATGCGTTGAGCCCGTGCACGTTGCGCAGATTGTACTGCATGGTGCGGACCTCCTGGCGTGAGAATGCCAAGGGGCTGTCCGGAGCATCGAGATCGTGACCGCGTCGAATGCTCGAGACGACTGCAGCGAAGCGATGCACGCGCTTGGAGGCTCCAATGCCCAACAGCCGTACGCCGAACGCCAAGCGGTCGAGCTTAGCAAGGAAGGAGCGCAATCCTGCGGGGTCGCGCCCCTTGTCCAGCCACCACAGCATGGCGGGGGGGATCCAATCGGAAAACGAATGCCACCCGAGATAGCGCAGGTACTGGACGATGGCGGCGGAATGCGAGGAGCCAGTGTGGTGTGCGTTGACAATGTCATCGGCGATACGCGTGGCTGGCTGGAGCACGCGTTCGATGAAGGCGTGCGCTCCTCCGCTATCGGCGGCGATCTGCCGAATTCCGAGAATGACCCGGCTGTCTGGTCGCTCGTACATGGCGCGGATATGGCTGAACAGCTGCTCGAACCCATCTCCCAGCGTCCGTTCAGCCTCGGCCCAGACCTGCGCTGCTTGTTGCCTAGCCGGAAGGGGCACGCTGCCCAGTAGATCGGCCTTTAGGATGTCGTTGCGGGCTAGCGGCTTGCCGGTTGCGTTGAGCACCATGAAGATTCGATGGGCGCTGTCGATATCGGTGGTGGCGACGAACACCAAACGGCACCGATCGAGCAGAAAATCGGCAAATCTGCGTCGCTCGACAGCATCGTAGCTCTTGAGGGCGGCGATCACGTGCTCGCGCGCCTCCAGAATGCGTCTCTCCGATGGCGAGAGCCTGCCCTCCTCGGGCGCCACCTGCGTGGCATTTGGTGCCCGCACGTAGGCCTGGAAGAAGGCTTCGTCCGGCCCAGCAAGCAACAATCGCTGACGCGCATTCGCCCCCTGCTCGTTACCGATTGCGGCGGCCACGCGCACGTGTGGCGGCTGTCTTTGCTGGGCGTCCATGTCGCGCAGCACGCAAAAGAGGATGCTTAGTGTTGTCAGCCTCTGGAAACCGTCCACCACATCAAGTAGTCGGCTGGCACGAGCCCGCGGCCAACCCGCAATACGCGATGGCGGACGTTGATCGCGTGCGATGAACAGCATGGTGCCGAGGAAGTAGTCGCCGTCCCGGGTCCCTGGGGCGCCATCAACCGTAGCCGCGACAGTGTCCAAAAGGCGACACACCTCCTTCTCGGTCCATGCAAACGACCGCTGATAGACCGGAGCCTCGATGAAGTAGGGATTGGCAAAGAGTTGCCCGACCTGCACCGTCGGGGTGATGAACTCGTCCATACGTCTGCTCTTGATTAGGACCCGCACTTATTTGCAGCCCGCCATTCACAACATGAATTGTTCCACGGGTGCAATAAAAACATCATACTTGCCAGCGCTGACCGTTTGTGCTTCGGGCTGTTTGCGCACCAAGGCGGTGCGCGGCGTTCGCACATCGGACGCATGGCAAATGGGGCAGAATAGCTTACCTCGATGCTTGAAACGGCGTTCGCGCTCGTCCGCCCTCTGCTCGGGGCGCTCGACCCGGAGCAGGCGCACGAGCTGACGCTGCGGTCGCTGGAGATCGGCATTCATCGGCGCCACGCCGGGCGTGATGATGGGCGGCTTGCGACCAGCGTATGGGGGTTGACGTTCGCCAATCCGCTCGGCATCGCCGCGGGTTTCGACAAGGACGCACGGGTGATCCCGGCCGTGCTCAGCATGGGTCTGGGTTACGCCGAGGTCGGCACGCTTACCCCGCGGCCACAAGTCGGCAATCCGCGACCGCGGATCTTCCGGCTGAACATGGATCAGGCACTTATCAACAGGCTCGGGTTCAACAACGGCGGGCACGCTGCGGCGCTGGCGCGGCTCCTCCGGAGCCCACCGCGAGGGATTGTGGGCGTCAACGTCGGCGCCAACAAAGACGCACCCGATCGCGCGGCCGACTATGTTCAGGGCATACATTGCTTTTACGACGTTGCCGCGTATTTCTGCGTCAACATCTCCTCGCCCAATACCCCGGGCCTGCGTGACCTGCAGGCGCCCCTCGCACTCGACGATCTTTTGGGGCGCGTGATGGCGGGGCGTTCGGTGGCGATCGCGGCCGGTAAGCCCCGGCGCCCAATCGTCGTGAAGATCGCTCCCGACATTGCGGAAGCCGACCTAGAGCCGATTGTTGCCGTGCTACTGAACCGCGGCATCGACGGAATTGCCATCGGCAATACCACGCTTTCCCGCGCCGGTGTGAGCAATAGGGTGGTGGGCAGGGAGCTTGGCGGATTGTCGGGCCGTCCGTTGTTTCACCGTTCCACCGTCATGCTTGCGCGGGTCTATCGGCTGACGCACGGCCGTGTCCCATTGATCGGCATCGGTGGGATCGACTCGGGCAGCGCGGCCATCGCCAAGATCGAAGCCGGTGCGACGCTCCTACAGTTCTATACCGGGCTTGTATTTGAGGGCCCAGGACTGATTGGCCGCATCAAGCGGGCGTTGGTTGATTACGCCGAGCGCCAGAAACTCGTCCGCATCGGCGACGCGACCGGGATTGCCGCCGAGGCATGGGCCAACCGGCCGTTCGAGGCCTAGGTGAGTAGGTCGAGGCGACGTTGACAGGGGCGGCGGCAGCGGGCTCAACTTCAACTGGCATCGCTAGGAACGGAGAGAGGCAATGGCAGCAAACACGGCGCGCATAGGTTGGATTGGCGCCGGTCGAATGGGTCTGCCCATGGCCGAGCTGCTGGTGAAGGCTGGCCACGACGTCACGGCCTGGAACCGCACGGCCAGTAAGCTGGAGCCGCTAAAGGCGCACGGTGCCAAGGTGGCCAAGCGCGCGGCGGATCTTGCCGGCCTCGACATCGTGTTCTCGATGGTTTCGGCGGGCAAGGACCTGGAGGAGGTCTACTTCGGGCCTGCGGGGGTGAGTTCTGGGATGGCCAAATTGCCGGCCACGTTCGTCGATTGCTCGACGATTGGCGTGGAGGAATCGGCTGCAGTGCGCGAGCGCCTTGACGCAGCGGGCGCCCAGTATATTGCCGCGCCGGTGAGCGGCAACGCCAACGTGATCCGGGCCGGCAAGCTGTCCTCGGTTGCATCGGGACCGGCGGATGCCTTTCGACGAGTCGAGCCCCTGATCAGGGCATATGCCCCGGCCGGTGTCTCCTATGTGGGCGAGGGGGAGCTTGCGCGCGTGTGCAAGATCGCCCACAACGTGATGCTGGGCGTGGTGATTGAGAATTTGATTGAAATCACATTGCTCACCAACAAGATGGGTGTGCCGCGTCACGCATTTCTGGAATTTCTCAACACCAGTGTGATGGGCTCGATGTTCACGCGCTACAAATCGCCCGCGCTCGTGAACCTCGACTGGGCGACTACATTCACGCCGGAGCTATTGCGCAAAGATCTCGACTTGGGCTTGGAGCTGGGCCGCGAACAAGAAGTGCCCATGCCCGTGACGGCAGCTGCCCGCGAGATGCTGCAGAGCCACATCGGCGCGGCCCGGCTGCGCGTCGATGCCGATAAGGTGCTTGGGGCCGATTTCGCCGCCCTGGCAGAGACCATGGCCCGCGCGGCCGGCATGCAGCTAGAGAGCGAGAACAAATCCGTACCCACCGGGCTCGAGTAGACATGGACGAGTAGACAGGGACGAGTAGACATGGACGAGTAGACATGGACTTGAGGGTACAGCAGCGGCTCG
>Ga0075434_100005125_pt1 | contig 11898 bp, 11 predicted proteins | sample RhiMethybrSRZTD3_FD_75298 | JGI IMG/M metagenome (GOLD analysis project Ga0075434, IMG submission 75298) | Populus rhizosphere microbial communities from Tennessee, USA - Rhizosphere MetaG P. TD hybrid SRZTD3 | ecosystem: Host-associated > Plants > Roots > Rhizosphere > Soil | place: USA... | reverse complement strand
CGACCACGCCCAGGTCCGCGGCACCCGCCTGCTGCTCGCCGGGACGGTCCGCCACCGCCCCAGCTCCCCGGCCGCCGAGGCCGCCTGACCCGGCGGCCCGGGGCCGGTCAGGGCCCGCTGCCGTAGGGGCGGGTGATGATCTCCAGGAAGTGGCCGCTCGGCTCCTCCCAGTAGACGCCGCGGCCGCCGTCGTTGGTGTTGACCTCGCCCGGCCGCCGCCGTCCGGGGTCGGCCCAGTAGGCCAGCCCGCGCTCCCGGATGCGGCCGAAGATCTGGTCGAACTCGTCCTCGCCGACCAGGAACGCATAGTGCTGGGGATGCACCGGCCCGTGGTCGTCGGCGAAGTCCAGCGAGACGTCGTTGTCGACCTGGACGACCAGGAACGGCCCGAAGGGCGTGGGCGGCCCCACCCCCAGCACCTCGGCCAGGAACTCGGCCGACTCCCGCTTGTCGCGCACGCGCACGATGGTGTGGTTGAGCTGGACGGACATCAGCCCTCCGATCGGTCGAACTCCGCGAGCACGGCGGGGCGCACCATCACGGTCGCCTCCCTGGGCGGAATCGGCTGCGGGGGCCGTGCTTCTGGTGGACGGCCTGCTTGCTGACCCCCAGCCGGCCGGCGATGTCCTGCCAGGACCATCCCTTGGCCCGGGCGTTGTCCACCTGCAGGGCCTCCAGGGCCTCGACCAGGCCGCGCAGGGCGGCCACGGCTTGGAGACCGACCTCGGGGTCGGTGCTGCCGGTGGCCGCGGCCAGGGCCACCGGCTGGGGATCCGCCTTGTCGTCCACGCCGTCAAGATACCTTGACGGCGTGGACCCGGCAATCCTCCAGCGCGGAGGTGGAGCGGGTCAGGCGCCGAAGGCGGGGCCGGCGGCGTCCCTGCCGGCGCTGGCGTGCCGCCAGAAGCCGTAGGTGCCGGACTGGCGGAGCTCGGTGGCGGCCTCGACCACGGCGCCGAGGGCGGCGAAGGCGAAGGCGCCGCCGACCGAGACCCGGCTGACGCCGGCGGCGGCCAGGTCGGCGACCGGGGGCGCCCCGGACAGGACGAGGACGTTGACGGGGCGGTCGACCGAGGCCACCAGCCGGGCGATGTCGTCCAGGCGGCGCGGGCCGGGGGCGTACAGCACGTCGGCGCCGGCCTCCTGGTAGGCCTGGAGGCGGGCGATGGTGTCATCCAGGTCGGGGCGGCCGTGCAGGTAGTTCTCGGCCCGGGCGGTGAGCACCAGGTGGACCGGCCCCCGGTGGGCGACCTCGGCGGCGGCCCGGACCCGCTCGGCGGCCAGCCCGGCGTCGTAGATCGGGTCGTCCTCCTGGCCGGTGAAGTCCTCCACCGAGCACCCGGCCAGCCCGGCCTCCAGGGCCAGGGCCAGCGTGTCGGCCACCCCCGCCGGGTCGTCGGCGAAGCCGTTCTCCAGATCGGCCGACACCGGCAGGTCGGTGGCCTCGGCGATCGTGGCGGCGTGGCCGACGGCCTCCTCCCGGGTCACCGACCCGTCGAGGCGGCCCAGGGTGGCCGCGAAGCCGCTGCTGGTGGTGGCCAGGGCCTGGAACCCGAGCCAGGCCAGCAGCCGGGCCGACCCCTGGTCCCAGGGGTTGGGCAGGAGCAGCGGCCGCCCGGGGACGTGCAGCTCCAGGAACCGTCTGGCCTTGGTGGCATGGGCGGCGTGGTCGGTCATGGCGGGGCCTCCAGGTCACAGGCCCGGGAGATCATCGGGCCTCGGTCGGCAACAAGATGAGGATCGGCATGCCCCCGACAACCCGCCCCGGCAGGCCGCCGAAAGCCACGACGTGATCCAGGGCCGGCGGCACCGTCACGAACCGGTGTCGTCGAGCACGGTGAAGAGGGTGAGCTGGAGGCCGTCGGGAGCGCGCAACCTGACGTTGCGGTGGCTCCAGGGGGTGACGACCGGGTCGGCCAACGGCTCGGCGCCGGCGGCGGCGAGGCGGCTGGCCAGCTCGGCGGAGTCGGCCACCTCCAGCGCGACCCGGACAGGGCCGGCGACCCGGGAACCGACCTCGATCTCGTCGACCAGCTCCGCCTGGCCGACCGAGAGGAGCTCCAGAGTGGCCCGGCCAGCGTCCAGGACAACCCCGCCGCCGGGCCCGCCGCCGGGTCCCTCGAAGGACTCGAGCACCGGCAGGCCGAGCAGATCGCGGTAGAACACGACGGCCTCCTCGAAGCGCTCGACGGTCAGGGCCAGCCGCAGCTCGCGAACCGGACTCTCGGGCATCTCGCTCCTCTCGCTCGGGGACGGCGGGCCGGCGCCGTGCCGGACGTCACCCAGCGATTGTGACGGCCGGCACAGCGGGGGGGCAGCGGCGCGACTAGCCTCGGGCTGTCGTGCCGTCACCGCCCGAGGAGGCGCAGATGACCACCGCCACCGTCCTTCCCTTCCCGCTGGTCCGCCAGGGCGACCAGAACCATCCCGTCAAGACCCTCCAGTACCTGCTCCGGGCCCGCGGCCACAGCGTCGCCGTCGACGGGATCTTCGGTCCCCTGACCGAGGCCGCCGTCCGCGCCCTCCAGCAGCAGAAGGGCCTGGCCGTCGACGGGATCGTCGGCCCCAACACCTGGTCGGCCCTGATCATCACGGTCAAGCAGGGCAGCCAGGGGGACGCGGTGCGCGGGGTGCAGGAGGAGTTCCAGTTCCGGAACCTGTCCGGCGACCCGAGCACGGGAGTCCAGGTCGACGGGATCTTCGGCCCCAAGACCGACGCCGCCGTGCGGGGCTTCCAGCAGGCTCTGCACCAGGACATCCCCTCGGTCACGGTCGACGGCATCGTCGGCCCCGTCACCTGGCGGGCGCTGGTCAGCGGCATGCTCTCGTTCTAGCGGCCCAGGCTGACGAGGCCAGCGCGACCAGGAGGTGGCCGGCACCCAGGGGATGCCCCTGTCGGGGTGATGCCGTAGCGTGGTCGTCGGACGAGCTTCCTCCAACGCTGGAGTCCAGGCATGGCACGTTCATCCGCATCCACCATCGAGATCCCACGGCTGCGGGCCGCCTTCGACGGCCGGGTCACCGCCCCCGGCGACCCCGGCTACGACCAGGCCCGGACGATCTTCTACGGCGGGTTCGACCGGCGGCCGGCGGCCATCGTCCGCCCGGCCGACGCGGCCGAGGTCGCCCAGGTCGTGAACCTGGCCCGCGACCGCGGGCTGGAGCTGGCCGTCCGCGGCGGCGGCCACAGCCTGGCCGGCCACAGCACCAGCGACGGCGGGATCGTGCTCGACCTGTCGGCGCTGACCGCCATCCAGGTCGACCCCGAGGCCCGGACCGCCTGGGCCCAGGGCGGGCTGACCGCCGGGGCCTACACCGAAGCGGTGGGCGCCCACGGGCTGGTCACCGGGTTCGGGGACACCGGCTCGGTCGGCATCGGCGGCCTCACCCTGGGCGGCGGGGTCGGCTATCTGGTCCGCAGCCAGGGGCTGACCATCGACAGCCTGCTGGCGGCCGAGCTGGTCACCGCCGACGGCCGGGTCCTCCAGGTCGACGCCGAGGCCCATCCGGAGCTGTTCTGGGCCATCCGGGGCGGCGGGGGCAACTTCGGGGTGGCCACCCGGCTGAAGTTCCGGCTGCACGAGCTGCCCTCGATCGTCGGGGGGATGCTGCTGCTGCCGGCCACCGCCCAGGTCATCGCCGACTTCATGGCTGCGGCCGAGGCCGCGCCCGAGGAGCTGTCGGCCATCGCCGCCGTCATGGCCGCCCCGCCGATGCCGTTCATCCCACCCGAGCGCCAGGGCGAGCTGGTCGTGTTGGCCATGCTGGCCTACGCCGGCCAGGCCGAGGCCGGCCAGCGGGCGGTGGCGCCGTTCCGGGCCCTGGCCGACCCGATCGCCGACATGGTCCGGCCCATGCCCTATGCGGGGATGTTCCCGCCCGAGGAGGAGTTCCACCCGACCGCGGCCGGCCACACGATGTACCTCGACCGCGTGGACGGCACGGTCGCCGACACCATCCTGGAGCACATCCAGGCGTCGGACGCGGCCATGCGGGCGGTCCAGCTCCGGGCCCTGGGCGGGGCCATGGCCCGGGTCCCGGTGGAGGCGACCGCCTTCGCCCACCGCCACAGCCGGATCATGGCCAACGTGGCCGCCTTCTACGAAGGTCCCGCCGACCGCGACCGGCGCCAGGCCTGGGTCGACGGCTTGGCGGCCGCCCTCCACCAGGACGACGACGGCGCCTACGTCAACTTCCTCGGCGACGAGGGGCCCGAGCGGGTCCGCCAGGCCTACCCCGGTCCCACCTGGGACCGCCTGGTCGAGGTCAAGCGCCGCTACGACCCCGACAACCTGTTCCGGCGCAACCAGAACATCCCCCCGGGCTAGGACGGCTCGGGAGCGCGGCGGCGGATGGTCTCGGCCCACCAGATGGCGAGCAGGCCCACGACGATGAAGCCCCCCGCCACCAGCAGCTGCAGGTCCTGGGGCGCGTAGCGGGCCGCGAACCACACCCTGACCTGAGGGTCGACGCCGAACAGGTTGAAGGCGACCGGGACCAGGCCCTGGGGGACCACGCAGATGATCCCGACGGTCCACAGGGCGCCGACGGCGGCGTCCCGCCGGCGCCGGTCGGGTTCGCCGGCCGGGCCGGTGGCCTCGCTCACGGCGGGGACCTCGGGGCCGAGGCGGAGCAGGTCCATCAGCTCGGCGCCGCGGTCGGCCAGCCGGCGGGCGGCGGCCCGGCCGCCCCACCAGCACAGCAGCCCGCCGGTCGCGACCCCGACCAGGACCCCGGCGACCTGGAGGGCCGGCCGTTCCCGGACGGCGCCCAGCAGCACCACGAGGGCGCCGGGCACGGCACAGGCGGCGACCAGCAGGAGCATCAGGTACCCGTGGGCGGCGAGCGCGCCCGAGGTGCTCGGGTCGTCGCCGGTGTCGAACGGGCCGGCGCGCAGGTGCGGGTCCTTCTCGGGGACCGGCCTGGCCACCGACACCCACGCCATCAGGCCCGGCGTGGCCCCGAGCACCGCCGCGAGCGAGGCGAGCACGAAGGGCCAGGCCCAGCCCTGGCCGGTGACCGCGATCAGGGCCACGGTCAGCACCACCATCGCCGGCCCCACGACCAGCAGCCAGGCGACCTGCCGGCCGCGCACGTCGGCCCGCTCGACCCCCGGCACCATCCGGGTCAGCCAGAACGCCGTCCCGTCCTCGCCGTACACGTTGGCCGCGCCCGTGCTGACGATCAGCGCCGCCCCCAGCCCGACCCAGGGCAGCAGCGCCGGGGCGGAGAAGGCCAGCGCCGGCACGGCCAGGTTCAGCCCGCTGACCAGCAGCGCCATCAGCAACAGCAGGGTCCGGGCGCTGTCACGCCGCCAGGCGTACAGCTCCCTGCCGACGACGGCGCCGGTCGGGCTGGCCGGCAGCAGCCGCCAGGCCGTCGGCGTGGCGGCTGCGGTCCCCCGCCGGGCCGTGCCGCCGCGGGCGACGCGCCGCGCGCGGGGGGCACGGCCGGTCGGCCGGCGCATGGTCCGCGCCAGCAGCCCCGCCCAGACCGCCAGCAGCAGCCCGCACAGCAGGACCAGCCCGACCAGGGCGGCGGCCGCCAGGAGCCAGTCCGAGCGGTCGGCGGCCGCCACCGCCACCGCCCCCCACCCCGAGGGCAGGACCCGCAGGGCCGTGCTGAGCGCCGTCCCCGGCCCGGCGGCCAGCCGCTGGCCCATCACGATGGCCAGCGACCAACCGCCCGAGGCGAGGGCGATGACCACGGCGACGAGCAACCCGCCGAGCTCCTGGCCCCGGCGGGAGCTCAGGGCCGCGGTCAACGCCGCCACCACCACCCGGGACAGCACCACCACCAGCATCAGCTCCAGGAGGGCCGCGGGCACGGCCACCAGCAGCGGCGGGACGCCGAGGCGGGCCGCGGCCACCGGCAGGGCCGCGAAGGCGACCAGGGTGACCGCGGGCGCGGCCCCGACGAAGGAGGCGGCCAGCAGCCCCGCGGCCAGGCGGCGCGGCGGGATCGGAAGCAGCGCGAACCATTCCGGGCGCAGGCCCTGACCGGCGCCCCGGACCGCGATCGGCCCCATGGCCCAGCCGAGCAGCCAGCCCAGGTAGAGCGCGGCCAGCAGGTCCACCCAGCGGCCCGGATCCTCGAAGCGGATCAGGCCGCACAGTAGCGTGCCGACCGCCAGCCCCAGCCCGAGGGTGCGGAACAGCTGCACGGTGGACGACCCGCCGGGGGCGTTGCGGGTCAGCGACCGGCGCATGCCGATCAGGGCGCGGGCGGTGTCGCGGACGGCCGCGCCCGACAGCTCGGGCGTCAGGACGCCAGCCACGACAGGCCCTCGACGCTGATGTGCCCGCCGACCAGCCGCACGAACGCGTTCTCCAGGGAGCCGCCGTCGCGCACCTGGTCCAGGGTGCCGGCGGCGACCAGGCGCCCGCTGGCGATCACGCCCACGTGGTCGCAGACCTGCTCGACCAGGGCCATGACATGGCTGGACAGCACCACCGACCCGCCGGCGTCGACGAAGCGCCCCAGGATCACGCGGATGCTGGCCGCCGACACCGGGTCGATCGCCTCGAACGGCTCGTCGAGCACCAGCAGCCTCGGGGTGTGCAGCAGCGCGGTGGCCAGGGTGATCTTCTTGCGCATGCCGGCCGAGTAGTCGGTCACCATGGTGCGCTCGGCAGCGGTCAGCTCCAGCACCTCCAGCAGCTCGGCGGCCCGGGCGGCCACCGTGGCCCGGTCCAGCCCCCGCAGCAGCCCCAGGTAGGTGAGCAGCTCCCGGCCGGTCAGCCGCTCCGGCAGGGCCATGCCGTCGGGCAGGACCCCGATGAGCCGTTTGGCGGCCACCGGGTCGGCCCACACGTCCACCCCGAGGATGCGGGCGCTGCCGGCGTCGGGGCGCAGCAGCCCCACGGCCATCGACAGCGCCGTGGTCTTGCCGGCGCCGTTGGGCCCGACCAGCCCGAAGAACGACCCCGGCGGCACCGTCAGGTCGAGGTGGTCGACCGCGGTCGTGTCCCCGAACTGCTTGTGCAGCCCGGTGAGCCGCAGCGCCGGCGCCTGGCTGTCGGGTTCGGTGGCGGTGCCGTGCTGTTCCATCCGCACTCCTCGGATCAGTGGTCGGGGCGGAAGATCAGGACGAGGACCCGCAGGGCCAGGATGGCGCAGACGGCCAGGGAGTTGTAGCCGAGCTAGGAGCCGCGCTCCAGGCGGCCTGGCCGCGGGCGGCGGCCGGCGGGAGAATCGCCCTGGGATGACCATCGGGGAGGCGGCGGAAGGCGCCGGGGCGGGGCCGGGGCAGGCGGTCTGGGCCGGCCTGGTCGGGCGCTCGGACGTGCTCGCCCAGCTCCGCCGGGCGGTGGAGGACGCGGCCGGGGGCCGGGGTCGGCTGGTGCTGCTGACCGGCGAGGCCGGCATCGGCAAGACGTCGGTGGCCGCCCAGGCGGCCGCCGACGCCGAGGGTGCCGGCGCCCGCGTGGTCTGGGGCTGGGGCTGGCAGGGCGAGGGGGCGCCGGCCTACTGGCCCTGGGTCCAGGTGCTCCGGTCCCTGGTCGCCCAGGACCCGCGGCTGGGCGGGCTGACCGCCGACGCCGCCGCACTGGCCCGGCTCCTGCCCGAGCTGCCGGGGGCGGCCGCCCCGCCGGCCGCCGACGCCGAGCCGGCCGCGGCCCGCTTCCAGCTCCTGGACGAGCTCACCGCGGTCGTCCTGGCGGCCACCGACGACCGGCCGCTGGTGGTGGTCCTGGAGGACCTCCAGTGGGCCGACCCGCCGTCGTTGCAGCTGCTCGACTTCCTGGCCCGCCGGCTCCCGGCCGCCCGGGTGCTCGTGCTCGCCACCTGGCGCGAGCTCGACACCGCGCCCGACGACCCGCTGGCGCCCCTGCTGGCCGACCTGGCCGCCAGGGCCACCGTCGTCCCCTTGCCGGCGCTGTCCGAGGCCGAGGTCGCCCTGCTGGTCGCCGGCATGCTCGGCGGCCAGCCGGAGCCGGCGCTGGTCGCCGCCCTGCGGCGGCGCACCGGCGGCAACCCGTTCTTCGTCCAGGAGGTGACGAGGCTGCTGCTCGCCCGGGACGGCGGCGCCACCGGGCCGGGGCGGGACGCGCCGGTCGGGATCCCCCTCGGCGTCCGCGAGGCCGTCCGGCGCCGCCTGGCCCGGCTCGGCCCGGCGTGTGCCGAGGTGGTCACCGCGGCCGCCGTGGCCGGGCCGGAGTTCACCGCCACCCTCCTCACCCGGGTCACGGGCGCGCCCCCCGGGGCCGTGCGCGAGCTGCTCGAGGAGGCCGCCCGGGCCCAGGTCCTGGCCCGCCCGACCGACGCGTTGCGCCCCTGGCGCTTCGCCCACGACCTGTTCCGCGAGGCGATCCTGGAAGGGCTCGACGGCCAGGCCCGGGCCGGCCTGCACCTGCGGGTCGGCCGGGCCCTGGAGGCCGAGCGGGACGCCGGCGGGGTGCCGGCGGCCCAGCTCGCCAGTCACTTCGCCCAGGCCGGGCCGACGCCACCGACGAGGCCATCCGCTACACCGCCCTGGCGGCGGCCGAGGCCACCGGCCGGCTGGCCCACGAGGAGGCCGCCCGCCTGTGGGCGCGGGCCCTGGAGGTCCTGGACGCGTCGGCCCGGCCCGACCGCGGCCGCCGGGTCGAGCTGCTGCTCGAGCTGGCCGCGGCCCGCCGCCGGGCCGGCGACCTGCCCGGCAGCCGCCAGGCCTGCGTCCGGGCCGCGGAGCTGGCCCGGCGGGCCGCCGACCCCGACGGGCTGGCCCGGGCCGCGCTGGCCATGCAGGCCGTGGGCACCCGCAGCTGGCCCACCCTGGTCAACGACACCGTGCCGCTGCTGGAGGAGGCCGCCGCCCTGGGCGACCAGGACACGCCGCTGCGGGCCCGGGTGCTGGCCAGCCTGGCCCGGGAGCTGGCCTGGAACGGCATGGACCTCGCCCGGGCGGCCCGGTTCGCCGACGCGGCCATCGCCGCCGCCCGCGCCGCCGGCGACCGGGCGACCCTGGCCGCCTGCCTGCTGGCCCGGCACAACGCCGGCTGGCGGCCGGGCAACGCCGCCGACCGGCTGGCCCTGGCCACCCAGATCGTCGAGCTGGCCGGCGACGGCCGGGACCTGGAGCTGCTGGCCGAGGCCCGCCTGCTGCGCGCGGCCGACCTGCTCGAGCTGGCCGACCCGGCCTTCCAGGCCGAGCTGGCCGAGTTCCTTCGGGTCGCCGGCGACCTGGAGCAGCCCAGGCTCCGCTATGCCGCGCTGGCCCGCCGGGCCATGCGGGCGCTGCTGGCCGGGCGGGTCGACGAGGCCGAGCGGCTGGTCGCCGAGGCGGCCGCCCTCGGCCGGGAGATCGGCGAGCCGGACGCGGCCGACGTCGAGCATGCCCAGCTGTGGGAGCTCCGCGGCCTCCAGGGCCGCCGGTCCGAGCTGCTCCCGCTGGGCCGGGCGCTGTTCGGTGACGACTCGCCGGCGGGGCGCGGCTTCCTGGCCCTGACCCTGCTGGAGCAGGGCGACCACGCCGGGGCCGAGGCCGCCGCCGGTCCCCTGCTCGACCTGCCCGCCCCGCCGCCGTTCCCGGCCGACCGCACCTGGCTGGCGTCGGTCACCTACGCGAGCGAGCTGGCGGCCGCCCTGGCCGCCAGGGCGGCCTGCGAGTGGCTCTACCAGACGCTGCTCCCCCACGCCGAGGAGACCGTGGCCATCGGGGTGGCGATCACCTTCCGGGGTGCGGTCGCCCACTACCTGGGCCTGCTGGCCACGGCCCTGGACCGCCCCGAGGAGGCCAGGGCCCACTTCGAGCGCGCCCTGGCCGTCCACGAGCGCCTCGGCGCCGGGGCCTGGGCGGCCCGGAGCCGGCACGAGCTGGCCGCGGACCACCGGCGTCCGGCCGGGGGCGCGGTCCCGGCCGGACGCCAGGTGTTCCGGCGCGACGGGACGCTGTAGACGCTCGCCTACGCGGGCCGGACCGTGCGCATGCGGGACGCCAAGGGCCTGCGCGACCTGGCCACGCTGCTCGCGGCCCCGGGCCGGCCGGTCGCCGCCGCGGAGCTGGTGGCCGCGTCCGCGGGCGACGCGGCCGTGCCCGCCGACCTGCGGCTGGGCGCCGACGAGGTGCTCGACGACCGCGCCCGCCACCAGCTCCGGGCGCGCCTCCTCGACCTGGAGGAGGAGATCGAGGAGGCCGACCGCTGGCACGACCAGGAGCGGGCCGCCCGGGCCGCCGTGGAGCGGGACGCCCTGGTGGCCGAGCTGGCCGCCGCCGCCGGTCTCGGCGGCCGGGCCAGGCGCCTGGGTGACCAGTCGGAACGGGCCCGCAAGACGGTCACCGCCCGGATCCGCGACGTGATCGACCGGGTCGAGCGTCTCCACCCGGCCCTCGGCGCCCACCTGCGGGCCTCGGTCACCACCGGCACCTACTGCAGCTACTCCCCGCCGGCGCCGACGGCCTGGGAGCTCTAGCGGTTGCTCGCGGCATCTCGCGCCCTGCCTGGCAGGAGCAGGCGAGCGCGAGGAGGATCACGGATGTACGACGTCATCGTCGTCGGGGCGCGGGTGGCCGGCTCGTCCACGGCCATGCTGCTGGCCCGCAGGGGGCTCAAGGTGCTGGTGGTCGACCGGGCGAGCTTCCCCAGCGACACCCTCTCCACCACCAGGTGCAGCTCCCGGGGGTGGCCCGGTTGCGGCGCTGGGGACTGCTGGACGCGGTCGTCGCCTCCGGCGCGCCGCCGGCCCGGCACGTCCGGTTCGACGTCGGCCCGGTCGTGCTCGAGGGCCACTTCCCCACCTTCCAGGGAGTCGACGCGGTCTACAGCCCACGCCGGACGGTCCTGGACGCGCTGCTGGTGGAGGCGGCGCGGGGTGCCGGGGCCGAGGTGCGCGAGCGCTTCATGGTGGAGGAGGTGGTGGTCGAGGGCGGGCGCGTCACCGGCATCCGCGGCCGCGGGAAGGGCGGCGCCCAGGTCGCCGAGTCGGCCCGGCTGACCGTCGGCGCCGACGGGAAGCACTCGCTGGTCGCCCGGACGGTCGGCGCCGCCGTCCACCACCACCGGCCGCCGCTCTCGATGGGCTGCTACACCTACTGGGACGGGGTGCCGCTCCGGGGCGGAGAGCTCTACGCCCGCCGGCGGCGGGCGATGGGCGCCTGGCCGACCAACGACGGGCTGACCCTGACCTACGTCGCCTGGCCGGTCGAGGAGTTCTCCGCCTTCCGGGCCGACGTCGAAGGCAACGTCCTGCGCACCCTCGATCTGGCCGGCGACCTCGGCCGGCGGGTTCGCGCCGGCCGCCGCGCCGAGCGGTTCCGGGCCAGCCCCGACCTGCCCAACTTCTTCCGCCGGCCCGATGGGCCGGGCTGGGCCCTGGTCGGGGACGCCGGCCTGGTGATGGACCCGGTCACCGGCCAGGGGATCGGCGACGCCCTGCGCGATGCCGAGCTGCTGGCCGACGCGGCCGAGGCCGGCCTGGGCGGCCGCCGGCCGCTCGGGACCGCCCTGGCCGGCTACGAGCGGGCCAGGGACCGGGCGGCCATGCCGATGTACGACTTCACCACCGGGCTGGCCAGCTTCGCCCCGCCACGGGCCGAGCAGGAGGCCCTGTTCGCCGCCCTGGCCGGGCGGCAGGCCGAGATCGACCGGTTCCTGGGCGTGCTCACCGGGGCGGTGCCGCTCGCCGACTACCTGTCGCCGAGGAACCTGCTCCGGCTCCTCGGTGTCCGCGGCATGGCCGGCGTGGCCCTCGGCCGGCTTCGCGGCCCCCGGACGGCGGGACGGGACCGGCCGGGGGAGATGGCCGGTCCCGTCCGCGTTCGGGGGTCAGTGCTGGATCGCCTGCCGGTGCACCCGGGTGCTGGTGGGCACGGCGGTCCCGCCGAGCACCACCGCGACGACGCCGACGACCCAGGAGGTCCACGAGGCCCCCTTCAGGTCGGTGTAGCTCAGCACCCACGGGGCGACGAACAGCAGC
>Ga0075434_100005124_pt1 | contig 11900 bp, 8 predicted proteins | sample RhiMethybrSRZTD3_FD_75298 | JGI IMG/M metagenome (GOLD analysis project Ga0075434, IMG submission 75298) | Populus rhizosphere microbial communities from Tennessee, USA - Rhizosphere MetaG P. TD hybrid SRZTD3 | ecosystem: Host-associated > Plants > Roots > Rhizosphere > Soil | place: USA... | reverse complement strand
AAAGCTCATGCTGAAGTTGTCGCCGGCCATGACGGCCGCGAAGAGCGGAGTGCTCATGCCCGCGAACGCAAGCGACGCAAAGGCGGCAATCGCAGCTCCCTGCAAAATGCCCCCGATGATGAGCGTGCGCATGTTGCCGAGCTTCAACGAGCAGAATCCGCCAGCCGCGATGCCTGCAAACGTAGCGATGAGTCCGATAGAGCCGCGCACCGCTCCGACCGTCTGCTTCGTAAGACCAAGGTCGTGGTAGTAGGGATTCGCCATCGGACCCATGATGAAGTCCGGCAACCGATAGAGGCTGATTGCCGCCAGCATCACGGGCGCGAGCCAGCCATGTGCGCGGAAGAAAGCGATGAACGGCCCCACTACAGCGTCGAGGAAACCGCGGGGCGTCCAAAGCGGCGCTTCGCGCTTTTTATCTATCACCGCATCCGCGCGCTCCGGTTCCTTGGCGAACCAAGTCGCCATTATTCCAATGGCGATACATGCGCCGTAGATACCATAGGACATGCGCCAGCCCACGGCCGCTGCGATGATGAGGATCAACGTATCCGTTGCGAGAAGCGCCAGGCGGTAGCTGAACTGATAGGCGGACGCGAGGAGGCCCTGTTCTTCGCCGTCGTCTGCCGATTCGATTCGCCAGGCATCGACCACGATGTCTTGTGTCGATGAGGCAAATGCGACGATGAGCGCAAGAGCGCCAAGCCGGCCAAGCCCGGCTTTTGTGCCGATTCCTCCCATGGCGGCCAGCGCCAGCCCGACGACGATCTGCGAGAACATCATCCATCCGCGCCGGTGTCCAAGCCTTTGAAACAGGGGCACATCAACGCGATCCATCAAGGGCGCCCACAGAAATTTCAGAGAATAGGCGATGCCCACCCAGGAAAGAAACCCGATCGCCTTGAGAGAGGTCTGCTCATCACGCAACCAATAACCGAATGTGTTGCCAACCAGATAAAAGGGTAGGCCTGAAGAAAACCCGAGCAACAACATCACCAGCGTTTTGGGTCGCAGGTAATCGCCGATTCGGTGCTTTTGGGGACTCACACTTTCATTCTCTATGGGAGCCTTGCGGCACTCAACGTTCTAGCTGCTGAATCTTGTCCATGCTGACACTCTATCAAGAGTAAGTCGAAAATTTTTAGGGAGGTGATGATCCATCGCGTCAGATTATCTCTTGGAAACTACCGGTCCGCCGCTCTTTGTAGGAGAAGTTTCCATCGCACCACTCTTGCCGTCGCTCACGGCCTGAATCCGCTCCACTTTCACGCGGGCTACTCGTTTCCCGTCCATCTCCGCAATCGTGAATCGTAAATCCCCGAATACAAAACTTTCTCCGCCCTTCGGAATGAATCCCAGCTGATCCAGCACAAACCCACCCACCGTCGCGTACGCCGGATCTTCCGGCAGCACAATTCCGTACTGTGCATCTAGATCGCGTACGTTCAGCGCCGCGTCAAAAATCACCGCGCCATCGGCCAGCGTCAGCGGGCGCTCTACCACGTCGAACTCGTCGTGAATCTCTCCTACCATCTGTTCCAGCACGTCTTCCAGCGTCACCAACCCCAATAAACTTCCAAACTCATCCACCACTACCGCCATTCCCGTGTGGTGTTTCTTGAACTCCTGCAGCAATTCCCCGGCCGGCTTTGTCTCCGGCACAATCAGCACTTCTCTCAGCACTCGCCTTAAATCAAACGCCGGCACCGGCGCGCCGTCCTGCGCACGCCGCTCGCGGTCCTGCAGCACCCACAACATATCCTTTATGTGTACGAACCCCAGCACATGGTCTACCGTCCCACGATACACGGGAATCCGCGATTTCTGCGTCGTCGCAAACGCCCGCAGCACTTCGTCCAATGTTGCTTCAACTGCCAACACATGCATGTCCGGCCGCGGCACCATAATTTCCCGCACCTGCACCTGCCCCATCTCAATCGCGCTTAAAATAAATTTCTCTTCTCCGGCCGCCAGCAGCCCGCGTTCTCTGGCTTGCTGAATCTGGATCTGCAACTCCTCCGTCGAATGCGCCACGCCATGCCCCGATTGTGCCTTGATTCCCATCGCGCGAATAATCATGCCCGAAATGCCGTCCAGCAGATCAATCGCCCAGCGAAACGTGCTCAAAAACCACCGGAACGGTCGCGCAATCAGCAACGCGATGCGCTCCGCCCGCGCCAGACTGATCGTTTTCGGCACTAGCTCGCCAACTACCACATGCAGTGCCGTCAGCAAAGCAAATGCACACGTCAGAGCAAACGCATGCGCCACCAGCGCCGACTTCGTCCCGGGATCTCCTGGCCAGATCGACTGGAAGACCGACGCCAGCGTCGCCTCGCCTAGTGCTCCCAGCGCTAGGCTCGCCAGCGTAATTCCAAACTGCACGCCCGACACCACGCGATTCAGATCGCTGACCAGCGCCTCGACAATTTTCGCCCGCGCATTGCCACGCGCCACCAGCTGCCGTACCCGCGACAATCGCACCGCCACCAACGAAAATTCCGTCGCTGCGAAAAATCCGTTCAGCGCCGCCAGCAACACCACTCCGATCAGCTTTACCGCAAACATCCTCTGCGCTTTCTCCTTGCCGCCGGCTTCAGGTTTATCTAACCAACCCTGAGCGAAATTGTATCAGCGCGGCGTGGAAACGCTTCCTCACGTTTTGCCTTACACGGCAAGCTAGCAATCGCCGGGTTGCGCCCCTGATACGCCTCCTCTACACTGATTTTTCACTCTTTTTTCTGAAGGGTTCTTGTTGCGAATTGTATTACGGATCATCGGCTGGCTTCTAACTCTTCTCATTCTCGTCTGCGGCGGTTTCGCATGGTGGCTTTTTTTTCGCCCCCTTCCGCAAATCGACGGCACCGCTTCTCTTCCAGGTCTGCAAAACCCGGTTACCGTCGATCGCGACATCTGGGGCATCCCGCATGTCCGCGCCTCTTCTCTGGCCGACATGGCCGAAGCCCAGGGCTACGTCATGGCCCAGGACCGCCTCTGGCAAATGGATTTGCTCCGCCGCGTCGCTCGCGGTCAGCTCTCTGAAATTCTTGGCTCCGCCACTGTTCCCATCGACAAACATTTCCGCGTGCTCCGCTTCGGCCCCGCCGCCGAACGCGACGTCACTCTCTTGGACGAAGAATCTCGCACTATCATGGACGCCTATTCTCGCGGCGTGAACAAATTCATCGAGCAGCACCAGAACAATTTGCCTGTCGAATTCAAGCTCCTCAAATACAAGCCGCAGCTCTGGCAGCCCTCCGATTCACTCGTCATTGGCGGCTACATGTACGAAACACTTACCGAAACGTGGGAAGAAAAAGTCGACCGCGCTCGAGTCACCGCCCGCGTCGGCGCGGAAAAAGCCAAAGACCTTTTCTCCGTCGACGCCGCTCTCGACCATTTTGTCGTCGGCGATCCGGACGCGCCCGGCGACGGCTCTCAGCGCTCAGGCGATCCCGACGACGAAGACGATGAAGACGACATGTCCCCAGACGAAGTCCTCAAAGCCGGCGCCCAAACTCCGATCGCCCAGCCTAGTTTCATCGATCTAACCTCCGCGCTCACTCCTTCCGTTGTTCAATGGCTCACCGAATCCCAGCGCGACGTTCGCCATGCCCTCGGCAGCAACAATTGGGTCGTCTCCGGCGATCACACCGCCACCGGCAAACCACTCCTCGCCAACGACACTCATCTCGAGCTTTCCGTTCCACCCATCTGGTATCAGATCCATCTCACCTGCCCCGGCTGGAACGTCAAAGGGTTCACTCTGCCCGGCGCGCCTCTCGTCATCATCGGTCACAACGATCGCATTGCCTGGGGCTTCACCAACAACGGCGCCGACGTTCAGGATCTCTATATCGAAACGTTCAATCCGGCGCAGCCCGAAGAGTACAAAGCCAACGGCAAATGGTTCAAAGCGCAAACGGCGGACGAAGTCATCAAGGTCAAGGGCGCGCCTGACCAACACTACGCCATCACCATCACGCGCCACGGCCCCGTGGTGAAAAAAGACGGCAACACCGGCTACGCTCTTCGCTGGACCGCCACCGAGCCCGGCGCTCTCGCCAACACCTACAACCGCCTGGGCAAAGCACAAAACTGGAAAGAGTTCCGAGAAGTTATGAAATCCGTCTGGGGTCCTGCACAAAATGCCGTTTACGCCGACGTCCGAGGAAATATCGGTTATCTCATGGCCGCGCGCGTTCCCATCCGCAAAAAAGGCCGAGGCGAAGTTCCCGTTCCCGGTGACACTGACGCCTTCGAATGGAAAGGCTACATCCCCTTCGATGAACTCCCGCAAATCTTCAATCCCGCGGACGGCCTCATCGTCACCGCCAACGCTCGCGTGGTCGGCCCTGATTACAAGCTCTATCTCACCGACCACTGGGAAGAGCCTTACCGTACCGCGCGCATCTGGGATCTCTTACACGATAAACACGATCTCCGTCCCACCGACATGATGAAAGTCCAGGCCGACACCTACAGCTATCCCGATCTTTTTCTCGCTGAACAGCTGGCCCCCGCCTCAAAAGTTGCCTCGCCTAAGGACCCACGAGTGCAAAAACTCATCGCTCTCTCTAATGATTGGAACGGCATTGCCGACTCAGACTCCATCGTAGTTCCATTTCTCGAATCCACTCGCCGCGCCGCGCTCAAACTCATCCTTCAGCCCATTCTCGGCGATGACACCCATCTCTATCAGTGGCGCAGCACCACGTTCCTCCAGCGCGTACTCACCGAACGTCCGCCGTCATGGCTCCCTCCCGCCTACAAGAACTACGACGAACTCCTCGTCGCTTCCGCGGGCCAGGCCGTTCAGCAACTGCAGCGGGACACCGGCTCGTCAAAAATCGAAGACTGGCCCTGGAAGCGTTTCGATTCGCTCGACATGTTCCATCCGCTCGGCCGCGAAGGTTGGCTCAAAAGACTTTTCAGCATCACCGGCAAACCGCAAAACGGCACCGCTTTCAGTCCACGCGCGGCCACTCGCCATCACGGACCGGCGATGCGCTTCGTCGCCAATCCCGGCGATTGGGATGATTCCCTCATGCTCATCCCCGGTGGCCAAAGCGGTCAGCTCGGCAGCAGCCACTACTCCGACCAGTTCCGCTATTGGTACGAAGGCACACCCATCGTCGCCCCCTTCTCCGACTCCGCCCAGGCCGCTACCCGCAAACACACCCTCACTCTCAAACCGTAGCCATCTTTGTAGCGGCCACATTTAGGTGGCCTCCGTGTTTTGTCACGGCAGGTTTCATTTCGCCTTGCTCAGCGAAGGGCCGATTCGCACGCTAACGGCTTCCAGCTTGTTTCCCCTCTCCGCCCTGCCGTAAACTGTTCCCTGCGAAAAACACGTGAACACACCTGTACCCAAGAAATCCGATCCCCCTAAAAAGCCTGATTTTGAACGCTGCCTCTCGCGTCTCGAAGAAGTCGTCCGCAAACTTGAAAGTCCGCAGCTCTCTCTCGACGATGCCATGAAACTTTTTGAAGAAGGTGTCGCCCTCTCCGCCGAATGCCAGAAGCAACTCGAAGAAGCCGAAGGCAAAGTCGAAATCCTTCTCAAGAAAGCCGACGGCCGAGTCGTCGCCGAACCCTTCGAACCCGAAGGCGAGCCTGAATCCATTTGATCACGGCACAATGCCTGCCTTCCCACAACATTCCTCGATGACTCTTCCGGACTTCTTCGAACAAGATCTGCAACTCGTGGATGCGGCACTTGAACGCCTTCTCCCCGCCGCCAGCACTCCTCCTCCATCCATTCACGAAGCCATGCGCTACTCCGTTTTTGCCGGCGGAAAACGCATTCGCCCGATTCTCTGTCTTGAAACGGCGCGCATTTTCAGTCAAGACATCACTCCCGCTCTCCATCCCGGCTGCGCCATCGAATTCATCCACACTTATTCGCTCATCCACGACGATCTTCCCGCACTAGATAACGACGACCTCCGCCGCGGCAAGCCCACGTGTCACAAACAATTCGGCGAAGCCATCGCCATTCTCGCCGGCGACGCGCTCCTCACGCGCGCCTTCGAAACTATCGGCGAAACTCCCGTCGCTCCTGATCTCCGCGTCAAAATTCTCACCGAAGTCGCCACTTGCGCAGGCACTGTCAACGGCATGGTCGGCGGCCAGGTCGCCGATCTCGAAGCCGAAGGCAAATCCGTTGGCCCGGAAACGCTCGAATACATTCATCGCAGCAAGACCGCCGCACTCATTCGCGCATCCGTGACGGCCGGTGCGATTTGCGCTGGCGCGCCCGACGAAGACGTAAAACGCCTCCGCCATTTCGGCGAAACTATCGGCTGGGCCTTCCAGGTCACTGACGACATTCTCGACGTGGAAGAATCTTCCGCCGCCCTCGGCAAAACCGCAGGCAAAGACATCGCCCAACAGAAAGCCACTTACCCTTCGGTCTTCGGCCTGGAACGCTCCCACCAAATCGCTAACGACCTGGCATCTCAAGCCATCGCCGACCTTGCTCCCTACGCAGACGGCGCCGCCCGCCTCCGCCAAATCGCCAACTTTCTAATCCACCGCCGCACCTGACTAGGGATGACGCGGTCGCCTAAACTGCGCCTGGACAAAGTCATCGTGGAACGAGGGCTGGCGCCTTCCCGCGAAAAAGCTCAAGCCATGATTTTGGCTGGAGAAGTATTGGTTAACGGCGTGACCGCTACCAAAGCAGGTCATTCCGTTTCCGACGACACACAAATCGAAATCCGCAGCCGCCTGCAAAAGTATGCTTCGCGCGGCGGCTTCAAACTCGAAGGTGCTCTGCAAGATTTCTCAGTGGATCCAACAGCAAAAATTTGTCTCGACCTGGGCTCTTCCAACGGCGGCTTCACCGACTGCCTCCTGCAACACGGAGCTGCAAGAGTCTTCGCCGTTGACGTCAACACCGATCAACTCGACTGGAAACTCCAGCAAGACCTGCGTGTCCTGCGCATCAAACGCAACGCCCGCGAACTTCAGCTCGCCGACCTCCCCGAACCCGCCGCTCTCGTCGTCGCCGACGTCTCCTTCATCTCCATTACCAAAATCCTTCCCGCCGTCGTTTCCTGCGCCGTTCCTGGCGCCGATTTCCTCATCCTCATCAAACCCCAATTCGAACTCCGCCGCGAAGACATCGGTCCAGGCGGCATCGTCTCCGATCCCGCCCTACATCAACGCGCCATCGCCTCCGTGCAATCCGCCGCCGAGTCTCTCGCCCTCCACACTGTAAGCATCAAACCCAGCCATCTCCCCGGCGCCGAAGGCAACCTCGAATTCTTCCTCCACTCCCGAAAGCGCATTTGAATTAGCCTTAATCAAACCTGCCCGACCCCACAACCCAAGCGGCGATGCCAATTCGCCGCGCCGACCGGCACTACTCCTCTCGCAACGTCCTGGCAGGATCAATCTTGGCAATTTTCAGCGCCGGCAAAATCGTCGCTGTCAGCGCTACAACACCAAGCGTGGCCACCACCGCGGATAGTGTCGAAGCGTCGTAAATGCCCACGCCGAAGACGACACTGCGCATGAGTCGCAACGCCCCAACACAAATCACGAGACCCAGAATCACACCCAGTACCGACGCGCCGAAACCTGCGCGCCCGATCTGCAGCATGGCTTGGTTCATACTCGAGCCCAACGCCATACGAATCCCGATTTCGCGCGTTCTTTGCGACACCGTGTTGGCTACCAGGCCGAATACGCCGACCGCGCTCAGCAACAACGCGAGGGCCGCCAGTCCACCCAGCAGAGCCACTTCAATACGCTGCGTGGCCAGCGTGCGCGCCAAAAGGTCTCTCATGCTATAGAAGCCGGAGACCGGCAGGCTGGCATCGGCCCCCGCTAACGCGCGCTGCATGCTGCCGGTCAAGCCCACAGCCGGACCCGCCGTTCGCACAACCCAATTCGGCTGAATCCACACATGCACGATCGAGAGAATAGGATGATTTCTGGAGGACCGCTGATCCAGCTGCGCTGCGGGCACATACAAAGTCTCCTCAGTCTGCAGCGGCGCGACCGGGTCCAATCCCGAGGAGAGCGGAACGTCGGCAACTTCGCCCACGATCACCGTGTCCTTGTTGATGTAGCGGCCCACGGGATTCCCGCCACCGTAAAACTTTCGTGCGAAAGCTTGATTCACCACTGCCACTTGTTGCGCCTCGGGACCATCCGCCTCGGTAAAAACGCGTCCCGCAATCAACGGCATCTGCAGTGTCTCGAAATAGCCCGGAGTGACGTAAACCCAATCCGCCCCACCCTCGTAGCCAGCTTCCTTGCCATCGCTGAGAGTGATCCAGTCGTTCCCCGTAAACTCGTAGGGAAGGTTCGATCCAACGGCAACACTCTGAACTCCTCGAATTTGCCGCATGGCGCCAATGCTCTGGTCTAGGAGTTTGCGGAACGTCGCCGGGTCATGGTAACGAACGTCGTCAAGCGAGGCCTTGGCTACCATCAAGCCCTCGGGATTGAACCCGGGGGGCAGCGTCTCCAGGTGAATAAGGCTGCGAATGAGCAGGCCGGAACCAGCCAGCAAGACAACCGTAAGTGCGACCTCCCCGGCAATGAGAGCTTGCCTAAGGCGCGGGCTGCCGATGGACGCGACAGTCCGGTCCGCCATCGACGCGCGGAAATCCACTTTGCGCGCCGCCAATGCAGGTAGCATACCGAAGAGCAAGCTCGTCAGCACCGAGACCGCCAGGGTGAAGCCCAGCACCCGGCCGTCAAGCGGGACGGCGGCAACTGGTAAAAAGTGTTCTGGCAACAACGATAAGAGCAGACGCAGCGCCAGGAATGCCACGCCAACTGCGGCTCCTCCTCCCACCAGGGCCAGCAGCAGGTTCTCCACCCAAAACTGCCTCTGAATCTGCCAGCTCGAAGCCCCTAGAGCCATGCGCGTGGCCACTTCCGCCGTGCGTCGCAGCATGCGTACCAGCGTCAACCCTGCCAGGTTGGCGCATGCAATCAACAAAATGAACCCGGCGGAAATCATTAGCGCCACGACGGGTGAACGCAGTGCATCGGTCTGCCCTTTCCGCAGCGGAACGGAATGATAAGTTACGCGGGCGCCCGGGTTGCCGTTTATTTCGTAGCGATTGGCGCGCTGCGACCATACGCGGTTGATCTGTGCGTCCGCTTCCTGCCAAATCACACCTTCGCGCAGCCTCGTGACAACCTGAAAATTCGTTCCCCTGCCCTCGCCGTCGCGACTGGCCTGTAGCGGCGTATATACATCGGCGTTGAGCGGAGTCACTGCTCCTTGCGGCAGGACACCCACAACGGTGTGCGGCTCGCTCTTCAGCAGAATTGCCTGGCCAAGAACGTTGGCGTCTCCTGCAAAAACATCGCGCCAAAGGCTGTGGCTGAGAATCACCGCCTTGGGCCCATGCGGGCGGTCTTCCTCTTCTGAAAAATTTCGCCCGATCGCCGGCTGAAGCGCCAGCACGTCCAAGTAATGCGCCGAAACGCGCCCGTTTTGAACGTATTGCACGTTAGAACCCGCCTTCAGGTTCACGCCCGTAGTGCTTCCCGAAAGCCCCGTGGTCAGCGCGGGAACTTCATCTCTCAACAGCTCCCATTGTTCTCCGTTTAGTTTGTGGCGCTCATCGGACGGCTTTGCGCCGGAGATCCGCGTATAAATCGTGCCCATTCGTTCTGGCTGACCATACGGGAGGCTCTTCAGCAGCAGAGCGTTCACCAGCGAAAAAATCGCGGTGTTGGCTCCCACGGACAACGCCAGAGTAAGGATCACGGTCAAGGTGAAGCAGCGCGACTTCAGCAACATGCGCCCGCCGAACCGCAAATCTTGAAAAAGCGTTTCAGCCACATGGCCCGCGCGCACTTCGTGAACCTGTTCCTTTACCTGATCAACGCCGCCCAACTCCATCCGCGCCGCCCGTCGCGCCTTCTCCATTGTCATACCCGAACGAACGTTCTCTTCCACCAGCATCTCCAGATGCCCGCGCACCTCTTCATCGAGCTCCGCCTCAACACGCCGGGCCAGAAACAAATTCCTCAAAAAACTCCGCGTCTTCGCTAGAAACCGCATCCGCAACTCCTGACTACGTCGATTCCCAAGCTCGCCCTATCGCCCACGCAATCCGGTCCCAGCGCTTTGTCTCAGCTTCGAGTTGCTTCTGCCCCGCCTTGGTCAGCCGGTAATATTTCGCCCGCCGATTGTTCTCGGACTCTCCCCAGAACGCCGAAATCCACCCTTCTTCTGCCATCCGGTGCAGCGCGGGAAACAGCGAACCCGGCTTCACCACAAACGTCCCGTTCGTAATCTGCTGAATGCGTCGCGAGACGCCCAACCCGTGCAGCTCTCCCACCGCCAGCGTCTTCAAAATCAGCAGGTCCAGCGTCCCCTGCAACAACGTCGACTGTTCCGCCTTCAACTCTCCCCCTATCGAGATTCTATAGGAACCTATGCTTCCTCCTATCGAATGTCAACAGGAGTTTTCTGCACTGCCGGCAGGCTCGTCCTCTCTGCTCGCCAACGGTTCGACCGTCACGCGTACGTTGTTATCTATTTCTTGATAACACAGGGTGTTGGCGCATGATCTCCCTGTTTGATCGGCGGCCCCGCCATGATCAAGTGGCCTCCCTGAAGCGCACAGCGAACGACCTCCTTTCAGCGTCGCTCCCACCGGAAGTGGCCGAAACTTACCCATGCTCAATCGGCGACACCCAGACCCACTGCCTTTCCCTGCTCCGGTTTGGAGGCTCTGGCCAAGCTGTTGCGTCCGCGCTGAACTAAAATGTTTGGAATCAATAATTACAGTTTTTAGTTCGCCGTAACTCTCTTAAAATGAATACTCACGAAAGAGAGGGTGGGCGGGGGAAAGCCACGTCACGTCACGCCCCACGCCTCAATTCGAGGACAACTTCGCCCAAGTTCTTTATCAACTATATTCTGTAAAAACGCCCGGGGTGGGGGGCCAACTTCAATTCAAATCAGCGCTGAACCATCAGTAGCGAACTTTACGTCCGCTCTAGAAATCCTGAGGTAAACTGCCCACTCACATGCCCCCAACAAGCACCATCCGCACGGTTGGCATCCTTTCCCGGCCCCGCCGCGCCGATCTCACTACCATCGTCGCGCCTCTTCTCGACTGGATCGCCAAGCGCGGTTATCGGGCGCTATACGACACGGAAACCGCGGAAGCTCTCAGTGACGGAAACAACGCGGGGCTCTCGCGTCACGATCTGGCTGCGCAAGCTGATTTGCTGGTCGTGCTCGGAGGCGATGGCACACTTCTTGCCGCCGCACGCGAAGCCGCTCCCCATGGCATTCCGATACTCCCGGTCAACCTGGGCAGCCTCGGTTTCCTCACCAGTTTCACGCTCGAGGAACTTTATCCCGCTCTCGAAGAAGCTCTTGCGGGCAAAGCGGAAACCAGCGAACGAATCATGCTTACCGCATTGCTCAAGCGGCGCGGCCAGGTCGTCGAATCGAAAAACGTTCTGAACGAAGCCGTCATCAACAAAGGCGCTCTCGCCCGCATGATCGAAGTGGAACTTTTCATTGACAATGAATTCGTCTGCCGCTATCGCGCCGACGGACTCATCATCGCCACGCCCACCGGTTCCACCGCCTATTCTCTTTCCGCCGGCGGCCCGATCGTGCATCCCGCGGTCGAATCGCTGATCGTCACACCGATTTGCCCGCACACTCTGACCGACCGACCGCTGGTCATCGACGACACCTGCTGCGTCGAAATGCGCCTGCGCGGCGACGCAGAGTCTGTTTACTTGACCCTCGATGGCCAAAAAGGAATTTTGATGCAGTCGGAAGATCGCGTTTCTATCACACGGGCCAATCAGCGACTGAAACTCATTCAGCCGCACCGCAAATCCTATTACGAAATCTTGCGCAGCAAACTCAAGTGGGGAGAAGCGTAGCTTTTCAC
>Ga0075434_100005123_pt1 | contig 11900 bp, 10 predicted proteins | sample RhiMethybrSRZTD3_FD_75298 | JGI IMG/M metagenome (GOLD analysis project Ga0075434, IMG submission 75298) | Populus rhizosphere microbial communities from Tennessee, USA - Rhizosphere MetaG P. TD hybrid SRZTD3 | ecosystem: Host-associated > Plants > Roots > Rhizosphere > Soil | place: USA... | reverse complement strand
GCGGAGCTCGTCACGTGCTATCAGCAGTGCGACCTGTTTGCGCTGCCCAATCGGCAGGTCGGATGGGACATCGAGGGGTTCGGCATCGTGCTGCTCGAGGCCCAGTCGTGCGGGAAGCCGGTCATCACCGGCTTGTCAGGAGGCACATCCGAAGCCATCGGACCAGACGAGACGGGCGTGGTGGTACCGTGCGAGACCGTTGAACCGCTCGTCAACGCCGTCTGCGACATGCTCGAACACCCGGATCGAGCGGTGCAGATGGGAGCGCGCGGCCGCGATCGCGCGGTCACCCAGTTTGACTGGCGAGTGCTGAGTCGTCAGGCGCAAGCGCTCTTCGGACACCCGAGCGCCGTCGCTGCCAGGTGATCAACGACATGCTGCAGGTCTGTTATGTGATCGTCAGCAGCGGGTGGGATCGCCACTCGCAGATGGCGTGGGTGTCGGCGAGCTCCGTTCGCCGCCAGGAGCCGAATGCGCGTATCGTCGTCGTCGTCGAGGGCATCGCGCCCGGCGCCGAGGACGAGATGGCCCGCCGCTTTCGCAATGTGGCCGACATCGTGCTGCCGAAATCCGCAGACGCGCCGACGCCGGTGGCGAAGAGCCGCCTCCACAAAATCCTGCTTCGCCAATACCTGACCGGGGATTTTCTGTACCTCGATTCCGACACCCTCGCCGTGGCGCCGCTCGGTGACGTGACGGAGTGTCGCGGGGACGTCGGCGCGGTGTCGGATTTCAACTTCGACATCGCCAACGGCTGGTTTCCGCCGGAGATGGACAAGCCGTTCCGCGCGCTCGGCTGGGACTACCCACTGCCCTATCAGATGAACGCGGGGGTGATCTTCATGCGGGACACGCCGGCGGTGCATGCGATGGCCCACGAGTGGATGGCGCGATTCCAGATGCCCACGACCTTTCCGCACGTGTGGGACCAGGCGACGTTCAACAGCGCCGTCTTCGCGACGAAGGTGCCTCATGTCGTGCTGCCGCATGGCTACAACGCCATGGTCGTCAAACGCAACTATCGCTTTCGAACCGCGCGAGTGCTGCATTTCTTCGGATCGGTCGAGGAGCAGCGTGGCACGCTGATGGAACATCTGATGGACCGTCTGGACACAACCGGCACCTTCGACGAAGCGGCGTACGACCGGTCGATTCGCCAGGGCCATCACTGGGGGCCCAACCCGGAAGCCTGGCAGCTGATCCACAGTCGTAACTACGTTCGCGCCGCGATGGCAAAGGTCCGGCGCCTGTGACCTACGATTCCCGCTTCTTCGCGAACCAGAGTGGCGCGGTCAAGTCCGCTCGGCGGATCCTTCCGCTGGTCCTCGAGACGACCCGCGCCCATTCATTGGTCGATGTCGGCAGCGGCATCGGTGCCTGGGCGAAGGTTGCGAAGGAGCTCGGTTGCACCGTCGCGGCACTCGACGGCGACTGGGTGCCGCGGGACCAGTTGCTGGTCGATCCAGCCGAATTCGTCTGCATCGACCTCGCGAATCCACCGCAGGATCTGGGCCGGCGTTTCGATGTGGCGCTGTCGCTCGAAGTCGCCGAACACATTACACCCACCAGTGCCGACCGGTTCGTAGGTTTTCTCACCAGCCTCGCCCCAGTCGTGATCTTTTCAGCGGCGGTCCCGTGGCAGATGGGTACGCATCACGTCAACGAACAGTATCCCGGATACTGGGTGCAGCGGTTCGAGGCGTGTGGCTTCGTAGCCTTCGATGCGATCCGGCCGCGCGTGTGGTACGACCAGGAGATCGAGTTCTACTATCGTCAGAACGCGATCGTGTACGTCAGCCGGGAGCGTGCGGCAGATTTCGAAACGATGGCAGGTCTGTCGACCCTGCCACACCCGCTCGACGTCGTCCACCCCGACGCGGTGCCCATTCTTGCGCAAGGGTGGGTGGAAGCTGGTGGAACCATGCGATGCCTGGAACTCCTGCGCAAGACCGCCGCGCGCGCGCTCAAAAAGCGGCTCGGAGTCGCATGATTCGTTCGTTGCTCAGATGTCAATGCCGTGGCGTTGAGTTAGAATTGATTGGCCTCGACGGACACGTCGCGGTCGCCTTCTCGGATCCTCGTCCGACAACACGTAGAACACATGAAACAGCTCATCGCTGACTGTCGCGAGATGTTTGTCGAGCAGGCCCAATACCGTGAGCTGCTGTACGAGATGACGCGTCGCGATCTCCTGATCCGCTACAAACAGACGATCATGGGGTTCGGCTGGGCTGTGTTCATGCCGCTCGTCAACACAGCGGTGTTCTCGGTGATTTTCACCCGGGTAGCGCCGATCGAGACCCAGGTGCCGTATCCGCTGTTCGCGTTCTGCGGCCTTCTCGCCTGGAATTTTTCCGCGTCCACGTTCCGGGCGTCGGTGGGCTCTCTCACCAGCAACGCAGCCCTCGTGACGAAGGTGTTCTTCCCGCGCGAGCTCTTTCCGTTCTCTGCGATGCTCGTCGCACTCGTCGATTTGGCTGTCGGAAGCACCGTGCTGATCGCCCTCATGGCGTGGTTCCGGGTCCCGCCCTCGCCGTACATCGTGCTGCTGCCCGTCGTGGTCGTGATCCACGTCGTGTTCACGATGGCGGTCTCGCTGTTCGTCGCGATGGCCAACCTCTTCTACCGGGACGTCAAGTACATCTTCGAGGTGGTCGTGACGCTGTGGATGTTTGCGACATCGGTGCTCTATCCGGTCACGTCGCTCGGCGGACGGCTCGGAACGCTCCTGCGGCTCAACCCGATGACACCGATCATTGATGGCTACCGTGACGTGCTGTTCGGCGGGAAGCCGCCCGACTGGCTCAGTCTCGGCGCGGCGGCGCTGTTGTCCTTCGCCGTGCTGTTCGCGGCATGGCTCCAATTCCACCGGTCCGAGTTCGAGTTCGCGGAGCGAATCTGAATGCCTGAGTCCGTGATTGCGTTCGACGGCGTGTGGAAGAAGTTCCGCCGGGGCGAACACCACGACAGCCTCCGCGACCTGATTCCTGCGCTGGTCCGGCAGTTCGCAAAGCGGCGCGAACCAACACTGGAGGCGGACGAGTTCTGGGTGCTGCGCAACGTCTCGTTCGAGGTCCGGCCCGGTCAGACACTCGGCATCATCGGGCCGAACGGCGCCGGCAAGTCGACCGCCCTGAAACTGCTGACGCGCATCATGAAGCCGACGCGTGGAACCGCGAGAGTGCAGGGCCGCGTCGGCGCGCTGATCGAGCTGGCCGCCGGCTTTCACCCAGATCTGACGGGCCGGGAGAACATCTTCCTTCAGGGCGCGATCATGGGGATGAAGCGGGATGCCATCCGACGACGATTCGACGAAATCGTCGAGTTCGCGGGAATCCCTGACTTTATCGACACGCCCGTGAAACGCTACTCCAGCGGAATGAACGCTCGACTGGGATTCGCGATCGCCGCGCATGTGGATCCGGACGTGCTCCTCATCGACGAGGTGCTGGCGGTCGGCGACTTCAGCTTTCAGCAGAAATGTTACGAACGTCTGGAGAGCTTTCGCCGCGATGGCATCCCGATCGCTTTCGTCTCGCACAACATGCAGGCGATCGCAAGCTTGTGCGAGCAGGTGCTGCTGCTCAGGCCCGGGCAAGAACCTGTCCTTGGCGGTGTCAACGCCGTTCTCGCGGAGTACGTTTCATCGAAGGGGTCACTAGCCGATGCCAGGGTGACCGTGCTCGAAGCAACACTTCGTCACCGTGACACGGGTGCGGCGCTTGCGGGGCCCATTCCGCCTTGCGCAGAGTTGCAACTCGATCTTGAGCTGAGAGCGGAGGCCAACCTTCCTAGATGCGGCGTCATGCTCAACATCATGCGAGCGGACGGTCTTGTGATCTTCACAGGAATGTCGACACTGGACGGCCTCTCCGAGAGTCATTTACAGACAGGCGATCATCTCACAGCGAGAATTGTCTTTTCGGCAAACCTGCTCAGGGGAACCTACACGGTGAACATTCAGCTCATTGATACCCTACGACAATGGCCGGCAGTTATTATCGGTGGGGTAGGATCCTTTGTTGTCGCTGAGACGACGAGAATTGCAGGCTGCGCGGAGGTTCTGCCGCTTTACGAGGTTGCCGTCGCCAGGGCCGTACGATCAGGCGCCAAAGTGACGTTGTAGCGGCCGCGCTCCGCGCGCCGCAGGCGTGCGTTGTCGGCCCTTGCCGGCGGCCTCACGACGAGAGCAGCCGGCTCCGATCGGCATGCCAGTCCGCAATGGTCTGCAGATTGGTTGTCCAGATTTCTGAATCTGTGGTCAGTAGTTCAACGACTTTGGCGTACGCCTCGCCCCATTCTCGATAGCCTGGTGTCACAGGACTGGACGTATCGCTATGCCAGTCTATTACACCAACACCACCAACGTCTTTTATTGTTTGAACCATGGCCGCGATCTCCTTAACCGCCACATCTACGGAAACGGAACGGTAAAAGAGGTTGCCATCCATGCAGAACATCGGCAGCTGAAGTGTTTTTAACTTCCGACCCAACTTCTTGCTCCATGGGTAGTAGGGCCACGCAACACTTCGGCGAAACCCTAAATGCTCGTTGAACGCGAGCGATGAATCATAGGCGAATCCAGCCTTCTCATGATTTGTCAGCGTTTCTTCCACATCCGCTCCCGTGTGCCAGAAATGATGCCGTATCCCTTTCACGTTGGTCTTTGAGACCTCCTGCAGCAGACGTCGCTCGCCTACAAACGACTCCCTAGCTTCGAACGCGCGATAACTCGCGTGGAGACCGATCTCACAACCCCCATCGCGCAGCTGTGTAAGCAAGCCGCGCATCCTGGCTCCTCTGATGTCGTAGGACACGTCCAGCAATGAGCCATGCTCGTCGAATCGATTCCTCGCGGCAAAGAAGCTCGTCGAGGCGCAGCCTGACGCCTTTTCGAAGGCAAGAACATTCAGAAAGACTCCGATGTCATCGACAAATGGGTGACGGATCTGCTGGCGAATGTGCCACGCACGCTGTCGAGCCACCACGACGTTCTCATATCTGGAAAGATGACGTGCGTACGGCGGCCACCAAAGCGTCGCGGACAGTCGCGCAACTCGATCGACGTCGTGTGACAGACCAATGGCGCATCGTCGACCAGGTGGCCATGCCGCTATCCGGGACACTTGCAACTGCTCTGTCAGCCATTCGCCCAGAGATATCACGTAAGCGTTAACGATCGGCACACTCGCGATTCCGTGCCGCACCTGGAAGCTCGCATCAAAACGAAGGCGCTGGTGACCATCGCAACGTTCAGCATCGTAAGGCAGGTTGACGTCGTCGGTCAGGAACTGTTTTACTGCGTTGACGACATCGAAGGGAAACACTCGACCGGAGCGCGCGTTAATGCGGCCTTGTCTGAACCCCTCCCACACAATATCCGAGGGCACACAAGGAATCACCACGCCGGCTGCCACGGGCGCTGTCGCGGGATCCCCGTAATAAAGAGAACAGTTAGGAAGACTTGTCTGTTTCGATCGCACACCGAGAAGATCGAAAATGAACTCTAATGTGTAGGTCGTCAGCGGATCTGGACGTTCAATTCTGTAGTTAATCACTGGCGGGATTCGCCCGATGTCGCCTCGAACCAGTTCGGGTATCGTCGTTGAAGGAGCATCTGTAGACCGCGCCCGGGCGGCACAGCCCACACAGGACGTCGGAGAAATGGCGCGACTTGATACCAACGCCTGGACAGCAATTCCTGGAGCACGATGTCGGTGTCGAGCCAAAAGCGCAACGGCGGGTTCACGTCGTCCTGGAATCCTGACATCTCTTCGCCGAGATAGCGCCGAACCAGCACATGGCCCGCCGGCAGGTCGAGCAATCGGTGCTGCATCCAGAATCGCGGATTCAATTCGATGATATTGAATTCACCGCTGCGCTCATCGAGTACGAACTCCATTTCAAACGGGCCAGAGAACTCCAAGGCTTCGAGTATGCTCCGCGTGATGCGCTTCAGATTACGATAGCCACGAAGCGCCTCGACGACATAACCGTTCTCGCTGCGCTGGAGCCGCTTACGTGTCGCAACGTAGTATCGAAAACTTGAATCGTGCCAACCGCAGATGGATACGTTGTGCTCGGGTCGCGTGGACAGCAGCCGCTGATACCCCCAATCTTCCGGCGTAAGACGCTCTTCGTCGCAGAGTCTGCGCCAATCCTCCAACCCTTGCCGACTTTCCACGTTGACGCCGCGTGGTAGTTTTCGCATGCCGTCCCACGATCGCCAGACACGCACTCGAAACGGTGCGCCCAACCTCTTCCAAGGATCCTCATCGCTGCCTATCGTCATGGGAACCGAAGCCAACCGTCGACCGACTACAAACTCATAGAAGGTCCGACGGTGCAGCACTGTATCCAGGTCACCCCGATGGCCCAACCACCAAGTCGCAGATGGAAGCAGGCGCCTCGCGGTGTTCCCGGCAAAAATCGGCAGGAGTCTCTCATCTGTAAAGAAGACGGCGGCCACATCGCCCGCGGGCACGACCGCCTGAAGCTCGCCAAAAAACTGGGATTCGTCCGCCACCTGTAGGTCCCGGACGCTGCACGTGTCGACCCATCGCCGCGCACTGTCATTCCCACCGTTGATGTTCAGGCAGACGATCGCGCCATCCCATCCTAACTGACGCAGCGCGAAGGCAATGCCGAGTGCATTTACATGTGCAGATGAAACGAGAATCGTTCGGCCGCCGCCGCGTATTGCGCTCGCCCATACGTCAGCGCTCACAGTATTCAATCGAGAAAACCCTTGTTATGCCAAATGGAGAGATCCGGTCTGAGGCTAATGTCCGGGTGTCCGTGGAGAGCATAGCTCCCCTTCCGCCGCCGAAGAACCGCTAACGACAAATCGATCTGGCGAGCCACCACATACGGTGAGTTCAGATAGTATTTCGTTTGAAGTAGGTCAACTGCATGGTCGGTTGCGAAATCTCTCCTTCGCCGTAGTATTTGCGGCAAATCTTCGAGGCCGATCAATGCCATGATCAATTGGAGTCGTGTAGCCTTGTACGGAACGCACGTGTACGGAAAGTCTCGGCAGTACGAGTAGTCATACGACGGCCTTGCCGCGGACCCGGCGACATCACACAAACGTACGCGCGCAGCGGCGGCTTGGGACGCCTGGCTAGCGCTCCTGACCTTGCGCCAGAGCAACTCGTACAACTTTAATCTCAGTCGGCATGAGAGTCGCCGATGCGGAGGCGTCAACTCCTGGGTCGCAATTACCCCGCCCCCCATCATTCCCAGAAAGCTCTTGTCGTTGAAGCTGACGATCGCGCTCAGTTGTGGGCCCAGCGTGGACGGAAGTTGATTCACAAGTGAAATGTCCTGGCACAAGTCCGCAATTACGTGCACGTGCCTGTTCACGATAACGTCATGGAGAGGCCCAGAGCCGATCGCGTCGAGAGCTGCAGAAGACCCGAATACGCTGGCCGTCAGGAGTATGCCGACTGGACGGCTCTGAAGCTGCTCCTCTAGCTCCTTGCAGTCGGGTTCGAAGAGTTCATCTGTGTTGTAACTGCGCACTTCGAAGCCGGCTTTTTCAAGCGCGTGATGCACAACATTGCAGATGTAGTCCGGAACGAGTGCGAGCGGTGCAGTGCCACCGGCCCGCAAGTGCAGGGCCAAACGAAAACATGCCGCGCGGCCTGAGAATTCAGGGCTGAAGTAATAACCATCTCGCTCAAATCTGGCGCGCAATTGCCGTACGAGCCAACTTCGCGGCCGAAGGTGTAACAAGCTGAGTCTGAGCAGCCACTTAAGCATTCTTCCGGAATGCCAACACCTTGTAGTCTGCCCAGTAGTGCGAACCCAGCAAATGCAAGAGGTGCTCGCCTTGATTGAAGAGTCGAGCAAGATACGCACCCTCGAGATCGCTGGATGCCAATCGCAGGCGGTACGGCCAGAACAGAACCCCGGTCCGCTCGATTTCGCGAAAGCCAAGCGTTCGCATGAGATTTGTCACGTCCCTGGATCCGTACTTTGCTCGCGCAAGAAACACCCATCGATGAAATGGATCAATCATCAGCATCACGCCGCCGGGCTTCGTCGCGCGGGCCGCGTTTGCAATTGCTTGTTCGAGCGCTTCAATGCGGCGGATCGCTGAGAAGCATCCCGAAGACAGGACCAAGTCATAACTATCAATTGAATGAGCATAGCCTTCCGCATCGCTCGCAATATAGTGGATTCGAGGTGACGGATTTTCGCTCGCTGCAACATCGATCATCTCGCGAAAGTCGACACCGTCGACAACGAGGGTCGCATGGCATTGCACAAGCATTTGGGCGACCACTCCGATACCGCAACCAATATCCAGCACGCGGGCGTCCGTCGGAAGGCCGGTTGTGTAACGCCGCAGAATCTGCAGTTGACGCTGTCGGTACAGCCGATTGTAGTCCTCATTCGTCCACAGAACGCGGCTCTGCCCAGTCCCGGATGCACGAGAGCGCCAATACGCCGACGAATCATAGTTTCGGTAGTCGAACCCAAAAAACTGCCGAAGCGTACCTCTAAAGCTCGCCGGATGACGTACGACAACTCTTATTGGATCAAGAACCATGGTCTTGACCTCCTTCATGTAGAACTCGAGGCGCGTCGGGATGTCTTTACCCGTCCTTTCTCATATGCGCGTACCAATCGTCGAACAAGAGGCGGTCCATGTACAGAAAACCGGGGTATCTTGTTGTTGGCGCGCCGACTTTCCTGCAGGTAGCCAAGAGAATGTCACCGGGCAAATCCGGATCTCCCGCCGGCTGCTGGTCGCTATCCAGGATGGTCGCCAAACCTCTAGCAACAGATCGAAGCAGTCTCTTTTTTCGTGTTGTCGGACCGATCGAAATACACCGAATGTCGCCAAATCCCGCTGCGACCAACAACCGATGAATTTCGCCGCCGTCGTATAAGCGGTTGTGACGATTACCATCCTCGCCGTTGTACGGTTCTGGAATAGGATTTCGGCCACGAAGAAGGCGAACCAATGCAGCAGTGCTTGCCGCATTCGGTGTAGACAGCACGAGTGTGCCGCCCGTTTTGAGGATTCGGTTTGCCTCCCACAGTGCATGCATGGGATCAATTGTGAAGTGTTCGAGAATTTCAAGCATCAGTATCACGTCGACGCTGGCCGTGCTCCACGGAAGCGCCTGTCTTTCGACATCGCCGATCCACGGAGCGAGCTCAATTCCTTGTTCCCGGGCCCACTCCGGCAGCGTTGACAAGTCGAACGGACCCCAATCGTATAGGGCAACCGCCCCGATCCTCTTGTACCCGAGCAGGTCGTGAAGTGGACCGAGCACTGGCCCGTAACATCCGATATCCACCAACAGACTGTCACCAGTGCTTCGTGGAATCACACGGAACGTTTCCTCGAAGCGCCAGAGCGTCGTCTCGAGATACGTCGAAACAAGCTCGGGCTTCATCTTCGTTCTGACGCGACGCATCGCTTGCGAAATGCTCGCTTGCGAAATCTCATCCACGCTATTCCACTCCCTTCAGAGGCTCATTGGCAGTCGATATGCCGATGCGTCAATGCCTTTCATGTTGTTTGACGACGACGTCCAACAAGCCAGCGAGTTTGCGAGTCTGCTCACGCCTGTGGAATTGAGCCAGCCAGGATGCGTCAACCGTCGCACTCAAGCGTCCACTTCGCCATTCACGCCACCGCGAATAGATGGTCATCGCGATTGCCTCCGGATTGTCAATTCCTGCATTAAACCCGACTTTCGATTCGAGCAAGAATTGCTCGTCATCGCTCCCCGCTGGCACAATCCCGAGAATGCACCGATTTGCCGAAAAATACTCGAACAGCTTGCCCGAGACAGCATAATCCGCCGTCGTCTCGATGTGCAGCAGTACATGCGACTCGCGCATCAGCTCGCGGCCGCGATCGTGTCCGACCGGGCCCAGGTACGCCACCATCTCCGACAGGTCTTCGGCCTTGATTCGTTCCTCGAGAGAAAAGGCGCATTGATTCGGTCCGATGAACTGCACTCGAAGGTCGGCGGCAGCCTCAGGATGCTTCGAGCGGAGCCGCCTCAGCGCTTCGAACAGGACCGCCGGAAACCGCCGCTCCATGATCGAGCCGACGTAGCTCATCACGAAGCGATCGTCAGGCGGCGACGCATCGCTCGACCGGAGATCTTCATAGCCGTTCATGACCAGCGCGACTCGATCGGCGAGCGCTGGGTATTTCTCGGCCATCCGGCGCTGCATCGACGGCGTGACGACGACGGTGCTGGCGGCCACGCCGACAACCCGAGCCTCCCACGCGCTTTCAATTCGCGCTCTTCTCGGATTCGAGGGATTCCACAGGACGCCATAGGTCCAGGGATCGCGGAAATCGGCGACCAGCGGCACACCGGTTCGCTGGTGCAGCGACCAGCCGGCCTTCAACGTCTCGAAAGGCGGCGCGGACGCGAGAATGGCATCCGGACGATATCGTTCGATCAAGGCGACTCCGACGTCGATCGCCTGCTGCATCCAGCTGACTTCCCATTGCCGGTACGGGTCGCGACGGGCCGCGCGCCAGGCCAGACCTTCGCCGAGCCAGCCGGCTGGTTTTCCCGCCAACGCTTCCAGGACCCTCGCCCCGGGCAGCTGCCAGTGACGATGCCACGCGTCGACGAACCCATAGGGCACACGCTCGACCCGAACGCTCGGCGGCAGCGTCTCGAGTTGCCTCGGATCCAGCGGCAGGCTCCCACTGTCGGGACGCGTGAGGACGATCGGGTCCCAGCCGAAACCAGGCAGGTAGCGCGCGAACGCCAGCGGCCGGAAACCGCCCGCGTCGACGATGGGGGGAAACATGTACGCGAGGAGGACCACGCGTTTCGTCACTTCAGAACTGCTGCTCCTTCTGAAGCGACCATCTGCACAATCTTGGCCGCCGCTGTCGCTTCAGCTATCGCCGGGCGCGCGCGCCGTCCGCGTGACAGCTGCCTGCGAGCGGCCTTCAGAAGCCGATCCCGCTGGGCGCCGACCACCAGGTTGCGCTCATCGTCCACGGTCTCGAGCCATTCGGTCTGATCGCGCGCGGTCACGCACGGGGTGCCGAGCCAGTAGGCTTCCTTCTGGACCCCTCCCGAGTCGGTGACGACCAGCGCGGCGCTGCCTTCCGCCGCGATCATCGACCCGTAGGCCAGCGGCGCCACGATGCGCAGTCCCGGCGGCAGCTGGAGGCCGACCCCCGGCAGCAGTTTCTGCGTGCGCGGATGCAGCGGCACCACCACCGGCAGATCTGTGGCGAGCTCAACGAGCGCGCCGAGGATGCCCCGCAGTCTCTGCTCGTCATCGGTGTTCTCGGCGCGGTGGATGGTCGCGAGCACGAACCGCTGCGGCTCGATGCCGAACTCCGACCATCCTGGCGGCAGTTCTCCGCGGCCGCCGAACTTCACGACCAGCTCGTACATCACGTCGCCGACGACGTGCACGCCCCGCTCGATCCCCTCGCGCTTCAGATTCGCGACGGCGGTGTCGGTCGGGCAGAACAGCCAGCGCGACAGATGGTCGGTGAGAACGCGATTGATCTCCTCTGGCATCCGCCGCTCGAAACTTCGCAGGCCCGCCTCGACATGTGCGACTGGGACATGGAGCTTTGCCGCGGCCAGCGCGCCGGCCAGCGTCGAGTTGGTGTCGCCGTAGACGAGGACCACGTCCGGATGCTCGCCGTCCACGACCGCCTCGATCGTTTCGAGCATGCGGCCGGTCTGCGCACCGTGCGGACCCGAGCCGATGTTGAGATCGCGATCGGGCGCCTGCAGTCCCAGCTCATCGAAGAACACGCGCGACATCTCGAAGTCGTAGTGCTGTCCGGTGTGAACGAGCACCGACTGAATGCCGGCGCCCGCGCGATTGGCCGCGTCGATCGCGTATCCGACGGCGGCGGCCTTGATGAACTGCGGCCGCGC
>Ga0075434_100005119_pt1 | contig 11904 bp, 13 predicted proteins | sample RhiMethybrSRZTD3_FD_75298 | JGI IMG/M metagenome (GOLD analysis project Ga0075434, IMG submission 75298) | Populus rhizosphere microbial communities from Tennessee, USA - Rhizosphere MetaG P. TD hybrid SRZTD3 | ecosystem: Host-associated > Plants > Roots > Rhizosphere > Soil | place: USA... | reverse complement strand
TCGTACAGATCGACGTCCATCGGCTTCGGCGGCTCGATCTTGTTCTTGATGCCATCGAGACCGGCCATCAGCAGCGCGGCGAACGTGAGGTACGGGTTGGCGGACGGATCCGGCGCCCGGAACTCGAGCCGCTTCGCCTTCGGCGACGTCGAGTACATCGGGATCCGGCAGATCGCCGAGCGGTTGCGCTGCGAGTAAATCAGATTGATCGGCGCCTCATAGCCCGGTACCAGCCGGCGGTAGCTGTTGGTCGTCGGAGCCGCGAAGGCCAGCAGCGCCGCCGCGTGCTTGATCAACCCGCCGATGTACCAACGCGCGGAATCAGAGATCAGCGCGTACCCATTCTTGTCGAAGAACAGGTTGTTGGTGCCGTTCCACAAGCTCATGTGCACGTGCATGCCCGAACCGTTGTCGCCGAACATGGGCTTCGGCATGAACGTCGCCGTGTAGCCGTTCTTCGCGCACACGTTCTTGACGATGTACTTGTACATCATGACCTGATCGCCCATGCGCGTAAGGGTGTTGTAACGCATGTCGATTTCGGTCTGGCCCGCCGTGCCCACCTCATGGTGGTGCACTTCCACCTCGATCCCCGCCGCGATCATCGCCAGCATGATCTTGGACCGCAGGTCCTGCAAGCGGTCGGTGGGCGGCACCGGGAAGTAGCCCTCCTTGTGGCGCGGCCGGTGACCCAGGTTGGGTGAACCGTTCGTGCCGGAGTTCCAGATGCCTTCTTCCGAATCGATGTGGTAGTAGCCCTCGTGCGCATTCTGATCGAAGCGCACGGAGTTGAAGATGTAGAACTCCGCCTCGGGCCCGAAGTATGCGGTCGTGGCAACGCCGCTCTTCTTCAAGAACGCTTCGGCCTTACGCGCCACGTACCGAGGGTCACGCGAGTACGGCTCGCGGGTGATGGGATCGACGATGTCGCACGTCAGCGAAAGCGTCGGCACCTCGAGGCACGGATCGACGAACGCACTGTTCGGATCCGGCAGCAGCAGCATGTCGCTTTCGTTGATCGCCTGAAAGCCGCGGATCGACGAGCCGTCAAACCCGAGACCGTCGGTGAACGTGTCTTCCTCGAGCTCCTTCAACGGAATCGAGAAGTGCTGCCAGGTACCGGGCAGGTCCGTGAAGCGGACGTCGACGATCTGTACTCCGGCTTCTTTCGCGCGACGAATCACATCCGCCGGCGACGTGCCGGTGGCTGCTTTCGCACCGGTGCCGACGGTGGGTTCCAGCGTTGCTGTCATTGAGCGGGGTCTCCTTCCCGAGTCGGTACGACACTTTGCAAGCGGCGGGCCATGCGGGAAGCTAGAGGGGGTTCAGCGGAGTGTCAAGAAATACGTGCACGAACTGCACGGAAAATCGCCCATGTCTCATTCAGCATGTGGAAATGTGCAAACTGTTTGCCCAAATGTGCCTCATTTGCGCTACAGCGACTCCACGAAATGCAACAGCTCCACGGCCGAAAACTCGGCGAACCGCTCCTGCATGTCCTTCTCCTGCCACTCGAGGAAGATCCAGCCCGTCACCTTGTGCAACTGGCCTCCCCCGCCGACGAAGTGGATTCGGCCGCGGACGGCGCCGAGCGAGGTGTCGGGCTGGCCCTCCAAGTACACGTCCCAGCGCTGCTCGCCACGCTTGAGCTCCCCCATGTGCTTGCCGTATTCGGTGGCCGCCATGGGCCCCTACACTACGGGCTTTCAGGCGGCCCGCCAGTCCGCGCCCGAGTTACATTCCCCAGCCTATGACCTGTCACGCCTGCGGAGCATCGCTTTCCTCGACCGCGCGCTTTTGCCACAAGTGCGGCGCGGCCATAGCCACCGGCGGAGCCACGACCACAGGCTGGCGAGCCGGTCTCCCGTGGGCGCTCGCCGGCGCGGCTGTGGGTGCGCTGGTCGCTGTCGTCGCGATGCGCTCGGCTTCCTCGCCCGCACCCCGCGAGGAGCTCACTGCGCCCGTTGCAATCAATGGCGGTGGTGGTCGGCCGCCCGATATCTCGCAGATGTCACCCGAAGAGCGCGCGAATCGGCTCTTCAATCGCGTGATGATGCTGGCGGAGGCCGGCAAGCAGGACAGCGTACAATTCTTCATGCCGATGGCGCTGGGCGCGTACAGCCAGCTGCCCGCGCTCGATGCCGACGCGCGCTATCACATCGGCTTACTCCAGCTTGCGGGCGGTGACGTAGCAGCGGCCCTCGCGCAATCGGACACGATTCAGCGCTCGCTGCCGAATCACCTCTTCATCTATATACTCCGGGCCCACGCCTACCAGGCGCAGGGCAATACGGCGCAGGAACAACGCGCCTACGCCGATTTCCTGCGGCATGAGCAGGCGGAGCTGGCGCTCAAGCGCGCCGAATACGACGATCACCGCGAGTCGTTGACGAACTTCCATACCGAAGCCCTGCGGCAAGCGCAGACCACGCGGAGACCGACGTCATGACGGCGACCGCTCCCCGCACGATACACGTTGCTCACAGCCCCGACGCCGATGATGCGTTCATGTTTTGGGCCATGGCATCGGGCAAGATCGACACGGGCGGGCGCCGCTACGTCCACGAGCTGGGCGACATCGAAAGCCTCAACCGGCGCGCCCTGGCGGGTGAGTTGGAGGTGACTGCGGTCTCGTTGCATGCCTATGCGTACCTCGCCGATCGCTACGCTTTGCTCGCGCACGGCGCCAGCATCGGCGATCGCTACGGCCCGCGCATTGTTGCGCGAGAGGCCCCTCCGCAGGATCCGTGCAAGGCGCTGGCCGGACGCCTGGTCGCCGTGCCCGGAGAGCTCACAACCGCATTTCTCGCGCTGCGGCTTTACCAACCAGCATCCCGCCATGTCGTCGTCGCCTTCGATCAGATCGAAGAGTTCGTCGCGGCCGGAAAGGCCGACGCTGGGCTCCTGATTCACGAGGGTCAGCTCACGTTCGCCGACCGGGGACTGCACCTGTGGGCGGACATGGGTGAATGGTGGTATCAGCAGACTCGGCTTCCGCTGCCGCTGGGCGGCAACGTCGTCCGGCGCGACCTCGGCGATGATCTGATGCGAGCGATTGCGCGCGACCTGAAGGCAAGCATCGAGTATGGACTGTCGCACCGCGTCGAGGCGCTCCGGCATGCGCAGGGCTTCAGCCGCGGTCTCGATGCAGACCGCACTGACCGCTTCGTCGGCATGTACGTGAACGCCTACACGGTAGACTATGGCGAGGTGGGACGGCGCGCGGTCAGCGAGTTGCTGGCCCGCGCCTATGCTGCACGACTGATTCCTGCCTCCGTGGACCTGGCGTTCGTCGCAGCCGATTCCTAGTTTGGCTTGGTTTCACAAGGAGAATCGGGTTGACCGCTCAAACGGGCATCGTCACGGTCCTCGTGGTCGATGACGAAGAGCCCATCCGAAACGCGCTGCGGAAATTCTTGAAGCAGCAGCAGTTCGAGGTCTACGCGGCCGCGTCGGCCGACGAGGCCTTGCAACAGCTGCGCCTCCACAAGATCGCGTTGATGCTGTCCGATATCCGCATGCCCGGCACGAGCGGCGTAGACCTGGTACCGCAGGCACTCGAGATCGAGCCCGATCTCGCCATCCTCATGCTCACGGCCGTCAACGATGCGACGAGCGCGGCGCTCTGCATGCAACGCGGGGCGCTCGATTATCTCACCAAGCCGATCGAGCTTGCCGACCTGGGCCGGGCGGTGCAGCGCGCCATCAAGCGCCGCGAAATGCAGCTCGAAAACCGCCATCTGAATCAGTGGCTCAAGGAAGAGGTCACGACACGGACGGCAGAGCTGCAGCGCGAGCGGCATCGCCTGGAGCGTGTTTCGACCGCCACGCTCGAGGCTCTCGTCAACGCCCTCGAGGCCAAGGACCCGTACTTGCGGGGGCATTCGGCGCGCGTGGCCGACCTGTCGGCCAATATTGCGACCGAAATGCGACTGGCCGAAGAGGACGTCGAGCGCGTCCGCATGGCGGGACGACTGCATGACCTCGGCAAGATTGGAACACGCGATGCGGTAGTTAATAAGGAAGGGCCGCTCACCGCCGACGAGTTCGAGCACGTAAAGCAGCACGTCATCATCGGCGCCCAGATCCTCGCGCCGCTCGTGCACCTCGGGGACATCGTGGCGATGGTGAGGAGCCATCACGAGCGGTTTGATGGCAGCGGTTACCCCGACGGCTTGCGCGGTGAGGACGTGCCGCAGGGCGGCCGAATCATCGCCACCGCCGAGGTCTACGATGCACTTACCACCGCGCGACCCTACCAGGAAAAAATGACACCCGAGCAAGCGGTCGAGCGGATGGCCGATCTTTCGGGGACAGTGCTCGACCCGAAGGTCTACGACGCCCTGGTTCGCCTCGTGGCACGCCGGCAGACCCTGGTTTTTCTCGACGAAGACGCGGGGCCCGCCCTCTAAAAAGACCAAACCCCGGGGCGAGAAGCTCCCCGGGGTTGGCGGTCGGGCGAAGTGGCCGTCACACTTCGGCCGCGACCTTTTCTTGTTTCATACGATTAGATGCAGCGATCGGTTACATGGTTGCATCTACCAATGCTTCACCCTGCCCACCCGGGACAGCGTGATCGTTTCGGCCTGAGACCCTCGCCGCAGCACGATCTTCGTGTTGGAAACGCCCCAGCCCATCCCGGTCGGCCCGAAGATGACGACGGGGTTGGAAACGTCGAGCAGGACGCCGTGACTGGCCGGTCCCGGCGTCCGCCACCATGGCTCCCAGCCCTCCGTGCCCCACCGATCGATTCGCAGGGTGTCGGTGGCGAAGACGATTCGCGCGCGAGTCGCTTGCAGGACGGCACCGTGCCGGCCGATGGCCAGGGCCGTCGTGACGTCGCGGACGGCACGCTCGGTCTCAATCCAGTCCATGAGACGTGCTGCGCGAGGCACCCAGAACGCCAGAAGCAGCGCTGCGATCGCCGTCACCACGATCATTTCGAGGAGAGTGAAGCCCTTGGACATGCGTTGTTTATACGTGTCGGTGAATCCCTGCCGGCACCCAAAAAACCCGGCGAAAAGCCAGAAAACGCGCCATTTGCGGGCTAACGGACGGGGGCGGGGAGCGCTATGTTGGTGTCCGTGATGGTCTTGCCGTCCGGCATGTCCGGTGCAAATAGGACAGCGCGTGAGCACTGATATCCGTAATCGCGGCGGTGGTCTACCCCACGCCGTGTTCTTGCAGCGGGTGGCCGATGAGCCTGCTACCTCCCCGGATGTTCGTCTGGGGCAGGGAGCATTCTTGGCGCTCCGGTTTGTCGACCTGCTCACTCCCGATCGGGAGCCACCAACTCCGGATGTGTTCCGCTATCAGTGGGCGGCAACCGAGCGCTATTGCGCCGAACTGGCGGGCGAAGGGACCGAGGCGTCGCACCTGAGCTGCATCGTTCGGGCGGCGGGTGAGGCGCACGGCACCGGGGATATCGCCCTCGTTGCACCCGCGCTATTCGCCTACGCGCTCTACCTCGAGCAGGAGTTGCATTTCGACGAGGCGGAAGACGCGCTTCACACGATGATCGAAGTGGGCCACGAACAGCTCAAAGTTTCCGATAGAATCAGCGCGTGGATGCGGTTGGGGCGCGTTCGCCGGCTCCAGGCGGATTTCGATCGCGCCGACGCGGCATACACGGAGGCGGGAAGAATCGCCGAAGCGGCGGGTGATCGGCGCGCGATGTTGTCGAGCCGAATCGGCCGCTGCAACGTCGTCTACTTCCGCGGCAACATTGCGGAAGCGGAGCTGGGGTGGCGGTCTATCCTCGCCGACAGCGTCGACACTCCCTACGACCGCATCGTCGCCGAGGCCGAGCACGGACTGGGAAACCTGTTGAATCTTCGCAGCCAACCCCACGACGGCGCCCGGCATCTGTGGCGTGCGTATGAGCTGTACGATGACGAGTCGTTGAAACTGCGCGTCCTTACCGACCTCGGAATCCTGATGCTTCGGTTGGGCCACGTGGACGGGGCCGAGCTGGCACTCCGTGAGGTCGTGCGTCGCGAGCGCAGCGGCGAAAACCTCCACAACGCGCTGATCGAATTGATGAACTGTGCCTCATATCGGCGCGACCGTGTGGGCTTCGAACGCTGGCGGGAGCGGTGCCTGGAACACATCCCCAGCGCCCCCCCGAACGTCCGGGCCGACTTCAGCATGAAGGCGGGCATCGGCTTCGCGCGGTTTGGTAATTACCGACGCTCGGAGAACGAGCTTCGCCAGGCGCACGAGATCGCGACCGCGCACGGCTTGCATGAGCTCGTATTCCGTATCGAGCCCATTCTCGCCGGATCAAAAGACTGCGGCGCCCCCGAGGAAGTCGAGAGCGCCGCACCCGCGCCTGCGTACCCGAGCGAGTCGCTGAGCGAGGTCTCAGCCTCGCTGGCGACTCTCGGCACCTAAGACTAGTGGCAGGTGACCGGGTTGTTGTTGTCGCAAACGTTGCTGCTCGGACCCGATGCGTCGGCACAAGCGGCGGCGCTGAGGGCGAACGAGACGAGGACCAAGGCTAGGGCGAAGCGGATGCGGCGTGACATGATGCCTCCGTTGGTGGTTGAATGGTCGGGCGAATCGCCGACACCAACTTGAGCCGGACGCACCGTTTCGTTTAGGGCATTTTTGCGGCATCGTAGGGCGTTTTTGCGGCACATAGGTAATTCTGCGGAGGTCGTGTAGGGGAATGCTGGTACTCGCGGCAGTCTCAGATCTTCAATACCAGAGACTGCGCGGCGCTGTAGCGCCACGCTTCATGCTGGCCCGCGCCCCAACGTGGGATGTTGCGCTGGAAACGATCCGCGGCCGTCCTGTGGAAATCGCCGTCGTCGATCCCGCGCTGAGTGGCATCCCCAGCAGACAGGAAATCGAACGGCTGCACCTGCTGTTCCCTTCGCTGCGGCTGATTCTCTACACCTCAACGACCCCGCAATCGATGACGCCGCAGCTCGCGGCGGTGCTCCTCGCCCTGGGCCAGTGCGGGATCCGGCAGGTCGTGTTCCGGGGCATCGACGACCATCCGGAGCGGCTGCACGAGCTGGTATCGTCCGAGGCAATGCACGCCGCATCACATCGTCTACTCGACCAACTCACGGCCGCCCTCGCGCCGTTGCCTCCCGAGCTGCGCTGGGTTCTGGAAGACGCGATTCGCACGCCCGGGGCCGTTCAGACGATTCAGCAGGTCGCCGCGCGGGCACGCGTGGATCGGGGCACGTGCGCGCGCTGGTTCACGCGCGCCGGGCTGCCCAGCCCGCGCGACATCCTGGCAGCAGCGCGCGTTCTCTATGCGCACCGCGTGCTGCAGGATCCGGGGTTCACGATCGAAGACGTCGCCAAACGGCTGGGCTACGCCCAGGCCAAGACGCTGCAGCAGCACGCGCGCAAATACCTCGGGCTTACGGCCGGCGAGATGAGCCTGTCGCTCAGCGCCGATGAAGCGACCGCCCGGATCGTCCAGGGATTCCTGACGCCCGTGCGTCGCAGCGCGGCGACCGCCTCATGATGACCTCTCCCCCGCGGAAACCGGCAACCGTCCTCATCGTCGACGATGAGGCGGGACTGCGGCGCGTGCTCGAGCGGTTCCTCGAGCGGCAGGGCTATCGGGTGCTCAGCGCGGGGGCGGCTGAATCGGCCTACGAGATCCTGGCGTCCGAGGAAGCGGATGCCCTGCTCCTCGACATTCACCTGCCCACGATGTCCGGGCTCGCCCTGTACCTCGCGATCATTCACCGCTGGCCGGCGCTGGAAGGGCACATTGCCATCATGACCGGCGATGCTGAAGCCGAGGAAGTGCGGACCTGGCTCGATCATCATCGTTGCACGGTGATCCGGAAGCCCTTCAACCTCAAGCAGGTCGCCGACTGGGTGTCCTCATCCCTGCAGCAGGGCCGCGCCTCGGACGCGATGGACGCGTGACCACGGTCGCTCACGCCGATCCGCTGCACGTCCTGCGGGAATACCGCAACCTCGCCCCCTGGAACCTGCGCGATCTGTCCGTCGTGGTCGGAGCCGTCCTGGATGCGTCGGCGGTAACGCCGATCAATGCCGCCGCGCGCGCCGCGCCGAGCGAGCGGACGATTCGCTTCTATGTGACGCGCGGACTGGTGAGTCCACCAGAAGGACGCGGCACCGCGGCGACCTACTCGTACCGCCACTTTCTCCAGCTACTCGCGATCAAGCTACGGCAGATGGAAGGCGCCACGCTCGCCTCCATCACCAAAGACATGCACGACCAGACCGGCGACATTCTCGAGCGCCGCTGCGCGCAGGTCCTCGGCACGTCGCTGCCGACACCCGACCGCCTGCCGCTCAAGGGCGCGGAGGGAATGCCGCGCGGGCGCTCTGGCCGCGCGCTCACCGCGTGGCTGACGCGCGATGCCGCCAAGGAAACGAGCGGCCCGACGACGTGGCGCCGGATCCCCGTGTCGCGCGGCGTCGAGCTGCACCTCGACGGCGATCACCCGCTGGCCCGCCTCGGCCCCGACGACCACGGACTGGCCGAATCCGTCCGCCAGGCGCTCGCGAAACTCCTGCCACACAGCCCGTAAGGTTGTGAGCATACATCCCTAACGCGGGAACGATATCATGTGGGTGCTGCTGATTCTCATTGTCGTCGTTGGCCTGTGGGTGGTCAGCGCGTACAACGGCCTCATCTCGCTGAAGAACCAAACCGTCAACGCTTTCAAGCAGATCGACGTGCAGCTCAAGCGCCGGCACGATCTGATTCCCAATCTCGTCAATGCCGTCAAAGGCGCGATGGACTTCGAAAAGTCGACGCTCGAGGCGGTGATTCAGGCGCGCAACCAGGCGGTGAAGGTCAATGCGTCCGGACCGGAAGGGATCAAGCAGATCAGCCAGGCGGAGAACGCCTTGTCGGGCGCGCTGTCGCGCCTGCTCGTCACCGTCGAGCGCTACCCCGACCTGAAGGCCACGGGCAACATCAGCCAGCTGCAGGAAGAGCTGACGTCCACTGAGAACCGGATCGCCTTCGCGCGCCAGCTCTACAACGACACGGCAACCCAGTACAACACGAAGCAGCAGCAATTCCCCACGACGCTCGTCGCTGGACTCGCACACGCGGAAAAGACGGACCTGTGGGAGATCGAAGATCAGGCTGAACGCGCGGTACCGCAGGTTGACCTCTCCAGCCGGTAATCTCTTTCAACAACAAGAAGCCAATCGCCGGCGCACAACCTGGCTGGTGATTGGCTTCATCCTGTTTTTCGCCTGGCTGGGCTTCGGCGGCGACTACATCTGGGCGCTGTCGAGCACGCACCATCCGTTCCCGTGGCTGGGCATTCTCCTGACCGTTGTCGCGGTTGTCACGGCGTGGTACGCCTACAAGACGGGCCCCGAGAAAGTGCTCTGGGCAACCGGCGCGCACGAGTTGACCGATCCCCAAACCGATGCCGAGCGCCAGGTCGTCAACGTGGTGGAGGAGATGGCGATCGCCGCAGGCGTGCCGCGGCCCCGGATCTGGATCGTCCCGGACGACGATCCCAACGCCTTTGCGACCGGCCACGACCCGATGGACTCGCACATCGCGGTGACGCAGGGGTTGCTCAAGATCTGTAACCGCGACGAGCTCCAGGCCGTGATCGGACACGAGCTCGGCCACGTAAAAAACCTGGACGTCCGGCTCATGACCACGCTCGCCGCCCTCGTTGGGGCGGTGCTGCTCGTCCGGGACGGGATGGGCCGGGTGATGGGCCGGGGCCGACTGGGGCGCGACAGTGGTCGCCGGGCCAAGGACGCGGGGCCCTTGGTCGCGATTCTCCTGGCGCTGTGGGTCATTTCGTGGCTCATCGCCCCACTCGTGACGCAGCTGCTGGCGTTGGCCGTGAGCCGGCGGCGCGAGTATTTGGCAGACGACATGAGTGCCCAATTCACTCGCAACCCCCTGGCACTCGCGAGCGCGCTCGAGAAGATCGAGTCGGCGGCGGCGCCGACGGAATCGATCAAGCGCGGCGCGGCGCATCTCTGCATCTGCGACCCGCTGGGCCGGCGCCTCACCAACAAAGAGGGCTGGCTCGCCGACACACTCGCCACGCACCCGCCGATGGCGATGCGGATCTCGCGACTCAAGGGCATGGGGTACGCGCAACTGAAGAAGGAGGGAGGCTCATCCACAAGTTTCGCGCCCGCCTGAATCGGTATAAGCTGCAAGAGCGGCGCCTCGCTCGTGTGGCCCTGGCCGAGGACCCGGCGATCACCGCGGCCGTCCAGGCGCACATGGCGGAGCATGGACTCACCGAGCCGGCGGTGCGGCGGCAGGTCCGGAAGTACCTGGACGAGATCATCCCGCATTTCAACGTGTTGTCGTACTACAAAATCGGCTACAACCTCGCCAAAATCCTGGTCAATCTTCTCTACAAAACGAGCGTCGATTATCAGGACGAACGCGCGCTCGAGCAAATCCCCAAGCGCGACGTCGTCGTGTACTTGATGAATCACCGCTCCAACGCCGATTACGTCGTTGTGGCGTACGTGCTCGCGCGCGGCGTGCACGTGAGCTATGCCGTGGGCGAGTGGGCGCGCGCGTGGCCACTCGAGTATGTCTTCAAGTCGTTCGGGGCCTACTTCATTCGGCGGCGGTTCCGCGAACCGCTCTACCACGCGGTGCTGGAGCGTTACGTCCAGCTCATCACGCGCAATGGCGTCACCCAGGGCATCTTCCCCGAAGGCGGCCTGTCGCGGGACGGCAAGCTGCGCCCGCCCAAACTCGGCCTGCTCGATTACATCTGCAGGACGATCACCGATCCGGGATTCGACCGGGACATCTGGTTCGTGCCGGTCGCGTTGAACTACGACCGGGTGCTCGAAGATCGCTCCCTCATTCGCGAGTTGATTACCGCGGGAGACCGGCCCAGCCGCCTGGCGCAGCTCGGGACGGTCGTGTCCTATCTCATCAGCAACACCGTGCGGTTGCTCACGGGACGGCTCAAGCGGTATGGCCGCGTGGCCGTGAACTTCGGCACGCCCCAGTCGCTGCGCGCATGGCTGAAGACGGCGCCACCGGACATCCTCACGCGTCCGAAAGAGGAGCGCCTGCCCGCGCTCGACCGCTTGGCGCGCGAGATGCTCACGCGCATCGGGGCGATCATTCCGGTGACGCCGGTCCCGCTCGCCGCCGCAGCGTTATTGTCGTTCGAGCAGACGGTGGTCACAAAGGACGCGCTGCTCGAGCGCATGGACCAGCTGCGCGACCGGCTCAAGGACGTGAACGGCAAGGTCGTACGGGGGGGCGCGCGGATTGCCGAGGTGTGGGATCGCGCCTGGCGAATGCTGCGGATGCGCCGGTTGGTGGTCGCCGACGGTGACACCCTGGTGGTGTTACCGCGCGGGCGCCCGTTGCTCGAGTTTTATGCGAACTCGATCGCGCACCTCGTTCCCATTCGCGGGCCGCGGCCGCTCTTTCATAAGGCGCACGAGATCGAAACGGACTTGCCGAAGCTCTTGCCTCGCTCCTAGAAAACACGAAGCCCCCAAGCCGGCGCGTTAGGCCGCTTGGGGGCTCCGACACATTGGTTACCCGGAGTCGAGGGCTTGCGCCCTTCGTTCTTCTCTCTGTCGCCACCTATGGACTGTTTCGTCCTCGGTAGGGCAATCAGAGGCCCCGGCTTCCATCCCTAGACAACCCCGTCGGGTCGCCCAGTTCACCAATGTGAGTGCTACGGGTCAGATCGGGTCGCGGACCGACCTTCCGCACTGCACGTCGAGGCACCATTTCGACGTGGCTGAGGCAACGCGACTGGCCCCAGCTGTCCGACCCGGTGAGCCTGCTCCCGGATCAACGAGCGCCTGAGCCCTTGGTTGCATCGGCGCCCTCCCCGGAATTTCCGTTCGGACTCGCTTTGAAGGCGTTGTCAGGACGCCAGGTCCCAACCCTTCCCTCCATTGCGCGTGAGGTGAATATAGGGG
>Ga0075434_100005118_pt1 | contig 11908 bp, 4 predicted proteins | sample RhiMethybrSRZTD3_FD_75298 | JGI IMG/M metagenome (GOLD analysis project Ga0075434, IMG submission 75298) | Populus rhizosphere microbial communities from Tennessee, USA - Rhizosphere MetaG P. TD hybrid SRZTD3 | ecosystem: Host-associated > Plants > Roots > Rhizosphere > Soil | place: USA... | reverse complement strand
CGAACTTCAAGTCCTGGTCAATCTTCCTGAGACAATCAAGACCAATCTCGATGCTCCGCCCGGCTCCGAAGAGGATTTTCTTAACGATCCGGTGGTGACCGTTCCATTTTATGGACAGAATCATGCACGGCAACATAAGACCGATAAGGTTCTGCTCGATGTCACCAAGTCCGGTTGGTATCACGAACTGAATCGCGACCCGCGCACCCGCGTTCCCGCAGGCTTCGGCACCAAAGTGATCCAGGAGGATCAGGAAAAGTTCATGCAGAAGGCGTGGCAGCAGGTGCAGAAGGTCTACGAAAGCAATCGCAAGGTTCGTGACTTTAATTTCACCATGCGCATGAGCACGTTTCTGAATTCACAGACCTTTGCTTTGCTTCAGCCAGAACGATTGCTCGCGATCACGGCTCCCGTTCACACGAAAGTGATGGGCAGCGCCACCACAATAAGGCATCAACTCAATCAGAGCCGGCTGAAGACTCCGGTGTTCTCGGCGGCGTTTCGTCGCATGACGCGGCCAACTGGCAAACTGGCGCGACGGCTCTCGGCCGGCGGACTGCAATTTGACTATTCAGCGTTGGTGAATGCCATCAACGACAATCGAATAACGCCTGCTCCGCCACGCGAAGTCCCGTCGGGGCTCCTTTCCGTGGACGACCTAGCGGACCGAATCCGACCACGGAATCTTCCAGGATGGTTACTCTGGCTGATACGAAATCGTCTGTGGGTGCTGATCATCGTCCTCGTCCTCCTGCTGCTGATCGGCCTCATAACAGGCGCATGGGTTGTGGCGGGAATCTTGGCGGTCGCTGCGGCCACCGGCTTCTATTGGCTGCAACGACAAAACGTTGTCATTAATGACGCCGAAACATTCGTCAATCCCGAGAAGCAGATCATCGCCGTTCAAAGCGCTCCGCCTCGGCCGGGTTTCAATGTTTTGCTCGACGGTGAGTCTTCCACTCCCCCCGCCACCCCTGGGACCTCGCCAGCGGCCGACAGCGTGGAGGCGAGGAACTTTCGGTCCGCAGTGATTCATCTTCAACAGCGGGCTGCTATCCGCCCGCCTGAGAAACCCGCGCCACTGAGCTTCGATATCAGAAACGCGCACCTAAAACTGACGCGTGCGATAGATCCGCTCGTCAGCTTCCCGTTCCGCCTGTCGGCGTTCGTCAAAATTCCCGGACTCAAGTTCGAGCGTCCGGAGGAGATCGTCGAGGCGATGGCACATCCGGATTTTGAAGATGCCATGTATGCGTATCTTCGCGACATAAACAAAGAATTGCTCATTCCGAATTTGCAGCTCATACCGCCGAACACGATTTCGCTATTGGAAACGAATCCCAGGTTTATCGAGTCATACATGGTTGGTCTCAATCACGAGATGGGACGCGAACTGCTGTGGCGAGAATATCCCACGGACATGAGAGGCAGCTACTTCCGCCAGTTCTGGGAAGTGAAGGGCATCAGCAATCCCGACACTCCGGCGGATGCGGAGCAGTTAAAAGACATAACGAAGATTCACACCTGGCAATCGACGAGTCTTCTCGGTGCTCACAAGCCGCAGCCGGCTCCGACCGCCGACGTCCAACCTGGCGAAGAGCAAGTGGTTCTGGTGGTTCGCGGAGAGCTTTTGAAACGGTATCCCAACACGGTGATCTACGCGCAGAAGGCCATCGACGATGGCCAGGGCAACGAAATCATCCGCGAAACAGACCTGACACCCACACAGTTCGATCAGGAGTTAAAGTTCCCGCTCTTCAAAGCGGAGATCAATCCGGATCTCCGTTTCTTTGGCTTCGATCTGACGGTTGAAAAGGCGAAGGGAACGACGGCGAGCCATGACTTTCCCGGCGACCACCTGGGCTGGTTCTTCGTGTTGCAGGAGGTGCCGGGCGAACCTCGCTTCGGCATGGACATCTCATATCAGCCGACGCTAGACACAGACACCAACCCCTCGAATGATCCACGGGACACTTGGGACAACCTCGCGTGGAACCTGTTTGGCGCGACCGAACCGGCGTTCGTCAAAGTGGCGCCTCCACCGAATTTCCCGCGCCCAAACGTCGGGGAACTGTCGCTGCATCCCTGGGCCAGCAATGCGGCCCAGATGGCTTACATTCTGTTCCAAACACCGGTCATGGTTGCCGTGCATGCTTCTGAGATGCTGGATATGACTGCGCCCTAGAGAGGATGTAAGTAGAGTAGGTTTTCAAACGCCGCGAGCGTGAGCATACGGATTCGAGAGATGGCTGACTTTCACGAGCAGGTCAAGTTGATTTCAACCCTTCGGGCAAGGTGCCGGGAGTGCGATGAGGCTCTGTATCGCGCGCGGATCAATCTTCACCGTACTGATCTGGACCTGGGTCGAGCGCAGCAGCGGCAAACGGTTGTAGATGCCGACCGTGACCGCAACATCGCCGAGTTGCGAGCGCGCATGGAGCGCCTCAACGCCAGTCTGAGTTTGCTACGCGAGGAGGACAGGCAACTGGCGGATTGGTTTGCCCGTTTGGCGGAGCAACAACGGTTGCTCGAACACTTGGCAAGAAACCTGGCGGCTTGCCAGACCCGCATCGCGGAGGTACGCCGGCGCCTGGAAGAGCTGCAAGATAGTGATCCACTGCCAACCGATGAAATCAAGTCGCTCGAGGCGGAGCTCGAAAGGCTGGAGCGCTCGCAGGAAGACATCAACGCCAGCATCGATCAGACCACTGAAACCCTGCATGGCCTCGAAAAACAAGAACGGCGAAAGCAAAAACGGCGCGACGAGTTGAAGAGTTCGATCGATGAGCTCCGTCAGGAGCTGCGCGATACGCAGGGACAGTTGACGGAACTGCTCCAACCCTCATTCAAAGACTCCGACAGCATCGAAAGCAAGAAGAATGAGATCATCGCTGCGACCGACCGCCTACGGTCCGAGTGCGGCGATTGCGACGGCAAACTGCAGGCAGCAATCGGTGACCTTTACGTCAACCCACATCCTAGAGACGGTCTCGCGCACCTGGATGACCGGACACCGTTCCTCCTGCTTCCGGTGAGGATTGAGACGATCTTCGTTCCCCTGGAAGGCGTAGAAGGACAAGGTCGAACCCAGTTGTGGGTGCGTATCTACCCGGATGAAATCTCGATTCACACACACGAGAAGACACTCACAGATCGCGAAGTACAGGCAGGCGAACTGTACTGGACCGAGCTTGTTTCGGCGGAATATCTGCAGACAGAGAAGGACTCGCGACGGCGTTCAGCGTGGCGCCATCTCGTCGAGCTGTTCAGCGGCCAGCGTGCCGCGTGGGTCGCTCGGCAAACCAAGCCCAGCGATTTTGATGCACTCGCGGCGACTGGCGCTACGCAAACCCTGATCGATCTCCTTCTCTCGATCGATGCGGAATTCTTGAACAAGCTCCTCGCGCTCGACCTATCCGACTCTACGCGAGAGGCGCTTCAGCGTGCGATTGACGACAACGACGCGGACGCGTTCAGCCTCCTGGCGGAAGAACAGGGATGGTTTGATCGTATCAACGAAGCCGTGCGCCAACCAATCACCGGATTTCCGGTGCAGGACCTGGTTAAGAACGACACGTGGACGCGTGCGCCGCGGACACACGCCCTGCCGGATCGATTCGTCCTGCTGCTCTACAGCAGCAATACGGCGCCTCCACGCGAGGTCATCGGCAACGTGCTACCCGACACCATGTTCCTCGGACCTGACCCGCTGGACGCGCAGGCCGCGTTCACCGATAAGGACGGCGCCGTTGTCTATGGCACATCATTCGACTGGATGTCGGACTTCGACAAGGCAGTCGCTCTCGGCATGGGCTTTCGCATTAATCTGAGCGCGGAGGAAGCGGGCAACGGCTTCACCAGGATCGTGGCTCTTGGAGTCTTCCTTTCGGCAGATGCGAATGAGAGCGCCGGCCTTCTGGAAGAGTTGATCGACAATCATCAATTCGGTCCAAAAGGATTCAGCATCGTTCGTCAGGGTACGCCCACCAACAACACCGAACGTGATGGTACTGGTTACTCTGACAACGATCCCTATGATGATCTCGCCTTCTTCACCGCAACCGATCCGCCTGCCTTTGATCCCGCCAGCAGCGATCCAAAGAAGAGCCGCACCGACGGGCGACTGCTCGCGGACGCATTGGGAATCAGATACGAGCCTTTGCAGACGGTGCAGCGCGCAGACCAAATCGACATTCTTGAAGCCACCGCGATGAATACATCGCTATTCCCAAGTACGCTCGGCTACTGGCTTCGAAACTGGACGTCTCCGGCGATCTCCGCGGAAGCGGCACGGCTGACGAGGGCGTTTTTCACGGCCTTCGTGACAGGAAGAGGTCCACTGCCGGCGATACGGGTCGGCAATCAGCCGTATGGTGTTCTCCTGACGAGCGATGTTTCGCGCTGGAAGTATCCGGAGGAAAGCCACATCCCGACAAGAGTCCCGCTCTTCGGAAATCAGGTCGCGTTTCTAAAGAACCTTCACACGATTTTGACGGGACTCGAGAAGATCTGGACAGGGCTCGTCGATGAGTTACCCTTTGTCGGCAAGCCAGGTACCGATTCCGCCGAAGTTCTGATGAACATCCTGGGCCTTCATCCCACTAGCGTGGAGTTCTACCAGCGTATTGGTTACAGCGAAGAGTATCTTCGCAATCTGACGAGCTTCAAGGATGGCGGCCGATACGAAGGAGAGCTAGTTTCGCTGATTGTGATTGTGATTTTTCTGGTGCGGCCATACCTGAACCAAGTGGGTGTCGACCGCGACCCCAACACCATCAACCGAATGAAGTGCTTCCACGTGCTATGGCAGCACTACCACACCCTGCTCAACGCCTCCAACCTGGTCGAGAACAAGCCGCCTTCTGAGGTCGACAAACTCACAGTCAATTACATTGATCTGCTCGCAAACGCCGAGGAAACACAAAAGATTATCAACCAAGACCTCGGGGTCACACCGTTGCCCTCCGCGCTCCTTTACTTGATACTACGGAACGCGCTGCTTCTACAGATGCATCAGGGGTCGTACGATTGGTTAAAGGAACGAGTTACTTTCGACGTGGCGCTCGCCAAGTCATTGGACACTACCAGCCTGGTGGGAATGCGGGAGTCAGTGCCGTCGGTTTCGAAATTGGAGGTCATGGGCACTCGGATCGGCGCTGCCGTGCCATCGCACCCGACTCCCAATGTAAGCGTCGCAGACTTCATCTGGCTGGGGCCCGATCCGACAGAGGTCGAGGCTGCATTCCTCAGGGAGCAGAAGTCGGCTCTGCAACTCCTGATCGATAGCCCAACCGCCCGGCTTGAACGATGCTTCGTTGAACACCTGGATTGCTGTAACTATCGTCTTGATGCCTGGCAGACGGGGTTGTTTGCGGAAAGACTACAAGCGCAGCGAAGTTCGAGTGGAGCGCCGGAGAACCGAAGACAAGGCATCTACCTTGGAGCCTACGGCTGGGTCGAATCGGTGAGACCAACGCCAAAAGTATTCCTAACCCACGACAGTATCCCACTATCGCTGCGCCCCGCCGATTCAAATCCCATACTTGAAGAAGACGAGGTGGTCGGCACCTCGAGAACGCGCGCTCGCGGTTTGAAGCAGGGAGGGTTCGTACACGCACCTTCCATCAGCCATGCGGGTGCCGCCGCCCTGCTGCGTAACGCCTATCTGACTCACGCTAATCCAGATCAGGCGGAGATGTTTTCGGTCAACTTGTCATCCGAAAGAGTGCGCGGCGCGGAGTTTGTCCTCGAAGGGATGCGCAATGGGCAACCGATCGAAGCGCTTCTCGGCTACCAATTCGAACGGCGCCTCCACGATCGCACATCCGAGAGTGCTGCCCGCGGCGATATCCCGGTTCTCGAATTCAATCAGTTCATACTGCCTTATCGACAAGCCTTTCCGTTCGAATCGCGCGAGGTCCCACAGGCGGGGACCGGCGCAGCAACGGAGACTATTCCACCTTACAGCGTTGTCAATGGCCTGCGGCTGATCGAGGCCACACTAACTTCGAGTGATGGTTTCGGCCTGGCGTCGATACTCCCACCGGCAGAACTTCCAAATGCCACGCTGGGCGCGGCGATCGTCGCCGAACAGGACGCGCTCAAGAATTCACTGGACGCCGTAAAAGATCTGCTGATGGCCGAGAACGCGTTCCAGCTTGTGCGCGGGAACTTCGATCGCGTCGCTGCGGTTTCACTTGCACAAAAAGACGCGCACGTACCCCCAGCCCTGGAAGTGATTAAGACTCCCCGAGGAACTGAGTTCACGTTTACAAACCGAGTGACGCTTCATTTCGCCGACCTGGACCCGGCACTCCCGGCAAGCAATCCCTGGCCTGCGATTGCGATGACGCCGCGAGCAAGCGCCGAACCGGGAATGAATCAATGGCTCGGCTCGATTTTAGGCCCCACGCCGGAACGAATATTCTGCGAAGTGAGCTGGATCGAGACCGCCGAAGATGGGACAGTGACGGCGCATGATTCCCACCCGGTCTCACTGGCAGACCTCGGCATACAGCCAATCGACTTCATCTGGATCACCAGCGCCAGCCAGGAGGACACGGGCGGTGCAACCGAACTGGAGACGCGAATTGCTTTTCACTATAGGCGCGCCCACGGCATCGCCGACGAGAAGACTGCGCGGATAACGTTTAAACCGGTCGTCGCGGCCGGCGACAAAACATTTACACAGGTTTTCCCGCTGGCTCGCCATCTGCGCTCGCTGCTCTTGGAGAGCCGAGCCCTGAATGCTCAGGATTTTCTTCCCGCATCGGGCGGGAAGGAAACCACGATCCCGGTCGACAAGAACAATCCGAAAGGCTACGACCTTGCTGAGCTTCGGAGCCGAGTGGAGAGCGCGGCGAATGTGCTCGTCGGGCTGGCCGACGACATAGACGGACCGGGCGCCCCGACCGTTCAACTCGACATCGTCAACGATCCCGCGAATCCGGCTGATAACGAGACGTTCTCGGGCCAACTGGGCGACGCCTTCACGAAGTTGGAAGAGCTCAAGCTTCAGTTCGCCGACGACAAGCAGCTGACCGTCACCTTCTCCCTCGCCGATGCTGAACTGCTGCATCACACTCTTCGATCCGTAGCAAACTTCGGAATTGCCGATGCGTTTCCATCGGAAGCTGATCTTTCCATCGATCGGGCGAAAGCATCGCTACTCGCCAGGGCACACCGCACAGCCAGGCGTCTGCGCGGGATCGATCCCAAGAACGGCGTCCTTGATCGAGCGACGGCGAGCTTGAATCAGGCGACGGCGGATAAGACCGTCGAGGCACAGGTTCTGTTGGTAGCGGAAGCGGGACGAATCCTCTTCGGTGAGACGTCCAACTGGTTGCCGAAATTCTCGTGCTTCAATGAGATCGATATCGCCACGGCCGACGCGGATCGCAACCAGCTGCTCCAACACGGGATCAATGCCATCCCAGGAATTAGTGCCACTGAACTCGTGGATGAATGGCTGCATGGACTGGCGCGTGTAAGAAAGCCACTGCGCAGATGGGAAATAGTTCGTACGCTCGCAGATGCGATCGGTGACCTGACGCTCAGTGTGCTGCCAATCCAGGTTCCCTACCGTGCCAACGACAGTTGGCTGGCGGTCGAGTTTCCGGCGACCGACCCGGACGATCCCACTAAGCCCTTCGGTGTTTCTCGCGACACTCTGTCCATCGCAGCTCACGGAAGCAGCGCGTTTCAGCCGGGGTTGAAGCAAAGTGGCGTGATTATCGACGAGTGGACGGAGGAGATTCCAACAGAAACGGAAACCACCGGTATCGCATTTCGCTACAACCAGCCGAATGCGGCGCCACCACAGGCTCTCCTACTCGCGGTTACTCCTGAGGAGACCGGATCGTGGAGCTGGGATGATCTTGTCGGAATTCTCAACGACACACTGCAACGCGTAAAACGAAGAGCGGTCGAGCCGGATCAACTGGAAAAGCAGAGTCCCGTGTGGAACGCGTTCGCCCCGGCACTTGTTTCCGAATTCAGCACAGTTCAGCAGGCCGATGTCTCTCTCGACCTGATGCGGGTTCTGGATTTTGCACCCTTGAGTGAGTTCTACATCAGGCGTGTGTAAAGTCTCGAGGAAATTCATGTCTACACCAGTGCTAAGACTTAACCAGGTGATCGCTGAGTCAGCGGTATTTCGTCTGCCGCGAATCATCGCGTTCAATCGCCTCGAGACGCGGCCCCGGACGCTCGACTTTAGTCGCAGCCTGCGGGCGGAAGTTCGCGATCCTCTCTGGATGCTGACCCGGCAGTGGCAGTTCGGTGAATTCAACGGGGAAGATGCGGCTACGTGCGTCACATCCCGAATCGCATTTCAGCATGAGACCATCGATCGGCTAGCGCTTCGAAATGACAATGCTTTCCCCTTCGACCCCGCGACCATACCACTCGAAACCAGGGTTGAGCGCGAGCGCATCCCGTTGACGGTTCGGGAGAAGACGACTGGCGAAGTTTTTAGTGATGTGTTGTTTGCGACGCAATGGGGCAAGCAACTACTCAGGATTCTGAGGGACGCGGGGCTGGATGGCCACTATGGCGAGTACCTTAGCAAGTTTCCGATTCGTGTTCTGCCCGATACGGCGGGTGGAGAGAATGCGGACCTCAAGGATCCTGACGCCCTGGAGATCCTGGCATCCGTTGGCTCGCGCATCGCTGACGGTGTGGCGATCGTTCGCGCCGTCCAGAACGGAACGCACGATCCATGGATCGACTCACTGCTGAGTGGCGATAAGGCGGATCTCAAGAACATCGCGGCCTTGTTCGCTGCCGCCTGTCTAAGCAGCTTCAGGCGCCTTTTCACGCAGCCCGAGGAGGTTACCGACAACGCCTGGCTGCAAAATCATCTCGAGTACCAGTTCTCGGTTGCGGGTCAGCCCGTTGCTGATCGGGATCAAACGGTATTGCTTGCCGAGCAATATCACGAAGGCCATCTCGATTGGTACTCATTCGATGCGGTTCGAGATCGCAGGGCAAACCTCACTCCGGAAACCGAGGCAATTCCAATCACAGAAGAGGTTGAGTCTTTCCTTCCCGCCAACGTTCACTTCAAGGGCCAGCCGCAGCCACGCTTCTGGGAGATGGAAGAGACCCAAACTGATTTCGGCAAGATCGAGACCCAGACCACGGGGCTGTTGCACATGTTGCTGGCGGAATTCGGCCTTATCTACTCCAACGACTGGTTCATGCTGCCGCATCCGATGAAAATAAACACCGTCTGTGAAATACGCGGCATCCTCGTGGACGATACTTTCGGACGACACACATTTATCCGTCCTGCCGGTCGCGGACCCGAAACAGCATGGCAACGCTTTGCGATATTTCACCTCACAGAAAAGGGCCGACAGGGACCTGAGGCCAACCGATTCTATCTGGTTCCAGCCGTCGGTAAGGTCCTCGAGAGCGAGCCGCTCGAACGCGTGAATTTCATGCGCGATGAGATTGCGAACATGGTGTGGGGAGTTGAGAAAATAGTGCCGTCGCAGACGGGAATCGGCATCAGCGGTTACGAGACATCACAGACCAACATTGCGCCGGCTCCACGAACTACGACTGATGAAAATGTGAAGATCGGCTATGTCCTCGGCACGACGGTTCCCAAGAACTGGATCCCCTTTGTAGCTGTGCACGCAGAAGGGAGCGTCAGTGAAATAAGGTTGCAGAGGGCGCGCATGGTTGGAGGCGAACCTCCTCGCGGCTGGATTTTGCGAGAGCCGAAGTCCCCTTACTTTATCGAGGAGGAAGAGGTGCCTCGCACCGGTGCCTACGTCGATCGCTCGTGGCAAAGGGCTCGATGGCTCGGTGGCAAGACCTTCATTTGGGTTGGCCGAAGGAAGACTGCCGGCCGCGGCGAAGGCTGGAGTCAACTGGTCTTCGACCAGATCGTGGACCTCAAGAAGGCCGCGGAATAGAGATAGTTATAAAGCGGTAGAGACTCCGGCTGAGCTATGCCGCGCCCGTGGTGGACCGATCGTTATGAGGCCCGGCGGGTTACTCGACGGCTTTGACATTTCCAACCGCGAAGGAACTCGACTCGGTCAGCGACAATCACCCAGTGGCGCTCACTCGCATTGATGGACATTCGACGTGGATAAACCTCCAAAGTACTGGCTCTGGCCAAGATTTCACGCGATACGCCTGATCCAGATGGCGGATTGATTAGGCGTGATGCTGCACATGAGCCAACGGCCGTGGTAGCCTGATTTTTCAAAGACTCGCCCTCGCTGCGGTATCCGGTCAACGTCGGCAAAACCTCGGAATGAAATTATTTCGGGTTTGAGTTCGTAATCGCAGCGTATTTCGCGGATCTGCTCGTTTCACCCCCATGCCATTTCGGGCCTCCTGCGAACTGCGATTCACAAGATGCCCGTCGCTTCGAGAGCACGGCAGATAGGTTGTGAACTACGTCTCCACCCTACTCCCCAAGCCCCAAGGTGTCCATCGGCAGAGTAGCGTATTCGTTACGGCTTTGTGCTCTACAGCGGTGAACTGCCGATGGCGCCGTCGGCCTGAGCGTACAAAACTGTCGATGTGAGTAGCACATGCTGGAACTAGCAGCACTCGGAATCGCCAGTTTCCTGGTCGGCTTCGTAATCTGTGCGTTGTTCCTCGCTGCTCGGCTATCCCTGCGGGATATCACTCGCAATCCACTTTTCTGGTTCGTGGCAATTCTCCACGGTGTGGTGATCGCGGGTGCTTTCAGTTCGTCAGCAGATTCTAACGCTTTACGATAGCGGCGCCGTCCGGCTGACGGGCCTTTCATTACGCCGCGCGATGCTTCCGCAACCATTGGCGCTTAAGAGCCCGCAGGGCCTCGCTTGCTTCCACTATGGCGCGTATTTCGATTATGTTCCCGTGACGCTGAGTGAGTTCAAGCCATCGTGTCAGGAGCGCTTCTTGTGCCACTTCAATGCGCTGTTCGAGCATCAGATTTTCAGGCTCCAACACCGCCGCTTTGTAAACTGAATCCCAAGAGTAGGGATGAAGTGATTGAATCGCCATAGCGATACCGTTAAGCATGCGAGGGGCGCTGTAGCCAGTTGCAGTAGGATGCCACACGGTGGAAATCCCCCGCTATACATGCTTTCCTGTATAGCGCGTACCGCCTTTTCGTTGAAGGCAGGCCCCGCATCCGGCCAGTGATGCGGGGCGTGTAGAGGGTGTTTCCAGGCGTTAGGGTCTGCTTACGTTGTGAATTCGTTGAACGCTCATTGGTATCTAGTGAAACTACGAGGGAACCCCACCGCGGTCCATACCCGATTTACCGTAGCGACAAGCTCGATTCTTGGGTTGAAATCGCACCGTAATGACGGCGATATTCGCGACTCTGCTGCTTCTTGCAGTGTGTTGGGCAGGATGCTTGTTCCTCAGGCGCAACAAGAAGCCCTGATCGAGATTCCTTCACAGATTGGAAAACCCCGGCGCCCTAGCCTTCCCCTCTAACCGCGCTTCTTGCGTCTGGCTGAATCAACCCTTGAGGCAGCAAAAACAGCGTCCGAAACCTTCGTTAGCCGTAATCGCCAACCCTTTGAACTTCGCGTAAAGACATCGGTATTGTCTTGGTCATAGACCTTTGTGGTATCAGCCGTCTGCCGATACTCCTTGATGTAGGTCACAACGGCTGTGTCCCCAAATAGATCTACTCGCATGTTGTTTTTCTCTATCGTGTATGGATTTGGACCATTGTGGGCCGCAAAATTCTGTTTCACATTTGCCTGAAGCTCGCTCTTCGTCAGCACCTTCGTTCCACCAAGAAAAATCGAATCATCTGCAAGCAAGTCCGTCCATTTTGAGTCGTTCTGTTGCTCAAATTTGCCACTCTCGGATTCAATTCGACGAAGTTCGCTTTCGTCCTGAGCTTTGGAAGAATTTTGAAGCTGTGCAAACGCGCCAA
>Ga0075434_100005117_pt1 | contig 11908 bp, 11 predicted proteins | sample RhiMethybrSRZTD3_FD_75298 | JGI IMG/M metagenome (GOLD analysis project Ga0075434, IMG submission 75298) | Populus rhizosphere microbial communities from Tennessee, USA - Rhizosphere MetaG P. TD hybrid SRZTD3 | ecosystem: Host-associated > Plants > Roots > Rhizosphere > Soil | place: USA... | reverse complement strand
CCGCATCCGAGCGTGGCGCCGATCTTCACCACACGCTGGCTCTCGCCTTCGAAGAGGCGTTCAACGGTACGCAGCGCACTGTCACCGTCACGCGCCGCGAAACGTGTCGCGTCTGCGCGGGCACCGGCCGGACGCGGGTCACCACCGGCGCCTGCCTGGTGTGCGAGGGAAGCGGATCGGTTCGCACCGTTCGCGGTCACATGGTGTTTTCCCGCGGCTGCCCCGGCTGTGGCGGTACGGGGCAGCAGCGGCCGCGGCCGTGCGAGCCGTGTGGCGGCGCCGGGCAGTTGACGCGCGCCGAAGCCGTGCACGTCCGCATTCCCGCCGGCGTGGCCGACGGCGAGCGTGTCCGTGTCCCCGGGAAGGGCAATGCCGGTTTGCGGGGCGGTGAGCCGGGCGATCTCTACATCTCGGTGCAGGTGGCGCCGCATCCGCTGTACCGCCGCGACGGCGACGATCTGTTCATTACCGTGCCGATCGCGATTCACGAAGCGGCGCTCGGCGCGCGCATCGAAGTCCCGACGCCAGACGGCGGTGCGAAGGTGCGCGTCCCGCCGGGGACGCAGTCCGGCCAGCGGTTCCGGCTGCGCGACCGTGGCGTTGCGTCCGTGCGCGACGGTCGACGCGGCGATCTGGTGGTGGAAGTGAGACTGGTGCTGCCGCGACTGCTCGACGAGCGATCGAAGGAGCTGCTGCGCGAGTTCGGCCGCATCAACGGGGAGAACGTTCGCGAGAGTTTTGGAGACACGGGCCACAGAGACACAGAGGCACGGAGAAAAGACATATGAATCTCTGTGGCTCTGTGCCTCTGTGGCGCGTGGGTTAGGCGATGGCGAAGCGTCCTGGCGGCAAAGCGTATTACATGATCAGCGCGGTGTCGCAGAAGTACAACATTCACCCGCAGACGCTGCGTCTCTACGAGCGCGAAGGGCTGCTGAAGCCGTCGCGCACCGAGGGGAACACACGGCTGTACTCGGAAGAAGACCTCGAGCAGCTTGAAACGATTCTGACGCTGACGCGCGATCTCGGCGTCAACCTTGCCGGCGTCGAGATTATTCTCAACATGCGGCGCAAGATCGAACAGATGCAGGGCGAGGTCAACGAGTTCATGGATTACGTGAAGCGCGAGCTCGCGCGCGGCATCGACGACTGGGAGCAGCGCCTCGGGACGGCGCTCGTCAAATCATCGCCGACCGATCTCGTGCGTCGCACGCCTCCAGCCGCGCCGCCCCACGAGCCGGAGAAGCCGAAAGTTCGAAGTTCGAAGTGAGGAGTTGAAGTAAGCGAGACGTGCGATGTAGGGCGATTGCACTTTGAAATCTACTTCGAAGTTCAAGCTTCGACCTTCGAACGTTTGGGGTTACCATCCCTCGTGCCCTGCCCGATCTGCGATGACACTGGATGGAAGACGATTGAGCTCGACGGTGTCCCACGGGTCACGCGCTGCGACTGCTGGCATCAACGCAGCTTCGAATCGCTGCTGAAGAGTGCGCGCATTCCGCGCCGCTATACCCATTGCGAGTTTTCGAACTTCGACAGACATACGGATAGCCAAATAGAGGCTTTTCGCCGCGCTGTCCGGATCGTCGAGGACTTTCCTGCTAATGCGAAGGGGCTGCTGCTATACGGTGATAACGGTGTTGGCAAGACACATTTGGCAGTTGCAATACTGCGCGAAACCATTCGAAGGAAAGCAGCGCGAGGTGTCTTCTACGAGACGCCGGAGTTGCTGAAGCTGATCCGCAACACTTACAACAACCAAGTTGAGACAACCGAGCTACAGGTTCTCGAGCCGGTCCTGCATGCAGATCTCCTGGTCCTGGACGATCTCGGACGTGAAAACAAGTCGCCATGGGTCGAGGAGATGCTCGGTCTAGTCATCAACACGCGATATAACGAGCGCCGTCTGACGATTTGCACCTCGAACCTGGCGGATATAGAGAACACAGAACCTACGTCATTCGCCTTTCAGTTGGGTCTCCGCATTCGATCGCGGTTGAAAGAGATGTGCGAATGGGTGCGCGTCGACGGTGTCGATACCCGTGACGTGGGCCCTCACCCGACCGCCGATGAGATCACGGAATGGGAACGGACATCGCCGGCGTCTCCCAAGAATCGCCCTACCCGCCGACAACAGGACGAAGGGCGTCCCCGCGGCGGGCTCCCGCAGAAGACCGCCGGCCAGGCGCGGGCGCAGCTCAAGGCACGCGACGGGAAGGCCGACCTGAAATGGCCGGGCGGCCGGGCGGGTAGCTAATGCAAAATGCAAAATGCAAATATCAAGTCTTTGCTACGACGAGGTGAATGGCGCCGCGATGTTCACCCCGCTGCGACGAACATATCGTGTTTGCATTTTGCATTTTGCATTTTGAATTGATGCTCGGCCTCTACATCCACATCCCCTTCTGTTCCGCCATCTGCAACTACTGCAACTTCAATCGGGGCCTGTTTGACGCCTCGCTGAAGGACCAGTATGTGCGGGCGCTGCTCCGCGAGATCGAGCGAGAGGCCGACGGCTCTCCCGCAGACACGATCTACTTCGGTGGCGGCACGCCATCGCTACTCGAGCCCTCAGAGATCGCCGCCCTTATCGATGCGTGCCGGAGCGCGTTCGCCATCGCGAGCGATGCCGAGATCACGATGGAGGCGAACCCGGAGACGGTCACTCCGGAGCGGCTCGTCCGCTTCCGCGAGGCGGGTGTCAATCGCCTCAGTTACGGCGTTCAGTCCTTTCGCGACGACGAACTGGAGCGTCTCAGCCGCCTGCATTCCGCGGCTCGTGCGGCCGATGCGGTCGCAATGGCGCGCGCGGCCGGCTTCGACAACCTCTCGCTCGACCTGATGATGTGGCTGCCGCAGCAGACCATCGCTCAATGGCTCGAATCCGTCGACGCACTGGTCGCGCTCGGCCCCGAGCACGCGTCGCTCTATATCCTCGAGCTCTACCCGAACGCGCCGCTCCGCGAAACGATGGCGCGCTCGAAGTGGTCGCTGGCGCCTGACGATGATGCGGCGGACATGTATCTGGAAGCGATGGCGCGTCTGGATGCCGCGGGCTACGAGCAATACGAGATCTCGAACGTTGCGAGACCGCAGCGGCAATCGCGACACAACCTGAAATACTGGACCGACGGCGCATGGCTTGGCTTCGGCTGCGGCGCGCACTCCACCCGACGAGGTGTCCGCTGGAAGAACCTGGCGTCGACGACGGAGTACATCGCCGCTGTCGCGTCGGGAGGTCAAACCAGCGTCGAACGGAGGACGCTCACCGATCGCGAAGCGCTCGAAGAAGCCCTCTTTACCGGCCTGCGGCTCACGCGTGGCATCGACGTCGATACCGTAAACGCCCGATATAAGTCAGACGTGTGGGGGATTTACGGTACCCGTTTGGAGCGGTTCCGCGAGGCCGGCCTATTGATCTATGATGGGCGCCTTTTGCGGCTCTCACGGGCAGGAATGCTTCTTGCCAATGAGATCATGTCCGAGTTTGTCTCCGCCCCCGCATAGCTTCGGCGCGACCCGCCGAAGCGCTCCGCGCGAAGGCGGGAGTTCAACTGTGGTAGATTAACGGCCTTTCCGAGGAGGCTCGAAGATGCGACGACTGTCCGGCGTTCTGTTGGCGTGTGCGATGTTTCTCGTACCGGCGTTTTCGCACGGGCACGGCGACCTGTTCGCGCAGCAGGCACCGCAGAAGACGACCTTCACCGGCGACGTCGTCGTGATGGCGTATGCGATCAACCCGGACAAGACCGCAGACTACGAGAAGGTCATCGGTCAGTTGAAGGACGCGCTCTCCAAATCGGAAGCGCCCGAGGCGAAGCAACAGTTGGCCGGGTGGAAGGTCATCAAGAACGCGATGCCGAACCCGGACGGCTCGATCGTCTACATCCACATCATCTCGCCCGTCGTGAAGGATGCGGATTACTCGATCATGAACAACATCTATACGGCCGTGAAGGATCCCACCGAGGCGAAAGCGGTGTTCGACATGTATCGCGGCGCGATGAAGCAGGCGCTCTTCGTCATCCAGGGCCCGCTCGTCGCCGACCTCTCGAAATAGGCAGGCACCCGGCCGTTCTGGCGGGCCGTGCAGGCCCGCCCTACAGAGCCACGGCGCGCACGCGCCCGTGGCTCTTTGCATTTACACTGATACCAATGCTTTTCTCGATCGCGCTCTCGCTCGCGCTTCAGACGGCAACGCCGCAGCCGGCGCCGCAAGGGGCGGTGCAGCCGCAGCAGACGTCGCCGCTTCCCGGCGCCACACCCGCAACGCCAAGCGCGCCGCCCGCGCCGGCGCCGCCACCCGGACAGAGCGTGGTCTCGCCTCCGCCGCTCGGCCGCGTGTTCGCCTCCGAGCAGGGATTGATCTTCAACGCGATCCGTCCTGACAAGGTGGTGGACTTCGAGACGGTGATCGCCAAGCTGCGGGAGGCGCTCGCCAACTCCAAGGATCCCGTTCGCAATCAGCAGGGGTGGGGCTGGAAAGTCTACAAGGCGGCCGAGCCGGGACCGAACGGCAGCGTGCTGTACGTGTTCGTGATGGACCCGGTCGTGAAAGGCGCCGACTACGGCGTCGCCAAGATTCTTGCGGAGGCGTATCCGACAGAGATCATGGAGCTCTATCGGATGTACACAACCGCGTTCGCGCCGGCCGGACAGACGTTGATCAATCTGCAGCCGGTGGCGTCAGAACCCAAAGTTAACTCCGGCGTACAGCCGCTGGACGGTCGAACCCCAAGTCGGTAGCGGTTTGTCACCGAGCAGTTTGAAGATGCGGTAATCGAGCCGCGCTTTCAGCGGCCCGAGCAGCGAAATCTTCACGCCGCCCCCGGTGTTCGACGTGAAACCTGTCTTCTGTATCTCCGCGCTTGTTCCAGCCGTGCGCTTTTCGCGATAGAGCCCGCCTCCCGTCGTGGCATAGAACCGCAACCCCGCTATGGCGACAGGGGTTTGCACGTAGACGTTGCCGACGCCGGTGCGCAGCGACGGCCCGAATCTCTCCTCGTCCTCACCGGTCGAGGCGTATTCGAACTCGACGCCGACGACGAGCACACCAGCGCCGAGAGCGAAACCCTTGGTGGTTTGCCTCGATGCGTTGTCCGCGCTCGATACATTCGACGTGCCGATGAAAAGCGTGGCGTCCGCGAATGCCGGGCACGCGAAGGTGACCATCAGGAAGCCGAGAAACGGGAGCACCCGTAAGAGTCGCATGACCCGAATGATACGATCGAACGCGCGGATGGACTTTGATTTCACGCCCGAACAGGAGCTGCTGCGGCGCAGCGTGCGCGAATTTGCCGAGTCCGAGTTGCGCCCGCACACCCGGGAATGGGATGAGGCGCAGCAGTTTCCGCGAGAGCTGCTGTCCAAGCTCGCGGACCTCGGGCTGATGGGCATCCAGTTCCCTGAAGAGTTCGGCGGGGCGGCGATGTCCGCGGTCGATTACTGCATCTGCATCGAGGAGCTCGCTCGCGTCGATCCGTCGGTGTCGCTGACCGTGGCGGCGCACAACGGGCTCGGGGCGGCGCACATCGCGATGTTCGGGACCGACGACCAGAAGCAGAAATATCTGCTGCCGCTCGCGCGTGGTGAAACGCTCGCCGCATGGGGCCTTACGGAGGCATCGGCGGGAAGCGACGCCGGCGCCATGCGGACCGCTGCGGTGCGCGAGGGTGACTGCTGGGTGATTAACGGCACGAAGCAGTTCATCACGCATGGCCAAACCGGCGATCTGATCGTCGTGATGGCGGTCACCAACAAGTCGAAGGGAAGCCGGGGGATCACCGCGTTCATCGTCGAGCGTGGCGCTGCCGGCTTTCGCGCGGGCAAGAAGGAAGACAAGCTCGGGATGCGCGCCAGCGAAACGAGCGAGGTGATCTTCGAGAACTGCCGCGTGCCGCCCTCGCAGGTGCTCGGGCAGGAGGGTCAGGGGTTCATCAACGCGCTGCAGGTGCTCGATGCGGGACGCATCGGCATCGCGGCGCTTGCCGTCGGCCTGGCGCAGGGCGCCTATGAGGCCGCGCGTGGCTACGCGTTCGAGCGCAGGCAGTTCGGCCAGCCAATCGGGACGTTCCAGAGCATCCGCGCCAAGCTGGTGGACAACGCGACGCGCATCCAGGCGGCGCGTCTGCTCACCTATCGCGCGGCGTCGATGAAACATGCCGGCCGGCGCACGACGCTCGAGGCGGCGACGGCGAAGCTGTATTCGAGCGAGATTGCCGTTCGCGTCTCGGAGGACGGCGTGCAGATTCATGGCGGCTACGGGTTCGTCAAGGACTATCCGGCCGAGAAGTACTTCCGGGACGTCAAGCTCACCACCATCGGTGAAGGCACCAGCGAGATCCAGCGGCTCGTCATCGCCCGTCAATTGATGCTCCGATGACACTGGCCGAACGCGTGTTCGCGGGCGACGCGCGGGCGGTCGCGCGCGCCATTTCGCTCGTCGAGGACGAATCAGCCGCCGGCGCCGAGCTGATTCGTGACATCTACCCACGCACCGGCCGCGCGTATCTCGTCGGCGTCACCGGCCCGCCCGGCGCGGGCAAGAGCACGCTCGTCGATCGGATGACGACGGAGCTGCGTAAGGCAGGACAGACCGTCGGCATCGTCGCCGTCGATCCCACCAGCCCGTTTTCAGGCGGCGCGATTCTGGGCGATCGCGTCCGGATGGCGGCGCATTTTGGCGACGAAGGCGTCTTCATCCGCAGCATGGCGACGCGAGGCCATCTTGGAGGCCTCGCGCGCGCGACGAGCGATGTCGCGCTCGTGCTCGACGCCGCCGGGAAGGACGTGGTCATCATCGAAACCGTCGGCGTCGGTCAGGACGAAGTGGATATCGTCCGTACCGCCGACATCTCGATCGTCGTGCTCGTGCCGGGTACCGGTGATGAGGTGCAGGCGCTGAAGGCCGGCATCATGGAGATTGCCGACATCTTCGTGGTCAACAAGGCCGACCGCGACGGCGCGGATCGCCTTGTTCAATCCGTGGCCGCAATGCTGGCGCTGCAGACGGCTCAGGCGGGCGATTGGAGACCACCGATTCTGAAAACCGAAGCGACAGCGGGCACAGGAGTACCAGCGCTGATTGATGCCATTGCGACCTTCCGCGCCCACTCCGAGACGACGCGCGCGAGTCGTCAGCGTGAGAGGCAGGAGTACCGGCTGCGCGACCTGCTCTCGCACCGTTTCATGCAGATGGTCGAGGCGACGCTGTCCGGGGAAGAGTTGAGGCGCATCGTTGATGGGATCGCCGCGCGACGGGTGGATCCGTATTCAGCAACCACAGCGATTCTCGAGACCGTCCGTGCGTCTGGTCCCACCATGCCTCCGGTGCCAGGGCATCGGGTGAGCGCCAAAGCCGTGCTCGATCATGTCGGCATCGCGGTGCAGGACATCGACAAGGCACTGGCATTCTTCCGGGACGCACTCGGCCTCGACGTCGAAGTGCCTGAGGACGTCACATCGCAGCGGGTGCGTGCGCATTTCATTCCGGTCGGCGAGTCGTCCATCGAGTTGCTCGAAGCCACCGCGAGCGACTCCGCCATCGCGAAGTACATCGACAAGCGGGGGCCTGGCCTCCATCACATCACGCTGCGTGTCGACGACATCCGTTCCGTCCTCGAAGGACTGAAGGCGCGAGGTGTGCGGCTCGTTGACGAACAGCCGCGGCAGGGCGCCGAAGGGTCGCTGGTGGCGTTCATACATCCGTCCGCCGCGCACGGCGTACTTGTCGAGTTGAAACAAAAGTAAAATCCCAAAGCCCGAATCCCAAAACACAAATCCCAACGGATCCCGGATCCCGAATCCCGGATCCCGACACGCGAGAGTCAAAATGCAGCGAGCGCAAATAGGCATCATCGGAGGCTCCGGTCTGTACGACATGGCCGGCGTGACCGATCGCGAAGAAGTGAAGGTCACGACACCGTTTGGCGAGCCGTCGGCGCCGTATCTGCTCGGCACGCTTCGCGGCAAACGCGTGGCATTTCTGGCGCGGCATGGCGGCGGCCACCGCGTGTCGCCGTCGGAGCTCAATTTCCGCGCAAACATCTTCGGCATGAAGACGCTCGGAGTGGAGTTCATCCTCTCGGCCAGCGCTGTCGGCAGCCTGAAGGAAGAATACAAGCCGGCCGACATCGTCATTCCGGATCAGTTCTTCGACCGCACGAAAGGACGGCCGAGCAGCTTCTTTGGTCGCGGACTTGTCGGTCATGTCGGTTTCGCGCATCCGTTCTGCAGGATTCTCAGCGGCATTGCGTACGAAAGCGGGCAGAAGGCAGGCGCGACCATTCACAGGGGGGGCACGTACGTCTGCATGGAAGGGCCGCAGTTTTCGACCCTGGCGGAGTCGAAGCTGTATCGATCGTGGGGTATGGACATTATCGGAATGACGAACCTGCAGGAGGCGAAGCTCGCGCGCGAGGCGGAAATCTGCTACACGACCATCGCGCTCGTGACCGACTATGACTGCTGGCATCCGGACCACGACTCGGTGACCGTCGAGATGGTGATGTCCACGCTGGCGAAAAACTCGGCCACCGCGCAGCAGATCATCGCGGGCGCGATCGAGCGGTTGCCGTACGAGCGGACGTGCGAATGCGCAAACGCGCTGAAATACGCGCTCGTCACGCGGCCGGAGATGGTTCCCGAACACGTGAAGAAGGATCTGGCGCCCATCATCGGCCGCTACATCTCATGAAGCTCATCGTCACCGGGTCGATCGCCTTCGATTACCTGATGCAGTTCCCCGGCAAGTTCACCGAGCACATCCTGCCGGAGCATCTCCAGCGCGTCAGCCTCAGCTTTCTCGTCGAGTCGATGGACAAGCGGCGCGGAGGCTGCGCACCGAACATCGCGTACACGCTCGCGCTGCTCGGCGAGCGACCATGTCTCGTGGCGACCGCCGGCCAGGACTTCAAGGAATACGACGAGTGGTTGCGGGCGGTGGGCGTGGACACATCGCACGTGCGCCATGTCCCGGACAAGTTCACGGCATCGTTTTTCTGCAGCACCGATACGGAGAACAATCAGATTGCGTCGTTCTACATCGGCGCGATGGCCAACGCGTCCGAGCTCTCGCTGCGGACGATTCCGCAGCCGGGCCTGGTGATCATCTCGCCAAACGATCCAGGGGCGATGGTTCAGTACGCCGAGGAGTGCCGCACCATTGGCGTGCCGTTCATCTTCGATCCCGGCCAGCAGTGCGCGCGACTCTCAGGCGACGAGTTGCGCGACGGCATCAAGGGCGCCCGGCTCGTCATCTGCAACGACTACGAATTCGAGCTCATTCGCCAGAAGACCGGCCTCGACGCAGATGGCATGCTGCAGGAGGCGAATGCCCTCGTCATTACACGAGGAGAAGATGGCTGTTCGCTCTATGAGAAGAGCGGCCGCGTTGACGTCAAGGCGCTCACGCCGCACCGCATCGTCGATCCGACGGGCGTAGGTGACGCGTTCCGCGGCGGCCTGATGAAGGGGATGGCCGCCGGGAAGTCATTGAAGGAGTGCGCGCAGCTCGGCACCGTTGCCGCTACGTACGCGTTAGAGCACCTTGGAGGTCAAAGTCACGCGTACACGATGCAGGAGTTCAGTGAGCGATACGCGCAGCACTTCGGATCATTGAACCTGTAAATCCGTCGCAACTTTCAAGGACTGTTCTGGCAGCTCTGATGACGAGCCGCGGAGACACAGAGACACGGAGCCCTTGGTTTCACGTGCTAGCATCGCGCGCGTGGCTCTGTCGAAGACTCAGATCGATAGGCTTGGCGAGAGGTTGAAGCTCAACGCTCGAACGATTCGCGCCGCCCCGATTCCGACAATCGAATGACGTAGCGTCCTGGATCTTTCCGGAACATCTCCTGCAACTCGGTGAGGCTGCCGGCGCCGCCATAGCTGATCGCCGAGACCAGATGCTTGAGCATGTCGCGGATCACAGGCCGCACGGAGCCCCTCGCGGGTACCGCCACTTCCATCCCTTCGGCGCCGAGCGCTTCGACATCCGCGGCTTCGAGATCCTCGACGTCCAGGCGATCGACGATGGCTTCAAGTGACGCCATTCCGCGAAAGACTTTGAACGGCACACGCACGGTCTTATGTGACTCGGGGACGACGACCGGCTTCTGGACGATGTCGCCGGGCGTTTCGGTGGTGCCGGCCAGCGCGCTACCGAGCATGACCGTGTCGCCGCCGAAGAGCAGCGCCTGCACCAGGGCACCGTCGCGTTTCACGCCGCCATCGGCGATGAGCGGCACCCGGCCGTTCGCCGCCTGACGGCATTCGGCCAGCGCCTGCACCTGAGGCACGCCGAAGTTGGTGTTCAGCCGCGTGGTACAGCCGCCGCCAGGGCCGATGCCGACCTTGATCCCGTTGACGCCACGATCGAGCAGAAACTTCGTGCCCTCGGCGGTCGCGACGTTGCCCGCCACGAGCTGGACGCCATCGAATCGCTTCCGAAACGCCTCGATCGCGCGCGCCATCACGACCGAATGGCCGTGCGCGATATCGATCACCATGACATCGACTCCGGCGCGCAGGAGCTCTGCGGCGCGCTCGAGATAATCGCCCTTCGCGCCAATCGCCGCGCCGACCCGAAGCCGCCCCTGGTCGTCGCGCGTCGCGAAGGGCAACTGCCGCTGCCGGATGAGATCCTTCGCGGTGATGAGCCCCAGCAGCATGTCGTCCTTGTCGACCAGCGGCAGCTTCTTGATCTTCTGCGCGCGCATCACCTCTTCCGCCGTGGCAAGGTCCGGCGTGCCGCGCTGAACGATCAGCCGCTCGCGAGGCGTCATGCGCGATGCGACGGTGCCCTGCGAGCGATCGACGAAGCGGAGATCGCGGCTGGTGAGCAGCCCCTGCAGCCGCCCGCGGCTGTCGGTGACGACGAGCGTACCGACGCCGGTGGTGCGCATCCGGGACGCGGCGTCCGCAAGGTTGGCGTCGGCCGCGATCGTGTAGGGATCCGCGATGATGCCGTGCTGCTTCCGCTTGACGATCTCGACCTCGCGCACCTGCGGCTCGATTTCTCCGCTTCGGAAGCCGCGATCGATGATGCCGATGCCGCCTTCTTCGGCGACGGCGATCGCCATTTCGGATCGTGTAACCGTATCCATGTTCGCGGAGACGATCGGCCGTTTCAGCGTGACGCCCGTGGAGAACCGGGAGGTGAGATCGACGGCCGCAGGGTCGCGCCGCTCGACGACGCTGTACTGCGGGTTGAACAGAAAATCGTCAAACGTCGCCCCGCGAACGAAATCAATCAGTGAGGATGGCATCAATTCGTCAATCTCAGGATCTCCACAGCATCAGCGCGGCCAGCAGATAGACTGCACCGGCGCTCATCAATGTCACCGAAAATCCCCAGTTCATCGCGATAAAAACCGCCAGGGTGGCGCCGACCACCGAGAACGCGCCGTTGATGCCCCAGCCCCAGGGAATGATATCGGCGCGATCGGCCGCGATCAGTCGCATGCCGCCGGGCAGCGGCATTCCAAGCAGGATGCCGATCGGCGCGATAAGGGTGACGGCGAACACGATGCGCACGGGCAGCGACCAGGCGATGCCGAGGTCCACGAGCCGCGCGAGCCCAAACGCGGCGGCGAGCGCGACGACCGCAACGCCGATCAGCGCTTGTACGGTGATGTTGCGCACGCGCGCATCGGCAATCCGCCTGCTGACAAGCGCGCCGAACCCGGTGCCGAGCAGCAGCGAGAACAATGTCACTGTCAGGGAATACACAGGGTGGCCGAGGAGCAGCACGAACCGCTGCAACAGCGCCACCTCGAGCAGCATGAAGCCGGCGCCCAGCGCGCCGAAGTAGGCCAGCCACGTACCCCAGCCTGTACCCGGCCACTCGCCGCCTGCCAGCAACGGGCCGATCACGAACAGGACGACCAGCAACGCCGAAATCGCCATC
>Ga0075434_100005112_pt1 | contig 11912 bp, 8 predicted proteins | sample RhiMethybrSRZTD3_FD_75298 | JGI IMG/M metagenome (GOLD analysis project Ga0075434, IMG submission 75298) | Populus rhizosphere microbial communities from Tennessee, USA - Rhizosphere MetaG P. TD hybrid SRZTD3 | ecosystem: Host-associated > Plants > Roots > Rhizosphere > Soil | place: USA... | reverse complement strand
CGGGGAGATTCCGCTCCCGCCCTACATCCATCGCGCGGTGGAGCCCGAGGATCGCGAGCGCTACCAGACCGTGTTCGCGCGCGTCGAAGGCGCGGTGGCGGCGCCGACCGCGGGGCTTCACTTCACGCCCGAGCTGCTCGGCGCACTCGAGCGCTTAGGGGTCGCCGTGGTGCGCGTCGTGCTCCACGTCGGGCCCGGCACCTTCCGCCCCATCTCCGCTGCCGATCCGCGCGAGCATCGCATGGATGCAGAGTGGTTCGAGGTCACGGAAGCGGCGGCGCGCGCCCTGGGGGAGGCCCGCATGCGCGGCGGGCGCATCGTGGCGGTGGGCACCACCGTGGCGCGCGCGCTCGAGTCCGCGTGCGATGCGAACGGCGGCGCGATCGCAGCGGCGCGCGGGTGGACGCGCAAGTTCATCCTGCCGCCCTACCGCTTCCAGGCGGTGGACGCGTTGCTCACCAATTTCCACCTGCCGCGCACCACGCTGCTGCTGCTGGTCGCAGCGTTCGCGGGCGAGGAGCCGATGCGCCGCGCCTACGCGCACGCGGTCGAGCGGCGCTACCGCTTCTACTCCTACGGCGACGCAATGTTGGTGATCTAGCAGGCCCGCGCCGGCCGCCGCGAGCCGCTGTGCAAATTGCGCGGCCCGTCGTCAGGGCTTCGGCAGGCCCGATCGCGTCAGGCACGGAAGTCGCAAATCATCCCGGCAGACCCAGGCGTCCGCGTCAGGGCGGCGACTGGAATCGATCGAGGATTGAGCCTAGATGCGTCGTATTGCGACACTTCTCGCGCTGGCTCTTGCCGGCGTCACCATCGTCCGCTCTTCGGCTTTGGGTCAGAACGCGGAGGTTGGGCGGGTCCGCGCACCCCTCGCCCAGCCGAGCCTTTCGTCCGGTGCCATGGCGGCCGGAGATCAGCGCTGGGACGACCGCCTCTCCCACCCGCACCCCGGGATCGACGGGACGGTCTTTGCCCTGGCGGTGGACGCGGGCGGCGGCCTCTACGCGGGCGGTCTCTTCGCCACCGCGGGCGGGACTCCCGCCAAGAATGTCGCCCGCTGGAGCAAGGGGATGTGGTCGGCGCTGAGCCTGGGGCTCGATGACCAGGTGAACGCACTGGCCGTCGACGGCACCGGAAGGCTCTACGCCGGGGGCCAGTTCACCATGGCCGGGGGCGCTGCCGCGCGGCACATCGCGCGCTGGAATGGAGCGACCTGGTCTGCGCTCGGAAGCGGTGTGGGCGTGGCCGACAGCGAGTACGTGAGCGCCATGACCGTGGACGGCATCGACAATCTCTATGCGTGCGGAAACTTCGGCGTCGCGGGCGGCGTGAGCGCCGATCACTCGGCGCTGTGGAACGGGACGAGCTGGTCCGCGCTGGGCTCGCGGGACATCACGCATGCCCTCTCCTGGAGCACAGGCGGGAGCCTCTTCGCCGGCGGCGACGACCTCGACCAGTGGAACGGTTCGAGCTGGTCGACGGTGGGCGCGGGCACCAACTCCCATGTCTACGCGGTCGCCGCCGATGGCGCAGGCAACGTCTACGCCGGCGGAATGTTCACCAGCGCCGGGGGCGTGAGCGCCAACCGCATCGCGAAGTGGAACGGCACGAGCTGGTCGCCGCTGGGCACGGGGACCAACGATGCTGTGCGCGCGCTGGCGGTCGGCCCGGGCGGGGTGCTCTACGCCGCAGGCGATTTCATCGTCGCGGGCGGCGTGGGCTCGAGCCACGTCGCGCGCTGGAACGGTGCGAGCTGGTCGCCGCTCGGCACCGGCACGAACGGGCGGGTCTTCGCGCTGGCGGTGGATGCCGGCGGGAACCTGTACGCCGGCGGCGAGTTCACGACCGCGGGCGGCGTGGCCGCGAAGTCGGTCGCGCGCTGGGACGGAGTGCGGTGGTCGGCGCTGGCCGGCTCGGGAGTGGACAATGTGGTGCGCACGCTGACCACCAACTACCGCGGCGAGATCTACGCCGGCGGCGACTTCGCGACCGCCGGCGACGCCGCCACGAGCCGCGTTGCGCGCTGGGACGGCGCCGGCTGGTCGCCGTTGGGCTCGGGCATGAACTCGTGGGTCAGCGATCTGGTCACGGACGCCGATGGAACCATCCTCTACGCCGGTGGCGCGTTCTCCACCGCCGGCGGCGTGAGCGCGAACCGCGTGGCGAAGTGGGACGGCGCAAGCTGGTCGGCGCTGGGCTCGGGCATGAACTCCTCGGTCGCGTGTCTCGCCGTCGATGGAGGCGGGAACCTGTTCGCGGGCGGCGACTTCACCACCGCCGGCGGCACGAGCGCGAGCCGAATCGCGCGCTGGAACGGAACGAGCTGGTCGCAGGTGGGCAGCGGTCTCAACAACAGCGTCTACGTCGTCGCGACCGATCCCAACGGGAACCTGTATGCCGGCGGCGCATTCGTCTTCGCCGGCGGCACCACGGTGAACTGCATCGCGAAGTGGGACGGCGCGAGCTGGTCGCCGCTCGGCACCGGAATGAACGGCGTGGTTCGCGCCCTGGCGGTCGACGCCAGCGGGAACCTGTACGCAGGCGGGAGCTTTACCACCGCGGGTGGCGTGCCCGCGAGCCGCATCGCGAAGTGGGACGGCGCGAGCTGGTCGCCGCTCGGCTCCGGCATCAACCAGAACGTCTACGTACTCAGCTTCGACGCTGACGGGAAGCTGTACGCCGGCGGCGCATTCACCACCGCCGGCGGCGTGAGCGCCAGCAATATCGCGCTGTGGAACGGAACGACCTGGTCCGCGCTGGGGTCGGGGACGAACGCAACGATCAACACGCTGGCGGCGGACCGTCGTGGCAACGTCTACTGCGGCGGCTACTTCGGCGCCGCGGGCGACAAGGGCTCGAGCTACTTCGCCATCTGGCACGGCGACGCCCTCGTCGGCGTCCCGGGCAGCCCGGCGGTGAGCAAGGGATTCGTGCTGCGCAACGCGGCGCCCAATCCGTTCATGGCGTTCACGATGTTGTCCTACGAGCTGTCGCAAGCGGCGGACGTGCGACTCGAAGTGCTCGACGTGAGCGGCCGTCGGGTGCGCACCCTGGTCTCGCAATGGCGGCCTGCCGGGCGATACTGGACGGAGTGGGACGGGCTGGACGATCGCGGGCAGCGCTCGCCGCCCGGCATCTACCGCTACTTGATGCGCGCGGGCTCGTACATGGCGGCGCGACCGATCGTGCGGGTGCAGTAGCGCAGGCGCACAGCCGGGCGTTTTGGATCCGGATCCAATTAAGTTCATCGCGGCTAAACATGCTGCGGCCTCGCCCCCTGCGTTGTTGTAAGCAACGCGGGCCTAGAGCGGCGGGTTTCCGTGCTTCTTGTGGGGCAAGCTCTGGCGCTTGTTGCGCAGCATCTCGAGCGCGGCGATGAGCTTGGGCCGCGTGTCCTCGGGCTCGATCACGTCGTCGAGGTAGCCGAGCTCGGCGGCGATCCAGGGTGAGGCGAAGCGCTCGTTGTATTCTGCGATCAGCCGCTTGCGCTCGGCGACGGGATCCTTGGCCTTCGCGATCTCGTCGCGGTAGAGAATGTTCACCGCGCCGTCTGCGCCCATCACGGCCATCTCGGCGCTGGGCCACGCCACGTTGTAGTCGCCGCGGATGTGCTTGCTCGACATGACGTCGTATGCGCCGCCGTAGGCTTTGCGCACCACAACGGTGAGCTTGGGCACGGTGGCCTCGCAGTAGGCGTAGAGCAGCTTGGCGCCGTGGCGGATGATGCCGCCCCACTCCTGGCGCGTGCCGGGCAGGAACCCGGGCACGTCCTCGAATGTGACGAGCGGGATGTTGAACGCGTCGCAGAAGCGGACGAAGCGCGCTCCCTTGACCGAAGAGTCGATGTCGAGCACCCCGGCGAGCACCCGGGGCTGGTTGCCGACGATCCCGACCGGGCGGCCGTTCAGGCGCGCGAAGCCGACGATGAGGTTCCCGGCGAAGTGCTCGTGCACCTCGAAGAAATCGCCGTCGTCCACCACGCGCCGCACGATGTCCTTCATGTCGTAGGGCTTGTCGGCGGATTCGGGCACCAGGGTCGCGAGCTCCAAGTCGCGACGCTCGATGGGATCAGTGGCCGGGCGGCGCGGCGCGTCCTCCATGTTGTGCGACGGCAGGAACGAGAGCAGGCGCTTGATGTGGCGGATGCAGTCGGCGTCGTCGGCCGCAGCGAAGTGGGCGACGCCGCTCTTGGTGTTGTGGGTCATCGCGCCGCCGAGGTCTTCGAACGACACCTCCTCGGCGGTCACGGCCTTGATCACCTCGGGGCCGGTCACGAACATGTGGCTCGTGCCCTCGACCATGATGGTGAAGTCGGTGATGGCGGGGGAGTAGACGGCGCCGCCGGCGCACGGCCCCATGATCGCGGAGATCTGCGGCACCACGCCCGATGCGAGGGTATTGCGCAGGAACACGTCGGCGTAAGCGCCGAGCGAGAGCACGCCCTCCTGGATGCGCGCGCCGCCCGAGTCGTTCAAGCCCACGATCGGGGCGCCGTTGTCCATGGCGAGGTCCATGATGGCGCAGATCTTCTTGGCGTTGGCCTCGCTCATGGTGCCGCCGAACACGGTGAAGTCCTGGGCGAACACGTAGATCAGGCGCCCGTCCACGGTGCCCCAGCCCGCGACCACGCCGTCGCCGACGTAGCGCCTCTCGGCCATGCCGAACTCGCGCGCGCGGTGGACGACCTGCGTCCCCGTCTCGATGAACGAGCCCGGGTCCATCAGCAGCTCGACGCGCTCGCGCGCGGTGAGGCAGCCCTTGGCGTGGATCTTGGCGACGCGCTCGGGGCCGCCGCCCGCAGCCGCCAACTCGCGGCGCTTCCGCAGCTCGGCCAGGCGCTGCTCTCGGTTCAATCAGGCCTCCTCGTGAACAGGGATGAGCGCGCGAGGTTAGGGAGGGGCTGCACGGCGGTCAAGCGCGTGCAAAGCGAAGCGCGCTGCCGATGTGCGCGAATCAGGCGCACACGCTTCCCCGATGCGCGCGACGTCTGCTATGGTCGCCGGCCCGTTGCCCGCCGTGCTCGAGGCCCGAGCACGCGTGGCGGCGCCGGGCTTTTGAGGAAGGAGGTTTCCATGACCGACCCGACGATTCTCGACCGCATCCAGAGTGACATGACCGCCGCGATGAAGTCGCGCGAGACCGACAGGCTCAGCACGCTGCGCATGCTGAAGACGGCGCTCATGGAGGCCAAGACCAAGAAGCCCAAGGAAGCGGTGCTGACCTCGGAGGAAGAGATCGAGGTCCTCCAGCGCTACGTGAAGAAGCGCCGCGAGGTGATCGAGGAGATGCGCAAGGCCGGGAGGGACGACGTGATCGCGCGCGAAGAGAGCGAGATCACGGTGACGCAGCGCTATCTCCCGCAGGGCGTGGGCGAGGACGAACTGCGCGCCCTGGTGCGCGAGGCGATCGCGAAGACCGGTGCGGTTGGGCCCAAGGACATGGGCAAGGTGATCGGGGCGGTGATGGCCCAGGTCAAAGGCCGCGCCGAGGGCGGAACCGTCTCGCGCCTGGTGAAGGAAGCCCTGCCTCAGGGCTGAAGAACTCGCCGGCGCCACCCCGAGGTGGCGCCGGTCGACTTTTTCAGGGCGGCGGCGCCTGCCCCGAGGTGTCGTCCGGCGCAGCGCCCCCCGTGTCGGCTTCGACCGCCGCTCCCTCGGGCTCCTGGGGCTCGGCCGCGGCGCCGGACTCCGGCGCCACCGCGCCACCCGTCTCCAACGTGGGAGCCGGCTCACCGACGGCGAGCGCGTACTCCGCCTCGCTCAGCTGCCCGCGGCGCAGCATCCGCCCCGCGATCGTGCGCACGCGGTGTTCGATGCGCTCGGTCGGCGCGAGCGGAGAGAAGCGGCGCGGGTTGATGATCACGCAGGCGAGCAGCAGCGCCTGGCGCGCGTTCAGCGCATCGGCCGGGACCCCGAAGTAACGGCGGGACGCCGCGCCCACGCCGTAGATTCCGTCGCCCCACTCGATCAGGTTGAGGTAGAGCTCGAGAATGCGGCGCTTCGGGACCGCGTGCTCGAGGCGTACCGCGAGCACGACTTCCTTGAACTTGCGCGTGAACGTGCGCTCCTCGCCGAGGAAGAGATTGCGCGCGAGCTGCTGCGTGATCGTGCTGCCGCCGCGCACGATGCGCCCGCGCTCGAGGTTGCGCCGGGCGGAGGCGCCGATCTCGTTCCAGTCGAGCCCGCCGTGCTGGAAGAAGGCGTCGTCCTCTGCGACCAGCACCGCACGGCGCAGCAGCGGCGAGATCCGATCGTAGGGGACGAAACGGCAGTCGATCTGGTCGGATGCGCCGCGGCGGCGCGCCTCGGCCTGGCGCGCCCGCATCATGGCGGTCGGAAACGGAGTCCGGCGATCGAGCTCGCCGAGATCGATGCGGGCCGCGTCCCACGCCGCAGCCCCCGCGAGCAGCAGCAGCACGACACCGGCCACGAGGGCCGCGGCAGCGACGCGCGGCAACGGCGCGCGCCCAGCGCCTGAGGCTCGCGCCGAGGGGCTCACGCGCCCGCTCAGGCGGGGCGCGCCCCCACGACCACCATCGTCATGTCGTCGCTCTGGCTCGCGCGCCCGCGGAACTCGGAGATGCGCTCGAGCACCAGGTCGATCACCTGGTGCGGCGGCCGCGTTCCGTGCTCGCACCACAGATTGCGCAGGCGCTCCTCGCCGAACTCGTTGCTGTCGAGATCCATCGCCTCCGAGAGGCCGTCGCTGTACATCATCAGGCTCTCGCCCGGCTGGAACTCCACCACGCCCTCTCCGAACTCCGCGACCTCGGAGATGCCGAGCGGCAGGCCGCCCTCGCTCAGCTCCTGAACCCGGCCGTCGCGGCGGCGCAGCATCGGGTAGTTGTGGCCGGCGTTGACGTAGGTGAGCGTCCCGGCCGCGGGATCGATCTCGCCGTACATGAGCGTGATGAACTTGCCGGCCGCGGCGCTGCGCGTCACGCTCTCGTTCACGTGACGGATCGCCTCGCGGATCGGCCGGCGGCCGTTGCAGAACGCGCGCAGCGAGGCCTGCACGTTCGCCATCATGAGCGAAGCCGGCACGCCCTTGCCCGATACGTCGGCGATCGCGATCGCCAGCCGGCCTTCGTCGAGCGTGAAGTAGTCGAACGCGTCGCCGCCCACCACGCGCGCCGGCACCACGCGTCCCACCGCCTGCCATGGGCCCACGACCAGCGGCTCGGCCGGCACCAGACGCATCTGGATCTGGCGCGCCTGCTCGAGCTCGCGATCCATGCGCCGCGTCTCTTCTTCGAGCCGCTGCTTCTCGAGCATCTCGACGCGCATCCGCGCCTGCTCGATCACGGCTGCCGAATTGCTCGCGACGATGGCGAGCAACTGGGCGTCGTGCGCGGCCCACTCGCGTCCCGGCCGCGCCTGGGTCACGGCCAGCATCCCGGTGATGCGGTTTCCGACCTTGAGCGGCACCGCGAGCACCGCGCGCACCCGCCCGCTGGCGCCGCGCAATCCCGGGAAGCGCGGATCGCCGGGCAGGTCGGGGGAGATCAGGGGCTCGCTTTTGTGCAGCAGGAAGCCCATCACGCTCATGCTCACCGGCTGCGGCCACGAGCCGGAGCTCAGGCCCGGATTCTCGGTGCGGGTGATGGTCTTGACGCTCGGACCGGCGGTCTCCGGCGCGAGCAGCTTGATCGAGCCCTCGTCGGCGGCGAGCAGGCTCGTGGTCTTCTGGACGACCCAGTCCAGGATCGGCTGCAGCTCGGAGTTGGAGGCGACCACTTCGGCCAGCTCCGTCACGAACTGAAGCTCGGCCTGGAGACGCTTGAGATCGGGCGCCCCACTCACGCCGGGGACGTGCGTCATGCTGGCCTTTCGGTTGGGGGATCGAACCTGCGGAGTTTATGCGGGTGCGCCGGGCCGCACAAGGCGCGCGGGCGCTTGCTGTGCGCGCGCGCGCCTCCCTATACTGCCGCGCCTATGACCACCACGACCGCCGGCACCCATAAGAACGTCACCGTCGAGCGCCGCGGGGCGATCACCACGCTGGTCGTGAACCGCCCCGATGTGCTGAACGCGCTGAACCGCGAGACCCTGGCCGAGATCGAGTCCGTCGCGCTCGCGTTCTCGGCGGACCCCGAGCAGGGCGCGCTGATCGTCACCGGCGCGGGGGAGAAGAGCTTCATCTCGGGCGCCGACATCCAGGAGCTGGCGCCGCTCGATCCGCGCGGCGCCGAGGAGATTTCGCGCATGGGGCAGCGCGTGGTCGGAGCGCTGGAGCGCGCGCCCAAGCCGGTGATCGCAGCGATCAACGGCTACGCGTTCGGCGGCGGCTGCGAGCTGGCGCTGGCATGTCACATCCGGATCGCCTCCGAGAACGCGGTGCTCGGGCTGCCCGAGGTGAGCCTCGGGATCATCCCGGGCTACGGCGGCACGCAGCGCCTGCCGCGGCTCGTCGGCCCGGGAAAGGCACTCGAGCTGATCCTCTCGGGGCGGCGCGTGAAGGCGGACGAAGCCGAGAGAATTGGGCTCGTGAACCGCGTGGTGCCGCTCGCGGCACTGCGCGAAGAGGCCGAGAAGCTCGCCCAGGCGATTCTCAAGAACGGCCCGCTCGCCGTGGCCGCAGCGCTCGAGGCGGTGCACCGCGGCACGCAGCTTCCGCTCGACCAGGGCCTGCGCTTCGAGAGCAGTCTGTTCGGAGTGCTGGCCGCGAGCGAAGACATGCACGAGGGACTGCGGGCGTTTCTCGAGAAGCGCCCGGCCCGCTTCCAGCGCAAGTAGCTCCTCTCGCGACGCCGCGCCTGCGCGCGACCCGGCGCCGCGCTCGCGACCGCTCGCGCGTCGGAGGAAGACGTGTTCGAGGACCTCGTGCCCATGCTGGTCTCCACGGCGCTCGGCACAGCGGTGGGCTGGGAACGTCAGATGGGGGGCAAGGCCGCCGGGCTCCGCACCCATACATTGGTATGCCTGGGCTCCACGATGTTCGTGCTGCTCACCGAGCACTCGATCACCGCGTTCGGCGGGGGCCACAACGTGGACCCGACGCGCATCATTCACGGGGTCGTGACCGGCGTGGGCTTCCTCGGCGCCGGGACCATCATGCGGCAGGAGGGCTTCATCCACGGCCTCACCACCGCCGCCAGCGTGTGGATGGTGGCGGCGATCGGCGTGGCGGTCGGCTGCCGCGCCTATCCGCTCGCGGTGATCGGGAGCGCGCTCGCCCTGATCGTGCTCGAGGGCTACCGCTGGATCGAGCGCATGCTCGCCCCCGGGAGCGGGAGCAGGTCGGAGTAGCTTCGCGCGACGTCTTCGCCGGCGGGCGTAACCGGCTGAAATGAAGCCTCTTGCACGTGCGGAGAAAAAGTTCGTCCGGCCGTGTCGAATCGTGGCAGCCTCAATCGTCGTGTAGGTGAAGGCGGGGCACGACGAGTCGGGGCCGCGCCGAAAGCTAGGGCCGCGAACTCGAATCCAGAAGGAGACACGACGATGCGGTTCATGGTGATCGTGAAGGCCAACCGGGAGTCGGAAGCCGGCGCGCTTCCCTCGAGCGAAGCCCTCGCGGAGATGGGGAAGTTCAACGAAGAACTCGAAAAGGCCGGACTGCTGCTGGCCGCCGAAGGGCTCCAGGCCAGCTCGAAGGGCGCGCGCGTCAAGTTCTCCGGCGGAGGGAAGCGCACCGTGATCGACGGGCCGTTCGCGGAGACCAAGGAGCTGATCGCCGGCTTCTGGGTGTGGCAGGTGAAGTCGCGCGCCGAGGCTCTCGACTGGGTGAAGCGGATTCCCTCGAGCGCCTTCCCCGACGGCGAGGGCGAGATCGAGATCCGACAGGTGTTCGAGGCCGATGACTTCGGCCCCGCGCTCACGCCCGAAGTCCGGAAGCAGGAGGAGCGCCTGCGCGGGCAGGCGGCGGGGAAACGCTAGAGCGCATCGCCTTCTCGAAGACACGCGCCCGACGGGAAACCGCCGGGCGCGTGTCGTTTTCGTGTCCCGGCGGACCGAACGAAGAGATCGATCGACGTGTCGATTCTCCCGGCCCTCGCTCGTCTCAGCCGGCCCGCTAGGCGCGAACGTGGAACGGCGGGGCGGCGTGCAGCGAGCGTCTCGCGCTGCCCCACAAGGCAAGCCACACCAGGGTGGCGCAAAGCGCCAAGGCGAGCGCGGCACGGGTCGTCGACTGGCTGGCGGCCCAGCCGTCGGGGACGTAATTCATCTCGAGCCGGTGCGCCCCCTCGGGGATGATCACACCGCGCACCAGATAGTTGACGCGCGCGATCCGCAGCGGCTGCCCATCGAGGCGCGCGGTCCAGCCCGGAAAGTGAGAATCGGCGATCACCACGAACGCTCGTCTGGGCGCATCGACGTCGAGCGCCAGCCGGTCGGGATCGTCACGAATCCAGCGCAGCCGGCACGCCGCAGCACCCGGGTACGCTCCCACCGCTTCCGGCTCGCTCGTCAGCGCCACCGCGGCCGGGTCGTAGTCGGGTGAGGTGAGCGCTCGAAGCAGGTCGGACGCATCCGGCACCACGCTCACGAGCGGCACGGCGAAGGCGCGTGGCAGCGCGTCCTTCAGCCTCCACACCCCCGTCGAACCCGGCCCGACCGCCGGCACGACGACCGTCGAATCCTGGTGGTCCGTGAGACCCGAGAGGTACTTCACGGCGAGCCCGCCGAGCACGCGGGGCGATGTGAACAGTCCACTCCTCAGCGCATCGTCCCAGGCCCGGCTCACGGCCGGGTGGTTGCCGCCGACACCGCGCGCCCGCCAGCGGACCCAGTCGTTTCCGTAGAAATGCGCAGGCGCGAAGGAGAGCGCCCGCTGGAGCGGCTCGGCCGCCGCAATCGTCGCGAAGCCCGGTGTCGCCGGGTTCTCGAGCGTCGCGAGGTCGCCGGTCGCACGGTGCAGGAAGGGAGCATCGACGAGCACCAAGTCGAGCGCCATCACGCCCGCCGCAGCTGCGCCCGCCAGCGTTCGATGGCGGCGGCCCACCAGCGCCGCGAGGCAGAACGCCGCGACCATGAACCCCGCGCGCAGGACCAGGTCGAGCGCGGCGCGATGCGCTGCGGTCTCCGCGATGCCGGCCATCGCGGGCCGCGCCGCCCGCGCAGCGTCGCCCCATGCGCCCCCGCCCGGCAGGAACGCGAGCGAGCCGGCGCCTGCCAGTGCCGCGATCACGAGCCCCGCGACGATCCAGACTTCGCGCGGGAGGCCCGGCGCGCGCAGCATCCGATCGATTCCGCGAGCCGACAGCAGAGCCGCGCCGAGCTGGGCGAGCAGGATCGCGTTGACCGCGACGCGGAACGACGACCACATCGGCAGCTTCCACAGCACGGCGTGGAGCGGACCGAGGCGCACGCCCAGGGCGAGGAGCGCTCCGGCGCACGTCACGATCGCGAACAGGATCGCGGCGCCGCGCGGCTTCCCGCCCAGCCCGATCGCCGCGAACAGGAGGACGGTGGCGCCCAGGTACGGCGGGAAATCGGTGGCGAAGAGCCCGCCCCAGTAGGTCGCCCCCCCGAAGCCGACCGCCCACGGCCAGGCCGTGGCCGCAAGGTCGCGCCACGCGAGGCTCCAGCTCCCGACTTCGGCGGCCGCGATTCCGCCGCCGCGCACCGATTGCGCGTTGTAGAGGAGGCCGGGCCACCACACCGCCGCGCCGATCGCAACTCCCACGGCGACGCCCAGGGCCACGAGCGCGAGGCGCGCGGGATGGCGGGCGGCGAGTGCACGCTCGACGCAGAACGGCACCGCCACCACCAGCAGAAGCAGCACGACTTGCGGGTAGGCGGCGAGCAGCACGGCTCCAACCGCGCCCGCCAGCGCGATCGCCGCGCCCCACGCGGCCCGCGCTTGGGAATGACCGAGGGTGCGATCGATGCTCAGCAGCACCACCGGCATCAGGCTCGTGGCCATGAGCTGCGCGTCGTGACCGAACGAGAACGGCACGATGAGGTTCGGCA
>Ga0075434_100005109_pt1 | contig 11916 bp, 11 predicted proteins | sample RhiMethybrSRZTD3_FD_75298 | JGI IMG/M metagenome (GOLD analysis project Ga0075434, IMG submission 75298) | Populus rhizosphere microbial communities from Tennessee, USA - Rhizosphere MetaG P. TD hybrid SRZTD3 | ecosystem: Host-associated > Plants > Roots > Rhizosphere > Soil | place: USA... | reverse complement strand
CGACCTCGCGCGGCAGCTTGTACCTCGCCAGCCGGGCGCTCAAGAACTCGGCGAGGTCGTCAGGTGACGGCGGCTCGGCACCGGGCACCACGAAGGCGACGCCCACTTCGCCCCAGGTCGGGTGCGGAATGCCTACGACCGCGGCGTCTCGCACTTGCGGGTGCTGCAGCAGCTCGCCTTCGATCTCGGCCGGATAGACGTTGACGCCGCCGCTGATGATCATGTCCTTTTTGCGGCCCGCGATGTAATGAAAACCGTCCGCGTCACGCCGCGCGAGATCGCCGGTGTGGAACCAGCCTTCGGCGTCCAGGGCTGCGGCCGTCGCTTCCGGATTCTGCCAGTAGCCGCGGCTGACGTGGGGTCCTCTCAGCAGCAGCTCCCCCACTTCGCCGGCCGGCACCTCGACGCCGTCCTCGCCGATCAGTCTCGTCTCGGTGAACATCATCGGCTTGCCGATGCTGCCGCGCTTGGCCGCCGACTCTTCGACCGTCATGGCGAAACAGTTCACTCCCACTTCGGTGAGGCCGTAGCCCTGCTTGAAGGCGACGCCACGGCGCTGGAAGGCTTCGATGAGATAGGTGGGAAGCGGCGCACCGCCGCTGATGAACCAGCGGACACAGGAAAGATCCGCCGATCGAAAACCGGGATCGTCCATCAGCAGCTTGAAAATCGTCGGCACTCCGAGGACCACCGTGCAGCCTTCCTTTTCGATCGTCCGCCAGACCTCGGCGGCGTCGAAACCGCGGTGGAGAACGACGGTGCCGCCGATGGTGAAGATGGGCGCCAGAAACGCTCCCAAACCGCCGGCATGATAGAGCGGTGTGAAGATCGGGCTCACGTCGTCCGCCCGCAGTTGCCAGCCAACGACAGTGTTGTAACCGTTCCAAACGATCATGCGATACGGCAGCATGACGCCTTTCGGCTTGCCCGTGGTGCCGGAGGTGTAGAGCAGGCACCAGAGGTCCTCGGGATCGCAGCGCTCGCGGCTCCACGGCGTACCGGGTACCGCGGCGGCCAACGATTCGAAGTCCTCGTCGAGCGAAATCCAATGGTCCAGCGAGACGAGCTCCCGGAGGGCCCGCACGGTCTCGGCGTGCTCGGCGCCGTAGAGAAGGCCGGCGGGGCGGGAGTCCTCCAAAATCCCCGCCAGCTCGCGAGGCGTGAGGCGCGTGCCCAGGGGAACGAGGATCACCCCGGCCTTGGGCGCCGCGAAGAAGGCGTCGAGATATTCCGGCCGGTTGTCGGCCAGCAGGGCGATTCGCTCGCCTTTGCGGACTCCCAGCACCTGCCGCCAGACCCGGGCCATGCGGACGGCCCGCGCGTCCAGCTCGGCATAGGTGAAGCGCTCCCCGGTACCCACGTAGACCAGGGCGAGCTTCTCCGGCGTCAGCCGCGCCCGCTCGCCCAGGAGATCGCCGGAGATCAAAATGAAATGTCCTTTACGTTCCCACCACCAGCCCGCCGTCCACCGAGAGCACGGTGCCGGTGATGAAACCCGCGGCGTCCGAGGCGAGCCAGAAGTAGGCCTCGGCGATGTCCTCCGGCTTTCCCATCCGCCCCAGGGGGGTGTGGGAAACCATTCCCTGGAGAACTTTTTCCGGCATGGCCGTGACCATCTCGGTAGCGATGAAACCGGGAGCGACGGCGTTGACCCGGATGTTGTACCGCCCCAGCTCCCGCGCCCAGGTCTTCGTCATATTGATCACGGCGGCCTTGGTGGCGGCGTAGTTGGTCTGGCCGAAGTTGCCGTAGAGCCCCACCACGGATGAAGCGTTGAGAATAGCGCCGCCGCCACCCGCGATCATCGCCGGCACGACGGCGCGCGTGCAAAGAAAAACGCCCTTCTGGTTGACCGCGACCACGGCGTCGAAGTCCCGCTCCGTCATCTCGGCGAGCTTGCGGTCGTCCTTCCACTTGATGAGTTGGTGATCGCGAAGGATGCCGGCGTTGTTCACCAGGACGTCGACTCGGCCCCAGCGGCCGACGACGGCCGCCACGGCCTCTTCGACCGCGGTGGCGTTCGTGACGTCCACCGGTTGAAACTCACCCTCGCCGCCGGCCGCAACCAGCTCGGCGATGAGAGCCTGCGGATCGCCCGCCTGGACGTCCCAAACGGCCACCCGCGCGCCGGCTGCCGCGAACCGGCGCGCCGTGGCGCGGCCGATGCCGGCCGCACCCCCGGTGACGATGACAACCTTTTCCTTCATCGCATCTCCCGTCCTAGAACGCCCACCGCAATCCGAGCTGAATCTCCCGCCCCGGCAGTGTCGCACGGGCCTTGCCGAAATTCGGATTCACCACGAAAGGAAGCGCTGGGTTGGCGAGCGTGGGACCCGAAAGGAACTGGGCGCCGTCGATCGAGCTCACGTCGTAGTTCACCGTGTTGGTGACGTTGAACGCCTCGGCGATGACGTCCAGCCGCTGGTCCGAGAACAGGTGAAGGCTCTTGGTGAGCCGCACGCTCAACTGCCGGAAGGGAGGCCCGTCCTCGTCGTTGCGCGCCACGCCCGTGGGACGGTCCGAGTTCTTGCCGTCGCCGTTGAAATCGTAGCCCAAACGATGGTTCCACGGCTGGCCGGAGCCGTACTCGTAGATCGGCGCCAGGGTGAGCTCCCACGGCAGGTGGATGATGCCGGTCATCACGAAACGGTAGCGCTCGTCCCCCTGGCTACGCCCGTACTCGGCGTCGATCTTCGACGGATCGCTCGGGTAGCCGATGGGGAAGGCGGGGCTGAAGTCGTCCGCAATATTCTTCTTGCTGGCCACGGTGAGCGAAGCGGTGATCAGATCACTCTGCCGCACGTTGCCGTTGAGCTGCAGGATGAGCGCCTTGTATTCGCTGCGCCCGTCGTTGGTGTACATGTTGATCTGGTTGAAAGTCGAATTGAGCCGCACCGGATGGGAGTTGCCGCCGAAGTTGACGTCGCGGATGACGATCTCCTTGCGGCCCTTGGCGTAGACCCCTTCGGCGTCGAAGAAGAGGTGAGGCGTGATCGCCCGCGTCCAGCCGACGCTCGCCTGCGTCGACTCGGGAGTGTCCAGCTCCGGGGCAAGCAGTGAGATGTCGGGCTTCAGCAGGATGCCGGTCGTCGTCGGGTGGTTGGGATCGAGGATGAATGGCGCGAAATTGAGGCCGAACAGGGCACCGTTGAGCCGCGTGTGGCTGACTCGGCCGGTGATGCCGTTCTGCTGCAGCTCGACGCCCGCCGGCACCAGCAAATAGCGGCCATTGTAAAGGCCGACGCCGCCACGGAAAACGCTCTTGCCATTGTTGCCTGGATCGACGGAGAACGAGAGCCGGGGCTGGACGTCGTTGGTGTCCTTCTTGCGCGGCTTGGGAACCAGCGGATGGGTGAAGCCTGGATCGTTGCCGCCGTCGTCCAGGTCGTACCGCACGCCGAGGTTGACCGTCACATTCGATTTCGGCCGCCAATCGTCCTGGACGAAGGCGGAGTACCGCCTCGTGTCATAGGTGACGTCGCTCGAGCCGTCGCCGTAGAGGAAAGCGACGGGAATGGCGCGGGTGTCCGTGAGATAAGTGAAGAGGCCGAATTGGAAGGTGTCGATGCGCGACCTTTCCCGATGATAGAGGTACGAGGCGCCGGCCTTGACGTCGTGCGATCCCTGACCCTCGAGGCCGAAGTGCAGGGTGTCGCGCACCTCATACTCCTTGCCCTCGCCCAGCAGGTTGCCGAGGATGTTGGCCCCCGTCTGCAGGGTGTTGCCGGAGGAGAACCACTCGCCCACCGCCTGCGAATTCGTAGGTTCGTCGAACTTGCGCTGGCCGCCCTGAACCCGCAGCTCGTTGAGCCGGGCGCCGGAGAACACCGTAAGGTTTTCCACCGTTAGGTTCCAGTTGTCGCGGTTCAGGGTCTGACCGTTGATCGCGTCGTTGACGCCGCCGACGCGGAAATTCTTCTCTTTGTACTTTTCATACACCAGGTTGGCGGCGAGCGACTTCCCTTCAGAGACGACATCGTCGAGCTTGAAGAAAGCCAGCGTCTGATCGAACGGATGCTTGACGTCCGCCGCCTGGGAGGCGAAGACGCCGCCGGGCCGGAAAAGGGCGACGTTTTTCTCGTTGACCTCCTCGGCGTTGGCGAAGTAATGGACGTGGTCCTGGACGATGGGGCCGCCCAGGGAGAAGCCATACTGATCGCGCGAGTAATCGTTGTTCTTCTTCTCCAGGGCGCCCTTCGAGCGCAGCGCGTCGGCGCGGTAGAAACCGAAGGCGGAGCCCTTGAGCTGATTGGTGCCGGCGCGGGTGATGATCGAAAGAGCGCCGCCCGCCGTGCCGCCGATCTCGGCGTCGTAGCGGTTGTTGATCACCCGGAACTCGCCGATGGCGTCCTGGCTGAAGCGGATCTTGGCGAGCCCCAGCGCCGCGTCGGTGAAGTCGACGCCGTTGACCAGGATGGTGGACTGGCTGGCGTTGCCGCCGGCGCCGACCACCGGGCCACCGTTGATGAAGCGGAAGCCGCCGCGCTCGCGCTGCACGCCGGGAGCGATGAAGGCCAGACGCTGGAAATCGCGGTCGGGCACGGGGAGCGATGCGATCTGCTCGGGCACGATGTTGGTGGAGGTGTCCGTCTTGTAGACGTCCACCAGCGGCACGGTGGTGCTGACGGTGATGCTCTCCGTCACCGCCGGGCTCAGGGTGGCCCTCACCCGTGCCGTCTGACCGACGCGCAGCGTGATGCCGTCCTGGGAAACAGGCGAGAAACCTTGCAGCACGATCTCCGCCTTGTAGGTGCCGGGCGGCAGCGCCTCCAAGGTCGCGATCCCCTGCGCTCCCGTCACGTCCGCGCGGGTCAGGCCCGTCTCGCGGTTTTGCAGCGTCACCGTCACCCCGGGCAACGGCGCGCCGTCGGTGCCGGTGACCACGACCTCGACGCTGGCGGTCGAAATCTGGGCCGCCAGGGGCCCCGCGCCCATCATGTTGACCGCCAGGGCGAGCGCGAGGGCCCAACCCAGTGCGGCCGCTCCGCGCGGCAGAACCTCCATTTTCCTCAGCATGATCCTCTCCTCGCGTCCTTCTTGGCGGACGCCTTGATCCATGGATATTTCAATCCCGCGGCTCGAGGCCGCGGCGCAAGATCTTCGAGAATTCGTGGACGGCCTGGTGGGAATCCAGGCCGAAGTGCATCGGCACGCCGAAGCACTTCTCAACCGTGAAGAAATAGAAGAACCACCGCGTGGCGAGCATCACCGCCACCAACGGGTCCACCTCTCCGAGCTCGCCCGCCTCCCGGCGTTCGGCCAGCCGCTCGGCGTAGGTGGCCGCGAAGCGGTCCGCCATCTGCTGGTAGAACGTCTTGATGTGCTTGCCCTTGAACTCGATGACGTCGATGTAGATGAGCAGGATGTGGGCGGAGTTCTCGGCCACCACCTGCTCGATGGCCGCCGCCATCTCCTCCAGGTCCTCGGGAAAGCGGGCGGCGTTGAAGATCTTGTTGAGCGGCAGCTCGGGGTCGAGCAGCACCTGCCAGTACTGGTCGATGAGCCGGCCGAAGATCTCCTCCTTGCCGCCGAAGTGGTGGTAGAGGTTGCCCACCGACAGCCCGGACCGCCGAGCGAGCTGCCGCATCGTCGTCGCCCGGAAGCCCTGGCGGGAGAACAGCGACAGCGCCGCCTTCAGCACCTTGCGCTCCGCCGCATCCGACTTGTCCGCCTGGGTACGCCGCTTCGCCATGGTCTCCGTCCCCCGCCGCTGCTACCGCGATGAGTTACAGAACGAGCGTTCACGGAACGAGCGTTCGGTTTTTTGGGGATGATAGGCGGACGGCGGGGCGGTGTCAAGCGGGGACGCGGGGGGCGGGGGGAATGAAGGGCCGCGCTACTGCTTCGCCGCCGGCTCCGCCACCCTCTCCAGCTTGCGGGGCTTGGTCGTGCCGGGCATCACGCCGTCGCTCATGCGGTTGCGGGCGGTGATCTGCGAGGAGTAACTGGACTCCACCCGCTTGAGCTGGTCGCTCTTGAGGTGGCACTTCTTGTACTTCTTCCCGCTGCCGCACCAGCAGGTGTCGTTACGGCCCAGCGCGACCTCGGCGGTCTTCGGCTTGGGCGAAAGCAGATTGCGAAACCAGGTTCCTAGCGACACGCTCGTCTCCCGTCCGGCTACCGGCCCTGAACCTTGAGGAGGTCGATCACCTTCTTGACTCCCGAGGTCCCCTCGGCGGCCTTGAGCGCCAGCGACTTCCGCTCCCGATCCGGAACAGTGCCGCGCAGGCTGATCACTCCGTCGCTGGCCTCGACCTCGAGGTCGAGGGCATAGCGGCCGATCTCCGCCAACAGATTCTTGCCGACGCGTATTTCGAGGACGGCGTCGTCCACCTTGCGCTCGGCGTGGCCGACGGCTCGGGCCACCGGGGTTCCGGGCGCGGCCTCGTCGCGGTTGGTGAGGTCGTTGTCGACGTCCCGGACGCCCGGGACCGCCTTGACGACCTCCTCGGCCAGATCCTGCGTGGAGCGCTTGTCGACCTGGCCGGTCAGCTTCGTCCGGCCGTGATCCACGTCCACCTTGATTCCCATGGCGTCCCGCCAGAGCTTCTCCAGCAGGGCCAGCCGAATGGCATTTTCCAGCCGCGCATCGGACACCTCCTGCTCCCGCACGCCCTCGTCCGCCGCCCGCGACCGCTCGGTGGGCACGGTCGAGGCGCAGGCGGAAAGCAGGGCACCGAGGAGAATGGCGGCGAGCAGGGCTTTGGAGGTGGGTTTCATGAAGATCGTGGTCTTCTCACTTTCAGTGGAAAAGGGTACCACGACTTGGGGCCGAGCCCGGTGCGGACTCGGGCCCCGGGCTCATCGTGAACAGGACGAGATGGAAACCGCGTCGAAGAACCAGCGGTCCTGGTCGCTCGCCTTGCAGGTCAGGCTCTTGTGGTCGTCGATCTCCACCGTCCAGATCTCAGGAATGAGGTTGTCGCGAACGTCGGTCCAGGAAGGGAAGAAGGTCCCCGCGATCCCCGACAGGCTGTTGTAGTCGCCGAACTGAAAGCCGCCTGCCGTTGGGGTCGCGGTGGTGCTCGCCTGAGACGTCAGCTTGACCGGCGCGCTCCATGTGGCCCCTTCGTTGAAGGACGAGGTATACCAAACGTTGACAAAGGTGCGATCCTCGCCCGCCGTGTCGTAGTAGATGAGGCTCAGCCCGCCCGTGGTCTCGTCCACCACCATCCAGGGATTGAACTGGTCGTTGAGCGTGGGCGCATTGTTGACCATCACGGGCTTGCTCCACTTCTGGCCGCCGTTGGTCGATTTCGCGAACCAGATGCGGCTCTTGCAGGGCGAGTCGACATTGTCGAATGGATCGTCGTTCGGAGTGCTGCAACCCTTGGCGCCGTTGAGGTCCGTCCAGGCGGCGTAGACGCTGCTTTTCTTACCGTTGAGGAACGCGCCGGCGGTGACGTAGATCAATGAGAACCGCTGGCTCTGGGCCGGGATGGCGATCGCGAACGAGTCGAACAGCTTGGCGACGGAGATCGGCTTGGTGTAGGTGGCGCCGCCGTCCAGCGAACGAACGAGGTAGATCTGCCGGCTTCCCGTATCGGGCCAGAGGGCGAAAACGTGGCCGGCGGAGTTGGTCTTGACGTCCGCGCCGATACCGGTGCCCTTGGTCTCGAGGCCGCTGACCTGGACGGGGCTACCCCAGGCGCCGCCGGTTCCCGGTCCCGTGTGGCGGTTCATGAATACCGCACGCCCGTCGTGCCAGACGACGTAGATATGGTCCTTGAACGGCGAGCGCTGGCTGTGGTCGGTCCACATCATCTGCTTGTCGGCGAAGGTTTGATCGCCCGAGACGTCGCCATCCGGCGTCCAACTTGCGCCACCATCATCGGAGCGGAAAGAGCGCAGCCTCAGCTCCAGACCGTTGGCCGGGCGGGCGATACCGATGAAGGTGGTCCAGGCGGAGCCGTCCGAGGTCCAATCCACCGCCGGGTCGGACTGGAAGGAGTCATCGCCGGTGAGCGGCAGCAGCGTCGAACCCCAGGAGGCGCCGCGGTCGCTTGAGTAATACATGCTCATCCGGCCCTTGAAAAGGTTGTTGGAGCTGGACACGATGAGGCTGGGGTCCCAATAGTTGACCCGGATGTCCGACTCGGCGCGCGTGCCGAAGGCCGGGTCCGACAACCTTTCATCGGGACCGGCCACGATCCCCTTCTCCTCGATGGCGCCGCCGGCCCGCGCCGCATCACCGGGGCGGAGATCCGGATGCGCGACCATCCATTCGTAAACGTCTTTGAGGACCAGGGGATAGCCGCTTGTGGGATCGCCGGCGAGGAATTCCGTGTCGGGATGCTGCTTGCGCCAGAGAACACGCAGCCAGGGAGGCAGGCTCATCTTGTCGTGGGCCTCCGCCGGACGCAGGAGGTGGAAATCCTGGTTCTCGGCGATCAGCCGGGCCAGGGCGCTGCCGGCGGGGGCCCGGTCGGTGTCAAGCTGCGCCTTGAGAGAGGGCCACCGGGCGTCACCGGCGGGGGCCGCCATAGAGCTTGCTACAGGCAGGCAGATCAGAGTAAGTGCGATCGAGAGGAGCAGGGGGTGTCGCATGGCGATCTCCTTGGTGGTGGCGTCGAATCTATCCAAGCGTGTCGAAACTCGGATTTTCGTTTCGCCTTCGATGAGCTGCTCCAATTATACCCCCCGGAGTCTGTCCCGGCACGCAACCTCACGCACACTGACGCCTCGGGGCGGGGGGATCAGGCCGATCCCCTCGTCCCGAACGGCTGGGCGTAGCGAAAAGACCCAGTCAGTTTACCGGCAATACCCGTGGCCTCCACCGGAGGGGATGCATTCGCTGATCTGGCCGGCATCTTTGAGATCCTTCAGGCACATGTTGGCCTGACTGACGGTGATCGAGAGCAGGGCGGCCACCTGGGCGGCCGTGATGCAGCCCTCCGTGCACTCGGGAATGTCCTGGAAGACCTCATCGCAAACGGAGGCCACCAGCGGCATGGCGACGAAGAGAAGGGCGACGAGCACAAAGATCTTGCGGCGGTCCATGAGTTCAATCCTCCTTGATGACGCCGGGGCTCCAGGCACCGGGGTGCGGTTTAGTGGATAGTAACAGATAGATACGCCGATAACACTGCTGAAACCCTCTCCGGCCCTCGGAGGCCGTCGGGTTCCAGGTGTGCCCAGGTGGGGGACGACCTCGAAAGCCCTGAAGAGGCGGCAGCAGTCGAGAGGGCTTGCAGCCCCCCTACGCCTGCCGTTATAATGGGGTGCGTGATACGCTTCTTCGCCGACAAAGGCACCGAGGATGTGTTCGATGGCGTCAATAGCAAGGAAGCTCGTTCTGTTTGCCCTCCTGGTCTATGGGCAGTCGCGCGAAGAAAGTTGACCCAGATCAACCGGGTTGGCGCGCTTGCTGAGTTGGCTGTGCCACCCGGGAATCGGCTCGAGCGGTTGTCAGGAGATCGCTCTGGACAGTACAGCATCCGTATCAACGATCAATATCGAGTATGTTTCCGCTGGAAGGCAGACTATGCAGACGAAGTCGAGATCGCAGACTACCACTAAGTTTCAGACAGCCACCCCAAAAGAACGCCGGAGGCTTCCCAGGCTTGTTCCCCCAACTCATCCAGGAGAGATGCTGCTGGAGGAGTTCTTGAAGCCGTTGGCGATTAGCCAGTCGGCCTTCGCGATCCGTCTGGGCGTCTCCTTTCCACGGCTCAACGAGATCATCCGTGGAAAGCGAGCCGTCACCCCGGACACAGCGCTCCGGCTGGCACGCGTTCTTGGAATGCCGGCCGATTTCTGGCTGGGCCTGCAACAAGATTGGGACCTGTGGCACGCCATGCACAGTAAAGAAGCGGCTGAGATCGAGCAACTTGTCCCGTTGCGACGGCAAGCCTGAGTGACCCGAGAAGACTCAAACGTGAACCGCTCCGCCAGAGAGCCTCTGATCCTACTGACCCTGGGGGTCGTGGCGCTCGTCGTCTCGGCGATCGGCGCCTACGACCGCCTGACCTGGTTTCTGGAGGTCGCGCCCATCTTCATCGGGGTGCCGATCCTGATCGCCACGTACCGGCGGTTTCCTTTGACGCCTCTGCTCTACCGGCTGCTCTTCCTCCATGCTTTGATCCTGATGGTAGGCGGGCACTACACCTATGCTCGGGTGCCGCTTGGATTCTGGCTTCGGGACCTCCTGGGTCTCGCCCGGAATCACTATGACCGGCTGGGTCATTTCGCTCAGGGCTTCGTGCCGGCGATCCTGGCCCGGGAAGTGCTGCTGCGAAGAGGCGTGGTGACACGCCGAGGATGGCTGTTCTTCCTCGTCACCTGTGTGTGCCTGGCCTTCAGCGCGTGCTATGAATTCGTGGAGTGGGGATCGGCCGTCATCGGCGGCTCGGCGGCGGATGAGTTCCTGGGCACTCAGGGCGATGTGTGGGACACGCAGTGGGACATGCTCTGGGCATTGATTGGCGCGATCACGGCTCAGCTCACTCTTAGCGGGTTGCACGACCGGGAGATGAAGCGGCTGGTTGAGCCGTCGCAACAGTCCGCCCCGATCTAGCCGGAATCTGACCCGCGAAGCCAGCTTTCCTCCCCGGGTTGGAAGTCATCTGACCCGCGGTTTGGGCCAGATGACCCGGGGGCGGAATCATTGGACTCGAGTCGCGAGTCATCTGACCCGACAATTGAGTCATTGGACCCGCGGGTCAAGTGAGCGGACCCGACTTGCGAGTCAACGAACCCGCGGGGCAAGTCACCTGCCCCGTGGATCAAGTCATTCGACCCGCGGGTCAGGTCACCAAATTCACGGGTCAAGTCAATTGACCCGTGGGTCAGCTCATCAAACTCGCGGGTCAAGTCATCTAACCCAGGGTCAAGTCATCTAACCCAGGGGTCAGGTCGTCTGACCCGTGGGTCTAGTCATTCGACCCGCGGGGCAGGTCATTCGACCCGTGGGTCCGCTGATCAGACTCGCGGGTCCGCTCACCTCACTGACGGGGCCATTCACCGCACTCCCGGGTCAGCTCACTGGACTCGCGAAGTGGGCCACCGTACTCCCGGGGCCGTTCGGTGAACCCGGTAATTTTCCTCCTGGGTTGGGTCCAAACCTCATGAGCAACCACTCCAGCAGATCGTCCAGAAGCTCCGGAACTACTGCAACGTCCTGCGGGACGACGGCCTCTCCTACGGCGACTACGTGGAGCAACTCACCTTCCTGCTCTTCCTCAAGATGGCCCACGAAAGGACGCAGCTACCTGACCCCAAGCCTTCTCCTATTCCGAAAAGTTTCGACTGGCCGAGCGTGATGAAGTTGGACGGCGACGATCTGGAGACGCACTATCGCACGCGCACCGAACCGCCGTGTAGAGTGATAGACTCGGTCCAACGCTCGGCCCAAGAAGGAGCTCGGAGATGGCAATCCTGCCCATCGTCGGTGCTGTTCTGCTCGTCATCGGTGGCATCTGGCTGTTGCTTCTCGCTTTTCAGACAAGTCTCATTTGGGGACTTGCCACCCTCCTGATTCCCTTCGCCGGTCTCGTTTTTGCGCTCACCCATTGGGATGAGGCCAAAGGGGCGTTTTTCACGGCTCTCGCGGGCGCCGCAGTGATGCTCTTCTTCGGCACGCCCTGGCACTGACTCCCGGCTGGGGCGTTAGGCGTGTTTGCCGCCTGTACGCCGAATGTTAGACTGTCGCGGGGTGACAAGATGGTTGCGAAGATCGAACTGACGGACAAACAAGCTGAAGAGCTGGACAAGCTCGCATCCTCTCGCGGACAGTCGGTATCCGAGCTGATCTTATCGGGCGTTGCCGCTCTGCTTCGGCAGGAGCCGGCAAACGACCAGGACAGTCTCAGGCAGCGGGCTCTCGAGCTCAGCGGGAGATTCCGGTCCGGGCTGACCGATCTTTCCGTCGAGCACGACCGCTACCTGGGAGAAGACTTCGGCGATTGACTACTTTCG
>Ga0075434_100005107_pt1 | contig 11917 bp, 8 predicted proteins | sample RhiMethybrSRZTD3_FD_75298 | JGI IMG/M metagenome (GOLD analysis project Ga0075434, IMG submission 75298) | Populus rhizosphere microbial communities from Tennessee, USA - Rhizosphere MetaG P. TD hybrid SRZTD3 | ecosystem: Host-associated > Plants > Roots > Rhizosphere > Soil | place: USA... | reverse complement strand
AGGCGAAGGCGCTGGCGGCCGGCGAGGACCCGGATGGCGACGCGACGACGCTCGATGTGCTCGCCGCAATCGAGAAGTTCTCGGGCGTGCGTCCTGATCCGGAGGCCTTCATCGAGGCGCTCGATCCGCTGCAGCCGCGCCTCTACTCGATCGCGTCCTCGCCGAAGGTTGATCGCAAGCGCCTCGCGCTCACGGTCGACACTGTGCGCTACAAGATCGACAGCCGCACGCGGCTCGGCGTCGCATCGACCTTCCTCGCCGACCGCATCAAGCCCGGCGACACGCTCAAGGTCTATGTGCAGAAGGCACATGCCTTCGCGCTGCCCGCCGATCCCACAGTTCCGATCATCATGATCGGACCCGGCACCGGCGTCGCGCCGTTCCGCGCCTTCCTGCACGAGCGCATGGCCACCAAGGCGCCCGGCCGCAACTGGCTGTTCTTCGGCCATCAGCGCAGCAACTACGACTTCTTCTACGAGGATGAGCTCGCTGGCATGAAGGCCGCGCGCGTGCTCACGCGGCTCACGCTCGCCTGGTCGCGTGACGGCGACCAGAAGATCTACGTCCAGGATCGTATGCGCGATGTCGGCCGCGACCTGTGGGCCTGGATCGCCGAAGGCGCGCACGTCTACGTCTGCGGCGACGCCAAGAACATGGCCAAGGATGTCGAGCGCGCGCTGATCGACGTGGTGGCGAGCTACGGCGTGCGCTCGGTCAACGACGCAGTGACGTTCGTCGCCGATCTCAAGAAAAGCGGCCGCTATCAGCAGGACGTGTATTGAGAATGCCGACGCGACGACCGCCAAGGCTGCAGCCCCTGACGCACACCCATCGCTGGCTTTGCGACGAGCAGCGCCACAGCGTTCCCTCCCCCCTTGTGGGGGAGAGACAGGGAGAGGGGTCATCGCAAATGCCGAATTCGGAACCACCCCTCTCCCCACCCCTCCCCCACAAGAGGGAAGGGAGCAGGCCCGTCGTGCTGCAATGACTGTGCCCAACATCGCGCCAACAGTTCGCACCACCTGCGCCTATTGCGGGGTCGGCTGCGGGCTCCTGATCACGCCGGACGGGCGTGGCGGGGCAGCTGTCGAGGGCGACCCGGCGCATCCGGCGAATTTCGGCCGCACCTGCTCGAAGGGCTCGGCGCTCGGCGAGACGTTGGGGCTTGGCGGGCGACTGCAGCATCCGATGCTGCGGCAAGACGACGGCACGCTCGCGCGCGTCTCGTGGGACAGCGCGCTCGACCGCGTCGCCGACGGTTTCAGAGACCTCATCGGGCGCCATGGCCCCAATGCGGTCGCGTTCTATCTCTCCGGCCAGCTGTTAACCGAGGACTACTACGTTGCCAACAAGCTGATGAAAGGCTTCATCGGGTCGGCCAATGTCGATACCAATTCGCGCCTGTGCATGGCGTCGTCCGTTGCCGGCCATCGCCGCGCGTTCGGGGCCGACACCGTGCCCGGCACATACAGCGACCTCGACGAAGCCGATCTGATCGTGCTCGTGGGCTCGAACACCGCCTGGTGCCATCCGGTCCTGTTCCAGCGGATGCTGCGCAACAAGGCCGAGCGCGGGGCGCGCATCGTGGTGATTGACCCGCGCCGCACTGTGACGGCCGAAGAGGCCGACCTGTTCCTGCCGATCGCGCCAGGCGCCGATACGGCGCTGTTCTGCGGACTGCTGGTCGACCTGATCCGGCGCGGCGCTGTCGACCAGAACTATGTGAGCGAGCACACGCTCGGTTTTTCGGAAGCCTACGCGCGTGCGCACGAGATCGCCCCCGACCTTGCAACGACCGCACGCGCGACCGGGCTGACGCAAGGCAGCGTTCAGTATTTTTTCGATCTGTTCTATGCCAGCGCGCGCGTCGTCACCTGCTATTCGCAAGGCGTCAACCAGTCGGCGCAGGGCACCGACAAGGTCAACGCCATCATCAATTGCCATCTCGCCACCGGCCGCATCGGCATGCCCGGCATGGGCCCGCTCTCGCTCACCGGCCAGCCCAACGCCATGGGCGGGCGCGAGGTCGGCGGGCTCGCCAATCAGCTCGCCGCCCATATGGGCTTCACGCCAACCGAAATCGATCGCGTCGCACGTTTCTGGAAGGCACCGCACATGGCCGAGCGCGAGGGATTGAAGGCGGTCGCTATGTTCGACGCGATCGCACGCGGCGAGATCAAGGCGCTGTGGGTGATGGCGACTAACCCCACTGTGTCGCTGCCGCGCGCCGGTGCCGTGCGCGAGGCGCTCAAGCAGCTTGATCTGTTCGTCGTGTCTGAGAACGTGCTCTCGAACGACACCGTAAATGCCGGCGCGCATGTGTTGCTGCCCGCTGCCGCCTGGGGCGAGAAGGATGGCACGGTGACCAATTCCGAACGCCGCATCTCGCGGCAGCGTGCATTCCTGCCGTTGCCGGGCGAAGCGCGGCCCGACTGGCGCATCGTCTCGGACGTGGCGCAGCGCTTGGGATTCACCGATGCGTTCGCCTACACGTCGCCCGCCGACATTTTTCGCGAGCACGCTGCACTCTCCGCATTCGAGAATGGCGGCACACGCGATTTCGACATTGGCGCCCTCACCACGATCTCGAACGAAGACTATGACGCGCTCGCGCCGGTGCAGTGGCCGCTGCGCGAGGGTGATCGGCCAGCTGAGCGGCGCTTCTTCGCCGATGGCGGCTTCTTCACGCCCGATCGCAAGGCACGTTTCATCGCGCCGGAACTACCGGCCCTGAAGGAAGCAACGACGGAGACCTATCCGCTGCGCCTCAACACCGGCCGCATCCGCGACCAGTGGCACACCATGACGCGATCAGGCCTGAGCCCGCGGCTCGCCGCCCATCTGCCGGAGCCATTCGTCGAAGTAAACCCCGCCGATGCCGAGGCGTTCGGCCTGAGCGATGGCGGCTTTGCACGGGTTGCGACCGCGCACGGCAGCTGCATCCTCAAGGTGATAGTGAGCGAGAACCAGCGGCCGGGCTCGCTGTTCGTGCCGATCCATTGGAGCGACCAGACCGCGTCCTGCGCACGCGTGGGCGAGCTGGTGTCGGCACGGACCGATCCGTATTCGGGCCAGCCCGAAGCCAAGGCCACGCCCGCCGCGATCGCGCCCGTGTCGTTCTCGCTGCGCGGCTTTGCGCAGACGCAGGCGCCGCTCACGCTGCCGGACGAAACCTGGTGGGCGCGTGTCGCCTCGGCAGCCGGCATCGAATATCGGCTGGCGACCAATCGCGGGCCGATGCTGTGGCACGACTTCGCTCATCGCGAGCTCGGCCATGAGGCACGGCTGGCGGAGCGCCTGGAAGGCCAGAGCTACCACGCCGCCTCGTTCGTTGAAGGCGAGTTCAACGGCCGCCTCTGCCTCGCGCCCGCCAACGCAGCCGTGCCCGCGTTGACCGCAACCGACGCCGAGGACGGCACCGCTTTCACGATCGCCGCCCAGGTGCTGATCGAAAGCGAGCCCATCGTGTGCGCCTGCTTCGGCGTCGGCGTCGAGGCCGTGCGCAGCGCGGTGCAATCGGGCGCCGTTAAAACCATCGACGAAATCGGCAAGACGCTACGGGCCGGCAGCAATTGCGGCTCCTGCCTGCCGGAGCTCAAACGGATGCTGATCCATGCCCGCGTTCAACAATAAGTCTCCGGCGCACAGCAACGGCTCGGTCACTCTCGTTGGTGCCGGCCCGGGCGATCCCGAGTTGCTCACGCTGCGGGCCGTGCGCGCGCTGCAGGAGGCCGACGTGATCCTGATCGACAATCTGGTCGCGCCCGCGATCCTCGATTTCGCCCGCCGCGAGGCCAAGAAGATGATGGTCGGCAAGACTGGCTATGGCCCGTCCTGCCGGCAGGACGAGATCAATGCCATGATGATCTCGCTTGCCAAATCCGGTAAGCGCGTCGTGCGGCTCAAGGGCGGCGATCCCATGATCTTCGGCCGCGCCGGCGAGGAGATCGCCGCCTGCCAGGCGGCCGGAATCCCGGTCGAGGTCGTGCCCGGCATCACGACTGCACAAGCCGCCGCGAGCCGGCTCGGCTTTTCGCTCACCCATCGCGAGCTGGCGCGGCGCGTGCAATACATCACCGCGCATGGTGCGAACGGCCGCCTGCCATCCGACATCGACTGGCGAAGCGTGGCTGATCCCTCAACCACCACAGTGGTCTACATGCCCAAGCGCACGCTGGCAGAGCTTGCAGCCACTGCTCTGGCGCATGGGATCGCCCCCGACACGCCGGCGATCGCGGTCGCGTGCGCGACGCGCCCGGATGAGCAGGTGATCAACGCGACGATCGCGACTATTGCAGAGAAGCTCGCCGAGGTGGCGCCCACTGGCCCAGTCATTGTCATGATCGGCCACGCACTCGGCGCCGTGCGGCACGCGACAAGCAGTGCAGAATCCAGCGAACCGCCGCAGGTATCCGAGCGCCCGGTCGCAAAGCACAATTTGGCATCGTGATTGACGCCGAAGCTATGACCGGTTGCGCGCTCCAAGGCACGCGTCCCGAGCTATTGGAACAAGAGTCCGACTTCAGGCATTCTGGCGTTACCCAACCGCAGGAGCGCCAGCCATGTCCTCGATCGAAACCGGACCGGACCAAACCGGCGATGTGCTGCTCAGATCGATCCGCAGACACTGGGTACTGTTCCTCATTGAAGGTCTCATGCTCGTCGCCTTCGGGGCGATTGCCATCATCGTGCCGGGAGCCGCCGCGCTCGCGGTCACTGTTCTGCTCGGCTGGCTGTTTCTGCTGAGCGGAATTCTAGGCCTTGTCACCACCATCTGGATGCGCCAGCTGCCGGGCTTCTGGTGGGCCCTGCTCTCGGCCGTGCTGGCGATCGCGACCGGCGCGGCGCTGTTGTGGTGGCCGTTCGGCGGCGTGCTGTCGCTCACGCTCGGGCTTGCGATCTTCTTTTTGATCGAGGGCGCCGTCTCGATCATGTACGCGCTCGATCACCGGCGTGAGTTCAGCGGCCGCTGGGGCTGGATGCTGGTGAGCGGTGTTGTCGATATCGTGCTCGCTTTGCTCATTCTCGTTGGCTTTCCAGGCACGGCCACGTGGGCCCTCGGACTGCTGGTCGGGATCAATATGGTGATGGGCGGCATCGCGCTGGTGGCAATGGCCCTGCACGCCCGGCCGGCCTGACGCACTCTCACCACTCAGCTGCCAATCATCCTGGCCTCAACGCGCTGCGACCGACGGGCGCTTGCGGGCGGGATCATTTTCTTGCTGAATCAGCTACAAACGCCGCTCATTTCCGCGCAAGCGGGAACAAGGCTGGGTCCCCGCTTTCGCGGAACGAACGGCCAATTGATAGGGAAGCGATAGTGAACGAGATCGCCGCAGCGGTGTCCTACGACATCCGGCGCACCGAGGTGCGCCCGTTCAAGGAGCCGGACCTGCCGCCTGACGGCGGGCTCCTGCGCGTCGAGCTCTGCGGCGTGTGCGGCAGCGACTGGCCCTATTATCTGAAATATCCGAAGGCGCGCGGGGCGCTGATCCTCGGTCACGAAGCAGTCGGACATGTGGCGAAGCTCGGTGCCGCGGCCGCCGCCCGCTTCGGCATCAAGGAAGGCGACCGCGTCGCGCTGGAAGAATATCTGCCTTGCGGCCACTGCCGCTATTGCCGCAGCGGCGACTTCCGGCTCTGCGACGAGACCGACACGCTCAACCGCCCGCCCGACGAGCCGACCATCCGTTACGGCTCGACGCCGATCGCAGTCACGCCGTCGCTCTGGGGCGGCTACAGCCAGTATCAGTATCTGCACCCCAACGCCGTCTTCCACCGCGTGCCTGCGCATGTGCCCGCGAAGCTCGCTTCGCTCGCGCTGCCGCTCGGCAATGGCGTCGAATGGACGTATCTCCAAGGCGGCGTGAAGCTCGGCGAGGTGGTGGTGATCCAGGGGCCGGGCCAGCAGGGCCTCGCCTGCACGGTCGCCGCCAAGGAAGCCGGCGCGGGCACGATCATCGTCAGCGGATTGGGCGTCGACGCACCGCGGCTCGCTCTCGCCAAGCAACTCGGCGCCACCCACACCGTAAATGTCGAGGAGCAGGATCTGCGTGATGCCGTGCGCGACATCACCGGCGGCGACATGGCCGACCTGGTGATCGACTGCGCCTCGGGCGGACCCGCAACCGTCGTGAGCGCGATTTACGTGGCCCGCAAGAGCGGCCGCATCATCCTGGGCGGTCGCAAGTTCAAGACTGTGCCGGAATTCAACAGCGATCTGCTGATCACGCGCTTTCTCACCGTCAAGGGCATGCGGGGCCACAGCTATGAGAGCGTGGAGCTCGCGCTCGGCATCATCGCGGGCGGCAAGTATCCGCTCGAGAGGATGTGCACGCATGTGTTCCCCCTCGCCGAGACCGATCGCGCGCTGCACACCGTCGGCGGCGAAGGCGAGCCGGGCGCGATCCACGTCGCGGTCGATCCGTGGCGGTAGCGCATTTCCTTTTCGTAATTGGCCGGCCCTCCCGTTCGTCCGCGCAAGAAGGCATGCGCAGATCTCGGAAGAGCACACGCGAATGAAGCGCGAGAGAAGAGCAGAGCAGTGCCACAGCGTTCCCTCCCCACAAGGGGGGAGGGAACGCTGTGGCACGGACCTTTGCAACGAACGCAAAGTGCGTGCTGGGAGACTTGAGATGTGTGTCTGGCCTGCCGCAAAACGGCGCTCTATAAAGCCTTGAAAACATCGGAGAGCAACACATGACCGCGCAGGGGAGCGCGATCCGCAGCGAGGCGAAGTCCAGCGCGCCCGAAACCGAGCTGATCGATATCGGCGAGCAGGCGCGGCTGTCGGCGCGCCGGCGCGAGCGCATCATGAGCTTCGCTTCCCCGCTCGGGCTCCTGCTGATCTGGGAGATCGCCGGCCGGCTGGGCGTCATCGACGTGCGCTTCTTTCCGGTGCCGTCGAGCATCATCGGCGTCATGGCCGGGATGGTCATGAGCGGCGAGTTGATCGAGCATGTGCTGATCAGCCTGCAGCGCATCCTGCTCGGATTCCTCCTCGGCGGCATTCCGGCCATCCTCATCGGGATCACCATGGGCATCTCGCGGCCGGTTCGCGCGCTCATTGATCCATTGATCATCGCCACCTATCCGATCCCCAAGAGCGCGATCCTGCCTTTTATCTTGCTGATCTTCGGGCTCGGCGAGATGTCAAAGGTCGTGATGGTGGCGATCGGCGTGTTCTTTCCGGTCGCGATCAACGCCACCGCCGGCGTGCTGCAGATCGCGCCGATCTATCTCGACGTCGGCAAGAGCTTCAAGGCGAGCCGCTGGGACACCTTCCGCACCATCGCGCTGCCAGGGGCCCTGCCATTCATCATGACCGGCATCAAGCTCGGCGCCGGCCTCGCGCTCATCCTGATCGCGGTCGCCGAGATGGTCGGCGCGAAAAGCGGGCTCGGCTACATGATCTGGAGCGCCTGGGAGACCTTCGCGGTCGCCAAGATGTATGTCGGCCTGTTCACCATCGCGCTCATCGGCTTCGGCATCAGCATTCTGCTGCGTGAGGTCGAACGGCTTGTCATCCGATGGAAAGCGGACGCATGAGCGTGGCCGCCCATCCGGCGCCGCGGCGCCCGATCAAGATCCGCATCAACCATCTCACCAAACGGTTCCGCAATCTGGTGGCGATCGACGATGTATCGATCGACATCGAGGAAGGCACATTCTTTGCGATCGTCGGTCCCTCCGGCTGTGGCAAGACGACGCTGCTGCGCATCCTCGGCGGGCTCGAGACCGTCACGAGCGGCGAAGCGACGATCGCCGATCCCGCGCCAGGCCGGCCGCAATATTCCATCATCTTCCAGGGCGACTCGATCTTTCCCTGGATGACGGTGTGGGACAACGCGGCCTACGGACTGCGCATGCGCAAAGCGCCAAAGGCGGCGATCGAGACCGCCGTGGCACACTGGCTCGAGCGCACTGGCCTCACACGCTATGCTAAGCTCTATCCGCATCAGCTCTCAGGCGGCATGCGCCAGCGCGTCTCGATTGCGCGCGCCTTCGCCAACGACCCTGAGGTGCTGTTGATGGACGAGCCATTCTCCGCGCTCGACGAGCAGAACCGCACCATCCTGCAGCAGGAGCTCCTGCGGATCTGGGAAACGGACAAGAAGACGGTTGTGTTCATCACCCACAGCGTGGACGAGGCCGTGACCCTCGCCGACAAGATCATGGTGATGACCGCGAGCCCGGGCCGCGCCAAGACCGTGATCGACGTCTCCCTCGAGCGCCCGCGCAACGTGCTCGAGCTGCGCAATGACCCGCGCTATGGCCAGATCGTCTACGGCATCTGGGGACACCTCAAGGACGAGGTCGAGCGCGCACGGCTGTAGCGTATGATCTCGAAAGGGGACCGGTTTTTGGAAAAGATCATGCTCAAACAGAAAGTTAGACTTCGGTCCGACCTATCTAATCCGATCAAAGTCGAGCTTCGCCGCATTGCGCTCCGAAGCAGGCCTGCCAAGGCGAAAATGCCGGCCCTGGCCAATTTACAATCATCTCTGTGAATGGCTTATTTATCAGGCATAACTCTCGTCGCCGGGGCCGAGAGGACCTGTTATGCTTTTGGTTGACTCGTCGTGGCCAAGAACTGGCCGCGAGCTGTCCCCGTCGGCGAACATAGCCGGCGGCGCCGATCGAGGAGGAGCATTCATGCGCAACGTTGGTTGGCTGAATTTGCGTCCAGTCCCCGGATTACTCAAGTCGCTGTTCGCGGCTGTATTCGCCGCTTCGCTCTTGAGCACCCCCGCCCCGGCTCAAACCGCCGCGCTCGAGGAGTTGATCTCGGCGGTGGTCAAGATCAAGACCCACATCAATCCCGATGGTCGCACGATTCAGGGGCTCGGGCGCGATCGCGAAGGCACCGGCATCCTGATCGATGCCGACGGGCTCATCCTGACGATCGGCTACCTGATGGTCGAGGCCTATGCGGCCGAGGTCATCACCAACGACGGGCGCACCATCCCGGCGACCATTGTCGGCTATGATCACGAGACCGGCTTCGGCCTGCTGCGCACGATCGAGCCACTCAAGATCAAGCCGTTCACATTCGGCAAGATCGCCGATGTCAAAGAGAAGGACGTCGTGGTGGTCGCGAGCGGCGGTGGAGCCGCCATGGTCGTTCCGACGCTCGTGGTCAGCAAGCGCGAGTTCGTCGGCAACTGGGAGTACCTGCTCGACGAGGCGATCTACACCTCGCCGCCGCATCCGTCCTGGAGCGGCGCCGCATTGATCAGCCGAGAGGGCAAGCTCATTGGCGTTGGCTCGCTGATCGTCGGCGACGCCGCCGGCACCAAGGAGAACAACCCAGGCAACGTGTTCGTGCCGATCGACCGGCTGGCGCCGATCCTCGGTGATCTCCTGACCGAGGGACGACCGTCGGGCCCGGGCCGGCCGTGGCTCGGCATGAATGCCGACGACACGCATGGCCGCCTGATGGTTGGCCGGGTGACGCCCGGCGGACCGGCCGACAAGGCCGGCATCAAGCGCGGCGACGTGATCATCAGCGTCAATGGCGAGGCCACCTCGACCCTGCCCGACTTCTATCGCAAGGTCTGGTCCAAAGGCGGCGCCGGTACCGTGATCGGACTCGACGTCCGCAACAACAACACGGTGCAGCACGTCGACATTCAGTCCATCAACCGCCTCGACCATCTCAAGCTCAAGTCGACGTTCTGAGACAGCGCGCAAGCACGCAGCAGAACGGGACAATCAAGCGAGCAAGGACGGGACGGCTCTTGCCGTGTAGATCCCGGCGAGCGGCAATATTTTGTCATCACCCGATCGGTTGATGCAAATGAGCCCAAAATTCCAATACAGTCGTCGCGCAAGGCGACGTTTGATCAAAGCGGCTTGACCGGGGCCGCTGCTGATAAGCCGTAGCAAAAGTCTTACAGTTTGTAAGGGGGGAATCCGATGAACCGTGGCGTGCAGTTCTTGAGCGTCCTCGCAATCGTGTGGCTGAGCCAATTCGGACCGGCGGCCGCGGCCAATGTGGCCGTTCTGATGCCTGGCTCGGGCGGCGGCACCCCAGGCGATTTCCTGGTGCGCAATGAAGGCAGGTTCCACGCTGCCGGCATCCGCACCATCATGACGACGTCACCTTCGAGCGCAGCACAACTGATCGCGGCTGAAACCTCGCAAGGCCGGAAGGTCGTTATCGTCGGCATGAGCAAGGGCGCAGTCGACGTGGCTTCCGCGCTCGCCTCCGGTGCACGTCCAAGCGGCGCCGTATTCGTTTCCGGCATCCATTCAATGGTCATTGGAACCCTGGGCTCGCCGGACCGGTTACCGGCGACGCTCGTTGTTCATCACAGCCAGGATGCCTGCCGTCGCACGCCACCAAGCGACGCTTCCCGTTTCGTCGCCTGGGCCGGCGGCAAAGCCCGAATCCAATGGATCAACACCACCGGGCAGCCGAGCAACAACCCCTGCAACGCACAGGGTGCCCATGGCTTCTTCAAGCAGGACGGGCCTGCCGTCTCCGCCATCATCAGCTTTGTCAAGTCGCACTGACACGCGCGTGCCCTGAAGGGCGACGCCGGTTACCTCTCCCCCTCCGTCGGACTTGCCGCGCCGGTGACGGCGCGCAAAACTCATGCATTGTCCTGAAAGACTTGACGGGGAAGGCGAGACACGATGGCACGACAGAGCTTCAACCGCAGACGCTTCATGGGCCTCTCGGCCGCCGGCATCGCCGGTCTCATGTCCGGCAGCCGGGCGCTGGCGCAGATCGGCGACCCTTATGAGCCCGACCTGATTCTGACGAATGGCAAGGTCTACACCGTCGATCCGCTCGAGCCGCGGACGGAAGCGTTCGCGGTCAAGGGCGGGCGTTTCATAGCCTTGGGCAAGAGTGACGATATCAGGTCGCTGGCCGGCCGGCACACGGAAGTCTTCGACGCCAACCAGATGACGGTCGTGCCGGGGTGTATCGACGCCCACAATCACGCGCCTGGCGCGATCCTGTTGTACGACGTCATTGTCGGCAATCCGTACCAGGTCGAGTTTGTGACCATTGCGAGCATCGTCGACAAGCTCAAGGAACGCGCGCGGCAGACACCGCCAGGCTTCTGGGTAGAAGGCTTCTTCTTCGACGACACCAAGGTGCAGGACAAGCGCGCGCTTTCGGTTCACGATCTCGATCAGGTATCGCGCGAGCATCCGGTTTCCGTGCGTCACCGCGGCGGCCACACCACCTATTACAACAGCAAGGCGCTCGAGCTCGCCGGTGTGACCAAGAGCACGCCCAACTCGGCTGCCGGCACCTTCGACCGCGACCCGAACGGCGAGCTCAACGGCCGCGTGACCGACCGCGCCCGCAACGTCTTCCTTAATGTCGGCAAGCGGGCGACCTTTAGCCCGGAGCAGACACTCGTTCGCAACCGCGATGCGCTCGCCTTCATCTCCAAGCAGTTTGTCCGCTATGGCCTCACCAGCGTGCATCACCAGGGCGGCGACCTGTTCGCATTGCAGCAGGTGCGCGCCCGTGGCGATCTTCTGCATCGTGTGAGCTATGAGGCGCAGGCCGACATGCTGGAGACGATGATCACCAAGGGCATCGCGACAGGTTTCGGCGACGAGTGGATCAAGTTCGGCGCCACCGCCGAGCACACCTGCGATGGCTCGTTCTCCGAGCGCACCATGGCGCTCAGCGTGCCCTACCCTGGCGTCGAGCCGCCCTATCAGGGCAACGTCACGACCACGCAGGCCGATCTCAACGACTGGGTCGAGCGCGTGCACCGCGCCGGCATCCAGGTCAACTGCCACGCCAATGGCGACGTCACCATCGACATGGTGCTCACCGCATTCGAACGCGCGCAGCGGCTCTTCCCGCGTCCGAACTTCCGCCCCAAGATCACGCACTGCACGTTGATCAACGAGGACCTGCTGCGGCGGATCAAGGCCATCGGCG
>Ga0075434_100005105_pt1 | contig 11921 bp, 15 predicted proteins | sample RhiMethybrSRZTD3_FD_75298 | JGI IMG/M metagenome (GOLD analysis project Ga0075434, IMG submission 75298) | Populus rhizosphere microbial communities from Tennessee, USA - Rhizosphere MetaG P. TD hybrid SRZTD3 | ecosystem: Host-associated > Plants > Roots > Rhizosphere > Soil | place: USA... | reverse complement strand
CGAGATCGGCGCCGGCCCGGTGATGATCCTGGAGGGCGGCTACGACCTGACCGCCCTCTTCGAGAGCGTGTCGGAAGTCCTGACCGCCCTCGCTTGAAAAAACGGGGTCAGACCCCAATTTTTCAGCGACCGAGCCACCGTCGGACATACTTCCGCGGCTGGCGGACCTGCCGGTAAGGGGGTCTGACGGAGCCGCAACGTCCACGTCGTGTGGAGGTCGAAGGCTGAAAGGCAGGAAGTAGACCCGCGACCCTCGCCAGATGTCGCTCGACCGCGGCGGCGAAAAAACGCCTCCGAATCGGTGCCCTCTGACGGGCTGAAAAATTGGTGCCAGGCACCGATTTTTCAGGTCTTGACCGCCACGAACCAGCGGCCGTCGTGCAGCACGGCGCCGCCGCCCAGCTCGTCGGCCAGCTCGGTGCCGCGGAAGTAGCGCTTGTAGACCTTGTGGCGGGTGCCGTCGTTCAGGACGCGCTCCTGCCGCTCCTCCGGCTCGACCCCGTCGTGGAGTGCCGAGTCCACCACGACCAACTCGCGCGCCACCCGCCGCGCCTCCGCGACGAACCGCTCGCGCTCGTCGGGCAGGAGATGGCCGTAGAAGTGGCCGGTGAAGACGCGGTCGAACGCGCCGTCGGCGAACGGTAGCGGGACGGCGTCGCCCTGGACGAGCCGCGCATCCGGCAGGCGGGCCGAGGCCACGTCGACCATCGCCGGGCTCTGGTCGACGCCGACCACCTCGCCGCGCAGGTGACGGGTGAGGAACCCCGTTCCGCAGGCCACGTCGAGCACCCGGCGGGGCTCGAGGCCGGCAACCACCTCGCACAGCCGCTCGACCTCCTCGTGCCAGCCCGGCCGGTCGCGCTCGGCGTAGAGCCCGCGTCCCAGCCACCAGTCGTCGTACTCGCCGGCGCGCGCGTCGTAGTACGCGCGCATGTGGTCGTCGACGACCGTCAGTAGCCGATCACCACCAGCCGCGGCTCGGTCATCTCCTGGACGGCGTACTTCGGCCCTTCGCGCGTGTTGCCGGACTCCTTGACGCCGCCGTACGGCATGTGGTCGGCCCGCCACGTCGGTGCCTCGTTGACCGTGACGCCGCCGAAGTCGAGCGCTTGCGCCGCCCACATCGCGCGGGAGATGTCCTGCGTGAAGATGCCGGCCTGGAGGCCGTAGTCGGTGCCGTTGGCCTTCTCGACCGCCTCCTTGACGTCGGAGACGCGCGCCAGCGTCACGACCGGCCCGAACACCTCGCGGCAGGCGACCTGCATGTCGAGGTCGACGTCGCCGAGGAGGGTGGGGCGGATGAGGCCGTGCTCGTCGGGCTCGCCGCCGGCCAGGAGCTTCGCGCCCCCGTCGACGGCCTCCTTCACCCACTCCAGGATGCGGTCGCGGTTCTCGTCGTCGATCACCGGCCCCACCTGGGTGCCCGAGTCGAGCGGGTCGCCCGTGACGAGCGCCTGAACCTTGGGCTGGAGGGCCTCGACGAAGCGGTCGTAGGCGGAGTCCTCGACGTAGACACGCTGGATCGAGATGCAGCTCTGGCCGGCGAACGCGTAGCCGTTGGCGGCCACCGCGGTCGCCGCCTTCTCCATGTCGGCGTCGGCCATGACGATGAGCGGCGTGGAGTTCCCGAGCTCGAGGTTGACCTTCTTGCGTGCGGCCCGGGCGCGCAGCTTCCAGCCCACGTCCGAGGAGCCGGTGAAGGTGATCAGCTTGACGCGCGGGTCGTCGATCAGGACGTCGCCGATCTCGCTCGACTTGCCGACGATGACGTTCAGCCAGCCGGCCGGCTGGCCGGCGTCGGCGAACGCCTGGGCGAGGAGGAGCGCCGAGAGCGGCGTCGCCGTCGCGGGCTTCAGCACGCACGCGCAGCCGGCCGCGAACGCCGGGCCGACCTTGTGCGCGACGAGGTTCAGCGGGAAGTTGAAGGGCGAGATCGCCCCGACGATCCCGATCGGCCGCCGCACGACCATGCCCGCGTGGTTCACGCCCGCCGGGTGCGCGTCCATGCCGATCAGCTCGCCACCCAGCCCGCGAGCCTCGTGCGCCGAGAAGATGATCGTCTGGACGGCCCGGTCGGCCTCGACCTGGGCGGTCGCGATCGGCTTGCCCGCCTCCTGCGAGATCGTCCGCGCGAGCTCCTCGCGCCGCTCGCGCAGGAGCCCGGCGACCCGGTCGAGGATCGCCGCGCGCTCGTGCGCTGGAAGCGGCGCCTGCATCGCCTTCGCGGCGGCGTCGACCGCGCGCTCGGCGTCGGCGCGGCCGCCGTAGGCCACGGGCGCAACCACGCTGCCGTCGAACGGCGAGGTCACGTCGAGCGTCTCGCCCGTTTCGTACCACTCGCCGCCGACCAGGATCTTGCGAACTGGCTCCGTCGTCGTCGCCATGTCAGGCCACTCCTTCCTCAACCTTGCGGATGTCTCCGATTCGCTCGGAGAACCGCACGTTCTCTCGATAGTCGATGGGGATCTCGACGACGCAGGACGTGTCGAGCTCGAACGCTCGCCTGAGGGTCGGGACGAGGTCGTCGGCCGACTCGACCCGAAGCCCGGCGATGCCGAACGACTCCGCAAGCGCCACCAGATCGGGATTCGTGAACTTGGTACCCGCCAGCCGCCCGAACTTTCGCATCTGGTGCAGCTCGATCACGCCGAAGGCGCTGTCCGTCCACACCAGGTTCACGATCGCGAGGCCGAGCCGCTTGGCGGTCTCGAGCTCCTGGACGTTCATCAGGAAGCCGCCGTCGCCGGAGATCGTGACGACGTGCCGCTCCTTCGGAAGCACGAGCTTCGCGGCCACGGCGGCCGGCACCGCGAAGCCCATGGCCGCGGCACCGTTCGAGATGAGGACGGTGTTCGGCTGGTGGGCGGGCCAGAGCCGCGAGACCCACAGCTTGTGCGCGCCGACGTCGGAGATGAGGACGTCGTCGGGCGCCATGATCTCGCGCAGATCGCGCAGCACCCGCTGCGGCTTCACCGGGAAGCTGTCGTCGGAGCCCTGGTCGAGCGCGATCTGGAAGAGCTCCCGGTAGGGCGGCGCGGCCAGCCGCGCGGGCGGCTTCGCCGACACGAGGTTGCCGAGGTGGGTGAGGATCGTGCCGATCCCGCCGGTCAGCTCCACGTCGGGCACGTAGTGCTCGTCGATCTCCGCGGCGACCGTGTCGATGCAGATGATCCTGCGGTCGGCGCGCGGGTTCCAGTTGGCCGGCGCCCACTCGACCAGGTCGTAGCCCACGCAGACGACGAGATCGGCCTTGCCCATGAAGCCCTTCGGGTAGTCCTGGGCGCGCAGGCCGGCGGTGAAGAGGGTGTGCGGGTCGTCGGCGTCGGTCACGCCCTTGCCCATGAACGTGGTGATCACGTTGAGGCCGGTCTGCTCGCAGAAGCGCCTGAGCGCCGGCGCGGCCTGCTGGCGGACGACGCCGTTCCCGGCGAGGACGACGGGCCGCTCACACGACTGGAGGAGCTCGGCGGCGCGGTGGAGCTCGGCGGCCAGCGGCTCGACGAGCGGCGAGGGCCGGCGCGGCACGGGCGTCCCGGCGACCTCGGCCTCCATCACGTCGTCGGGCAGCTCGAGGTGGGTGGCGCCCGGCTTCTCGCGCTCGGCGAGGGCGAAGGCCTTCCGCACGGCCTCGGGGATGATCTCGGGGTCGTGGACGCGAGCGTTCCACTTCGTCACCGGCTTCATCATCCGGACGATGTCGATGTACTGGTGGCTCTCCTTGTGCATCTCGGAGAGGTCCGTCTGGCCGGTCAGCGCGACGACCGGGGCACGGTCGAGGAAGGCGTCGGCCAGGCCGGTGACGAGGTTGGTCGCGCCCGGTCCGAGCGTGCCGAGGCAGACGCCCGCCCGCCCGGTCAGGCGGCCGTAGGCATCGGCCATGAACGCGGCGCCCTGTTCGTGCCGGACCGGTACGAAGCTGACCGTCTCGGAACGGTCGATCGCGTCGTTCAGGTCGAGCGTCTCCTCACCGGGGATCCCGAAGACGTACTGCACGCCCTCGTTCTCCAGGCAGCGGACGAAGAGCTGTGCGGCGGTCGGCATGGGGCCAGTGTAGGTGACAGCGACCGGCGCAGACGCCGCGCTCTCCCGGCACGCTTGCGGCCTTGTCGCGTGACAGCGTCCGGCGGGAGGCTGGACGGGTTCCCCAATCGCCTGAGGAGGCTCAATGACCCGTAGCATCGCCGCCCGCATCCACACCGCCGCCCTGCGCGCCGAGGACGGCCAGGGCACCGTCGAGTACGTCGGCCTGGCCATGGCGATCGGCGTCCTCCTGCTCGCCGTCGGCTCCGTGCTCGGCAAGGATCACGGCATCGGCTCGATCATCACGGGCGCGATCAAGTCGGCGCTGGAGCAGGCGTCGGGAGGGGGCAAGTAGCGATCGTCGCTCCGGCGGCTACGCAGGTGGCATGCATCGCGGCCCGCGGCTGATCCCTAGGCCGTCCGGCGGCCGACGATCGCGACAAGCCCGGCCGGAAGCTCCTCGCCGCCGAACGACGGCTCCACCGCCGCCTCGACCCCGGCCCGGGCGAGGAGCTCCGGCACCCGCGCCGTGTCGACGAGGACGTTCTCGTGGCGCTCGTCCCCCCGGCGCCACGAGCCGTCCTCCTGGCGCACGAACGTCGCCATCTGGCGGACGAACGTGTCCGGTGCCGGGATCGAGAACTCGGTGACGAGCGCCCAGTCATCGCCCACCCAGCCGATCGGGCGCTCGCCCGCGCGCTTCCGTGCCCATTCGAGGTCGCACAGGTCGATCGCGAGGACGCCTCCCGGCCGCACGGCTCGGGCGGCGGCGACGAGGCCACGGTCGACCGCCTCGGCGTCGGGCAGGTAGTTGAGGACGTGCCCGACGCCCACGACCGCGTCGGCGTCCGGGAGCGGGTCGTCGGGAAGCACGAGCAGCCGTACGTCGGCACCCGGCGCCGTCTCGCGGGCCAGGTCGAGCATCGCCGGCGACGCATCGGTTGCGATCACCCGGTGGCCGGCGTCGACCAGGTGGCGCGTGAGGAGGCCACTCCCGCATCCGAGCTCGAGCACGAGCCCGCCGCGATCGCGCACCGGCTCGAGCAGGCGGAGGAGGCCCGGCGCGCACGCGTCGGCGTGGAAGCCGAATCCGCGATGGTGGATCAGCGCCAGGTCGCCCCCGTAGTACGGATCCGCCATTGCGCTACGAGCTGTCGCCCGGCGGCTCCCAGACGAGCTCGGCGACGTCGATCACCAGGTCGGGGCCGCTCCCGTCCGCCCGCGTCCGCACCTCGCCGGCCCCGACGCACACGACGTCGTTCAGCCACCGGTAGGGCTCGTCCTCGGAGAGATGCGTCGCGGCGAGCACGATCTGGCGGGCACCGACCGGGTAGGCACGCCCGTAGCCGCGCCAGTCGAACATCACAATCCCGCCGTCGCGGGTCTCGATGACGCCCTGGAAGTCGGGACAGTAGGTGCCGTCGACGCGGCGGCGCGGATGGTTCGCGCCGCGCATCCGGCCCTCGACGCGCCCAGCGCAGGCACCCTCGGCCAGATAGAAATCCTGCCACTCGGTCCCGTGCTCACCGGTGAGCTCGACGCTCCAGCCGTCCGGATAGGCGAACTCGACGCGGTAGAGGGGCTCGAGCCTCATCGCGCGGCCATCGTACAGGCCGCTGGCATGATGCCCGGCATGGCGATCGAGATCCGCGACGTCGCGCCCGGCCTGTGGATCTGGCGGGCCGGCCATCCCGACTGGGCGCCGGACGTCGGCTGGGACCCGTCCGTCACCTCGACGTGCGTCGAGACCCGTGGCGAGGTGGCGGTGCTCGACGCGCTGATCCCCGCCGAGGGCGCGGACGAGGTGTGGGCCCGGCTCGACGCCCGGCCTCCGACGGTGGCCGTCGTCGTGAAGCCCGACCACGTCCGCAGCGTCGACGCGATCGTCGAGCGCTACGGCGCCAGGCCGTACGGCCCGAGCCTCTTCTGGCGCCACGACATCCCCGACACGGAGCTCGAGCCGATCGAGCCCGGTAGCGAGCTGCCCGGCGGGCTCGTGGCGCTCCACGACGGCCGCGGCCGCAACGAGACGCCGGTCTGGCTGCCGGAGCAGCGTGCGATCGTGTTCGCGGACGCCCTCACCGAGCGCGGAGGCACGCTGCTCGTGTGGGGGACTCCCTGGCACGAGGAGCGTGTCCTGCCCGCGCTTCGGGCCATGCTCGACCTGCCGTTCGAGCATGTGATCGTCTCGCACGGCGAGCCGGTCCACGACCGGGCGGCGTTCGAGCGGGCGCTCGAACTGCCGCCCTGGGTCGAGTGACGGCGGAGGATCCCAACCGCCGCCCAGAGCGGCCTCCAGTACATCCACGGCACGCGGCGTGCCGCCTGGATCGCAAGCTGCGGAGTGCTCATGGCCCCTCCTTTCGCTGCAATCTGCGAGGGGCGGCTGCCGGCCGCATCGGTGCCGGCCCGATCCGCGCTTCCCGGAAGTACGGATCTAGCGGGGCTCGACCGGGAACGAGATCTTGACGAGCGCGTTCCAGCGCGTGATGACGCCCTGCTCGACGTCGCAGGTCAGCTCGATGACGTCGACGTTCGTGATGCCGCGGATCGACTTCGACGCCGCCGCCACCGCCTCGCGGATGGCATCGTCGGACGACCTCGGCGAGCTCCCGATCACCTCGATCACCTTCGTGACGCCCATCTACGCGGCCGCCCCGGCGTAGAAGTCGCGCATGTCGGCCAGCGAGCGCGGCTCGTAGTCGCCGGCGTGGCCGGCCTGCCCGAACTGCGTCATCCGCTCGGCGATCACGCTCTGCATCGCCGCCCGCGCCGGCTTCAGGTAGCTGCGCGGGTCGAACTCGCCGGGATCCTCCGACATCGCCTTTCGGATCGCGCCGGTGATCGCGAGCCGCGAGTCGGTGTCGACATTGATCTTGCGCACGCCGTGGCGGATGCCGAGCTGGATCTCCTCGACCGGCACGCCCCAGGTCTGGCGGATCTCGCCGCCGTACTGGTTGATGAGATCGACCAGGTCCTTCGGCACCGACGAGGAGCCGTGCATGACGAGGTGCGTCGTCGGCAGCTTCTCGTGGATCTCCTGGATGAGGTTCATGGCGAGCACCGCGCCGTCGGGCTTGCGCGTGAACTTGTACGCGCCGTGGCTCGTGCCGATCGCGACCGCCAGCGCGTCGATGCCCGTCGCCTCGACGAACTCCACCGCCTGGTCAGGGTCGGTCAGGTGGATCTCGCCCGAGCCGACGCCGTCCTCGATCCCGCCGAGTGTCCCGAGCTCGCCCTCGACGGTGACACCGACCGCGTGTGCGCGCTCGACCACCTCGCGGGTGACCCGGACGTTGTAGTCGAAGTCCGACGGCGTCTTGTGGTCGGCCAGGAGCGAGCCGTCCATCATCACGCTCGTGAAGCCCTGGTCGATCGCCGAGAAGCACGTCTCGGGCGAGTTGCCGTGATCCTGGTGGAGCGCGACTGGGATCTCCGGGTAGAGCTCCACAGCGGCCAGCATCAGGTGGTAGAGGAAGCGGTCGTTCGTGTAGGAGCGGGCCCCGCGCGACGCCTGGATGATGACCGGCGAGGACGTCTCGCGCGCGGCCTCCATGATCGCCTGGATCTGCTCCATGTTGTTGACGTTGAACGCGCCAACGCCGTAGCCGCCCGCCGCCGCCTCGTCCAGAAGCTGCCGCATCGACACCATTGCCATCGCGCCAAAACCCCCTTGTGGACTCCGCGATCGAGTCTAGCTCTGGGGCGGCGTGCCGCCGCGCAGCCGGTGCGCCGAGGCGGCGCCGGCGACGGCGAACGCGACGATCCCGAGCAGGATTCCTGCGAGGACCGTCAGGTCGCCCGCGGCCGGTGTCGTCGGGTCGGCTTGGACGTACGTCCATGTGAGCGGGAGCGCGGTGACGAGGAGCGGCACGCACGCGAGTGCAGGGCGCGGGTCGAGCGGCGAGAGGGCCACCGCCGCCGCGAGGAGCGGGAGAAGGACGATGGCGAGCCCGGCCACGGCGCCGTAGAGGTGATCCATCGCGAGAGCGAGTCCGGCGACCAGCACAAGCGACACGACGAGGCGCGCGATCCGCAGGCCGATCCCGGGCGTGCGTCGCGGCCCCGAGACGGCGATGCAGGCGGCGAGGACCAGGCTCGGCACGACCCAGTGCCACGGCTCACGCGGGAGCGTCGAGACGTTCGTCCAGGCGTACGCCGCGAAGTCGCCGTGGGCTCCTGGGAACCCCGCCGCGGGGCGGAACGCGACTTCCCACACCTGGACTGCGACGCCCGCTTGCGCGAACGCGATCGCGGCTCGCCGTGCGGACGTGACGAGCGCGACGAGCGCCCCGATCGACGTGACTGCGAACGCCGCGAACCAGGGGCTGATCGCGAGGCCGAGGACGTGCAGGCTCGGAGCGAGACTCGCCGGCAGGCTCGTCGCCAGGTGATCCTCGCGCATCACGCCGACGACCGCGACGGCCGCGGTCAGGACGGCGAGCGCGAAGGCGGCCCACGCGGCTCCGGCTCGCAGGGCGCCGTGTGGCGGCGTGACGCTCGCGAGCACCCGCCGGCGGTAGCCGTCGGCGACGACGGCGCCGACCTCGCGGACGTCGGGCAGCCGGCGCGCCTCGGTCGCGTCGAGCATCGTGCCGAGCACCTCGTCGCCGCGCGCGGCGCGGTAGTCCCGTGGATACGCGGCGAGCGCTGCGCGGTAGATGCGCTCGGAGGGGGTCACGACGCCTCCGCCGGCCGCAGCCGGTGCACGACGACCTCGGCTGCCGCCCGCAGCCGCGCGGCCTCCTCGCCGACGACGCGCTCGCCCTCGCCGGTGATGCGGTAGTAGCGCCGCAGCCGGCCTGACACGATCTCCTCGCCGTCGGGGGCCACGAGCCCCCGCTCGATGAGCCGGTCGATTGCTCCGTACAGCGTGCCCGCCGTGATGCGCACGCGCCCGCCGGAGAGCTCGGCGGCCCGCTTGATGATGCCGTAGCCGTGCAGGCGGCCGTCGAGAAGCGCGGCGAGCACGAAGTAGGTGGGTTCGCGCATGGTCTCTGTCACGCGCTCATACTACTCGTCTACCGATATATAATCAAGCGACCTATCGGTCAGCCGGCTTCAGGCCGCGACCCCGCCGGGGTCGGCTCCGCCTCGGTGGGGCGGAAGAGGTCGCGCACGCCGGCCTGCTGGGCGCGCTCGACGGTGACCTGCACGGGCTGGTCGAGCTTGGCGTTCGCGCGGTCGACGCCGGCGCCGACCTGGCCCACCGACCCGGCCAGGTCCGCCACGTCCTGCCGGAGGGCGGCCATGCCGGTCGAGAGCAGGTCGACCAGGAGCTCGAGGTCCTCGACGCGGCCGAGCCGCTCGGCGAGGAGGTCGCGGTTCACCTGCTCGATCTGGGCCGAGAGCGCCCGGACGAGGTCGCGCAGCTCGCCGAGCCGGCGCGGCGTCGAGTGGTCGTCCATCGCCTTCTCGATCGCGCGCTCGACGGCCTCGGGCAGCGTCTTCTGGAGCGACTCCGCCGTCTGGCGCAGCTCGCCCACGTGGCTCTCGGCGCGGCTCAGGATCGTCCGCAGGTCGGGCGTTCCGGGGCCGTGCTCGGCCGGCGCGGACGGCACCGATGCCCGCCGCTCGGCACGGGCCCGATCGCGGAGCTCCTGGATGCGCCGGTAGAGCTGCGCCTCGGCGTCGGCGATCGGATTCCCCTCGTCGTGCTCCACGGTTCCAGTCTACCCCCCGTCCGTGTGTCCTGGTAGGCTCGCCGAACAGATCTGGGAGGGGAGACCGTGGCCGAGGATCAGCCCAGCTACACGCGCATCATCCAGACCGGCGACGGCGTCGCTCCGCCGCCCGTGGCGGCCCCCGGCGAGCACCCCGCGCTGGTCTGGCGGCCCCGGCTCGGCGAGGAGGAGCGCTTCGACCTCGCCGAGCGCGCGACCCGGGTCGGACGCCACGAGGAGAACGACATCGTCCTCGCTGGGCCGACCGTCTCGGCGCGCCACGCGACCATCCGGCGCGAGCAGGTGGGCACCGTGATCGAGGACGAGGGCTCGCTCAACGGCACGTTCGTGAACGGCGAGCTGGTGCAGCAGCAGCTGCTCGAGGCGGGCGACCGGATCCAGATCGGGCCGCACCTGCTCGTGTACGTTCCTAGTCGGTGAAGCGAAGGTCCGCCCACGAGGGCACGGGAGCGACGTCCACGACGGGCGCCTGATCCGTGGGCATCCGGTACGCGAAGGCCCCCGAGCTCTCGTCGAACGACACGTCCAGCATCCCCGCCTTCAGCCGGTGATCGAGCCACGCCCCCCGGAACACGAGCTTTCGCAGCCAGTAGACGAGCGGGTCGGAGTGCAGTCCGTCGAGCTCGTCGGCGTTGGCCACGAGGTACGCCCCGAGCGGCGATTCGGGCTTCTCGATGCGGCCGTCCGCGGCGAGCGCGACGAGGTCGTCCATCTCGCCCGGCTCGAGGTCGCGCTCGGGCACCAACTCGAGCCGCGCCGCCGCGGCCGCCACCCGCTGAGCGAAGTCCGTGCGGGCGAAGCGGTAGCGATAGTCGAGGAACTCGACCGTGAAGTCGTCGCCGGAGTGGTAGTCGGTCGTCGAGTCTTCCACGAGGCTGCAGGGTAGTGCCCAGCCTCGCAACGTTCGGACCGTTCTGGCGGCTGCAAACCGGCGCGCTGCGTTGTCCTCGGTCGCGCCAATACGACAGTATTGGCCCTCCCTGCGTCCTAGCATCGCTTGGTTTTCGCTCGCCAGCTCCGAACCAACGTCGCGAGGCTGGGCACTGATGCCGCGAATCCGTCTGGAACGTGGCCCGGTCGTCTGTGAGCACGGCGCGCTCGCGGTCACGGCGTGGACGCGCACGAAGGGACTGCTCGGCCGCTCGAGCCTCGACCCCGACGAGGGCCTGTGGATCCAGCCGACGGGATCCATCCACATGTGGTTCATGCGCTTCCCGATCGACGTCGTCTACGCGAACAACGAGGGGCGCGTGCTGAAGCTCGTCCGCGGCATCCGGCCGTGGCGGATGTCGGCCTGCCGGGGGGCGAAAGTGGCGCTCGAGCTGCCGGTCGGCGCGATCGACCGGGCCGGCGTCGCGATCGGCGACCACCTCGTCATCGAGCACACGTGATGGACCTCGAGCTCACGCCGCCGCACCCGTACCGCCTGGCCGACGCGGTCGGCGGGCGTGACCCGACCCGGCGGATGACCGGCGGAGTCCTCGAGGTGGCGCTTCGTACCGACGCCGGCCCGGGCCGGGCCCGGGTCTGGCAGCGCCATGACGGCACGGTCGCCGCCCGGATCGCGGCGCCCGACCCCGAGGCGGCCGTCGACAGGCTGCGGTTCGTGCTCGGCGTCGACGTCGACCACACGCCGTTTCTGCGGATGGCCGACCGCGACCGGCTGCTGGCGCCGTTCGTGCGCCGCCGTCCGGCGCTGCGACCGTCGCGCTGCGGCAGCTTCGCCCAGTCGCTCGTGCGGGCGCTCGCCGGCCAGCTCCTGCCGGCGGTCGAGGCCGCTCGCATCGAGTGGCGCGTGCTCGGCGCGGTGGCCGAGCGCCGTGACGGCCTGCGCGTGCCGCCCGCGATCGACGAGCTCCGCCGGCTCGCGCCGGCGAGCGCCGAGCGCTGCGGGCTCTCGCCGCGCCGATCGGGCCTCCTCGCGCGCCTGGCCCGCACGCTGCCCGAGGGCCGGCTCGCGGCCGCGCCGACCGATGCCGCCCTGCGCAGGCTGATGGCCGAGCCGGGCGTCGGGCCGTGGGCGGCGGGCGTGATCTGCGGCCAGGGGCTGGGCCGGCCCGACGCGGGGCCGGCCGGCGACCTCGGCCTCGTCAAGCTGTGCTCGGCGCTCCTTCGCCGGAAGGCGGACGCCGCCGACACCGAGCGGCTGCTGGACGCCTACGCGCCCTGGCAGGGCTTCGCCGCGGCGCACCTCCTGTCGCACCCGCTGGCGCACGG
>Ga0075434_100005103_pt1 | contig 11925 bp, 9 predicted proteins | sample RhiMethybrSRZTD3_FD_75298 | JGI IMG/M metagenome (GOLD analysis project Ga0075434, IMG submission 75298) | Populus rhizosphere microbial communities from Tennessee, USA - Rhizosphere MetaG P. TD hybrid SRZTD3 | ecosystem: Host-associated > Plants > Roots > Rhizosphere > Soil | place: USA... | reverse complement strand
GCCGATCACAGCGACGGTATCGCCGGTTCGCAGTTCCATTTCGTGGATGCCGCGCAGCACGCACGCGAGCGGTTCGACAAGCGCCGCGCTCTGATCATCCACCGAGTGCGGCACTTCCAGCATGTTTTCCGTGACGATGCGGCCGGGAATGCGCATGTATTCGGCATACGCGCCATTATTGAAGAGCAGATCGTCGCAAAGATTTTCCTGACCGCGGCGGCAGTGGTAGCAGCGGAAACAAGGAGCGGAGTTGGCGGCAACAACGCGCATGCCCATGCGCCATTTGGAATCCACACGCTTGCCGACGGCGACAACTTCGCCAACGACTTCGTGACCGAATACGGCAGGCGGACGAATCATTTTCGCGTGATAACCGCGCTTCCAGACCTTCAAGTCGGTACCGTCGGTCAACGCCAATCGCACGCGGAGCAAAACTTCATCGGGAGCGAGCGACGGAACTTCGATTTCTTCGATGCGCAGGTCTTCGCTGCCATACAGAACCGCGGCGGTCATTTTTGGAGGCACAACGCGCCGCGCCAGAGCTACGACTTCATCAATAGCCGCTTCGATGGTTTTCTTTGCGGATGATGTTTTCATTCGTGCGTAATCAAGACTTTCAGCGACTCGGCAGTCGGCTTTGCGGCGAGTTCCAGCCCTTCCTGGATTCTAGCCAAAGGAAAGCAGTGCGTGACGATTTCCATCACAGGCAGTTTCTTGCGCAACACCAGTTCGGCGGCTTCGTCCTGAATGTCCACGGCGGCGCTGTAGCTGCCCAAAATTTCCTTTTCGTCGATCCCCACAGCCGAGGCAGGAAACGTAATCCGAGTAACAGGGTCATTGGCGGCGAACAGCAAAACGCGGCCGCCAGGGCGTGCCGCTGCCAGAGCTTCCTCAACCACAGCGGGATGCGCTACCGCAACCAGAACCGCATCCGCCCCCCGCCCCTCAGTTCGAGTCTTGACCTCTTGAACCAGCTTACCACTTGTGGGGTCAAAAGACTCGATTGCTCCCAAGGTCAGGCTTCTGGCCCGACGCTCGGGCATAGGGTCACTGGAATAGATGCGCGCACCGGCCAGCTTGGTCACCATCAAAAGTTGCAGCCCGATGGGGCCGCAGCCGGCGACGAGGACGGCTTCGCCTGGGGCCACGCGGGCCTTTTGCACGGCCTTTAGGATCGTATTGATCGGTTCGAGGAATGTGGCCTCTGCGAAGCTGACGTTATCGGGAAGCGGAATGATGCCGCGCTCGGCGACCCAGGGCATGGCTTTGACGTATTCGGCGAAGCCTCCGCCATTGGGAGTGAATCCTGCCGTGAGGCCGGTAGTCTTGTACTGCTTGCATTGCGAGAAGAGGCGGCGTTCACAGTAGAAGCATTTCTGGCAAGGGATGTGGTGAAAACTCATTACGCGGTCGCCGGGCTTGAATTTTGTGACGCCTGGGCCAGTGGCGACTACGGTGCCGGCGAGCTCGTGGCCGAGGATTTGTGGTGGCTCGACGTAACGCTGAAAAATTTTCTTGATGTCGGTGCCGCAAATGCCGCAGGCAGCAACTTTAATGAGGACTTCGTTGGGGCCGGCGTCGGGGACAGGGACTTCTTCGATGCGAACCACTCCCTGGTCGCGGTAGACGCCGGCACGCATAGTTTTGGGGATAGGACCAAGAGTTCGCAGAAGTTCTGTGGTGGTTGATGTTGAACTCATCGCGCAGCCACCTCTTGCAACTCTGGTGGCGGCGAGCCATGTACGGAGAAAGAAAGCTTCTTGATAAACGCCTCCAAGAAATGGGCTAACGCTTCGCTAGCTGTCTTGCTGTCGCGGCCTAGCCTGATCAGAGCCGGCAGCTGCAAGGGGTGGCGAGCGATATAGCGGGCAACGCCGGCAATGTTGACTCGCCCCCGTTCATCAACCGCCGTGTCAACAACTGCAGGCAGGTCCTTCCGCACGTCGTCCGATATGACGCGTATGGCGACTGCCGATCGCCGATGTTGCGCAGCCGCGGACAAGACTCCGAAACTTTCCATCTCAACGGCATCCGCGAACGGCGCAAGGCTCTTCTTCTCCTCCACTCTGCGCACCACATGGCCGGAAGTTAGAAACATTCGAACCCGTGTCGCGCCGTCATTTTGTGCGGCGTGAACCAAGTTGCGAGAGCACTCCAGCGTCTTGGATTTTCCGAGTTCCTGAACCGCGTCGGCAACCAGCACGTGCCCCACAACATGGTTGTCCTTTAGCGATCCCGCAAAACCGCAGGAGATACACGCCTGATACGGCTCGGCAAGAAGCACATTCGCGGCGCGAAAAGCGTTTTCGATGCCCATTCCGGTTATCACGAAGTCCACTTTCGCGCTTCCCACTCGAGCTCGGAAAATAGAGATACCCGAGAGCACCAGCGATTCTAGATCGCGAAGTTTTCGCCAGGGGGCGAATTCGGCTTCTACGGCGAATGTGACGAGGATGCGCATTAGCGTTCGCGAGACACGATGCCGGGGTAAAGCCCGACGCTGCAAATCCAATCCCTAGGCGGCCTTCGCAGGCACGAGCTTTTTTGCGCGATGCGGTGCGATGTAGCCGTTCGCTTCATACCAGCGCACGGCGCGCTCAAAAGCCGCCGCGACCGGGCCAGCCTGAAAGGCGAGTTCGCGTTTCGCGCGCGCGCAATCCACAAACATCATGTGCTGCGCGATCTTAACGCCTTCCACTGGAATTTGCGGCTCGCGGCCAATCAACCGCGAAAAGGCTGTCTCTGCATAGGCTACACCCAGTGCGAGGCCGTGCGGGATTTTCAGCGACGGCGCCGGCAATCCGGTAATCTCCGAGAGAATGTCCAGCACGCCCTTCAGCGTTAGATTTTCCGCGCCGAGCAGGTAGCGTTCGCCAATGACTCCCTTCTCGGACACCAGAATGTGGCCCGCGGCGCACTCCTCCACGCCGACAAAATTCAAACCGGTCTCGACGTAACCCGGCATCTTGCCATTCAGAAAATCGAGAATGATTTTTCCCGTGGGCGTCGGTTTCCAGTCCCAAGGACCGACCGGAGTTGTGGGCATCGCAACGACCGCAGGAAAACCCTGCTTCGCAGCTTGCAAAACTTCTTTTTCGGCCAGCCATTTGGAACGCTTGTAGTGACCCACCATTTCGTCCAGCTTCGCGTCGGTGAGTTCGTTGGGATGTTCCGGACGATCCACTGCGATCGTGGCAACAGTACTGGTGTAGATGAACTGCTCGACGCCGGCGCGTTTGGCCGCTTCAAGGAGATTTTTCGTGCCACCGACATTCGAATCGTAGATGTCCTGCGAGCGCTTGGACCAAAGCCGGTAATCGGCGGCCACGTGGAAGACACGCTGGACTCCTGCCAAGGCGCGATCGAGCGAAGCTGCGTCGCGCAGATCGCCGGTCATGTATTCGAGCGGAAGATCGGCAATCGCGCGGTTACTGCTGGATGGGCGAAGCAGTACGCGCACATCGGTGCCGCGCGTTACCAGCTGCCGAGTCAGATGACTTCCCAAGAACCCGGCGGCCCCTGTGACGAGTATTTTTTGCCCGTCACTCACGCTGTTTCCTCGACAGCTTCCGTTACCACTTCCGGCGGCAGTGATGAAGTGGCGGTCTCGGCATTCTCTTTCACGGTGCGGCCAACGTAGGAAGCCTCCAGCAGCCTGGAGAAATTCTCCCAGCGGCTGCAGCGCACCAATCCGCGAAGCTCTTCCAGCTTCTCCTGGTAAGTGTTTAAAGGCGCCGGCTGCGTTAGCCCGCCAGAAGAAACCATGTAGCCGTCGACGTCGTAGCGATCCAGAAATTCAAAAAGTTCGCCCGTTTCGCACGGTTCCGTCTTGTCCGTAACGCTTACGTGCGCGCACACATAAAAGCCGGAAAGTTTTGCGGCGCGAATGCCTTCGATTACCCGGTGGAACGCTCCTGGACGCCCGACGGTCCGATCGTGGAATGTCTCTCGCCCGGCGAGGTCTATAGTGAGAAACAGCCGCGCATCAGGGCGGAATTCGTGAATGCGCTGGCGCAGATGTTGCCCATTGGTGTGAACGAAGACGTTGCGGCCCCTTGCGTTCAGCGCAAACGCCACACGGCCGACTTCGGCGTGGTCCAACGGCTCGCTGCCGCCGATCCAGAGCACCGCGGCCTTTGTTTTCGCCGCGGTTCGAACGGAATCTGCCGCGCTGTGCGAATCATCAGCTGGACTGTGCTCGAAGCCGTTCTCGTGAAGTGCGGGAAGCAGGGCTGCCGGCAGGTGAAAGATCGGGACTGCAACTTGGTCATTGCCGCTGGCCGGGAAAAGTCGTCCGCGCCAGAGATCCACAGTGAGCGTTAGAGGAAACTTCATTCGCGTCAAAAGCCGCTGCGCATCCGGAACTCTTCCGGACGGAACTTGATGGCGCAGAATTCCGGTTGGCCAGCGCCTTGCGTCTGTTTGTGGAAGCGCGCTAACGCATACACGGGGAATGAATTGCGATAGAGGTGATATTTCAAGTAGAAGACGCACGGGAACCCAGTACCCGTGAAGTCGTCCTCGTCCCACGAGCCATCCGCGTTTTGTTGCCGAAGCAAGGATTCAGCGGCCTTAGCAATCGCGGGATCGCCAGGATCAGCCGCCGCCAGCAATCCGATCAAGCCCCAAGCCGTCTGCGAAGGCGTGGCGTTTCCCTGCCCCTTCGATGATTCGAAGTCGTAGCTGCGCAGCGATTCGCCAAAGCTACCGTCTCGCTTCTGCACCGCTTTCAGCCAGTTGACCGCACGCTTGCAATAGTCCTGAGCATTTAGTGAGACGGTTTCCAGCGCACGCAGCACGCCGCTGGTTCCGTAAACGTAGTTCACGCCCCAACGGCCAAACCACGAACCATCCTGGCACTGGTCTTTCAGCAAAAACCGGACGGCGCGCTTCACAGCAGGGTGATCCGCGGACCAGCCGAAGCGGCCGAGACATTCGAGCACACGCGCCGTCACGTCTGCGGTGGACGGATCAATCATCGCGTTGTGGTCGGCGAACGGAATATTGCACAAAATCTTGCGGTCGTTGTCTCGGTCAAACGCGCCCCAGCCGCCGTCTCGATTCTGCATGCTGAGAAGCCATTGAATGCCGCGGCGGATTGCGCCTTCCATCCGCTTTTCGTCGGGGAACTTGACGCGCTGCAGCGCCAACAAGACAAACGCCGTGTCGTCCACGTCGGGATAATAGTCATTTCGAAACTCAAAAGCCCAGCCGCCCGGCTCAGCGTCTTTGTTCTTAACTTGCCAGTCGCCGGGACCGAGAATCTGCTTCGACAAGATCCAGTCTGCCGCTTTCACCAGCGCTGGGTGATCTGGCGCGACGCCCGCTTCTTCGAGCGCAACCATGGCAATGCAGGAATCCCACACTGGAGAAACACACGGCTGCAAGCGAATGGTCTCGGCATCTTCGATTTCAAACCGCGAAAACTCCTTGATCTCGCGCCAGGTCAGAGGATCATCCGGCCCGTGGCCGAGGGCCAGCAGTGCGAAAATGGAATTCATCATGGCGGGATAAATCGCGGCCAGCCCGTCCGTCCGCTCGATGTGATGCAGCAGCCACTGCTTGGCTTCGTGAATGGCGCGCTGACGCAGCGGCTTCCACGGCAGCTTTTCGTAAACTTTCAGCGCGCGGTCCAGCGCCAAAAAGAAATTCTTCCAGGAGATGAGCTGCTTGCTCCAGTCAAACGCGGCGGTCTTGCGCGACGGATCTTTGAACAGCTCGTCCACGCGAGCGTGTTCGGGTAACCGCCAATCCGGCCGCAACGCGCTGAGGATCGCCATCGGAATCACGATGCCGCGGGTCCATGACGACATCTCGTAAATGTTGATGAAAAACCAGTTGGGCAGGAGCATCAGCTCCGGCGGAATCGCGGGTACGAGTTCCCAACCCACCGCTCCCACCAGCGCCAGATAAAATCGTACGTAGGAATTCGACTGTTCCAGCCCGCCAAGCCGGTGGATCGTCTCGCGCGCCGCCGTCAAATGTTCTGCGTTCGGATCATCTCCGGCCAGCTTCAGCGCGAAGTACGCTTTGCACGTGGCGTTTAGCTCCGACGGGCCGCCGGGATAGATGCTCCAGCCTCCGTCAGACAATTGTCGCTGGCGGACGTAGTTGGCAAGCTTCTCGATGCGAATGGGATCGGCCTTGCCGAGAACAAAAAGGTAATAAATGTAGTCGGATTCGAGTGTCGTGTCGGCTTCAAGTTCGCCCAGCCAGTAGCCTTCCTTCTCCTGCAGAGAAAGGAGGTGTTCCGCGCCGCGTTCGATGGAGTCCGGGAGCTTTTGTGCCCACTCCTGCTGGCGCACCGGTGCCGGCGCCGTCGCGGTGGACGAATACTCTTCACCCATTCTTACGAATGAGGCCATTTCAACTTTCCCCCAGAAAAAAAACCAGCCGCCGGTTGAGCACCGGATCTTGCAGCCGCCCCTAACCCTTTCATTTACTTACGGTTCCAGAGTGGCTAGGGCGACTACAGGCTTCCCCGCACTATCCTAAGTATCCCTTCATTCGATGGTACGGGTCAACGCCGAAGATGTCTCGTTTTTTGGATTCGACACTGCCGGAAAAACGCTACCTTCGAGGCGTCGCGGGTGGGGCGACAGCAGACTAGATGGTAATGGCCGGCGCCGTTTCCAGGATCCGCTTGACGAGTTGAAACAGCGGTTCGGGCAGCGGCTCTCCTTCGCGCTGTAGCAGCGACGGCCTTTCGCGAAGCAGTTTCGCAGGCAGGTCGAGCCAAGGCGGCCGTGTCACTTCCTTTTCGTCAAGACCGCGGCGAAACACGAACACATCGGCGCGATCCAACATCTGTCTTGCTGAGTGCTTGAAGTCTTCTCGCGCCGCGTCTAGCACCGTGATGTACAAGGACGGCTTCACAAACTGCAGCAGCGAGTTGCTCTCGATAATCACGTTAAGACCGTCGTTCGCCGCCGTCCGGTTCTCCCGCCGTGCCGCTGACGCCAGCGCCTCACGCAGCAGCGGCATCCCTTCGGCCAGATAACCCTGCTTCGTACGCAGCCAGAAGGCGCGCTCGGAGCCCGCTTGCAAAAACCGCGCGCTGTCCGACGAGGCAGTCGTCAACGGCGCACTGCGGCTTTCCCAATCCAATGCAACGACATGTTCGGTCGGAGCGCAGTCGCAATTCTCACCATTTTGCGCGCAGACGCCGTGACCGTATTGCGTGATCTTGCCTGCCAACCAACGCCCCTGCGGCAATGCCGCGATGATGTCACACACCAGCTGTGTCTTGCCGATGCTCCGCGTATGGCCGCCGACCACAATGAGTCGGCACCGCGTGGATTTTTCAATGAACTGAGCACTCGCCAACGGATGCCTTTCAGCTTTGCTTCGTCTCTAACTTTTTGATGCGAGCCGCCAATTCCGGGAGACGCGCAAACCAAAAATACGCTTCTTTGAACTTCTCGAGTGGGCGAGCAGGCGTGCCCCAAACCACTTGCCCGCTGCGAATGGTCTTGCCTGTAGGAATGCCGGCTTGTGCTCCGGCGATCGATTGATCTTCCAACGTGCAATGGTCCGCGATTCCCACTTGTCCGCCCACAATTACGTGATGACCGAGCGTGCTCGACCCCGAAATTCCCGTCTGAGCTGCTACGACTGTGTGTTCCCCAATTTTCACGTTGTGGCCCACGTGCACTAAGTTGTCGAGCTTCGCGCCTGCGGAGATGCGCGTGTCATCCAACGAACCGCGATCAATCGTCGCATTCGCGCCAATCTCCACGTCGTCGCCAACTTCCACGATTCCCGTCTGCGGAAATTTCCAATAGCGGCCTTCGCCGTATGCGTAGCCAAAGCCATCTGCGCCCAGCACCGCGCCGGCATGAATTTCCACGCGATTGCCGATGCGCACATTCGCATACAGCGTGACACGAGGATGAATCCGGCACTCGTCGCCAACCCAGCAACCGGTGCCGACCACGCAATGCGCTCCGATTTGCGTGTTTTCGCCAATGCGCGCGTCTTCTCCAATCACTGCGTACGGGCCGATGCTGGCTGTCGGCGCAATTTTGGCCAACCGCCCAATGATCGCGGTGGCATGGATACCGTTCGCAATGAGCGTCGGCTCGCGCAACTCCGCGGCTGCTCTGGAGAACGCCACTCTTGCTTCCTTCACGCGAAGCAGCGTCTTGCCGGGCACGGAGATATTCTCGCGTACAACCGCGCATCGCGCGGCAGACTCGGCCGCACGATTCACATGCTTCGCCGAATTTACAAAGATGAGATCGGCTGAAGACGCACGCTCGGGAGAGGCGACGCCCGTGAGTTCCAGCATACCCTCGCCTTCGAGTACGGCTCCTATGACATGCGCAAGCTCTTGCGCGGTTTTCTTCATGGCCACACCTCTCACAAGAAATCGTACAGCGGCGGCTCGCCTTTTGGCCGTGTCTTCCAGCGGGCGTGAATCCAAACCCATTGTTCGGGATATTTGCGAATGATCTCTTCCGTCACCTTTGCAAAGCGCTGCGTGTTTTCGAGAATTTCGCGCTCAGTGTCTCCGCTGCGAATCAAATCCACCGGCGGCTCAAACCGTAGGCGATATTTCTTCAGCGAGTCATCCCACACCGCGTAGCCAGGCACGACAGCGGCGCCGGTGTGTAGCGCCACGCGTGCGATTCCCGCCGTCGTGCATGCTGGTGTGCCGAAGAAGTCTACGAAGACACCTTCCTGTGGCATCGTGTTTTGGTCGGCAAGAATCCCGATCGTCCCGTCGTCCCTCAGAATTTTCAGCATGGCCCGCGCGGATTCGTTTTTGAAAACGGGCGCGTTGCCTGAGAGGCCGCGGTAGCGGTTCACGAGAGCATCAAGACGCGTGTTATCTAGCGGGCGCGCCATGTAGTGCAGCGGGTACCCATAGAGTGCGTGCGCATAGGAAGACAGTTCCCAAGCACCGATATGGGCAGTCAGAAAAAGCACGCCCTTGCCGCGGCGCTGCCCTTCCAGAAAGTTTTCGTGGCCGTCGAGAACGATGACGTCTTCAATGTTTTCGCGGGTGTACTGCGGCATGCGGGCAAACTCCGCGGCCATCCATCCGAGGCTGCGCGCCATGGCGCGAATCGTTGCCGTACGCTGCCGGTCGCTCCAGGTTGGAAAAGCTAGCCGCAGATTAAATTCGGCTGTCTTCCGCAGCTTCGGCGTCAGCGCCAGAAGCGCGCGCGCGACCATAGCTCCAGCCGCTCGCGCCGCCGAACGCGGCAACCAGCCCACCACTTTGAGCACACTCCACGCGACTGCGTACGCCATCCATTCCTTCATCGTCCAGCATTATGCTAGAACTCAATCGCGCTGGCACACCGCCATGGCGAGCTGTCCGGCAGCTTCAACGATTCTGTGATGTAATCCAAAAGACTAATCTTCATCGCAAGAGAGATTTCGCCCTGTCAACGACCCCTCAGCTAATCAGTCCCGCCCATCGCGTCGCATGGGGCATCCTGATCGTCAGCACTCTTTACGTCTGCTACTTCCGTAATCTGGATGTGATTGGATTGGTCGGGCCGGACGAGCCCCGCTACGCTTGGATTGCGCGCGACATGGCGGAGAGTGGTGACTGGATCACTCCGCGCCTTTACGGCCGGCCGTGGTTTGAAAAGCCGCCGCTCCTCTATTGGGGCGGCGCCATCTTCTTCAAGCTGATGCCCGACAGGCCCGAAGTCGCTGGGCGACTTCCGAGCGCGATCTCCGCGCTCCTTGCGACTCTTGCTCTTGCCTGGCTGGCTTGGCGCACCTATGGCGAACAGTGCGCGCGATGGCTGTTGCTTCTACTACCCACCAGCGTCGGCATGATCGGCTTCTCGCATGCGTGTGCTACCGACATGCCCTTCGCGAGCATGCTGACGGTCGCACTCGTGTGTGCCGCTGTTATGCTTGGCCTCGTTCCTGCTAGTGAAGATACGCCCATTCTGCCGCGTACTCCGTGGGCGGCAATTCTCCTTTTCGGATTTTTTCTAGGACTTGCCGTGCTGGCAAAAGGCCCGGCAGCTTTGCTCCTCACGGGCGGAGCAGTTTTCTTCTGGGCGCTTTTCAACAAGCGCTGGAGCGACGCCTTTCGCTTGTTTCATCCCGTTTCCATCGCCGTCTTTTTACTCACCGCTCTGCCTTGGTATATCCTCTGCGCCCGCCGTAATCCCGATTTCTTCCGCATCTTCATCATCGAACATAACTTCAAGCGCTACTTCACTCCCGAATTCCAGCACATCCAACCATTCTGGTTTTACGGCCCTATCCTGCTAATCGCTTTTCTTCCGTGGATCACAATCCTAGTCTGGTCCGCAGTAAGCAGAATTCGTAAGCGTCCATCTAAGCCCCTCACGTTGTTTCTGATTTCATGGTCGGCGTTCTGTATCGTATTCTTCTCAATCTCTCAATCGAAGTTGCCAGGTTACATCCTTCCGGCAATTCCTGCGATCGGGCTCTTGCTAGCTCGTGCCGTGCAATCTCGCCACCCTTCTCAGACAACAACCTTGCGAATTTTCGCTGCCGCAGGCTCACTTTTGTTCGCGCTTTCGGCATTTTTCTTCTTCAAGTTGAACAAACAGTCCTATTTGAACGACAAGTCGGGAGAGGCTTACGCGGTTCTTTCCCTTTGTTTTGCGGCCGTCAATTTGTTTCTCTTCTTTGTCAAACAGAACACAGCCAAGACGGAGGTGCTCCCGGTTTCAATGCTCACCGCAGTGCCGCTTCTGGTCGCTCTTTGCTTCGCCCCATTTTTTGTCACGTCCAGCTTTGCCTACGATCCCTCTGGAAAAACGTTAGCGGACGAAATCGAGAGGCCGACAGTCCGAGCAACCAACGTCTACGCAGGTCCTATGAATCGCGGCAAACGCTACAGCCTTAACTTCTACCTTAACGAGGAGATTTCGGATTGGGACCCGGCCCATCCGAATGTCGGCTTGCTGGTTCTTCAGAGGCAGAATTGTCAGGAACTGGTTCCGGCTCCCTATTCGTGCACGAGTTCGGACTGGCTCGAAGGCGCCGGCGCATACCTATATTCGGTTACCTTGCCCGACTCACTTGGCGGGGCTGATGGTCGGCGGCAGCCTAAGTAGAAAAAATGTGACGACGCGGTTTTCGTAGAGGTGTTTCTCTTCTTCGGAAAGGGCAACATAGTTGCCGTGCGGCAACGCGGCAATTTCCTTGGGCTCGGGAGCTTTGATGAAGAGCTTGCGCGTACTGTCGCCGAGCTGGGTATCGTCGGCGGGCTGTAGAAATAATTTCGGCACGCCGCTCAATGTTGCCATTCGCGCGGATAGCGGCGGATCCTGGCGATGTTCGTAGTTCAGCCAATCAAAACTCAGTTCTGCAGAGCGCACCATGAAGGGAAATCCGGCCAGGCCAGTCTTCGCCACTTCCACCTTCACCATTTCTTTCGGCTCGTCATACACGGAATCGAGCACCAAGGCTTTCACGCGTTTGTCCGATTCCGCTTCGCGCATCGCGACATATGCGCCAAGGTTGTAGCCCCACACACCAAAGCTTTGCGAGTCCACGTCCGACCGCTGCGCGATTGCATCCATGGCCGCTTTCAGTTCGAGCGTCTCGCGGTAGCCAAACGCCGTCGTACCAGGATTTGCGCCGTGCGCCACAAAATCAAACACGAAGACGTTGTATTGGTGTTCCTGCAGTGCAGAGACCAGCGTCAGCAGCTCGTTCTTACTGGACTCGTAGCCATGGCAAAGAATTATCGTCGGCGCGCCACGAAAGCCGGGGAAAAACCATCCTTCGCGATGCCCGCTCGGGCCAGGAACGTTAAATTGAACCGATTCCGGCCGGCCGGGAAAGCTTTGCAGGTTGATTTCAGAGCTGGTGCGACTCGGCTTGACGATGCGATAGACCAGAAAACCGGCGATCGCTAGCGTTGCTAATCCCGCGAAGAAAATCACAGCCACGACCGCGGTGAACAGCTTCGTGTAC
>Ga0075434_100005102_pt1 | contig 11925 bp, 10 predicted proteins | sample RhiMethybrSRZTD3_FD_75298 | JGI IMG/M metagenome (GOLD analysis project Ga0075434, IMG submission 75298) | Populus rhizosphere microbial communities from Tennessee, USA - Rhizosphere MetaG P. TD hybrid SRZTD3 | ecosystem: Host-associated > Plants > Roots > Rhizosphere > Soil | place: USA... | reverse complement strand
CCAGAAGGCTGCTGGAATAGTACTTCTGTCAGTACTACTATATCAGATCCTTGTCTACTACAATTATAAAACTAGAGGTAGTCAACAACCAAAATCAATCAAACACATGTTGTGTAGTTAATACATCACTAAATGATAATGATGAAAAACATAGAATTCAATTATGACCAAGCCTCATATAACTAAACAAAAATACAAATAAATGTATACAGGCAGGTAGAGCATATAGCTCTAGTTGTAACTACATGAACTCTATTCACAACTAAGATATTCATCTGATTCCTAAGAAATGCGATGTATAAATACAGTATAAAGTTAACTATATTGGGATTAACTACGGCAGCCGTGTTACTTGCAAGTATAATTGTAGTAAGCATGTCTGCAAAGTCTTCTGCGCAGATTCTTCCCAGTCAAATTCAAAGTCAAAATGGTCAAATAACTGTTAACGGAGCAGGTTCAACGTTTATCTTTCCTTTAATGGATACATGGCGAGTTGAATATCAAAAAGTTAAACCCGGTGTAAATATCAACTATCAATCAATTGGAAGTGGCGGAGGCGTCAAACAGTTTACGGCTAAAACTGTGGATTTCGGTGCTTCTGATGCCCCTCTTTCAATACAAGAGCAGCAAAATGCTCCAGGGGCTGTACATATTCCAGTTACGATAGGTTCCGTTGTAGCTGCATATAATATCCCAAGTGTTTCCAATAAAGGATTAAAACTTACAGGCCCAGTCCTTGCAGATATATTTTTAGGTAAAATTAAAAAATGGAATGCTCCAGAAATCCAATCGATAAATCCTGGTGTATCTCTACCTTCTAATGATATTGTAGTTGTTCATAGATCGGACGGATCGGGAACAACGTATGTCTGGACTGATTATTTATCCAAAGTGAGTCCACAATGGAGCCAACAAGTTGGAAAAGCAAAGTCTGTACCATGGCCAACTGGAATAGGGGCACCAGGCAATGAGGGTGTTGCAAATGCAATAAAAGGTACACAGAATACAATTGGATACGTTGAATTAGCTTATGCATTGACTACTAAAATGCCATATGCTTTCATACAAAATAAAGCAGGTAAATTCATAGAACCATCATTAGATTCGACCAAGGCAGCAGTTAGTGCTTCAGCACCCCAACTTCCGAAAGGAGATGGTTCATGGGCATCTGTGTCGCTGGTAGATGCACCTGGTGATACTTCATATCCAATTGCAAGCTTCACATATGTATTGTTATATAGGGAATTGAGTACTAATTCTGGCATCGATCAAACAAAAGCAAAAGCACTTACGGATTTCATTTCATGGGCCATTACAGATGGACAAAAATTAGCTCCAAATCTAGGATATGTTCCATTGCCAGACCAAGTTCTTAAACTTGGCCAAGACACAATCAAATCGCTGACATTCCATGGGACACCGATAAGTTGAAGCTGTTGGAGAGACAACTCCAACAGCAAAATTGACTAAGCAGGTTCTATTGTAATCAGCCGGTGTTCTAACTTAACCTTGTATTTTTATTTATATAAAACATTATACTCTGTATAATGACATGCAATGATAATCGATCTTATCTTTATCTCTATCACTTGGTGTTTGTAGCATTAAGCTGGGGAGTGAACTATTAAAAAAAAGGCTGGCTGGCTATAATGGATTGGTGGAGCTTTCGGAGTCTAAAGATAAACTTGGATAAGAAAGCAGATTATGTATGAACAAGCTATCGCCAGATGTAATAAAGCTCAATTGGGATGAGGACGTGAAGGCAACTCTAGGAGTTTGTCATACTTTTGATCAATTTTTCTTTTTGAATACTGCAGGGATTGCATATGACAGTGATTGACTCACCATAATGCTATACGAGAGCAAATTATTGACACTTGCATTTCTTGCCACAGTTGCAGCGTCAATGACTTTTATAAGTGGTACTGGAATTAAAATTGCATTAGCACAAGTAAATCCAATGGTCGCTGCTAAAGATCAAGGAGGCCGGAACACAACTTCAACGTCAATGTCAAATATGGCAATGTCTACATCAGGTGGCACGGTAAATAAAACCACAGTTGCAAGAGACTCTACTACGGTGCTTCTTGAAGGCAAAATAATTCCAGCAAAGGGTTTCGTACATCTATATGATTCAACACCATATATGATGAATGCAGGACATGTAGCGTTACATATTCCATGCGATGCGAGTTCAAAACCTGTAGTGAACACACTTATAGGACAAGCTCCAAACTTTGAGATTGTAAGGCCAGATCTTATAAAGGAATTGTCACAGTCTGGCAATATGTGCTTATACCACTTAGATATTAGTTCAGATCCTGCGAAAAAAGTATATCAAACAGACATAGCAATACAGAAGCCCACCAATCAAACTATAACTTTCCCACCATGTAGTACAGTAGTAATAGGTGTCAACGAAATCCAGCCTGGCGTTCCTGGTGGCTAAAGAAGAGATAAGACAAGCACAGATTATCTAGAAAGAAATGACAGGATAAGGAACAAAGTCTGCAACTTATTTATCCTCGAAAATACACAATCCATTGGGTGACCAAATTTATTATTTTTACGTTACAGATCCTTTCTATTTCAATAGTATTTGTATTCATGTTAAATCTGATAGTGAATGATAATATTGTTGGCGGCTTAATATTTCCAACCACTGTCTTTAGCCAAACTATCGACAATAATAATAACACCCAATTATGGACAGATAGGGGAAATAATGCCAGAATAATGTTTACATATGACCCAAGTAATCCTGTTGTTGGCAGTCCTACTGGACTTTTATTTAATGTCCAGGATCTGCGTACAGGTGACCAGATAAAAAACATACATGCAAGGATTATCATAACAAATGGACAAAAAATCTTAAAAATCGCCGATGTAACTTCCTCCAATGGTGATCCTTCTATAAACTTTGCATTCCCTGATTCAGGTCCTTATCAGATAATAGCAAAGATAGATTCAAAAGACATTGCAGCTCTCAGCTCATTCAAAGTACTTGTTCCTCCCCAAGCTTTATCAACTGGCTTCAAATCTTTTGGTATGTTAATGCTTTATTACGTGACTCCTATTACTTCTGTTGCTGCAGGAATTGCAGTATATTTAGTATATAAAAGACCACAAGATAAACAAACACCCATTTGACATGTCAGAATGTTTTTTGTCTACATTACAAGAATATGCCCATCTTGATATCATAAGAAAATTATATGACTCCATCCTTTCTATCTTGACCATATGCGATTTTTTATTTTTAAATTCATGTTACTAATTTTTGGTAAGTTAGTTATACCTATTGGTTTTTAACAAAATAATAAAATATATCTGGTAATGAAAGTATCTGAACAATTCTTTTTCGAAAACCACTATCTCCAGTTGCTACTTTTACTACTGCTGCTGTTACTCTAGTGCTAATCTCGCTTATTTTTCTCACATCATCTTATTATGTAAAACCAGCTTTTAGCGACGGTCTATTTCAAGATCAACTATCAGCATCTGTAGGAGAAAGGAAAGTTGGTTTATTTATAAAAATGATACCTAGTATAGTTACAACAGAGACATTAAAAAAGGACAAAATCCACCAGTTGAATTTAGGATATTTAATTCAAGTAACAATGGAACATATTTTCATGTGACTTACCATATTAGTAAACAGTATACGAGGTTCGCTGAGTATAGGAAATAGTGAAAATAAGACAATGTCTGGCCACACTTAGATGATATACTTTTGCATCTTAGACATGAGTATGATGATATTGTAGAAGGTAATCTTCACATATATATCGGAGGAGATAATTGCGCAGAGGTATTTGTAACAGAAGGTAATGCTGGGAGTTTCAAATTTATAGGGCGAATGCGAGCAATAAGGGGAATAGAACAAGTCAAATACTATGGTTCCTTTATCATAGCAGCAGAGCATCTCTGACCTTCAAAAGAAGCATTATATCAATGAGATAACATTTTCTAAATCTTTGCATGATCTGAGTTGATATTTTGGCGAGTAATTTGTCTAACTTCCCAGATATTCCTAAACGGAAGAAAACTGAATTTTCTAGCTAATAGTGAATTTCCAAACGTGGCAGAATCACTTATGACCAATCCAAGCGCTGCCAATGCTGGTGTAATGACAAGAGAGTTTGTAATGCCATAGAGTAATCCAGCAGCTATTGATATTGTCACGACATTATAATAAATGACATAAACAAGTTCTGTTTTATTTTTTTCATGGAGTATCGGCCTATTTTCAAAGGATAGAGAATTTGATGTAGATTGCTTTTCATAAGTATTATGTGTCCTGATGATAAAGCAACATCAGTATGAGCCTATTGCTATTCCTATATCAGCCTGTGTCAATGCAGGTGCGTCATTTGTACCATCACCAACCAACAACTTTCTTTCCTCATGGTTCTCGTTTCGCCAGCAGTGCAGGACAAGTAATTAATGGTCCTGCTAATGATCCATTATAAGAAACATCATTATCGTAGTCGTATTTGATATATGAACTTGGCAAGAGCTAAATTGAGGAAGTGATTTCTTTACTTATCTCGTGTGGTTTGAATTTGTCCCAGAATGCTCCAAAGATTATGCCTAGAAGTCCCCAGAAAATACTTGTAGTAAATATGCTTGCGATTCTAAAACTCACAATCAAATCCATCGGTATTGTAATTCTATCTGGATTTGGTGGAAAGACAAGATATGCACTAATCATTATGGCAGCATATATTATCAATGGAATTCCAATCTTCCTTTTTGATTGATTTTTTCCCAGTTTTCTATAAAGTAAGGCAAGTCCCAATGTACTAAAGCCAGAAACAGCTATGAATCCAATGAATAAACTTTCCCTATAGTATATTGTGGCTGGATTGCCTACAGCTGGCGGATTAGCTGGATACTTTAGTGCAGGAACCAAGAACAGTACAAAGAACATCAAACCAGCTAAAATGAGCGCTTTCTTTTTATTGTTTGAACCTGCCAAAGAACTCCGACTATATGCAAAAACCACTCCAAATAATGATGCTAATGATATACCCAGCACAGTAGCTGCTACTATTTCTCCTTCCTTCTGGTAGATACGATATTGTGATTGCTGTGCAAAGTCAATAATCTTACCCGCATTGACCTGTTTCTGTGTTTCAATTCCTATAGCTTTATCAATAAACGGTTCAACTATGCCTTGGTTAATTAAACCAAGAAGAGCGCCTGCAATCGCACCAGAAAAAAGAGTTATTGTAATAAAGGTGAATGTTCTCAATTTTCTTCTAATATAAAAAAGTCTTTTTTTTCAGTTTCTTCTATGTGGTATCATCATATTAATGACATGGAAATCCTGCTGCGTGTCTTAAATCATGATTAAATTCATGTATCATCATTAATTGATTGTGGTTTAGATGAATTCCCATTGGGACAAACAGGGCTTGTGCCAACTGTCCTTGGTCATACCCTACTACAAACATTCCAAATGCTAAAATTCCAAGTAATGCCCCTACTGCTATCTTTGGTACGTTACTGCTTTCCTTTGTAATCTGTTTAATAATGACAGACATTACATCCTATTCATAAAATAGTATTATATAAAGCATAGGTTGGTTTATCCAACAGAAGTAAGAGTTTATCAATGCACTTCAGTACTATCACATATAGAATTAAATGCTAAATGTTACACAAATATCTTTGCATGCTGAAGGGGATGAAACACAGACATGGTGCACATATATGTTAAAGCATTAACAAAGATTGCAAGCAGATATGCTCCAAGCAGATCTCTTTCTTTTAACCTTGTTCACCTTTTCAAGGCATTGCAACTTATGGAAGAAAAAGGACATGTAAGCAGATCTTTATTATGTAAGGAATTATCACTTGGTGAAGGTGTTGTCAGAACATTACTAAAACATCTGAAAATGAAAGGTCTGATAAAGTCCACAAAGAGCGGTACAAGGTTGACAGAAAAGGGAATGACAATACTTTCAGGACTAGTTTCCTCAATTCCCGCTGAAACAAGTATACCAAAATCCTCAGTTGCGATAGGTAAATTCAATTATGTAGTTTTGCTCAAACAATATGGATTTGCTGCTATTAGATCAGGGATAGAACAGAGGGATGCTGCAATTAAGATGGGAGCATCAGGTGCTACGACTTTGCTATTTAAAGAAAATAAATTTGTAATACCTGGTACAAATTATAATTCTCTTACAAAAGAGCCACGTATAGCCAAACTATTAATTGAAAAACTAAACCCTGAAGATGGGGATGTTATTATAATAGGCAGCGCTCTCGAGGATATAAGAACAGCTGAACTTGCTGCAAAGAATGCTGCACTTTTAACTATAGTAAATCATGACGAACATGCTCAATAGATAATTATTAGGTTAGAAAATGATAGAAATGTCTGGAACTATTGCTAACTATGTAAAATTTCAAAAATACTCATTTTTGAATGTGATTCTCACACTAGAGAATCGGATATTAAAATAAATATTAGGCTCACCTAATCAGAGACACCTAACAAGAAGAATCTGGAAAGTTTGGCATAGCATCCAATACACAGCGCTCAGCCGTACAAGTCAGAACTAACCAACAATATCCTACTCAGTGGGTCAACTGAAACTTAAATGCGTCTTCTACTGAGTAGGATTCATACTAATTAGAACAAAAGTGTAAGTAAAAACAGTTTAAATATTAGGTCAAACTAATTAGGTGGCACTAATTGTTGATAGAGAATAGCATCATTAACTCTGATGATGAAGCTTTAGAGATGCTACGAGAGATTGCAGATAAGACTACCTATAGGATAATAATAGCTATAATACATTCACCAAAAACTGCAGCCCAAATATGTGTTGAAAATAAACTTCCTCTAAGTTCTACATATAAGAGGATTCGGAAATTACAAGAGGAAGGACTGATAACAATTGAAAAAATCAATATCGATAGCAAAGGGAAAAAAGTAGTTCTTTATAGGAGCAAAATAAAATCATTGGTATTTAATTTAAAAGCGAATATGATATCATTACAATTTAATAAAAATGATGAGATGATTAGACATACTCGCCAGGTCGATAATGATGCTATGATGTTATGATATTGTAATATTATTTTTGAATACTCTAATTTGATTAGGGATCTAAATATGAGCTAACAATAACTAAAACATGAGTCAAAACATGTTAACCATGTATTGATGGAAAATTAATTGTCTCAATGTTTTTCTAAAACTTCATTTTTGGAAATAAAAAATTAGGTAAAGTTAATAGTCATTATGGGTGATAACTACTCGTACATATTTGGAGGCCATATCTACTAAAAGATCGAACATCGACAAAGATGATTACAAAGAGCAGGAGGAACTTTACATTGGTACGGCTGAATCTGAGCACACAGAGATGTATCTGAAGGCAATATGGTATATGCATGAAAGAGGACAGGAAATAAAGATCAGTTCTATTGCCAAACTTCTCAACGTTACACAGCCCTCCGTTGTACAAATGCTCCATAAGCTAAATAACGATAATCTGGTCAACTATAAGAAAGGCAATGTAGTAGAGATGACTGCAAAAGGTGAAAGGGTTGGAAAACAAATGATTAGGAATACACGACTGCTTGAAGTAATGATGAGAGATTCGTTAAAAATAGAGATTGATGAGGAAATGGTCTGTGGCATTGAACACCATATGAAAACCATATTTACAGATGCTTTATGTACTTTATTAAAACATCCAAGGAAATGTCCCCATGGTCATAGCATCCCTATGGGAAAGTGTTGCAATAGATAGTATATTAGAAGAAGCTATGTTGGTCGTTATAGAGATTCATATTTCTTAATTAAGATATGAAAGTATAGCAAAAAAAGAATTCACAATTCGGCTCTTGACAAAAAACAACATAAATTATTTTCAATTCTGAGAAAGGAAGTTATGTTAAATTCCATCTTCCCTAGGCAGTTCGATCATCATGTCGTGGACTGGGGTAGTTGATTTCAAGGAAAAGCATCTATGATGGAGAAATGATACCTATGGATATCGCTTAAACATTTAAAGCTGAAAAATACTTTTTGCTGATAACAATAGAAAGATGCCAGGATAATGACACATTGATTTTCAAGCAATTGTCAAAAGTCTGCGTAATATTGGTTATAATTAGTATATCAGCTTTAAGCCTAATTTGACATGTAAAGGATATGAATCCGTCACAAAAGGTGGTTTGGACTTTATCAAGTCTATATAGACAGAATAGAACAAAACTATGCTTATCGTGATTCTAAAATTATTGCTTTTGTTTCCATTTTCTTGTACTATAAACGATCGAAGTATTTCAATTACTCCGGATGCGATCCTGTCAATAAAAATCGAGGTTATAGGAAAAATGGCTCACAGTTTTTAATTTTTGTTCTTATTTTAGCTATATTGTAATCATCTATATAGCATCTCATTTCATCACAGTAGGCTTTCTTTAGTAAATTAACTAGTGGTGGAACATTCTCACCAAGAATCTTTTCCCTGTTCTATCCATGGATATAAACATTTAATGCGAATCCCCATTTATTTTAAGTATCAGACAATTCTCATTTCAGATAATTACCAATATACTCTTGTCTTGTCACTTTGATGTATTAGTTGTCAATGATGAAGACAAGGAAGGAGATGAAGATGAAGAAGAAGAAGCTGCTGATGGAACTATTCTGTATATGGCTCCGCCAGTATGTGATAAGACGTATATATAACCATCTGGCCCTACCTGCAAATCTGTAATAGCACCAAATCCAGATGCAAACCATGGTGTGAAGGTTTCATCTGCGTTATTTGCTATTTTATCAGCAAGCAGACCACTTAGGAGTAAGCCATCTCTTTGTTTGTTTAATTTAAAGTGGTATATATTTCCGAAGATTATATCTGCTACAAACATATCATTTTCATATTGTTTTCCTAGTTTAGAAGAATTAAGAAATTTAATGGCAGTAGGACCAATTGTGTGTTCCCATGTGAATTGAGGTGGATGGTAGATTCCTCTTCCTCCAAAGTCCACCAAATTATTAGGATGTATAGGAGATATAGGACCTTGGGTATCTCCAGCCTGTCGTAACCATATACCCTGTACTTGCCTCCACCCGCTATTAAATCCCGGATTGACTAGATTAATCTCATCACCATAGTCCGGACCATTTTCTGTATCCCATAACTTTTTCGTTATAGGATCAAAATCAATACCAAAGCCATTCCTTATACCATAAGCATAGTAAATATTAGCTGGGTACGTATTATTACCTAGCAAAGGAGGTTCTACGGGTTGACCATCCTGTGTTACTCTTAGAATTCCACCTGTACCATCAAGTCCTTTTCCTCTATCAAGTCCTATTCCCTTCTGTATGTTTTCAGCTTTGCCTAAATGAGCTCCAACATCGCCTATAATAATATACACATTGTTGTCGGGGCCAATCACTATTCTGCCACCATTATGATCTGTTTCATTAACCTTATACGTTGTAGCAGGAAGGTCTAACAACAATTTGGGATTTATTAGCTTGTTACTATGATTATCAAATTCATACCTGTAAAGTCTATTACCTAATGGCTGTACTGGCAAACCTCCACCTTTAGGATGATCGTCACCACTTTTTCCCCCACCAGACTGTGTATAATATAAGAAAACGTAAGTAGTGGCAGTCGAGTTAGGGGAGGTTTTGGATTCTTCACCTCCCATCCCATTTCCTTCTTCTGCATTGAATGGAATGAAAGGAAAGGCTGCTGCCGCTGCATTAGAAGTATTACTGGTGAAATTAGCAGCAGAATGTCTTGCAATAGCAATTCCTAACATACCTCTTTCGATTTTGCTTGCAATAGGCACCTTTAGAACAGGCTTCGGCAGCATGTGTCCATTTACAATTCTCTGTACTGCACCTGCATTTTTCTCCAAAACCAAAATATCATTTGGACCTAAAAACGCCATACTTGTTGGAGATTCAAGATCTCCTTTGAAGACCGTCTCTATCTTGAGATTAGAGTTATTCACCATAATCTTTGGTCCTTCACCGTGCTGAACGGCTATAGCATGTTCTTTAGCATATGCATATTGTGGGGAAATAATGGAAAAAAGATTATGAAAAGAAGATTCTCGGCCTCCCTTTGCTGCTTCCCCTAGCGCTCTTTTCTTTCCAATAGTATTACTATCATTACTATTGCTGCTGTTCCTGACACCTGCGTCACCATTATTATTATCTTGCGCAAAGAATAACGATGATGATGATAGCGGTGATAAATTATTCAGTATCAAAAATAAAAACAAAAATAATAAAGTTGCAAATATCCCTACAGATCTAGCCAACAAAGTTTCACTCCTTACCAGCATTATTAGAGTCTTTTGGTCTTGGAAATGTTCTCTCATATGGTTGTAATTTGCTCTTACAAAATTCTATTCTTTTTTGTGTAGGCTTGTAGATCCTGACTCCAAATTGTCGTTTGAAACTACTGATTAGCTCATTTGATACAGTCATCAAGAATGGACTTGTGTTTGTTCAGGTTCAATCTGTTCAACTCATCATCTTCAACGAATTTCAGAAATATCTAAAACAACATAAATTCTATCACGATGTAAAGAACGGAGATATATATCTTAAGCAGTAAATAATATTGTCATTTTGTCAATGTGACCAGTAGTTTTTAATATGGCATGAGATATTTTTATGGAAATATTAGCTAAGGAACTTTGTTCGCTTATGTTGTTGAGTTGCAAGAATGTAATGATACCTTATAATAATCTAAAATATTTTTTGTTCTATAGTATCTACAATAAAGTAAAAAATACTATGAAGATAATTTGTATTCATATTCTGACAGGGGAAATTATTTATGGTTGTAAGCAGTTGACGTCATTTCTCTGTTTTATGAGGAGACAATTTTTGGAATAACTGAGTTTATTGGAAAAGACAGTGCTCCTTCACGACAATGCACAGAATTGAAACCATTCTATTTTAAATATCATACAATTCTCATTTCAAAGAATATCCGAATAGAATAAATATTAGGCAAGTCTAATTAGGACAACCTAATATGGTATTGATATCATCGGAGATGGGTAGGAGAGATAAAGGTTGATGGATTATTGGCAACTTTTGCTTTTAGGATCAATAGCAGGTTTTACAATTTTTTTAGGTCTTCCTGTGGCTGCACTCCAGCATCTAAGCATAAAGAAGAAAGGATTCCTTAATGCCTTTGCAATTGGTATATTAGTATTTCTTATAATCGATATCTTTAGCCATGCTTGGGAGTCTGCATCTACAGCTGCAAGTGATGCTTTTGCCGGTAAAGCACCTGTAGGAAGTACTTTGTTAGATCTTCTTGCCATGTTCGGCGGACTTGCAATAGGACTTTTGGGACTAGTGTGGTATGAAAGCAAATACATGAAGAAGCCTATCAAGGAACAACAACGGCACACGTTGTCATCAGCATCATCATCATCCTTATCAGCAGCAGACGACGAAATCACGCTTGCAGGTACTAATAGGATGACAGGAGGAGGAAGAGGTGAACATCAACAACAACATCTCTTGCAGCAAGAAGTAACCGCATACAGACTTGCTATGATGATTGCAATAGGAATCGGAGCTCATAACTTTAGCGAAGGACTTGCAATAGGACAGTCATATGTATCAGGCGCTATAGGATTAGCAATACTTTTGATAATTGGATTTGCAGCTCACAATGCTACAGAAGGATTTGGAATAGCTGGTCCTTTGACTGGCCTTGTAAAAAAACCCAGAGTCCGTTTCTTAATATTGGCAGGATTAATAGGAGGTGGGCCTACATTTATTGGCACCATATTAGGTAGTTTATGGGATTCCTCCATTGCATATATTCTATTCTTATCTCTTGCTGGTGGAGCATTGATATATGTTTCACTTTTGATGTACAATTCAGGAAGAAGACAAAC
>Ga0075434_100005101_pt1 | contig 11926 bp, 7 predicted proteins | sample RhiMethybrSRZTD3_FD_75298 | JGI IMG/M metagenome (GOLD analysis project Ga0075434, IMG submission 75298) | Populus rhizosphere microbial communities from Tennessee, USA - Rhizosphere MetaG P. TD hybrid SRZTD3 | ecosystem: Host-associated > Plants > Roots > Rhizosphere > Soil | place: USA... | reverse complement strand
GATGTCGGCGCCGGCGGTGGTCGCGTGTGTCATTTTTACATTCTGTCTGCCAGCGCAGCCGGATGCAAGCTGAGCTTTCACGCCTTGACCTCAGCTCTTCTGGCGGAGGATTTGCACGAGCAGCCATCGACGGAGGTCCTGCATGCGTGTGCTCACGGTTGTCGTGCTCGGAATTTCGGTTCTTGCCGGATGCGGCCGCGCGGAGACTGCATCTCCAAATACGCTGACGCCCGCCGTCGACGCCTCGCGTACGGCGCCCGCCGTGGAGCGGGCCGACGCTGCCGGCGCGCGCGCTGCCGAGAGCGGCGCGGTCTCGACCGCCGGAAAGAGCGGCGCGGAGTCGGTGCGTGAAGTGACGATACCCGCCGGCACCGTGCTCGCGATCGTTCTCGATACGCCGGTCGCGTCGGATACCAGCCGTCCCGAGCAGGCGGTCGCCGCGCATCTGTCGCGGCCCGTCGCGATCCACGGACAGACCGTGCTGCCCGCCGGCTCGAAGGTCAGCGGCGTCGTCACCGACGCGACGCGATCGGGCCGCGTGAAGGGGCGCGCGCACGTCGCGATGCGGTTCGACGCGCTGACGCCGAGCGGAGGCGGCGAGCGGTACGACATCAGGACGTCGGCGGTCGGCCGCACGGCGGCGTCGACGAAGAAGAAGGACGCGCTCGAGATCGGCGCGCCCGCGGCGGGCGGCGCGCTGATCGGCGCGATCGTCGGCGGCAAGAAGGGCGCGGCGGTCGGCGGCGCGATCGGCGGCGGCGCCGGGACGGGCGTCGTGCTGTCGACGCGCGGCGACGAAGTGCGCATGCCGAAGGGCGCGGCGCTGACGCTGAAGCTGACGGCGCCTGTGACCGTGCGCGTTCGTTAACTGCGCGCGGTCGAATTGCGAGCGCGCGTCCAGGGCTGGGGCTGGCTGAGTTGAGATACGCTGTCTGACGCGTGAGCGAGACGGCCAGCCCCGAGCCCCCAGCCCCCGTTCCTGCCGCGCGCATCGTCGCCGCACTCGAAATCCTCCTCTGCTCCGACTACGTCACGCAGATCGCCATCGGCGGCACGCTTGCCGCGATCGGCGTCCGCTCGCACATCGGCTCGCGCCTCAACGTCTCGTACGTCGTCGCGCTGTCGCTGGGCGACGCGTTCCTGCTGGTGCTGTTGATCGTGCTGCTGCTCGTCGCGCACGGCGAGCGGCCGCGCGACGTGCTGTTCGGCCGGCGGCCGGTCGCGCCGGAATTCGTCCTTGGCCTGCCGCTCGTCTTCATGGCGCTGCTGCTCGCGGGCGCGGTCATCTCCACCATCCAGCGCGTCGCGCCGACGCTCCACACGGTGCCCGAGAATCCGCTGCAGGATCTGCTGCAGTCGCCTCGCGACGCGTGGCTCTTCGCGCTCGTCGTGCTGGTTGCGGGCGGACTCCGCGAAGAGATCCAGCGCGCGTTCCTGCTCCACCGGTTCGAGGTGTGGCTCGGCGGCCCGATCGTCGGGTTGACGGCGACGAGCGCCGCGTTCGGCGCCGGTCATCTGCTGCAGGGCGTCGACGCGGCGATCACAACGGGACTGCTCGGCGCGTTCTGGGGCTACGTGTACCTGCGGCGGCGATCGGTGGCCGCGCCGATCGTGAGCCACTCGGGATTCGATCTCGTGCAGGTGATTGCGGTTCTGGTCCGGTAGCGGCGACGCACCCGGCGTCGCTTCAGTTCCTGACTGCGCCGGCGCCGCCGGAGAGATAGAGGTCGATCACGTCGCCGCGGCGGCGCAGCCCCGCCATCCATTCGTCCTGCGCGGCGGCACGCCTGTCTCCGGCCGCCGCGAAGCGTTGATCGAGATACGCGCGGATGCGCAGATCCTGGCGCAGCGTCTCGCGCAGGTGCTTTTCGTCGATGCCCGATCGCACGAGCGCGGCGCTGAGCGCCTCGTCCGATTCGAACCGCGCGCGCACACGGCGCACTTCGGTGTCGACGGCATCGGCGGTCGGCTCCGGCGGCGCGTACCGCTCGACCTCCGCCAGCACCAGCTCGCGCTCGATCAGCTTCGTCAGGACATCGCGAATCGGATCGCCGCCGGTCGCCGGCGCGACGAGCCGCAGATCGCGCGCCGCGGTGACGTCGGTGAGCGTGATCACCTGTCCGGCGACGACGGCAAGCACGCGATCGATCACCTCGGCGTGCGGCGCTGCGGCGAATCCCGCGCCGAGTACCGCCGTCGCGATCAGAACGCTTGGCCGAAAGACACGAACCATGCGGTGAGCCCCTCGCCTGGCTGGCGGTTGACCTTGAATCCGATGTCGAGGCGGATCGGGCCGAACGGCGATTTGTAGCGCACGCCCCCGCCGACCGCGCTCCGCAGCTCGCCGAGATCGATGTCGGTGACGCGCGCGAAGACGTTGCCCGTGTCGAAGAACCCGACGACGCCGAAGCCGCCGGAGACCGGCGCGCGGAGCTCCGCATTGAAGATCACGAGGCCGTTGCCGCCGATCGGCAGCAGATCCTCGGTCAGCGTGTCGCTCGTCTGCGCGGGGATGTGGCGCGTGCCGACGCGATCGAGCGCGAAGCCGCGAATCGTCGTGTCGCCTCCGGCGTAGAAGCGCTCGCTCTGCGGCAGATCGCTGAACACGGCGCCCGGGATGATGTCGCCGCTCGCGTCGACCGATTCGCGCGGGAAGCCGCTCGAGAGGCCGAGCCGCGCGTTCGCGGCGAACACGATCCGGTTCGTGTGGGGGATCTGCCGGAACGCCTGCGCGGTGAAGAACGACTTCACGAAGCCGACCTGCGAGCCGATCGCGCGCGCGGCGAGCTGCGCGTTCGCGCTCACGTAGTCGCCGCCCGCGGGATCGACCGGATCGCTGCGCGTGTCGCGAATCAGCGCGCCGGAGAACGACGACAGGCGCACGCGCGGGAACACGCGATCGATCGCCAGCAGGTCCTCGGGCTTGAGGCCTTCGTCGATCACCTCGGTCCGCTGAATCTGGTAGCTCGACTGGCCGCTCAGCGTCGCGGTGAAGCGCCGCGCGAGCTCGGCGCTCAGGCTGCGGCGCGAGAAGTTGAAGCTCGATCGTGTCTGCCGCTCGAAGGTCGTGTTCACGAACGCGTCGGCGCCGGTGTTCAGCAGGCGCGGCTCCCGGAACGTGCCGATGACGCGGTACTCGGTGAACGTCGGCAGGTTGTCGTGCGGCGGATGGAGCGCGACGCTCGAGAAGAAGTTCAGCGATCGGTTCTTGCCGAACACGTTGCGGCGGCCGATCTCGAAGAACGCGCGCGGCGCGACTTCGAACACCTCCGTCGCCGGCGTCCCGTCGGCGTTGTCGATGACGCGCAGCTTGCCCTCCACGCCGCCGCCGTAGCCGACCGTCGTCGGCAGCGCCTCCTCGATCGTGACGAGCAGGTCGCGCAGGTTCTCGCCGCCGTGCCGCAGCTCCGTGATGCGCGCGCGGCGGAACAGCCCGAGCGAGGTCAGCCGCCGCTGGCTCTCGTTGATCGCGGAGAGGCTGAACGGATCGCCGCGCTTCACCTGCAGCTCGCGGCTGATCGTCGACGTGCTCGTGCGCACGTTGCCGACGATCAGCACGTGGTCGACGAACACCTGCGGCCCCTCGCGAACCGCGTACTCGACGGTGGCGTGCGTGTCGTTCTCGTTGAAGAGCGCGCGCGGCTCGACGGTCGCGCTCTCGTAGCCGAGATCCTGGTACGCGAGCTGAATCGCGTCGCGATCGACGGCGACCAGCCCGGGGACGTACGGGCCGCCGGCCTGCAGCCGCACCTTCGCGCGGAGCGACGCGTCGTTCAGCGCCTGGTTGCCGCTGAACGTCACGGCATCGACCGTCGTCTGCGGCCCTTCGGCGATCACGGCACGGACGGCGACCGGCACCTGCGCCGGCGGCGGCGTCCGCGTGACGATCTCGACGCCCGGCCGCACGGCCGCCGCGGCGAAGCCGCGCCGGCGATAGAGATCCTCGATCGTCTGCACGTCGGCGTCGAGCCGCGCCTCCGAAAACGGCTGGCCGTCGCGCACGCGGAGCGCCGGCTCGAAATCCGCGAGCGGCACGCGCGCGTTGCCCGAGATCTCGAACGTGGACACGCGATACTGCTGTCCGCGCTTCACCGTGAAGGTGATGACGAGCTCGTTCTCCTTCGTCTCGCGCGCGTGCGGCGCCGACGCGTCGCGATACCCCTGCGCCCGCAGGTAGTCTTCGATGCGATTGCTCGCGTCTTCCAGGAGATCCTCGTCGACCGATCCCTCGCGCTCGACGGGAACGAGCTCGGCGCGCCGATCGGCGGGCAGCGGATCGCCGGCGAAGACGACGCGGACGTGCGGGCCCGGCGCGACCGTCAGCGTCAGATCGGCGATCCGGCCGTCGTCCGACAGGCGAACGGCGGACGCGATCCGCGCCTCGTAGTAGCCGCTCCTGCGGCGCTCCTCCACGTAGCGCTCGATGCGCGCGTTCAGCGCGTCGCGCTCGTACGGCGCGCCGCGCGCGAGGCCCAGCCGATCGAGCAGCACGGCGCGCGTCACCGTCGGGATCCCGGCGATCTCGACCTCCCCGATCGTCGTGCGCGCGCCGGGCTCGATCGTGAACACCAGCGTCGCGCGCTCGGGTGCGTGCTCGAGCTCGGCGCGCGGCGTGATTGTCGCCGACAGATACCCGCGCTCGCGCAGCGCGTCGGCGAGGATGCGCGACATGTCCGCGACGCGGCCGAGCGGCGGCGAGACGCCGTAGCGATCGACGATCGCGCGCCGCAGCGCGCCGGTGTCGACGCCGGGCGCGCCGGCCAACCCGGCGAATCGAATGCGCGCAACCGGATGAATGGGAACCAGCTCGTAGCGGAGCGCGACGCGCCCGTTTTCGAGCGACGCGTCCACGCTGACGCCTTCGTACTGGCCGAGGCTGAAGAGGTGCGCGACGCTCTCGCGCACCTGGAGCATCGAGAGCGGCGTGCCGGGCACCGTCTCGACGAGCGACGTCAGCACCGGATCGCTCGTCTCGCGGTCCTCGGCGACGAGGTGGACCGACCCGATCGTCTTGCCAATGTAGTCAGCCACGGCGGCCGAGGCGGCTTCGCTGTCGAGGACGCAAAGGATGCAGAGGCCGCAGAGCGCGTGCAGGATCCAGCGGCGCATCAGAACACGTGCCGCACCCGGAACTCGAGCGCGTAGGTCTGCGCGTCCTCGTTCCGCGACAGGATCCACGACAGCCGGTCGCTCTCCTCGATCTCGAGGAGCACGATCTGATCGTTGATCGTCGTCCCCAGGCTGCGCGAGAACGTCAGGTACACGCGATCGGAGATCCGTTTGCCGATCGTCAGCCGCGCCGTCGGGTTCAGCCGCGACGATCCCTGCAGGTTCGTCGGATCGACGAACGACGGCGTGAGCTGGAACGTGTCGACGCCGAAGGTCTGCTCGACGACCTTGCCGACCTCCGACGAGATCGGGCCGGCGAGCGCCTGCGTCGCGCGCGCCGTCAGGATGTCGGTCTGCGTCTGGTTCGGGCTCTGCAGCGCGCGCAGCTCCGGCGCGACGTCCTGCGGGCCGCCGCGGCGGGTCTCGCTGAACAGCAGCGCGAGCACGTCGGCCGTCGGCAGCGGCGGATCGGAGTTGAGCGTCGGCCGCAGCTGCTCGGTCGTCCCCGCGAACGCGACCGTGACGTGGTACGTCTGGTTCGGCACGCGGACGTTGGTCTCCGCCTCGACGTCGAAGAACGGCTCGATGCGCGACGGGTTCGTGAAGTCCATCGTGCCGCGCGTGATCCGGTACCGCCGCCCCTCGAACGTCACCTCGCCGCGATCGATGTCGGCGTGGCCGGTGATCGACGGCCGATCGTAGGTGCCGCGCAGCGTGAGGTCGGCGCTCGCGACGAGCCGCGCGAGGTTCGTGTCGACCCGCAGCGTCGAGGGCACGAGCAGCTGGATGTCGAACTTCAGCGGAAAGACGTTCGCCGGCTCGCCCGGCGGGCCCGGCGGCGGCGCCGATCCCGACCGGCGCGACGCGAGATCGAAGATGCTGCCCGGCGTGTCGACGCGGCGGCTCCAGACGGCGCTCCGAACCGTGACCGTGCCGCCGAGCGTCGGCGCGCGATAGTTGCCGTGCAGCGACAGATCGGCGTCGACGACCGACCGCACGCCTTCCGGGATGCGGAGGCGCATCTCCTCGCCGCGCACCGTGATGTCGACGTCGCCCGGCATGTAGCCGTCGAGCCCGATGCGCCCGCCGAACTGCACGCGCCCGCCGCCCATCGTCGCCGCGACGTCGTCGAGGCGGATGCCGCCCGAATCGAAGTGAATCGTGCCGTTGATCGCGTCGAGCGCGTTCGGGATCGAGAAGTGGCGGATGCGTCCGCCGGTGATCGTCGCGCTCCCGGAGAACTGCGGCTGCCGCAGCGGCCCGTCGATCGACGCCGTCAGCTCCGCGCGGCCGGCGCCGCGGACGTCGCGGAAGAATCCCTGCAGGATGCCGAGGTTCGCCTCGCCCGACGCCTTCAGCGCGATCCGGTCGTTGTTCAGATCGATGGCGCCGCCGACGCGCAGCCGCGTGTCCTCGCCGACGAGCTGCAGCTCGTCGATCCTCACCTGCTGCCTGTCGAGCGACATGCGGATCGGCGCGGCGTTCCGCACCGCGTAGTCGAGCAGCCGCATGTCGAGCGTGTCCACCGTGCCGTCGACGACGAGATGATTCGGATCCGCCAGATCGCCGACGACGCGAATCGCGCCGGTGACGACCGCCGTGGTGAACGGCGAGAGCTTGGGGACGAAGAGCCGCACGTAGGGATCGAGCGACGTATCGTGGAAGCGGAACGTGAGCTCGGCGTCCGTTTTCGGCGCGAGCGCGATGCGCCCGGTGCCCGTCAGCGCGAGCCGCGAAGACGCGGCGTCGATTTGTCCGCTCAGATCCGTGCCGCGGAGCGCCAGCGTGCCGTTCACCTGGCCGACGCCTTCCTCGCCGACGAACAGATCGTTGACGCGGAAGCGGAAATCGTTGCGCGGCGCGTCGAACGTGCCGCTGCCCGTCGCCGTCACCTCGGCGACGCCCGACAGCGGCGCGCGCGGGTACTGGAGGAACGCGATCTGTTCGACGGGAATCCGGCGGCCGTCCGCATTGAAGGAGTACGTGGAGTCCCACCCGACGAACGCCGCGCCGTTCAGCGTGCCGGCGCCCTTCGCCAGCGCGAGGGTGTCGAGGCGCACGCCGCGGCCGTCGAAGCGCAGCGCCGAGGTCGCCTTCTGGAACGGCTCGCCGTACGCGACGCCGGCGTCGATCGTCATCGTGCCGAAGCCGACCGGCCGCTCGTAGCCGCCCGTGAGGTGGAACTCGCCCGACAGTTTTCCCGACACCGGATACGAGTCGATGCCGAACGCGTGTCGGAGGCTGTCGAGATCGCGGTTCGCGACGCGCAGCCGCGCGTTGATCTCCTCGCCGCCGTCCTCGCGCGGGTAGCCGAGCGAGAACAGGCCGTCGGCGCGGATCTCGGAGTCGCCGAGCGTCACGATGCCGTCGGCGACGTTCACGTACCGGTTCTCGACGATGATCCGCGCGCGGCCGCGTCCCCACACCGTGTCGAACGCGCGCAGATCCTCGCCGGTGAAGACGCCTTCGACGCGCGGGCGCCGGAACGCGCCGATCATCACGCCGTCGAACTCGCCGCGGCCGGAGAACGGGACGGCGCCGGTCGGCGATCCGAAATCGCTGATGATCCCCGCGAGCAGCTGATCGCTCTCCTGCCAGTCCGCGCTCGTGACGTGGAACGGCAGCCGCGATCGGTCGCCGTACGCCGTCGAGCCGCTGAACGCGACGAACGTCTTCTCCGTCGCGAAGCGGCCCTCGGCGATCGTGACCTCGTCCGGCCCGTACTCGTAGACGAGCCCGCCGGCGATCGGGAGATGCTGCGGCAGCGGCGCCGGCGCGAAGGGTCCCCATTCCCGCCGCGCGCGATCCTCTGCCGGCCGCGCCGCGGTCATCATCGCGACGCCGGCCGGCGGCGCGACGACGATCTCTCCGCCGCCGCGGTGCTGATCGAATCGCCCGGACGGCCACTCGAGATGATTGCGCAGGCTGGCGGATCCCGCGAAGCGCTGCCCGGCGAAGCCCTCGAAATCGGTGAACTGCGCGAGATCGACGCCTGCAAGCGTCGCGTCGAACCGGTGCGTCGGCTTCACCTTCTGGCCGAACGGCTTGATCGAGTACGCGAACTGCGCGCTGCCGCCGTAGAACTCCGAGCCGGCGTTCCAGACCTCGAAGCCGTTCTGCGTCCAGCGCAGCGAGCCGTAGAGCGACGGAAAGCGGTAGTCGTTCAGGCCGGCGAGGCCGCTGGAAAACGTGCCCGAGAGATCGCGCGTCGTCTCCTCGCCCGCCTTCGTGAGGCGGAACGTGCCGTCGAAATCGCCGTCGCCCGAGACGTCCCACGACGCGTCCTCGAAGAACAGCTCGCGCATGCGCGGAAAGTTCACGCGCGAGCGCACGCGATAGCCCTGGTTCGGCCAGTGGGCCATGTCGACGTCGCCGGTCGCCAGCGTCTTCGCGCCGTCGGACTCGAGATCGATGCGATCGAGGTGAATGCGCGGGCCGTCGATGACGAACTGCGCCTTCATGTTCGCCCACATCGGCTCGAAGTCCTGGATCGAGACGGTGCCGCCCGTGAACGTCGCGGTGCCGTGATACGTCGGCAGGTTCGTGATGTTGACGTCGAGATTGGGGCAGACGACGCCCCACGGCGTCTCGTGGTCCTCGTAAATGAACTGTCCGCGCGACGCGCGCAGCCAGCGGAGCGTCGTCGTCACGCGCTTCGGCCCGGGCGGCTTGCCGTCGTCGTGGTTGAAGCGCGGGAAGTTGTGTCCGCCGTCCCACTTCTCGACCAGCATCTGCCAGTCGGTCATCTCGACCGAGCCGATCGTGATGTCGGGTTTGCGCGAGAACGCCGGGAACCAGTCGAGCGCGACGGCGATCTGCTTCGCCGTGAAGAACGGACGGTCGTTCGGATGGACGCCGTCGATCCGGAGATCTTCGACGAGCACGGTGCCGGTGAGAAGACGGATCTTGAGCGCGCCGATGTGCAGCGGCCGCTCGATGTAATCGGAGCCGGCGCGCTCGGCGCGCGCGCGCACCAGCGGACCGAGATCGATCGTCACCGACGCGACGATCGCCGCGGCCAGCAGCGCCACGACGAGTGTGAGCGCGAAGCTGGCGTAGCGAAGCGCCGCGAGCGTCCGGATGCGCTGAAAGATCTTCACTGAATGACGACGAGCAGCGCGCCGGCCTCGACCGACATCCCCTCGCGGACGTGGACCTCGGCGACGGCGCCGTCGCGGCCGGCGCGCAGCTCGTTCTCCATTTTCATCGCTTCGACGACGACGACCGGCTGCCGCGCGCGCACGGCGTCGCCCGGCGCGACGAGCACCCGGACGACCTTGCCCGGCATCGGCGCCGCCAGGCGCTGCGGACCCGAGGCGCCGCCCCCGTCCTCCTTGCGGCCCCAGCGCCGGCGGCCGTTCAGCGTTACCGGAATCGGGATGCCGCCGACAGTGATCGTCAGGTCGCCGCCGGCCGCGGCCGGCGCGAGAGTGACGTCGATGGGCCACACGCCGTCCACAATCAGCGACAGCGTGTGCGCGTCGATCCGTGCGACGTCCACCAGTTTGGTGCCGCCGTCGACGTCGACTGCAAAACGGTCGCCTGCCCGCGTGACCGACACCTGCCGCCGGCGCCCGCCTATGTCCACCTCGTATTGCATCTCACACGCCGCCCAATCCTTCGGCGCGCGCCTGCGCGCGCCACCGCGTGGCCGATCCGTTGCGCCCGTCGGATGCGGGGGCTGCGCCGCTCGACGAAGGGGACAGCGCCGCGTCGATCGCCGCCGCGACCGCGGCCAGCTGCTCGAGCTCCGGCGTCGGCTCCGCGAACGGATGCCCGTTCCGCGATCGCAGCAGCTCGTCGAGGTACGTCGTGTGGAACGCGCCCTCGGCGAACGCCGGCTGCGCGAGCAGCCACTGGAAGAACGGCACGGTCGTCCTGATGCCGGCGACGACGTACTCGCGGAGCGCGCGGCGCATGCGCGCGATCGCGAGCGGGCGATCCTCGGCCCACGCCACGAGCTTCGAGATCATCGGGTCGTAGAAGATGGGCACGTCGAGGCCCGCCGTCGCGCCGCTGTCGTCGCGGATGCCGGGGCCGCCCGGCACGCGCAGATGCTGAATGCGTCCGGGCGACGGCAGAAAGTTGTTGTCGGGATCCTCGGCGTAGATGCGGCACTCGATCGCGTGGCCGTTCGGCGTCAGCAGGCGTTCGGGATCGACGTCGAGGCGCTCGCCGCGCGCGATCCGGATCTGCCAGCGGACGAGATCGAGGCCCGTCACCATCTCCGTGACGGGATGCTCGACCTGCAGCCGCGTGTTCATCTCGAGAAAATAGAATGCGCCGGACTCGTCGAGCAGAAACTCGATCGTGCCGGCGTTGGTGTAACCGACCGCGCGCGCCACGGCCGCGGCGGCCGACGTGATCGCGCGGCGCAGTGCGGGCGCGACCGCCACTGACGGCGTCTCTTCGACCACCTTCTGATGCCGGCGCTGAATCGAGCACTCGCGCTCGACGAACGGAACGACCGTTCCGTGTGCGTCGCCGAGCAGCTGCACCTCGATATGGCGCGGCCGCGTAATCCGCCGCTCGATGTAGACGGCCGCGTCGCCGAACGCCGCGCCGGCTTCGGATCGCGCGGACGCGATTGCGCCGGAGAGATCCGCGGGATCGCTCACCGTGCGCATCCCCTTGCCGCCGCCGCCGGCAACGGCCTTGACGAGGAGCGGATAGCCGATGCGCGACGCCGTCTCGGCGATCTCGGCGTCGGGCATCTCGTGCGGCAGCGGGTCCGCCGTGCCGGGCACGACGGGAACGCCGGCGCGCGCCGCCGCCGCGCGCGCCGCCGTCTTGCTGCCCATCGCCGCGATCGCCTCGGGCGACGGCCCGATGAACGTCGCGCCGGCCGCGCCGACCGCCGCCGCGAACTCCGCGTTCTCCGCGAGGAAGCCGTAGCCGGGGTGAACGGCGTCGGCGCGCGACCGGCGCACCGCGTCGATCACGCGATCGGCTCGCAGGTAGCTTTCACGCGGCGCGCTCGGGCCGATCGGATATGCCTCGTCGGCGAGCCGCACGTGCAGCGCCGTCCGATCGCATTCGGAATAAATCGCGACGGGCGAAATGCCGAGCTCGCGGCACGCGCGGATGACGCGCACGGCAATCTCGCCGCGGTTCGCGATCAGGATCTTGTGCACTCTTACATACCGGCAGGGGACGGCCGAAGGCCGTGCCTACCGAATCGTGATGCGTCGGCTTCAGTTTATCGTAGCGCGGGGACCCGCCGGTGATGGGTGGCCTGCTCGTACGAGTAGGCGAGCTCGAGGAGGCGCGGCTCGCTCCAGGCGCGGCCGAAGAACTGCAGGCCCGCGGGCAGCGTCCCGGCGCGCGTGAAGCCCATCGGCACCGTGATCGCCGGGAAGCCGGTGCTCGGCGCGAAGAGCTGATTGTTGTCGCCGCCGGGCGTATTGAGATCGCCGATGAGGCGCGGCGGATTGCTCCACGTCGGATAGACGAGCGCGTCGAGCTGCATCGAGTCCATGAGCCTCACGACAGCGCTTCGCAGCTTCTCCCGGAACTCGTCGCGGCTCTTGCAGCCGGGCGATACCCCGGGAGCATCGTCGGCGCCCTGCGCGCTCTCGAGCCGCGCCTGAATCGACGGATGGAAGCGGCGCGACTTGACGATCTCGTCGAGCGAGCGCATCGGCGCCTTGTCGCCGAGCGAGGCGAGATAGCGATTGAGGTCGTGCTTGAACTGGTTGCAGCCGCCCGTCTGCGCGCGCCGCATCTCGTCGAGGCCGGCAACCTCCACCGGATCGATCACCTCCGCGCCGAGGTTGCGCAGCTCGCCGAGGGCGCCCTTGAAGACGGCGTCGACCTC
>Ga0075434_100005100_pt1 | contig 11927 bp, 15 predicted proteins | sample RhiMethybrSRZTD3_FD_75298 | JGI IMG/M metagenome (GOLD analysis project Ga0075434, IMG submission 75298) | Populus rhizosphere microbial communities from Tennessee, USA - Rhizosphere MetaG P. TD hybrid SRZTD3 | ecosystem: Host-associated > Plants > Roots > Rhizosphere > Soil | place: USA... | reverse complement strand
CCACCGCCAGGTCAGGCCCGACCGGCCCTATAAGTCGATCGGCGCCGAGGATACCTTCCTGGAGGATCTGATCGAGGAGGCGGACCTCGTCGCCGAGCTCGACCGGATCAGCCGCACCGTCTGGGGCCGGATCGAGGAGAAGGAGATCGGCGGCCGCACGGTCACCCTCAAGGTCAAATATCGCGACTTCCAGATCCTCACCCGCGCCCGCTCGCTCGACCGCCCGGTCGCCGGCCGCGAGGAGTTCCTCGAGATCGGCTGCGCCCTGCTCCACACCTTGATGCCCGCCGCCAAGGGCATCCGCCTCCTGGGCCTGACCTTGTCGAACCTCAGCGAAGGCGCTGAGCTCGAGGAAGAGCCGCTCGAGCTGGAGCTGCCGCTCGGGGGCTGATCGCCCGGCATCGGCGCGCCGGCCCGGCCTTGCCATTTGCACGGACCGGCGCGAGCATGAGGCGATGAAGCGCGCGATTCTTTCCACGATGATGCTCGGCCTCGCCTTGCTGCTTGGCGCCGCACAGGGCGGCGGATCGAGCGGAAGCGCGCCGCGGCCGACCCGGGTCGAGGATCTGCCGCCGGAGATCCGCGCGATGCTTCCCCCCGGCGCGGTGCTTTCCGGACCGCCCGTGTCGGATGGGCTCGCCGTCTTCGACACGCCGCAGCGGGTCGGCGCGCCGGTCCTCGCCGAGTCGGTGCCGGCAGCGGCGGACGCGATCATCGCCAGCGAGACCTTGCGGCTTGCCGCGCTGCATTTCCAACTCGCCGACCCGATCGTCGTCGGCGCGCCGTTCAACGTCCGCTATCCCGCCGGCACCGACGTTCCGCGGCTGGTCCAGGACGGCGCGATCCGGCATTGCATAAGGCAGCGCGGCACCTACACCCCGCCCGAGGACGAGCATGGCGAAATCTATCCCGGCCTCTGCCTCGAGGACCGCGACGGAGACGGCCGCTTCGAAACCGCAATCCTCAAGCCCTATCATCCGGAGCGCGTTCGCGACCGCGCAATGCCAATCTCTCCGGTTCGCCTCGCGCCCAATCCGTCGGCGATGGAGGAGGATCGCGACGCGGTCAGGCTGACGCGCCGCCTTCGGGTCGCGCATGTCGGCGCCGACGGGGTCCTGGTCCTCGCCGAGCAGGGCGCCATCCCCGCGCGTCAGGCCGAGGCGACGGCCTTTGCCGGCCGCCCGGAGGAAAGCGTGACCTTGCCGCTGCGCGACGGCGCGAACGCCGCGCTCGGCGGCATCCAGCTCCGGCTCCTGCGCGACGGCGACGGCTGGCGTATCGCCGCTTCCGGCGCGCTCGCACCCTGGCTGGAGGTACGCGAAGACGGTAATCTAATCATTGCAGGCGGGCTGGAGCTGCGCCGCCGGCCTTCGCTTTAGGTTCAGCGTTGCGGTTCGTGCGCCCATCCGAGGCGCTCTTGAATTGCCGCGTCCGATCGGCGTAGTTAGCGCTAACATAAGCAGGGAGGATGCGATGCGGCGCATATTGGCGGCATTGGCGATGCTGGTCCTGGTTTCCGGCACGGCGACCTCGCTTCCCGCCCAGCCTCCAGCGGCGCCGACGGCGGCGGCGGGCGCCTACCGCCACTTCCGCGCCGCCATCTATCTCACCGTCTCCGACACGCGCCGGCTCGCCGACCGCGCCGCTTTCGATCGCGAATTCGCCCGCGTCTCCTCGCAGCTGCGCTTCGACCGGGTCTATATCGAGGCCTATCGCGACCATGTCTTCGCCACCGACGAGGAGCTCGAGCGGGTCAAGTCCTGGTTCCAGGCCCACGGCATCCAGACCGCGGGCGGCATCACCCTCGCCGCGGGCGGCCAGGGCGGGCAGTTCGGCACGTTCGATTACGAGAATCCCGCCGACCGCGCCGAATGCGAGCGCGCGGTGCGCCTCATCGCCCGCCATTTCGACGAGGTGATCCTCGACGATTTCTTCTTCTACACCTCGAAGAGCGATGCCGACATCGCTGCTCGCGGGGCGCGCAGCTGGACCCAGTACAGGCTCGACCGGATGCGCCAGGTCAGCCAGCAGCTCGTCCTGGGTCCGGCCCGCGCCGTGAACCCGCGCGTCCGCGTGATCATCAAATATCCGAACTGGTACGAACATTTTCAGGGGCTCGGCTACGATCTCGACCGCCAGCCGCGCATGTTCGACGGCATCTATACGGGCACCGAGACCCGCGATCCCGAGATCACCGACCAGTTGCTCCAGCAATATGAGAGCTACGAGATCATGCGCTATTTCGACAATGTCGCGCCGGGGCGGAACGGCGGCGGCTGGGTCGACACCTACTCCACCCGCGCGATCGACCGCTATGCCGAGCAGCTCTGGGATACGTTGTTCGCCCGCGCGCCCCAGATCATGCTGTTCAACTGGATGGCGATGGCCGATCCCGGGCCGGCGCGCGAGGGCGACCGCGCGGCCTGGGCGTCGCGGCGCACCAGCTTCGATTGGGACACGATCCGGCGGGCCTGGCGCGGCGAGCTCCCGCCCGGCTGGGGCCGCGCCGCCGGCGCCGCGCTCGACAGCGCCGATGCGGTGCTCGGCGAGCTCGGCCGCCCGGTCGGCCTCGCCAGCTACAAGCCGGTGCAAAGCTCGGGCGAAGATTTCCTCCACAATTACCTGGGCAATCTCGGCATCCCGATCGAGCTTTCACCGACCTTCCCGGCCAATGCCCAGACCATATTGCTGACCGAGGCCGCGGCCGCGGATCCTCAGATCATTTCGCGTATCCGCGAGCGGCTCCAGGCGGGCGCTCGGGTGATCGTCACCTCGGGCTTTCTCGCCGCGACCCAGGACCGTTTCCAGGAGCTCGCCGAATGGCGGCTGACCGGCCGGCGCGTTCTGGTCGATCATTATTTCGACGGGTTCGGCGCGGGCAATGGCGCGAGCCTCGATCCGCCCGGCGGGCCGGCCCGTCCTGTCCTCGTCCCCGAAGTCCATTTCTTCACCAACGACAGCTGGCCGATCATCCGCGGCGTTGCCTCGGACCACGGCTTCCCGATCATGCTGATGAACCGTTATTCGCGCGGCATCCTCATGCTCTGGACGATCCCCGAGAATATCGGCGATCTCTACAATCTGCCGCAGCCGATGGTGACCCGGATCAAGGCCTATATGCTGCCGGACGCCGCCGTGAGGATCGACGCGCCCTCACGCGTCGCCTTGTTCACCTACGACAACGGCGCCTTCATCGTCGAGAATTACCGGGGTGAGGAAGCGGAGGTGACGATCTCGCTCGCCGGCACGCCCGCCAGCCTCAGGGAGGTCACCACCGGCGCGACGCTCCAGCCCGTCGCCGAGCCGCCGCTCTCGAACCGCCGCGGCCCGCCCGCACCCGTCCGGCGCAGCTTTCGCACCACCTTGCCGCCGCATTCCTTCCAAGTCTTCACCCCGGCGAGCTAGTCGGATCGGGCAAAAAAGCTGGCTTCGCGCATCGCGCTTTCCTAGGCTTGGCCCGTAGGGAAAAGACTCATGGCTTATACCGATCGGGACGGCTCCGGCGTGGGCGCTGGCGTCGGTGGCTGGCTTGCGTTTCTGGTGCTGGTGCTTGCGGTGTTCAGGCCATTGGCCGTGCTCGTCGGCTTGTACCTCAATCTCTACGCTAACCCCAACGTGGCGACGGCCTATGGCGCCGCCTGGCCGGCTATCCAGATCTTCGAATGGCTGCTCAACGCGGCGATGATCGCCGGCTGCTGGTACTTGGCCTGGCTGCTCAATCGCCGGCAGGTCTGGCGGACGGTGCAGATCACCATCGCCGGCCTGTGGGTCGTGGCTCTGGGCTATCAGCTGATCGACCTTGTCGGAGTATCGCTGATCAGCGGCGCGTCGATCGGTCTTCTGCTGTCCTATGTTGCGCGGCCGCTGATCCAGAGCGTCATCTTCTGCGTGCTGTGGAGCGCCTATTTGCTGCGATCAAAGCGCGTCGCCAACACATATCTCCGCCACGAAGACGGAATCGCCGAAGTTTTCGGCTGAGTAGGGACCCTGATATGTGTAGCGATTATCGCCTGCTCGAGCGGGTGCCCGTTGAGGAGCTTTTCCCCGTCCTCCTCCATCCCGAGGGCATTCCCAATTTCGAGCCGCGTGAGGATATCCGCATCACCGACCGGGCGCCGATCCTTCGCGCTGCGACCGGCCATCCCGGCGCCGTCGAGCTCGTCCAGCGCCGCTGGTCCTGGCCCGCACCGGGCGGCAAGCCGGTCTATAATTTCCGCTCCGAGGGCCGCGACTTCGCGCATGGGCGCTGCGTCATCCTCGCCGACGGCTTCTACGAGTTCACCGCGCACAGCGATCCCAAGTCCAAACGCAAGCACAAATGGCTGTTCACGCTGAAGGACACGCCCTGGTTCGGCATTGCAGGCTTTTGGCGCGATGACGCCAGGGTCGGCGAGGCCTTCACCATGCTGACTCGCGAACCGAGCCCCGACATCGCGCCCTATCATGATCGCTCGATCGTCGTGCTCCCACCAGCCGACTGGGCGCGTTGGCTCGATCCGGCAATCCCATCGCGGGAGCTGCTGACCCCTCTGCCGTCGGGAAGCTTCGCGGTGACGCAGGTCAATTAGCCCAGCGTCCAGCGGCCCCGCACCTTGTGCTCGGTCCAGCCGACCAGGCTCTCGATCAGGAGGAATTCGGTGACGGTCCAGCTCGCCGCATCCATCGCGGCCGTGAAATTGGGGCGGCTCCGGTAAACCAAGGTCAGGTGCGGACTGAACCGCACATCCCGACGCGTCGCGATGCCCGCGCTCATAAGCGTGGCGGCAAGAAGCTGCTGGAAGCCATTGAGTGCTGCGATCCGCTCGCTGGGCCTGAGCACGATCGAGCGGCCGCTGCCGCTCAGCTCATCGAAAACCACGCGGAAGGGATTTGCCGCCACCTTGTCCCCCGCTGCGATCATCGCGGCAAGCAATGCCGACGGCAGAAACGGCCAATCGTCGAGGATGTTGAGCGTCACATGCAAATGCTGCGGGCGCACCCATCGGCCGGACCCGAGCCAAGCGCAGCTCTCGCGAATGTAAGCCGCGGCGGAAGGCGGCGGCCGTAAAGCAAAGAACAGACGATGAAAGGGCTGGCATGGCATCATGAAACGACTCGGGCGCAAGAGTTCATGATATGTTCCAGCTAGTAAGGAGTCGAGTCCGCCTCGGTTCCAGTCGCGCCTCGCCCAGCCATGTCACCACATCCCATGGTCTCGCCGCGCCGAGGCGGCCGGCTTCACGCTCGAGGAGATAGGCGAATTGGTAGAGGTTGAGCGCCGCCCCGCCAGCTGCGCGTCGGGGAAGAAGGGGCCATGCCCGATCTTGGAGGTTTGACGGCGCCTAGCGGGTAGGCCGAAATTGGCATTCTCGGGGAACGATACGTACTTTAATAATGATAACGGCACTGGGCCACTTCTAGCGCCTGCGCGTCGCCCTTCCCCGTCACGCGATAGACCAGTCGATGCTCCTGATTGATCCGACGCGACCACCAGCCGCTGAGATTCCCACCCAGTGGCTCGGGCTTGCCAATCCCGCGAAACGGATCGCGCATGCATTCCGTGAGCAATTGGTTGAGGCGTTCCAGCCCGCGCCGATCATCGGCCTGCCATGCGAGATACTCGGCCCAGGCGCGGGACGAGAATGTCAGCTTCACGGCTCGATCAAGTCGCGCTCGATGCCTTTGCCGGCATCCAGCTCGGCGATGCTTTCCAGCAGCCGCCTCGCATTGGCGGGCGAGCGAAGCAGGTAGAGGGTCTCCTCGATCGACTCCCACTCACTCTGCGAAATCATCACCACGCCCTCGCCCTTCTGACGCGTGATCGCGATCGGCGCCTTGTCGGCGACGACGCGATCCAGCACCGATTTCAGGTTGGCGCGGGTTTCGGATATGCTCATAGTTTGCATGTTGTTCATGTACCATGTTTTGTACAAAAATCAAGTCGAGACCATTTATGATACCACCGCAGCGACCACTCTACGCGATGGCCAAGCTTCCGCTGGATGTGCAGGCGCAGATCGCGGCGCTTCCTCGCACGTCGCGAGCCAGGCCTCCGGAACTTCTGCACATGACATTGTTGGCGTTTGTCGATCTGGCGGATTTCCCGCCCGAATTTGTGGCGGTCCTGATGAAAACTCTGGCCGGATTTGAAGCCGAGGCGTTCGATGTGGCCTTCGACACCATCGTCGAGCGAGAGGCAGTGACGCTTCGAGCGAGCAAGCCCCTATCTGCCGCGCGCGCACTTCAAAGAAGGATGCGCGATTTCCTGAAAAGGCACGATTTCCCCTGGTTCGGTGGTGCACCTGTCCCACACGTCACCCTCAACTATCATCGAGATGGGCTAGGTGATCAGAGGATCGATCCGATCGCTTGGCGAGTCGAGGAAATCTTCCTGATCGAGAGCATTTACGGAGCAACGCGGCACGAGCCACGGGGTCGCTTGCCCCTTCATAGGCCCATGCTCTGAGTATATCTACGTTGCGTCGGCCCGCCGCCGCGCGCCGACCGGCGCCCGTCTCCGCCAAGGAAGAGCGATGCCGCAATCCCTCGCCCATGTCGCCCTCATCGTCCGAGACTATGACGAAGCGATCGCCTGGTTCACTGGGACGCTCGGCTTCACCCTGATCGCGGACGAATATCAGCCCGAGCAGGACAAAAGATGGGTGCTCGTGGCGCCGCCCGGCGGCGACGGCACCTCCCTGCTGCTCGCACGCGCGGCAACGCCGGAACAGGAGGCGTTCATCGGCGACCAGGCGGGCGGGCGCGTCTTCCTGTTCCTTGCTACCGACGATTTCGATCGCGACTTCGCGGCGATGACGGCCAGGGGCATCGTCTTCGTCCGACCTCCCGCGGTCCAGCCCTACGGCAAGGTCGCCGTCTTCCTCGATCTCTACGGCAACAAATGGGATCTGGTGCAGTTCAGCAAATCGGGATGACCACGACGCCTTCGCCCTCCAGAACCGATACCGCCTCGCGCCTGGTCGCGGCTTCGTCCGGCGCGATCTACCGCGCGCTGGTCGATCCCGATGCGCTGATGGCGTGGTTGCCGCCCCGGGGGATGCGCGGCCGCGCGCTGCTGTTCGAGCCGTGGAAAGGCGGACGCTATCGGATCGAGCTGACCTATGAGAGCGCCGCCCCGCCCGGCGGCAGGGGCAAGAGCGATGCGCTGTGCGACATCAGCACGGGCCGCTTTCTCACCCTCGAGCCGGGGCGGCGCATCGTCCAGTCGGCCGTGTTCGAATCGGACGATCCGGCCTTTGCCGGCGAGATGGTCGTCACATGGTCGTTCGAGCCGATGGACGAAGGCACGATCGTCACGGTCACCGCCCAAAACGTTCCCGCGGGCATCTCGGCCGAGGATCATGAGGCCGGCCTCATCTCCTCGCTCGGGAATCTCGCCCGCTTCGTGGAATAGGCGCGGCGGGGCTTTTCCTGCTATCCTGGGAGAATGATGCGCTTGTCCTTTGGCGCCGCTGCAGCAGCCACGCTTCTCGGCGCTGCCATTGCCGCGCCGCCCGGTCCGGCGCCGAACCGGCACCGCACCGTCGCCGGCTGGATCGTCGAGGATCGGGCCGAGCAGGACGGCGGCCGGTTGGTCGAGCTGCGGCGCGACGTCGGCACCATCCATCTCCGCTACTCGGCCGCCTTCTGGCGCGGCAATGACGGGCGCGTGCAGAGCTGGCTGGTCGAGCGCTCGGATTGCACCAATGGCGACGAGATCGGACGGCATGCCGTGCTGCCGGCCCGCGCTTTGCGCGCGCTCCTCGCGGGCGGGCTGGCCGATTGCGCCGTCCCTCCGCGCCGCATCGCATTGCTGCTGAGCGGGATCGAGCCGGCCTACGCTTTGGCCCTGAGATGGGCGGCCGATGCCGAGACAGCCACCGCAGCCGAGGCGGCGGCGATCGCCGCTTATGGCGCTGAGGAGGGCGCGGCGGCCATGAACGAAGTCAATTACAGCGAACCGAATATTGCGCTTCTCCAGCAGGCAAGATGAAAGAGCCTGGGCGTCGTGCGCCGCTGCGCGGGTTCTCGCCCTGCAAGCATCCGCCGCGCGCGGCTCAACCGGCTTTGGTGTCGTTCCCGGCGCTTCCGTACCGATCCAATCGCAGGCGGGCCGCAACCTTAGCTTCAGCCTGGCCCGGGTCTTTCGCGCCCGGGGCTGAGGGGCCGGCGTCCGGGGCCGCGGCGCGTTTCGCCTCGATGCGCCTGTTGCGCCGGTCGAGCATCAGCAGGAGGGCGCCGGTGACGAGGACGTACTGGAGGATGCGGCTGAGGCTGCCGGCGAAGCGTGCCGCCCAGCCCTCGTTGCCGCTGGGTAGCCCGTAGAGCATGCGCAGATAAGCGGCGAGCTCCTCGCGCGGGCCGAAGCTGTGATAGAGCATGATCGCGACCTCCATCGCGAAGGCGGTGATCAGCAGCTTTTTCGCGAAAGCTCCCAGCCGCGTGACGGCGGGGGTCACCGCCGGCGCGTAGCGCGTCGTGATGCGGCGTTTCAGCGGCCGCTCGATTGCCAGCTTGGTGAGGTCGCTGACGATCGGATGCTGGGCCAAGCCGAACAGGGGCAGGCCGAACAAAGCGAGGAGCTCCGCCGTCTGAAACGCCTCCCTGAGCCAGCGCGGATCGTGGGGCGTCAGCGTGGCGATCATTATAGTGAGGGGGATGAAACCAAACAGCGCCGCCCGTCTGATCCAGCGCGCCCACCCCATGCGGCGGCGGTAACGTTCGCGCAGAGCCAAGCTCTCCGCCTCGCCGAGGGGATAGGCCTCGCGGCCATTCGCTGCGATCAGGAAATGGGCGCCGCCGACGCTCGTGAATCGGCTTTCGAATGCATCGATCGCCGCCGCCGTCGTCCCCGGTCCGAACATCCGATGCCTTCCAGGCAAGAGCCATTGTTTCGCGAAATTAGGTCCGGCGCGTGAAGATAAGGTTGAAGGACGCCGACCCTATCCCCCTGGCCGCTGATCCCGCAGATCCAGCGCGACATGTCGGGGCCGAGACAGCGGCGCAATCTCCGGAGGGCGGCGGCGGGCGGCTTTGCTCTCGCCGCCCGCTGCTCTTCGAGCCTTCGCTCAGCGGCCCTGGGCGTCATGCCGCTGGCGGTGGATGCGGCGGCTCTCGCGGTCCTGCATATGCTCGATCCGCGCACGCTCCCGCGCGCTGAGGCCGCCGCCGTCGGCGCGGCTGCGCGCCTCATAGGCGGCGATGCGCGCTTCCTGGCGCTCCAGCCGCGCAGCCTCGCGCGCGGTCAGCTGGCCGTTGGCGACGCCCCGGGCGATCCGATGCTGCTGGTGCGCCTGGCGCTGGTTTATCCGGGCCTCGGCGGGCGCGGCGGCCATGGCCGCGATGCCGAGAGCGGCGGCGAAAAGCAATTTGATACGCATCTCATATCTCCTCGGGTGTGATCTCCCGAGGCCCCTAACGGGCATCCGCGCCGAGCCCTTCGCCGCTGGGCGGCGATGTCTAGGAGGACCGGCGCGCACTGACGATCCGGACCGGCGGGCTCAGCATTTCGCCGCGCATGCTGCCGCTGCCCGCGTGGGGATCGGTGGCCATGGCATGGATGCGGCGGACGACGTCCATCCCTTCGACCACCCGGCCGAACGTGGCGTAGCCGAGATGGTCGCCCGGCGCGCGCGGGCCAGCGTCCATGCCGGGCTGCGCGCCGATGCTGATCACGAAATCGCCCATCGCGCTGTCCCGTGTGGTGCGCGCCATCGAGATGGTGCCGTCGCGATGGAGCAGGCCCGTGCGGTTGGTCGGTTCGAGCGGGATCGGGGGCAGCAGCAGCCGGTAATTGTGGCGGATGCCGCCTTGGATGAAGCCGTGCTGGGCGTCGTGCGGGGTGTGCGAGCTGCGGTAGAAGACGCTGTTGTCGAAGCGGTGCTGGTCGACATAGGCGATGAAATTCTCGGTGGTGATCGGCGCGTGGCGATGATCGAGCTCCAGCACGATCGCCCCGGCGTCGGTCTCCAGCCGCACGCGCACCGTGTCTCCGATCGGCGCGCTCGGCGCGGCCGCGTTGGCGCTGGCATTGGTAGCGCTGGGCGGAGGCGGGTTGCCGCCGCAGCCGGCCAGAGTGAGGGCGAGCAAGGCGAGGCAGGCGAAGGCGCGACTCATTCGCGCAGCCTAGACCTGGATTGTCCCGAACGGAATTGGCTCGTCCCTATTGCGGCGCCATTGCGAAATCGACGCGGATGCGGACCTCGCTGCTGTTGCGTCCCGGCATGACCGGCGGCGGCTCCGCCGCCGGCCGGGCGGCCTGGTCCTCCATCAGCCCCGCGGCGGAGATCGGGCCGCCCGTCGCCTCTAGATCGCGGATCGCGAGCACGCGGTCGATGCGCAGCCCCGCCGCCTCGGCATAGGCTTCGGCGCGGGCGCGCGCGGCGCGATAGGCGGCCGCATAGGCAGCGCGGCTCGCCGCCTCGGGATCGGCGACGTCGAAGTCCGGTCCGGAGACGACGTTGGCGCCGGCCTCGGTGGACGCGCCGATCGCCTGGCCGGCCTTGCCCAGATCCCGGACGCGCACCTCGATCTGGTTGTTCGCCTCGAAGCGGCCGCGATTGGGGCCGTAATCGAGCCGGTTCAGGGTGATCGAGCGCGTCTGGATGTCCTCGGGCCTTATCCCGAGCGCGCGCAAAGCCGCGACGACGCGGCCCGCCGCCTCGCTGTTACCCGCGCTTGCCGCGGCGGCGGTCGGCGCGACCGTCGAAACGCCGGCCGTGAAGCGCGCTTCATCGGGCCGGTTATCGGTGCGGCCGGAGGCGGAGATCTGGACCAGCACCTCGTCGCGGCCGACGCCGCGCACAGGGTCGGGCGGCGGCCGGTCGCAGCCGGCGAGGACGGCGCCGAGCGGAAGGACCAGAAAGATCGCGCGCATCCCCTATCTCCCTCCGCAACGAATCTGCCGGAAGGAATCTATAGCGATTTCCGGTCAGATGGAATCATCTGACGATTCGGAAATCGCGGCGAACAAAAAAGCCGGATTCGGCGGCTCAGAACAGGCCCGGCACCTCGTGCTGCGGCGCGGTCGGCCGGGCCGGGGTCAGCAGGGTGCGGGGAGGCTGCGGCGGCAGCCCCAGGGCGCCCGGCGGCGGGGCGCCGGCGATTGCGGTGCAGCTTCGCCCGGCGAGGAAGTCGAGCGCGACCCGGGTCGAGGTTTCGAGCGGGTCGCCCATCGGATGGGCGATGTCGTCGCCGGCCTGGCAGGTCACGTCCATCTTGGTCGCGAGCCCGTCGAAATAGGTGCCCTGATGCGCGCCGTTCTCGGTCGCGAAGGCGATGATTCGGAAGCGGTCGTCGCAGGCCGCGCGGTCGACCGCGATCTGGCCGACCGGCTTGCCGTAGGTATTGGTGCCGACCAAGGCCTCGTTGGCGCGGAAGAAGGGCAGCATGCCGTTGATCACCAATTCGCTCGCCGAGGCGGTGCCGGTGGTGCCGATGAAGGCGAGGCGCAGCGGCGAGACGGATTGCGCCTGGGGCGCGAAATTATGGTGGCTGTTGTTCGAAGCCTTTTCGGGCCGGAAGGTCATGTAATCGAACACGTCGGCGGTCGAGCGGTTGCCGCCGAGCAGGTCGCCGAACAATTCGGCGATCGAGATCAGCCCGCCGCCATTGTAGCGGAGGTCGACGATCACATTGGTGACGCCCTGCGCGCGGAAATTGGCGAAGGCGTTGCGCAGCGCCGGGTCGGCGGTGTCGATGAAGGTGCGCAGATTGACGTAACCGACCATGCGGCCGCCGTCGTTGATGATTCGGGCACCGTAACGCGACGAGACCGGGGTCAGAGTATAATCGGCCTTGGTGACGTTGAGGTCGCGAACGCCGTTCGTGGTATCGGTCACGCGCAGCAGGCGGGTCGTGCCCGCCGTGGTCGGCCCGAGCGCGTTGGTGATCCCGTCGACGCCTTCGGCCGCGATGATATCGCTCACGGTCCTGAGAGTGGAGGCGCT
>Ga0075434_100005098_pt1 | contig 11928 bp, 17 predicted proteins | sample RhiMethybrSRZTD3_FD_75298 | JGI IMG/M metagenome (GOLD analysis project Ga0075434, IMG submission 75298) | Populus rhizosphere microbial communities from Tennessee, USA - Rhizosphere MetaG P. TD hybrid SRZTD3 | ecosystem: Host-associated > Plants > Roots > Rhizosphere > Soil | place: USA... | reverse complement strand
ACTTGACGCTCAGCAGCACGAACACGACCAGGGTCATCCCCACGAACAGCGCCGAGCGGCCGCCGAACTGGCCGTACAGGATGCCCGGCACGTAGTAGATGGACGTCCCGATGTCGGCGAAGACGACCGCCCAGCACAGGAACCAGCCCAGCGAGCCGCCCCTGACCCTGACCCGCCGCCGCGGCCTGGCGATGGCGGGCGTGGTCATCGGAGGGGCGTCGGCCGGCGGAGCGCGTCGCACGCCGCCAGCACCTCGCAGCGGAGCCGGTGGAGCGCCAGCCTCCGCTCCCGGTCGTGCAGGTCCAGCTCGATCGCCGAGACGACGTAGAGCTCGGCGCGCTCCAGCTGGCGCAGGGCGAGCTCGGTCCGGCGCAGCTCCTCGTCTGGATCGGGCTCCGGCTCTGGCCCCGGCCGCCGTGCCCGGATGATCGCTCCCATGGCCATCGACGCTAGGGAGCCGCGTGTGAGGAATCCGCGTGACTCCGGGCCGGGGCCGTATGGATCCCGTATGGATGCGCGCGGAACTGCGGCCACCACGCGGCCGGCCCTCGGCCCGCACCATGGTGGGAGAGCGATGAGGCTCCGATGGCGTCCTCGTGAGATCCTCGGCCTGGCCGTCGCGGCGGCGGCGCCGGCCGTCCTGACGGCCGTGCTGGCCGCACTGGGCGGCCCGCGGCGCCTCGACGCCGTCTTCCTGTACGTCGGCCTGGTGGCCGTGCTCGGCGCGCTGTGGGGCGCATGGGCGGTCGCGGTCGCCGTGGGGTGCAGCGTCGTGCTGGTCCAGCTCGCCCTGGACCCGCCCCCCGGCGACCTGCTCGCGCTCGCGGTGACGGCGGGGCTGGTCGGGCTGCTGGCCGCCTGGCGCCGCCGCGCCCTGCGCCGGTCGGAAGCGCTGGCCGGCGAGCTGCGCCGGCTGCACGCCGAGCAGGCTCGCACGCACGCGGCGCTGACGCTGCAGGCGGTGGACGGCGCCAGGCGCGAGCTGCTCGAGAACGTGTCCATCGAGCTGCGCCAGCCGCTGGAGGCGATCCTGGCGGAGAGCGCGTCCGGCCTGACCAGCGTGGACGGCAGCAGCGAGGCCGACCGCCGCCTGATGGCGATCTCGGGCGGGGCGCGGCGCCTGGAGCTGCTGGTCGACGACATGCTGGACCTGGCCGTGATCGGAACCGGGGCGCTCGACCTGCGCCCCGAGCCGGCACGGCTGGCGGACGCGATCGAGGAGGCCGCGGAGCGGCTGCACCGCACGTCGCCGGAGCGCGCCGTGGAGTGGGACGAGACCGCCGCCGGCGTGCACGTCCTGGTCGACCGGGGCCGGCTGCTCCAGGTGTTCGACAACCTGCTGGCGAACGCCGACCGCTTCGCGCCGCCGGGCAGGCCCATCGACGTCGAGGTGGAGCCGGACGGCGCGGGGGCCGTGTCCGTCCGCGTCCGCCACCAGGGGCCCGACCTGGCCGCCGATCTGCCCTCCCGGCTCGGCCTCGCCGTCGTCAGGGGGCTGGTCGAGGCGCACGACGGCTCTGTGGCGGTCGAGACGCCGGACGGGCCGGGGTCGGCGCTCCGGTTCACGCTGCCCCTGGCCGGGGAGCGGCCCTGAGGCGGCTCGGGCTGATCGCGGGCGTCCACACTGTCCGTTTTTTGTCCGCCTGCACCCCTCAGACTCGGCTGATGACCGATGCCCGCTTCTCCGAGCTGCTGGACCGGGTGACCAGGGGCGAACGCTTCCTCGTCCTCCGTCACGGCCGGCCGGCCGCCGCCCTGGTGCCCGCCACCGCGGTGACCGAGCCGGTGCCGGCGCGGTCCGGCATGGCCGCGCTGGCCGGCGCGCTGGCGGACTGGGACGGGCTCGACGCGGTCGTCGACGGCATCTACGCGGCCCGCCGGCTCGCCCAGGACCGGGCCGCGCCCGCGCTCGGCTGAGGGCGGGCCGTGTACTGCTTCGACACCGACGTGCTGCTGGCGACGATGCGGCGCGAGCCCTCGCTGGCGCTGGTCCGACGGCTCGCGGTCGTGCCGCCGGACCGCCAGCACACGACCGCGGTCACCGTCGGGGAGCTGCTCTACGGCGCGGCGCGCAGCGGACGGCCCGACCTGGCCAACCGCGTCCTCACGCTGCTCGACGAGGCGCTGACCGTGCTCCCGTTCGACGGCGCGGCGGCCGGCGTCTACGGGCCGCTGCGTGCCGAGCTGGCGCGCTCCGGGCGTCCGCTCGCGGAGCCCGACCTGCGGATCGCCGCCATCGCGATCGCGCACGACCTGACGCTGGTCACCGGCAACGGCCGCCACCTCGCGCGGGTTCCCGGCCTCCGCGTCGAGAACTGGCTCGCCGCGGTCCCGAGCTGAGCCGGCGGCATCGCGCGTTGGTCATCATGTGGGCGTGAACCTCGATCTGTTCGCCCCACCGCTCGCGCTCTCCGTGGCCGCTCGCCTGGTTCGTCTGATCTGGTTCCTGCTCGTCGTGGCCGAGTCGATCGTCGGCCTGCGGGTGCTGTTCCGGGCACTCGCGTCCAGGGAGGAGGGATTCGTCCGGTTCGTCTACGTGATCAGCACGCCGCTGACCGCACCCTTTCGACCCATCGTGGGCGATCAGTCGGTCGGCCCCGAGGGACGCCGCGTGCTCGAGGTGAGCTCGCTCATCGCGATGCTGCTGATCTTCCTCGGCGCCTACCTGCTCGTCACGCTGATCGACATCGTCGTGGGGTAGGCAGATGGGGCGGCCCGATCGGAGCTCCGGCACCGCCGGCGCCAACCTGTACCGCGAGGACCCGAACCTCCGCTTCGCGGTCGCCAGGGCGCTGCCGCCCGAGCAGCTCGCGGCCGCCGAGCCGCTCCTCGACGCGCTCGGCGAGGCCGCCGGCGGCGAGATCGACCGGCTCGCGACGACCGCCGACCGCAACCCGCCCGTCCTGCGCCCGTACGACCGGCGCGGCGAGCGGGTCGACGAGATCGTCCACCACCCCGCGTACCGGGAGCTCGAGCGGCTGGCGTTCGGGCGGTTCGCCCTGGCGTCCGGCACCCACCGGCCCGTCCTCAAGTACGCGCTGACCTACCTCTTCGCCCAGGCCGAGTTCGGCGTCCTCTGCCCGGTGAACATGACCGATTCGCTGGCGCGGGTGCTGCGGCGATTCGGCAGCCCGGGCCTGCGGGACCGCTACCTCCCCCGGCTGACCGCCGTCGATCCCGGCCGGCTGTGGCAGGGCGCGATGTTCCTGACGGAGCGCTCCGGCGGCTCGGACGCGGGCGCCATCGCGACGGCCGCGTGCCCCGTCCGGCCCGGCGAGCCGGTGCCCGATGGGCTGGCGGCGGACGTGCCGCTCTGGCGGCTGTCCGGGGCCAAGTGGTTCTGCAGCAACGTGGACGCGGAGCTCGTCCTGGTGCTGGCGCGGCCGGAGGGCGCGGGTCCCGGCACCCGCGGGCTGGGTCTGTTCCTCGTCCCCCGCCACCTGCCCGACGGCGAGCTGAACGGGTGCCGCATCGAGCGGCTGAAGGACAAGTTCGGCACCCGGGACATGGCCACCGGCGAGGTGACGCTGGACGGCGCCCTCGCGCACCAGGTCGGCGACCTGGGCCGCGGCTTCGTGCAGATGGCGGTGATGATCAACGCGTCGCGGCTGTCGAACGCGGTCCGATCGGCCGGCATGATGCGGCGCGCCTACTTCGAGTCTCTGGAGCACGCCAGGATCAGCGAGGCGTTCGGCCGGCGGCTGATCGACCTGCCGCTCCAGCGCCGGGTGCTGATGGAGATGCTGCTCGACGTCGAGGGCGCGGTCGCGGCCGTGTTCGAGACCGCCGGCGTGTTCGAGCGGGCGGACGCCGGCGACGAGGGGGCCGCGACCCTGGCCAGGATCCTGACGCCCCTGCTGAAGGCGATGGTGACGAAGCGGGCGCGCCACACCACCGGCGAGGCGATGGAGGCCAGGGGCGGCAACGGCTACGTCGAGGAGTGGGCCAACCCGCGGCTGGTGCGGGACGCCCACCTGGGCTCGATCTGGGAGGGGACGACCAACATCGTGCGGCTGGACGTGCTGCGAGCGATGTCCAGGGACGGCGCGCACCTGCCCCTGCTCGACCGGCTGACCGGCGTCGCCCTGCCGCCCCACGCGCCGCTCGGGCGGCTGCTCGAGCGGGCCGTGGGGGACCTGCGATCGCGGTGCGCGGAGGTGCTGGCGCGCTCGGGCCCGGGGCGGGAGCTTGCCCTGCCGCGGCTGGTCCCGGCCCTGTTCCACCTGGTCGCCGCGACCTGCCTGGCCGAGGAGGCGGCGCACCAGCTGGCCGCCGGCGGCGGCGGCCGGAAGCTGGTGGTGGCAGCGGCCTACGCGGCCCGCTGGCTGGGCGGCGGCGAGGACCCCCTCGACGCCCCGGACGTGGTCGCGCTGCTCGAGCCGCTGGAGCGGTGGGACCGGCTCCCCGTGTCGGCCGTGGACGTGGTCCCTCTTCCCTGACGCTCCGCTACAGCGGGAGGGGCAGGGCGCCCCACCGCTGGGGGTTCTCGGTGGCCAGCAGGCGGCGCTTCCACTCGATGCCGGCGCCGAAGCCCGTCAGGGCGCCCGTGCTCCCGATCACCCGGTGGCAGGGCACGATGATCGGCACCGGGTTGGCGCCGTTGGCGGCGCCGACCGCGCGCACCGCCGCCGGCCGGTCGATCGCCCTGGCGACGTCGGCATACGAACGGACCTCGCCGTACGGGATGGCCAGGAGCTGGCGCCACACGCTGACCTGGAACGGCGTGCCGACCAGGTCCACCGGCGTCGCGAACGCGGTCAGGTCGCCCCTCAGGTAGGCGTCGAGCTCGTCGGCCAGGCCGCCGGCCGCCCGCCGGTCGGCGGCGCCCTCGTCGACGCCGGGCAGGTGGCGGGCCAGCCACTCGGCGCCCCGGCCGTACTGGTTGGGGAACATGAGGCAGCAGACGCCGCGGTCGGTGAGCGCCGCCTCGAAGGTCCCGGCCGCCGTCCGCAGCGGCACCAGGGTCGCGGAGGTGGTGTCGGTCTCGTGCATGGCTCTCGTGAAACACGGCCCGGCGGCAAACCGTTGCACCCGGACGGCGTGGCCGCTCAGATGACGCCGCGGGCCTCCAGCTCGTCCAGCCGCGACTCGGACAGGCCGAGCCGCTCCGCCAGCACGCGGCGGGTGTCCTGGCCCAGCCGGCGGCCGCCGAACCGCACCCGGCCCGGCGTCTCCATCATGCGGAACAGCACGTTCTGGATCCGCAGCGGCCCCAGGTCCTCGTCGTCCAGCGTGACCAGCGACTCCAGCGCCTGGAACTGCGGATCGTCCAGGATGTGGGTGGCGTCGTAGATGGGCGCGATGGCCGCACCCGCCTCCTCGAACCGCGCCATGACGTCCGCGAAGTCGCGGGCGGCGATCCACTCCGCGACCGGCCGGTCCAGCTCGTCGCCGTGCTCGGCGCGGGCCACGCCGGACGCGAACCAGGGCTCCTCGGCGAGGTCCGGCCGCCCCACCAGGCGCATCACCCGCACGGCGATCTGCGTCGAGCTGGCCGCCAGCGCGACCCAGCGTCCGTCGCGGGTCAGGTACGTGTTCCGGGGTGCGGTGCTGGGGCTGCGGTTGCCGGTGCGCGGCGTCAGGACCCCGAGCTGCTGGTACGCCGTCGGCTGGACGCCGAGCACGGTCAGGATCGGCTCGATGATCGCCAGGTCGATCACCTGTCCGCGGCCGCCCCTCGCGTCGCGCTGGTACAGCGCCAGCATCGCCGCGTAGGCGCCCGTGATGCCGGCGATGCCGTCCGCGAGGGGCCCCGGCGGCAGGGTGGGCGGGCCGTCCGGCTCGCCGGTCAGCGCCGCGAACCCGCTCATGGACTCGGCCAGCGTGCCGTAGCCGCGGCGCTGCGCATAGGGCCCGAACTGCCCGAATCCGGTCGTGCGGAGCATGATCAGGCCCGGATTGTCGGCCGACAGGCGGTCGTAGCCGAGGCCCCAGCGCTCCATCACGCCCGGCCGGAAGTTCTCGACCAGCACGTCGGCATCCCTGGCGAGGCCGCGCAGCAGCTCCTGCCCATCGACCGCCGACAGGTCTATCGTGACCGTCCACTTGTTGCGGGCCAGCATCTTCCACCAGAGCCCGTGCCCGTCCTTGACGTGGCCGTGGGTGCGCAGCGGATCGCCGGCGGGGTGCTCGACCTTGACGACGTCGGCGCCGAAGTCCCCCATGAGCGTCGCCGCCATCGGGCCCGCGAAGAGTGTCGCCACGTCCAGGACCCGGACGCCCGTGAGCGGCTGCTCGACCACGGGCCCCATTGTCCGAGATTTGTCCGCCTCCAGCCGGTAGCGTCGGCTCATGACCCACCTGACCCCGCGCCACGTCGAACTGCGTGAGGCCGCCACCCCACTCCTCACGCATCGGTATGATTTTGGTATGACCACCAAGATCGCGGTGAGCCTGCCGGACGAGCTCGTCGCGGCCGCCCGGCGGGCGGTCGAGGAGGGCCGGGCCGCCTCGGTGTCCGCCTACGTGGCCGCCGCACTGGCCCGCCAGGTGCGTGAGGACGACCTGACCGCCCTCCTCGCGGAGATGCGGTCCGAGTTCGGGTCGCCGTCGGCGGCCGACTACGCGTGGGCGGACGAGGTGCTCGGACTCGCATGACCGGAGCCACGCTCGACAGCGGGGCGCTGATCGCGTTCGAGCGCGGCAGCGGCCGGATGCTCGCGCTGGTCGAGCGCGCGAGCCGTCACGACCTCCGGCTGGCGGTGCCGGCCGGGGTCGTGGCGCAGACGTGGCGCGGCGGGCCCCGGCAGGCCCGGCTCTCCCGCCTGCTCGGCTCGCCGTGCACGGAGGTGGTGGGCCTGGACGAGGTGGAGGCGCGCGCGGTCGGCGTGGTCTGCGGCACGTCCGGCGCCACCGACGTCGTCGACGTCTCGGTGGTGGTCTGCGCGCGGCAGCGGGGGCACCGCGTGGTCACGGGCGATCCGGACGATCTCAGGGCGACCGACCCGGGCCTGGCCGTCCTGGTGCCCGGCTGACCTCGTATCGGGTCCCGCCAGACCACACAATGATCCCGTGACAACCGATGGCCTTCCGAGCGGCGCCGACCTGCTGGTGGAGTCGCTGCACGCCCACGGCATCCGGGTGGTCTTCGGGCTCCCCGGCGTCCAGCTCGATCCCGCGTTCGACGCGCTGGCGCGGCGTGCGGACCGGGTCCGCGTGTACCACACCCGCCACGAGCAGGCGACGTCGTACATGGCCGACGGCTACGCGCGCGCGAGCGGCCAGCTCGGCTGCTGCCTGGTCGTGCCCGGCCCCGGCGTCCTCAACGCGATGTCCGGGCTCGCCACGGCCTACGCATGCAGCTCGCCGGTGCTGTGCGTGGCCGGCCAGGTCGGCTCCCCGCACATCGACGCGGGGCGCGGCGTGCTCCACGAGATCCCGCACCAGCTCGAGATGCTGCGATCGGTCGTCAAGTGGTCCGGCCGGGCCACCGGGCCCGACGAGGTCCCGGCGGTGGTTGCCGAGGCCGTGCGCCAGATGCGGACCGGCCGGCCGCGGCCGGCCGCGGTCGAGGTGCCGCCCGACGTCCTGGAGGCCACGGCCGGGGCCGCCGTCGCGCCGGTCGAGCTCGACGGCCGGTCATCGCTCGACGCGGGCCGGCTCGAGGAGATCGCGGGCCTGCTGCACGGCGCCGACCGTCCGCTCATCGTCGCCGGCGGCGGCGTGCTGCAGTCAGGCGCGTGGGAGGAGCTGGCCGACCTGGCCGAGCGCCTGGACGCGCCCGTCCTGCTCAGCCAGAACGCGAAGGGCGCGCTGTCGGCTCGTCACCGCCTGGCATTCGACAGCCCGCTGGCGCCGCATCTCGTCCAGAACGCGGACGTGATCCTGGCGGTGGGCACGCGGTTCGCCAGCCCCGGCGGGTGGCGCTGGCGGCTCCAGCCGGAGCAGCGGCTGCTGCGCATCGACGCCGATCCGCAGGAGCTGGTTCGCGACGTGGTCCCGCACGTCGGGGTCGAGGCCGACGCGCGGCCCGCATTGGAGCTGCTCGCCGACCTGCTGCCGCCGCGCGCCCCCACCGGCTGGCGGGGCCTCGACGAGCTGCGCGAGCGGGCGAGAGCCGAGATCGCCGGCCTCCGGCCAGGCCGAGCTCGGCATGGCCCTGCGGCGCGCGATGCCGGACGACGCCATCCTGGTCCACGGCATGACGCAGGTCGGCTACTGGTCCCGCGTCGGCTACCCGGTGTACGAGCCGCGGACCTTCATGGGATCCGGCTACCAGGGCACGCTGGGCTTCGAGCTCCCCACCGGCCTCGGCGCGCAGGTGGGGAGGCCGGACCGCCGGGTGGTGATCACGGTCGGCGACGGCGGCTTCCTGTTCAACGTCCAGGAGCTGGCGACCGCGGTCCAGCACCGCATCCCCGTGACGGTGGTGGTGTTCAACGACGGCGCCTATGGCAACGTGAAGCGGATGCAGCAGCAGCGGTTCGGCCGCACGATCGCCAGCGATCTGCGCAACCCCGACTTCCTGCGCCTGGCGGATGCGTTCGGCCTGCGCGGCGTCCGCGTGGAGAGCCCGGACGGCCTGACCGGGGCGGTGCGCGACGCCCTGGACGGCGACGAGCCGGTGCTGATCGAGGTGCCGGTCGGCGAGATGCCCGACCCCTGGCCGGTGCTGCGCCGGCTCCAGACCGCCTCGTCCTGAGCCGTCAGGCGCCCTTCTGGAGCTGCTGCGCGCGTTCCTGCCAGAAGCTATGCCGGCGCTCCAGCCGGTCGAGTTCGGACCGGAGCAGCGCCTGGTCGTTGCTGACCTCCAGCACGACCGGTTCGGGAGCGCCATCCTTGTGAACCTCGGCGGTGCTCAGCAGCGTACGCTTGAAGGCGACGAGCTCGCCGTACACGTGCAGCCAGTGCTGGGCGTCCTCGAGCAGGCCGGACCTCTCGGAGTCCCGCTCCCCGGGCAGGCGGTGCTCGGGATCCGTCAGGTCGCCGACCATGTTCACGATGTCACCTGTACCCATGCCTCGCTCCTCTCTGGTACCTGTAGCATCGCACCCGAGCATTGCATTGTGAGGCTCCGAGAGTGGAAATCGCCACCATGCGTCAGCCCGCTTCGAACTCCAGCACCACGTCCCCGACCCGCACCGTGACGACGCCGTCGCGGCTGCGGACGTCGACCGGCCCGTTGAAGGCCACGTGGCTGACCGCGCCGTCCGCCGCCCGGACGATCACGCCGTCGGGGCTGACGTAAACGTTCTCGAACGTGGGCCGGAGCGGCGTGCCGGAGCGCACGCCGCGAATGGCCGGACGGGGCTTCTCCGCCCGCTCCGGGGGCGGGGCCGGCGGGGTCCGCCGAGCGGCGGCGGGTGCCGGGTGGGCGGGCGGGCGCTCCTTCGCGGGAGGCGCTTCGCGGCGGGCGCGTGCCTGCTCGAGCGATCGCTGCAGCAGCTCGGCGCCCACGTCGCTCTGGAAGAAGGCGCTGGAGACGCGGCCGGCGTCGCCGGCGCGGCGCAGGCAGTTGCGGCAGTCCGCCTCCGCCTCGGTCGCCTGGTAGGTGCCCTCGGCGAACGTCTGCCCGCAGAGCGTGACGACCGGACCTGCCGTGGGCACGTGTGGAGTCAGATGGACCCGGCCGCCGGTGATCCGGCGCAGCCGCTCCAGCTCGATGCCGACCGCCATCACCACACAGCATCCAACGCCGGGGCGGGCCTGTCTACCCACAGCCCGTTCCGCATATTCGCGTGGCACGGGCGAGAACGGTCCTCTGGTACCGTCTACAACAGTCCTTTTGATATTTGGACTATCAATAATCGTGAGGAACAAACGCATGAACGACGACACGCTGGACGACCGTCTCCGGTTGGCCCGACGGCGCCGTCAGGCGCGCCTCGCGCGCCGTGCCCTGAACATCGGGACCTGGGCGGCGTCGGGCCTCGCCCTGGCCGTCAGCTTCGCCGGCCTGATCGCGTCTCTGCGCTGAGACACCAAGAACCGCCGGCCCCGGTGGGCCGGCGGTCCTCTTCCATCTCATGATGGAGGCCGTTCAGTAGGATGTGCCGCCGCGCCGCAGGAAGCCCAGCAGCCACAGCACGACCGCGACGATGATCGCGATCCAGAGCAGGTTGACCAGCGCGCCGGTGGCGTGGAACAGCAGCCACAGCACGAACAGGATCACCGCCAGCACGAGAAGTGCATGAATCATGCCTTATTTACCTCCGCTCTCAGAAATACTGATATCGATACTATCAGATCCGGGGCGTCGGCTTCAGGGCTGTGGCTGAGGTTGGGGGAGGCCACCGGACGGTGGCCTCCCCTGGTGGGGGGGAAACCTTCCTGAACGACGATTCGGGCACGCGAGACCGGCCGTCTCTCGCCCCCCGTACGGCACTACCTTACTCGTGTAACCCCGAGAGCGATAGTTCGGAGTTCAGGCGGCACCGTTCGGGCGACCATTCGGTGCCTGATTGTCAAAAAATCGTGCATCTTTGCACGTCACTCAAGCTCCTGTGACGCCGCCCACCTTTGCGCCGGCCGTCGCCGGAGATTCGTCGTATTCGGTGGTGATGTCGCGGTCGCGGTTGTCGCGCAAACCCAGCGTCGCCAGCACGCTCACCGCCGCACACAGAGCGAGGTAGATCGCCACGGCGAGCGAGCTGTGAAAGGTGGCGATCAGGAACGTCGCGACGATCGGCGCTGGACCTCCGGCGATGATGGACGCGGCCTGGTAGCCGAGCGACGCGCCGCTGTAGCGCAGCCGGCCCGTGAAGCTCTCCGCGATCAGCGCCGCCTGCGGCCCGTACTGCACGTCGTGGATGGGCAGTGAGATGGCGATCGCCAGGAAGACGATCAGCGCCACGCGGGTATCGAGCAGGCCGTAGTAGATGAACGGGAAGACGACCATGATCGCGCAGCCGATCAGGTAGACCCGGCGCCGTCCGTACCGGTCCGAGAGCAGGCCGAACAGCGGCACGGTGATCAGCGAGAGCACCGACATGACGAGCGTGGCGTTGAGCAGCGAGCCGCGGGCGAAGTGGAGCGTCGTGGTGCCGTAGACCAGGATGAACGAGGTGAAGATGTAGAACTGCGTGTTCTGGCCGAGCCGGGCCAGTGCCGACAGGACGACCTCGCGCCCGTTGCGGCGCAGGACCTCCACCACCGGGGCCTGCTCGATGCGCTGGGTGTCGGCCAGCGACGCGAACACCGGCGTCTCCAGGATGCCGAGACGGATGTACAGGCCGACGCCGATCAGCACGATGCTGAGCAGGAACGGGATGCGCCAGCCCCAGACCAGGAACTGGTCGCCGGTCAGCGCGTTGAAGAGCAGGAAGGCGCCGTTCGAGAGCACCAGGCCCACGGGAACGCCGAACTGCGGCCAGCTGCCGACGAGACCGCGCCGGCCGCCGCTGTTCCACTCCAGCGACAGGAGCACGGAGCCGCCCCACTCCCCGCCGATCCCGATGCCCTGCAGGGCGCGCAGCACGGTGAGCAGCACGGCACCGAACACACCGATCTGCGCGTACGTCGGGATGATGCCGATCAGCACGGTGCCGATGCCCATGACCAGCAGGGTGGCGATCAGGGTGACCTTGCGTCCCAGGCGGTCGCCGTAGTGGCCGAACAGGGCGGCGCCGACCGGCCGGGCGGCGAAGCCGACGAAGTACGTGGAGAACGACAGCAGGATGGCGGTGTTGGGGTCCTGCTTCGGGAAGAACAGCGCCGGGAAGACGAGCGCGGCGACCGTGCTGTACAGGAAGAAGTCGTACCACTCGATCGACGTCCCGATCGCGGCCGCCACGATGGCCTTCCGCCGCATGCGCGCCTCTTCCTCGGTCGAGAGCGCGACCTGAGATGCCATGGCCAATCCCTCCCCTTCTCTGACTAGCGCAAACGTTTGCTCTCGCCACTCTATCGCCAGCGAGCCAAGCGAGCAACCCCCTTGCCGGAAGGAGCTCCCCTGCCACCGAGAGGAGGGAGAACGAGGGAGGGAAAGCG
>Ga0075434_100005097_pt1 | contig 11928 bp, 11 predicted proteins | sample RhiMethybrSRZTD3_FD_75298 | JGI IMG/M metagenome (GOLD analysis project Ga0075434, IMG submission 75298) | Populus rhizosphere microbial communities from Tennessee, USA - Rhizosphere MetaG P. TD hybrid SRZTD3 | ecosystem: Host-associated > Plants > Roots > Rhizosphere > Soil | place: USA... | reverse complement strand
AGGAGCTCCATCATCACCCAGTACTGGTTGGTGGGGGTGTAGATGGTGGAGATCTGCGGCGCCCCGTAGGCATTGTTCAGCGCGCTCTCGATCTGGGAGGCGGTGACGCCCAGGGCCGAGGCGCGGTCGCGGTCGATCTCCACCAGCACCTGTGGGCTCGTCACCAGGAGATCGGAGTTCACGTCGAGGAAGCCGGGAAGGGCGCGGATCTTGTCGAGCAGAATGGGCGCCCACTTGTAGAGGTTCACGGAGTCGGTGTCCTGCAGCGTGTACTGATAGGCGGCCTTGGTCAGGTTGCCGCCGATCCGGATGGTGGGGAGCTTCTGCGGATAGACGGTGAAGCCCGGGATGCCCGTCAGCTTGGCGCGGAGCTCCTGGATGATGTGGTCCACGTCAGGCCGCTGGTCGCGCGGCTTGAGTCTGATGAAGAACCGGCCCGTGTTCGGCACCACGCTGGTGTTGCTGGCTCCGATTGACGACATGAACGACGAGACGTAGGGCTGCTTCAGCACGATGGCCGCCGCCTCGCGCTGATGCGCCATCATGCTGTCGAAGGAGATGTCCTGAGCGCCTTCGGTGAAGGCGAAGATCTGCCCCGTGTCCTCGTCGGGGATGAAGCCCTTCGGGATGACCATGAAGAGCCAGGCGGTGGCCACCAGCGTTCCCACGAACACGACCACCGTCACCTGGGGGTGGCGGAGGACGACCTGGAGGGTGACCCGGTACAGGTGCAGCATGCCGTCGAACACCCGCTCCGAGGCGCGGTAGAGGCGGCCATGCGATTCCTGGGGCGGCTTGAGGAAGCGGCTGCAGAGCATGGGGGTCAAGGTCAGCGACACCACGCCGGAGACGAGGACCGCGATGCCGATGACGGCGGCGAACTCGTGGAGGAGTCGGCCGACGACCCCCGCCATGAACAGCACTTTAATGAAGACGGCGGCCAGCGAGAGCGTCATGGAGATGATGGTGAAGCCGATCTCCCGCGAGCCGAGGAGGGCGGCCTCCATGCGGCCCATCCCCTCCTCCATGTGGCGCACGATGTTCTCGAGGACGACGATGGCGTCGTCCACCACGAAGCCCACGCCCAGGGTGAGGGCCATGAGGGAGAGGTTGTCGATGGTGTAGCCGAGGGCGTACATGCCCGCGAAGGTGCCCACGATCGACATGGGGAGAGCCAGGCTCGGGATGATCGTGGCGGAGACATTGCGCAGGAACAGGAAGATGACCAGCACCACGAGGGCGATGGCGAGGAACAGGGTGAACTGCACGTCGTGCACGGAGGCGCGGATCGACGCCGAGCGATCGTAGAGCGTGTTGAGGCTCACGGAGGCCGGCAGCTGCGCCTCGAAGGTCGGCAGGATCCTCTTGATCGAGTCGACCACCTCGATGGTGTTGGTGCCGGGCTGGCGCTGGATGGCCAGGATCACCGCGCGCTCGTCGTTGTACCAGGAGGCAACCTTGTCGGTCTGCACGCTGTCCAGCACGTTGCCGATCTGCTCGAGCCGCACCGGCGAGCCGTTGCGGTAGGTGACGATGAGCGGCTTGTAGGCCTCGGCATTCATGAGCTGGCCGGTGGCCTGGACGTTGAACGACTGGTACCTACCGTAGATGGTGCCCGTGGGCAGGTTGACGTTGGCCTGCGCGATGGCGTTCTGCACGTCGTCGATGCCCACGCCCAGGGTGGCCATGGCCCGCGGATCGACCTGCACGCGCACCGCATACTTCTGCGAGCCGAACACCTGCACCTGGGCGACGCCGCTGATGGTGGAGATGCGCTGGGCCAGGATGGTCTGGGCGTAGTCATCCACCTTGTAGAGGGGCAGCATCGGCGAGCTCAGGGACAGGTAGAGGATCGGCTGGTCCGCGGGATTCACCTTCCGGTACGAGGGCGGGGTGGGCATGCCGGGAGGCAAGAGCGGCTGCGCGGCGGCGATGGCCGCCTGGATGTCCTGGGCGGCGGCATCGATGCTGCGGTCGAGGGCGAACACCACGGTGATCTGGGTCAGTCCCAGCGCGCTCGTGGAGGTCATGGAGTCGATGCCCGCGATAGTGGAGAACTGCCGCTCGAGCGGCGTGGCCACCGCGGAGGCCATGGTGTCCGGGCTCGCCCCCGGCAGGCTCGCGCTCACCTGTACGGTGGGGAAGTCCACGTTGGGCAGGTCGCTCACCGGGAGCTGGCGGTAGGCCATGAGGCCGAAGATGAGCAAGCCCGCCATGAGCAGCGTGGTCATGACAGGGCGCTTGATGAAGAGATCGGTATTCATCGTGAAGGACCTGCCGGCGTGGAGGGGCTCGGCCCCGACGCCTTCACGTCGACCCGGGATCCCGGCACGAGCCGGAGCTGGCCGTCGGTGATCACCTGCTCGCCCGCCTTGACGCCCTGACGCAGCACGGTGGTCGGCCCGTTGGCGAAGGCGACCTCGACCGGCCTCGACTCCACCGTGGAGTCGGGCTTGACCACGAAGACGTACTGACCCTGCTGCCCCGCCTGGATGGCCTGGGAAGGCACGACGATCGCGTTAGATTCCGTGCGGATGGTCATGGTCACCGCGGCGAACTGCCCGGGCCACAGCGCGTTGTCGTTGTTCTCGAAGGTGGCCTTGAGCTGGATCGTCCCCGTGGTGGTGTCCACGGTGTTGTTGACGAAGGTGAGGGTGCCGCGGGCGACCGTGCTCTGTCCCTGAGGCGTCGCCTCCACGCCGAGCGGTCCCGCGGCCCGCGCCGCCTTGATCTGCTCGAGGAAGCGCTCGGGCACCGCGAAGGAGACGTAGATCGGGTGCACGCGGTTGATCACCACCATGGGATTGCCGATGTCGTTGGCCTTGACCACGTTGCCCTGGTGGATGAGGAGATTGCCCGTGCGTCCCTCGATGGGCGCGCGGATCGCCGTGTAACTCAGCTGCACCTTCGCGTTCTCCACCATGGCCGCGTCGGCCTGCACGAGGGACTTGGCGTTGATCACCGCGGCGCGGTCGGCGTCCACGGTGGCCAGGGCGGACTTGTGGGCGGTAAGGATCTGGTCGTACTGCTCGCGCGCGATCAGGCCGCCATCCACGAGCTTCTTGTAGCGCTCCTCTTCGACGGCGGCATTGTCGGCCTGGGCCTGGTCACGGGCCAGGTTCGCCTCGGCCTGGGCCACCGCGGCCTGGTGCTGCGCGAGCGTCGCCTGCGCCTGCTGCAGGGCCGCCTCGAAGGGGCGCGGGTCGATGGTGAAGAGGAGCTGGCCCTCCTTCACGTCCTGCCCTTCCTTGAAGTGCACCTGGAAGATCTGCCCGTTCAGGAGCGAGTAGACCGACACGGTGGCGAGGGCCTGGACGTTGCCGATTCCCTGGATCTGCACGGGCATGTCCCGCGCCTCGGCGCGCGCCGCCGTCACCGGCACCGCGGGACGCGCGCCCTTGGCCTTGCCCTGGTCGCCCTCGCCCCGCGAGCACGCCACGAGGGCCAGGGTCGCGAGGAACAGGACGGAGCAGCCGCGGCCGCTCATCGCCTCGCCTCCGCGGCCTGACGATGCCGCAGGGGCCGGAGACCGTCGGCCAGACGCCGGAGAAACGCGCTGTGTCGCGTGACGAAGGCCTGATCGGTGGGGCGGAGACCCGTGAGGAGCCGCGTGAACTGCGGAAAGGCCGCGGGGAACGTGGTGAGGGCGACCATGGCGAGGAGCAGATGCCCGGGGTCCACGTCGGCGCGGAGGAGCCCGCGCGCCTGGCGCTCGCGCACCTGGCCCACCCCCTCCTGGAAGGCGGCCCGACGCTCGGCGTCGCCGTTCACCGCGTGCTCCGCGCGCCCGAGGGCCTCCCACTCCATGAGGCGGACCCAGTCGCGGTCGCGGCAAGCGGTGTCGAACCAGAAGGCGAGGCTCTCCGCAGCGTCGTCGGGCGCCGTCACCGCCCACGCCGCGCGCTCGCGCACCTTGCGGGCGAGGATCTCGCGGAAGAGGCTCTCCTTGTTCCCGAAGTAGTGGTAGAGCATCCGCTTGTTGACGCGGGCCCGGCGGGCGATGCGGTCGACGCGGGCGCCCGCGAAGCCCTTCTCGGAGAACTCCCGCAGGGCGGCGGCGAGGATGCGCTCGCGGGTGCGGGCCGGGTGACGCGCGACATGGTGCGGACGAGGGCGCGATCGCAGGAGGGTGAGGGTGGCCATGACTTTGTAACCAGTTAGATAATACGTGGCGGGGCCCTCCCGCGCAAGGACTCGGGCCGGGAAACCCTTTACACTTCTTTACGGGGGCCACACACTGGCTAGGATGAGGAGTGATAGGGTAACTGCCATGCCACGCCGCACCGCCGCGCTGCTCATCGACGACGACGCCCGCCTGGGCACGCTCATGTCGGAATACCTCGGCAAGCACGAGATCGACGTGGCGGTGGCGGGCGACGGCTCGCGCGGCCTCGCCGCCCTCCACAAGAGCCGCCCCGACATCGTGCTCCTCGACATCATGCTCCCGGGCATGGACGGGCTCGAGGTGTGCCGGCGGATCCGCGCCCTCCCCGAAGGCTCGAGCCTCCCCGTGATCATGCTCACTGCCAAGGGCGAGGACGTGGACAAGGTGGTGGGGCTCGAGGTGGGCGCCGACGACTATCTCGCCAAGCCCTTCAATCCCCGCGAGCTCCTCGCCCGCATCCGCGCCCTCCTGCGGCGGGCCACGCCCGCGCACCCGCCCGCGCGGCTGCGTGTCGGCCAGCTCGAGCTCGACTTCTCCGCGCGCGAGGTGACGGTGGCGGGCAAGCGGCGCGTGCTGACTCACCATGAGTTCGAGCTCCTGGCCACCCTGGCCCGGGCGGCCGGCCGCGTCCTCTCCCGCGAGCAGATCCTCGACGCGCTCAAGGGCCACGCGGAGGCCTTCGACCGCTCCATCGACGTCCACATCGCGAAGATCCGGGCCAAGCTCGAGCCCGATCCCAAGGAACCCCGCTTCATCAAGACCGTGCGGGGCGTGGGCTATCTCCTCGCCCGCACGCCCGACTGACATGGGCCGGCTCTTCGCGCGCATCTATCTCCACTTCCTGGGCGTGCTCCTGGTGGTGGCCGTCGTCTCGAGCGTGGTCTTCGCGTGGACGGCGCGCGGCGCCTTCGTGCAGGAATCCTCCGGGCGCATCTCGCGCCACATCTCTTCCCTCGTGGCCGAGGTGTTCCGAGATCCTCCCGCCCTCGCGCGCCGGGTGCAGCAGATCCACGAGGAGCTCGAGCTCGACCTCGTGGCGCGCGATATCCAGGGACGCGTGCTCACCACCGCGGGCAACGACCTGCCCGCCTTCACGCCCGAGCAGCTCGCCCAGGTGCGCACCGGGCTGCGCATGGTGCAGCCGAATCCCGAGTGGTCCGTGGCCACCCCCGTGCGCGACCCGAAGTCGGGCGCGGTCATCGGCACCTTGGAGAGTTCGGCGCATCGCCGGCCGCGCCTGCGCGGGCTCACCCGCCCCGCCACCATCCTCACCCTGCTCCTCGTGCTCTTCGCCTTCCCGGCCGCCATCCTCGCCCGGCGCATCTCTCGCCCCGTGGAGCGGCTCACGGAGGCGGCGCGCCGGCTCGGCGCGGGTGATCTCACCGCCCGCGTGCCCATCCGCACGAGGAGCCGCTGGTTCGGCCGGCGCGGCGCCGACGAACTGGCGGACCTGACGCGCGCTTTCAACGACATGGCCGAACGCATCGAGCGACTCATCGCCGGACAGAAGGAGCTCATGGCCAACATCTCCCACGAGCTGCGCTCGCCGCTCACGCGGATCCGTGTCGCCCTCGAGCTCCTGCCCCACAACGGCGCCGCCCAGGCGCGGCTCGAGGACGTAGAGGCCGACCTCGACGAGCTGGAGCGGCTGATCGAGGACGTGCTCACGGCGACCCGGCTCGAGGTGACGGGACTGCCCCCGCATCTCGAGCACGTCGAGGTGCAGAGCCTCCTCGAAGACCTCGCCGAGCGCGCGCGCCTCGATCCGCGCCTCGGGCCCGAGCGCGTGCGCATGGAGCCGGGGGCGGCCATCGAGCTGGAAGCGGACCCCGCGCTGCTCCGCCGCGCGCTCTGGAACCTCGTGGACAACGCGGCCAAGTACGGCGCGCCGCCCGTGGCCCTCATGGCGGAGCGGCACAACGGGAGGGTCGAGCTCTCCGTGAGCGACGACGGCCCCGGCATTCCTCCGGAGGAGCGCGAGCGCGTGCTCGCGCCCTTCTACCAGCTGGATCGCGCGCGAACGCCGGGGCGACCGTCGCGCGGCTTCGGGCTCGGCCTGACTCTGGCGGGCCGCGTCGCCCAGGTCCACCACGGCGCCATCACCATCGGCGCCGCGGAGACGGTCAACGGAGCGGAGCGAGGCTGCCGCGTGACGTTGACCCTGCCCGTGTCGTCGGAGGAGTAAGATGAGGGCCCCGTCGCCGGGGCGAGAGGGGGAAGGAGGCGCGCTGTGAAAACTACCTGGGCGATCGTAATGTCGACGCTGCTCGTCCTCCTCGCCGCTGGTGCCGCCCACAGTCAGGCCATGCGCTCCGGCGGCTCCGGAGGAGTCCGAGGCGGTCGCCCGGCCGCGCGGCCCTCGATGGGCGCGATGCCGCCGGGCTTCGTGCCGCGCGGCGCTCCATCGTCCCGCTTCGTGCAGGGGCAGGGATTCGGCCATCACACCTTCGCGCGCCAGCCGTTCTTTGCGCGTTCACCCGTCTTCTTCCGCTCCGGGCGCTTCCCCGTCCGCTCCGGCTTCGTGGGCGGGCCGGCGTACTTCTTCGGAGGGGGCACGGTGGTGGCCCCGTGGCCATACTGGTACGCGTACCCGTCGCCGGGCTACGCGCCGCCGCCCCAGTACTGGGCGTATTGCCAGAGCCCTGAAGGATACTATCCGTACGTGCAGGATTGCCCCGGAGGATGGGTGCCCGTGCTGCCCACGCCGCCCCCGCCCGACTCGTGGCAGAGCGCTCCGGACAGCGGGCCGGCGCCGATGGGAGGCACTACGTCGGAGGACATCCGCGAGCAGATCGCGCGCTCGCCGGCGGATGCGAGCGGCCAGCTCGACGTGAGCCTCGAAACGACAGCGGGGCCACGGCGCTCGCCGTGACCCCGTCTCGTCTGTCCTGAGCGACGACCGCGACTAGATCTGCTTCAGCATGCTCTCGGCGTCGCTGACCTCGAACTTGCCGGGCGCTTCCACGTTGAGCGACTTCACCACCCCGTCGTCGACGAGCATCGAGTAGCGCTGGGAGCGCACGCCCATGCCGCGAGAGGTGAGGTCCAGCTCGAGTCCCATGGCCTTGGTGAAGGCCGCGCTGCCGTCGGCCATCATGCGCACCTTGCCCTGGCTCTTCTGATCCTTGGCCCACGCGCCCATCACGAAGGCGTCGTTGACCGACACGCACCAGATCTCGTCGACCTTCTTCGCCTTGAGCTTGTCGTAGTTGGTGGTGTAGCTGGGCACGTGCTTGGCCGAGCACGTGGGAGTGAAGGCGCCAGGAAGCCCGAAGATGACGATGCGCTTCCCCTTGGTCAGGTTCGACACCTGAAACGCGTTGGGGCCGATGGCGCAGCCCGGCGTTTCAGTCTCGATCATCTCCGTCAGGGTGCTATCGGGCAGCTGGTCACCAACCTTGATCGCCATGCGAATTCCTCCTGGAGATTCGGTCAATCGAACGGTTTGAGGGAAGATGGCCAACCCGCCTCAGACTAGGGGGGGATGGCCCGCCCGTCAAGGGCCCCTACCCTCGTCGGAGGAGCCGTGCCGCCTGCACGACGGCGCTGAGCTTGGCCTCGGCCACGGCCGCGCTCGTCACCGGGCTGTCCGCGAAGGTCGCGAAGCCACAGTCGGGCGTCAGGAGCACCCGGTCGAGACCGAACGTCTCGACGGCGCGCCGCGCCCGCGCCGCGATCTCCTCGACCGGCTCGACGCAATCGAGCTTTTGATTCACCACGCCGACGCCGATGCGGCGCTCGGCGGACAACTCCTTCAGCACCTCGATCTCGCCCGCGCGCGGCGTGCAGAGCTCGAGGAAGAGCGAGCCGACCTCGACCTGTTGCAGGACGGGGAGCAGGGGCCGGTAGTCGCCCGCGAGAGCCGCCCGCTCGTCGCGCGTCCAGTTGCCGCGGCAGATGTGGAGGCCGAGCCGATCCGGGGGGAGGCCGGCAACCACGTCATTGATGAGTTGGGTCGCGAAGGCGAGCTCGCGCCCGGCGTCGCCTTTCTCGCTGAGCGCCCCGCACATGAAGCTGCGCGCCTGCTTGGCCCCCGTGAACACCACCTCGGAGAGCACGGGCTCGTCGAGCTGCACGAGCGTGGCCCCCGCGGCGAGGAGGAAGTGCAGCTCTTCGCGGAGCACCCGCACGATGTCCTCCGCCAGGTGCTCCCGGGACCGATACGCGCGGTCGGAGATGCACTCCATCCACATGGTGCGGGTGAGCAGGTAGGGTCCGGGCAGGGCGACCTTCACGGGCAGATCGCTCAGGCTCCGCACGAACTCGAGCTCGTGGACGGCGAGAGGGCGGCTCCGGCCGAGGGGGCCGAAGAGCGCAGGGTGCCGAACATCGGAGGCCGGCACGTCGAGCGACTGCATCTCCTCCTCGAACTTCGCGGGGTCGTCCACGAGGGGAAGGAGGTCGGTGAGGGGAATGAGCTGGCAGTTGTCCAGACGAGCGCCCACGAAGCTCGCGTAGTTGTCCCGCCGCTGCTCGCCGTCGGTGAGCACGTCGACGCCGGCGCGAGTCTGCGCGGCCACCGCGAGCCGCGTCGCGTCCTCGGCGGTGGAGGTGAACTCCTCCTCGGACAGCCGCCCCTCGATGCGGTCGTGAATGGCCCCCAGCATCCAGCGGGGACGCGGCCAGCTCCCGATGCCCATGACGGCCAAGGGCGGGATGGCGGGTGCCGGAGCGGGGGAAGGCAGTGTGGCAGGGATGCGCACCTCCGCCACCGCGTGGGTCACGGGCAGCGTCGCCCGCGCCGCTCGGGCCGTCGCTCTCCGCGCGGACAGCGGCCCCTTGCACACGAGAAAGCTCCGCTGCCGCCCCCGTCGCACCGTGGACACCAGCTCGTTGCCCGTCATGCGACACCAGGCGGGGAAGTCCTCCTCGACGGAGATCTCCGTCGATCGGAACTCCAGGAGCTGCCCGGGCTCGAGGGGGTCGATGTGCTGGCGGATCAGCAGCAGCAGGCCGTTGCCGCAGTCGAGGTCTCCCCCGTCGAAGCTCGCGTCGGCCTCGAAGGGATGCCCCTCGCTCTCCGCCATCAGTAGCTGACGCAGGGGCTGCCGTCGGAGAGGAACTCCACCAGCTTGGCCCCTCCCACGATGCTCGCCCCCGCCACCAAATTGTTCTCGTCGAGCTTGCGCTTCTTGAAGCACGGCGAGCACACGTAGATGGTGCCGCCCGCCTTGGCGAAGTTCTCCATGAGCTCGCGGAGCGGCGCGAAGCCCTCTTCGTGGATGTCCTGGGCGTAGCCCTTCTGGGCGAGCCGCACGCCCTCCACGCTCAGGAACACGAGCGACTCCTTACCGGAGCCCGCGGCGGCGTTGGCGACCACGAAGCCCACGGTGGCCTTGTCGGTGTTGTCCTTGGCGTGGGTGATGCTGACGCAGAACTTGCCGGCCATGATTCAGTCCTCCTTGCGCTGGATGAGATAGACAGGATGCTGGGTGGTCACGAGCGTGTGCCCGGTCATGCGGCACCACGCGGGAATGTCGGCGGGAGCGCCGGCGTCGAGGGCGATGAGTTGGAGGATCTCGCCCGGGCGCAGGGCCGAGAGGCGGTAGCGCAGCTCGAGCACGAGCTCGCCGCAGCCCAGCTCGCCGGCATCCCACTGGGCGGCCACGTCAGCCACCGGCCTGGCCTCCGGCCGTCACCACGCTGCGCTCGTAGATCTGCTCGAGGGCTCGCGCGTCGAAGCTCCGCGTCGGCGCATCGTCGAGGATGCGGCCGTCGCGCAGGGCGATGATGCGGTCCGCGTAGTCGCGGGCGAGGCCCACCTGGTGGAGGCTCGCGATGACCGCCACCCCCTGAGCGGCCACCGAGCGGAGCGTGTCGAGCACGCCGGCGGCAGACTCGGGATCGAGGCTCGCCACGGGCTCGTCCGCCAACACCACCGTCGCCTCCTGCGCGAGGGCGCGCGCGATGGCGACCCGCTGCTGCTGCCCACCCGAGAGCCGGTCCGCTCGGCTGTAGGCTTTGTCGAGGAGGCCGACGGTGTCGAGACACCAGAGCGCCTTCTGGCGATCCGCCTTGACGAAACTGCGGGTGAGGACTCGCCACGTCGGCAAGGTGGCGAGGCGACCGGCCAGCACGTTCTCGAGGCCGCTCAGCCGCCGAATGAGGTTGAACTGCTGGAAGATCATGGCGACCTCGCGCCGGGCGGCGCGGAGATCGCGCCCGCCGAGACGGCAGATGTCGCGTCCGTGGATCTCGATCACCCCGCGATCGGGTCGGATGAGCCCGGTGAGGCAGCGGAAGAGCGTGGTCTTGCCCGCGCCGCTCGGACCCAGAATACCGACGAACTCGCCGGGCGCGACTTCGAAGGACACCTCGCGGAGCGCCTCCACGCCGCCCGGATAGGTCTTGGCGAGGCCGGCCGCGCGCACGAGCGGCCGGTCGGGGGCGCTACTCAAGGCGCCGCCTCAGCCACTCGCTCCCCGCGTCGATCACGGTGACCATGACCAGGATGATGGCGATGATGGTGAGTAGCCGCGGAAAGAGCAGCAGGTCCATCGAGTTCTTCAGCTCCTGGCCGATGCCGCCCGCGCCCACCACCCCGAGCACGGTGGAGGCGCGCACGTTGAACTCCCACCAGAAGAGCGCCACCGAGACCATGCTGGGCGCCACGTCGGGCAGCAGCGCGAAGAGCAGCACCTTGATGCGCGAGGCGCCGGTGGCGGCCGCCGCCTCCAGGGCACCCGAGGGGATGTTCTCGATCGCCTCCGCCCACAGCTTCGCCGTGCTCCCCCAGGTGTGCAGAGCGATGCCGAGCACGCCGGCGAACGGACCCAGGCCCACCGCGGCGACGAAGAGCAGGGCGAACACGAACGAATCGATGCCGCGCAGCCCATTCAGGAACCATCGCGTCGGATAGTAGATAGCCAGGCTCGGTGTCACGTTGCGCGCGGCGAGCACGCACACGGGCAAGGCGAGAAGGGCCGCCACCGTGGTGCCGATGGCCGCCATGGCTACCGTCTCCGCCGCGCGAAGCAAGAGGACGGGCAGCTCGTCGGTGGCAGGCGGCCACGCCTTGGTCGCCCATGAGGCCATCTTGGGCAGGCCGGTGGCGAGCTTGGTGAGGTTCACCTTCGCCAGCTGCCAGCTCACCACGTAGAAGGCAACGAGCCCCACGAGCGCGAGGGCGACGCGCAGACGATGCGGCGACAGCCAGGCGACGGCCGGCTCCGGGTACTCACGGATCGGCGCGGAGTCGAGGGCCATCGCTACTTCTTGATCCGGCCCACGAGCACGCCCGCGTCCTCGATCATCTTGTAGCTCTGGTGTGTGGCGGCCACGAAGCCCGTGTAGTGGTTCGGCAGGATGGTCTTGGCCTCGGCCTCCGTGATGCCGAGGAGGATCTCCTGGAGGCGCTTGGCCAGCGCGGGATCGAAGCCCTTGCGCACTGCGATGGCGTCGTTGGGCAGTGGCTCGGAGACCCACACCACCTCGGTCGCCGCCTTGTCGAGCTTGCCCGACTCCATCATGGCGTTGCGGTTGCGGTCGAAGTCCGTCGCGCAGTCGACCTGGCCGCTCGCCACGGACATCTCGTTGGCGGCGTGAGTGGCGCCGTCGGAGTAGGCGAAGTAGGTCTTGGGATCGATGCCGCGCGTCTTGAACCACGCGGTGGGAATCAGCCAGCCCGAGGTGGAGCCCACGTCGGCGAAGGAGACCCGCTTGCCCTTGCCGTCCTGCGGCCACGTCTTGATTCCGTGCCCGGGCTTGCACACCACGATGGCGTGATAGATGGGCTTGCCGTCGTACTTGGCGGTGGCGATGGC
>Ga0075434_100005094_pt1 | contig 11931 bp, 9 predicted proteins | sample RhiMethybrSRZTD3_FD_75298 | JGI IMG/M metagenome (GOLD analysis project Ga0075434, IMG submission 75298) | Populus rhizosphere microbial communities from Tennessee, USA - Rhizosphere MetaG P. TD hybrid SRZTD3 | ecosystem: Host-associated > Plants > Roots > Rhizosphere > Soil | place: USA... | reverse complement strand
AGCTCAGAGAACCGCAGGATCTTCCCACCGAACAGATGAAAAAGGATCAAGAGCTTCCACCGGCCCTCGAGGACCTTGAACGCCTCCTCCACGTCCCGCGCGGCGGTGACGGGCGTCTAGGCCTTACCTTTTTGTAAGTACTTACTGTCTTGTGCGTTCTTGCCATTCAGTAACTGTACCGACATCATGAATCCCAGGCAATGCCAATACCGGAGAGGGAGCCAAACAGAAAGGGTTCGCCATGCCATTGCCGCTCCCCACGCCGATAGAGCTCTTCATGTCATCCGAAAACACTCATGACCTCGAGGCCCTCGCTGACTGCTTCGCCGCACACGCCACAGTGAGAGACGAAGGCCAGACCCTGCAGGGCCTGAAGGCGATCCAAGCCTGGAGGCTCGAAACCAGGAAGAAATACCCGCACACGGTGGAGCCGGTCGCCGTCACCGCACGCGACGGCAAGACCGTCGTCAGTACAAAGCTCACTGGCGACTTTCCAGGGAGTCCGATCACGCTCGATCTCGTCTTCACGCTCGAAGGCGGCAAGATCGCCGCCCTGGAGATCCAGTCATGAGCGGATATCTCGACCTGGAAGGAAAGCGCGCGCTCGTGACCGGCGGCACCAAGGGCGTTTTCCTCGGCAAGACCAGACCTTCTTCGAGCGCTCGCACAGGGCGAAATCAATCAAGCCTCGCTTGGGTTCATAGGCGAAAGTGACGACCGGCAGCTCGACGACATCGTCGAGCGCTGCAATCGTGCCCTGATGTCGTTGAGTCCACCAGCAGCCCGGCGTCCTGCGTGGCTGTCCCGCGCGCTCATTTCAGTCCGACCAGCCCGCCACGGCGGACTCTGGGGTACGGGCCGGTGGTTTGGCGTTACGCTCGGATCGCCCACTTGTCAGCCCCCCGGGCCACCCCGGCCGTGAAGCGCCCCTCGCCGAGCGGGGTGATGACCAAGCGCCCGCGCGTGTAAGGGGCATCCGTCTGCGGATGGCAGGGGGACAGAGCGCCGCCAGGCGGTCGAGATCGAACTCCGAACCCCTCTCGATCGCCTGTACGACGCACCGTCCGTCGGCTATGATCGCGCATCGCAAGTGGCTCGTTGGAACCCTGGCCGGTGCGGGTAGAGGAGGGGACGATCGTAAGGCGAGGCGGCTGCTGGGCGGCCTTGGTGATGCTCCTCGCGGTAGCGATTGCCTGGGCGGCCGACCCGAAGGGGCCGCGGATGGGGGACCCGACAGGGCGAATCCCCGGCATTCGAGCCACGGTGATCGGGGTGCGGTTCTTCGAGAGCCCGGCCACCCCGAAGCAGCATCACTACGACGATCTCTTCTTCTACAACGCCGCTCGGTACGTGTACTACGAGTTGAACCTCGCGCATCCCATGCCGGGGCGGCCGACGCCGTTCACCGTCGAGGAGGTCTGGCACGCGCCCGGAGGCCCCATCGTCCATCGCGGCAGCCGCACCTTCACGATCCAGGCGGACTGGACGGCCTCGGCCTTCTACGGCGGCGCGCGCCTCGTCGCCACGAAGACCGTGGATAATCCCCTTGCGACGATTCCGGCCCCGTCGTGCCTGGAAGACAACCGTGATCGTCGCAGCCGCAACGAGCCCGAGATCGCGTGCCCAGGGGTCGGGCACGGGACCGTTGATCTCGAACGGTGGCCGCAAGGGACATATCAGGTCGACCTCTTCGTGGACAAGGAGAAGGTGGCGACGGGCTGGTTCGTGATGTCGGACAAGAACGCGATCTACGGGGAGGTGGCCGAGCGTGTGCGCGACCGGTCCGCGCCCACGGGACGGATCGCCGAGATCAACGCCAGCGTGCAATCGGTCCAGTTCTACGAAGCATCGGCGAACCCCTTCGACCGCAAGGACAGGCGCTACGCGACGCGATTTTCCCAGACCGCGCGTCATGTCGTTTGGGAGCTCGACCTCCAGCATGTCGCCACGGGGCAATGGGTACCGCTGCCGATCGAGGCGCTCCTGTACTTGGTCGAGCCGTCGGGCGCGCGGCTCGTCCAGCGGAAGGTCATGCACAGCGCCGTCCCGGGCGACTGGAAGAACACGTACCACTCGGACTCGTTTGGCTGGGACGACGACTACTACTGGGACCGCACCGGCACCAGCCAGTACTCGCCCCGGGGCTGGATGGCGGGAAGCTACCGGGTCGACCTCTACGTGGCCAACCGCAAGGTCGCCAGCGGCTCGTTCCAGATCCAGCCCACCCCCGGTGCTCCTCAACCGGCGCCCTCGGACACACCGCCTCCACCGAAGGACACGAGCGCGGCCTTCCGCCGGATCTACCGCGAGTGCATGAAGGGCAGCCGGAGCGCCCGCATGGTGGACGAGTGCTCTCGCAAGGCATCCGAGGGGGCTGCGCCCTAGGCGTCGCCCATGGTCCATGCTCGCCTGATCCTGCTCGTCACGATCGTGCGGGCCTCGGGCTCCTGGGCGCCTCGCCTCGGGCGCATGCCCAGCCACGTAACACCGCGACCGATACGTTTAATTCCGCATTTCACTGCCGTGAAGATGGGCCGCAAAAGATAGAGGAAAGATCGGCAGGACTGCAACAGTCAGCCCGCGTCTCTGCACCATGTGCGTGGGCCGGCCCAACCGAAGTCGGCCGCGGTTCGCAGTCCGGTTCGACGCGAGTCCGCTGATCGGGTTAGGTCACAGTTTCAATGGCCCGTCGGGTGACCGCGGTGGTCAAGCGCCCTCGCCGAGGGTGATGCCAGCCGGCGCACGTGGTGGTGGGGGCATCCGTTTGGGCATCGCACCGAGGACGGAGCGCCACCAAGAGGTCGCGCTCGATGTCCGAACCGGAGCTTCGGCGCCGGAAATGGCGCGATGGCGGAGCGCGGGCCGGGCGGGGCGGCTCCCGGGGTCTTGCCCGCCGACGCTCGTGCCTGTGATGATCCGCCCCATGTCCGATACCCGCGCGGGACAGGAAGCCCTTGCGTCGCTCCGTGTCGGCGACGAGCTCGGGATCGACTCCTTCCTTCTCCGCGGCGAGCGTGAGGATCTCCTCGTCGATGTTTCGGAAGCCCAGACGATCGGCGACCATGCGGCCGATGGTTTCGCCGCCGGCGCCTGTCGTGTGCGAGATCGTCACCACGCGGGTCGGCATTCGTCGTCCTCCTGGAACGCAGCAGGGTCGCGGTTGGCGCCCCCGGATTATATCTCGGGGCCCAGCGTGACGGCCTCCCGGTGGGCGGGTTCGGTGGATCAACGGACACGATTAGGGCGCGCCAGAGAATCCGGCGACTGACGCGTCCTCCCTTCGCCGCAAACCGTCCTCGATGCCGATGGGGAACGAGGTGCCCTCGCGCATGGCACGAACGAAGGCGTTCAGCGCCTCTCGCACGGTGGGCACCGCGGACGGGTCGACCATCTGCGAAAGTCAAGCCGCGCTCGGCGCGCTTAACCCGGCGAGGGGCACGATCCTGTGGGTCTTCACGGACGGCCAGAAGAGCATCATGGCGGTCGAGCCGGAGTTCGGCTTCACCGAGGGCAGTTCGCCCGGCGTCTGGAGGCAGTAGCCGGGGAGCCTTCCGCTCGCGGTCGTACTCCGGTCCGGCCCCAAGGGCAGGGCTCCATCCTTCAGACCTACTCCTGGCTCCTGCCCATGCTTTGGTGTGACGGGCCGGTCGTTCGTTCCATTACGCCTGGATCGCCCACTTATCGGCCCCGCGGATGACCTCGATCGTGAAGCGCCCGTCGCCGAGCGGGGTGATGACCAGGCGGCCGCGTGCGTAGGGGGCATCCGTTTGGGCATGGCAGGGGGGACAGAGCGCCACCAGCTGGTCGAGATCGAAGTCCGAGCCTCCCTGGGCGCGCTTGACGACCCCCAGGCTATGCCGCCTTGGATGCCCACACTAGAGTAGTGGAGAAAATAGTAACCGGCGACACTTAGCTCAGTTCCTCCTCCGTGTCACGCTGGTCACCGCCTGGCGACGCGGGCTCGCGCCGGCTCCGTCCGGCGCTTGGTCGGGTTCCACGCGGGGCCTCCCGAAGGCCAGTTCCCACAAGTCCGGAAGCCCAGCCGCGGCTCAGGAAGACGGCGGAGCACCAGCGCTGGTTCGAGGCCGGCCGCTGGACCTGGCCGCGGTGCGGCCGCCCGTTCACCGTAGTGGACTGTCGAGAGCGCGTTAGAGACTGTTTGCCTGTTCCGAAATGAGTTGATTTCGGCACGACGGCCGCGGCGATGTGACCCAGCGCGCGCGATCGGCAATGAAGCCACGCCGTGGCTCGGGCGGCTGGCAGCAGCAGACGGTTGGTCGAGGAGCGCGGTTAGACGGTTCTGAGCGATTGAGAGGAGAGCAAGAGCAAACCGCCCGGGCGAGTGCTCGACCCAGGCGGCCTGCCCGGCGCCTGTCTGCGGCGGCGGGACCCGCCCCGAGGCCAGCAGGGCCATCACAACCGCCCGTGCCTCGTCGGACGGGATAGTGGTCCAGCCTAGTAGGCTAGTGGGAATATCGCGGGGTCCCGACGGCCTATTTCGGCGAGACCCTCCACTTCGGACCTCGTCGCGTCAACGCGGGGCTAGGCCTGGATGCAGGGTGGGCTGGTGCCAGGATGGGGGGTAGGACCAAAGTCCACTAGGCGGCGTTCCGACTGGGCTGTTAGCGTCCTATGCGAGGATGCAGTCGGCGTGGACCGTCGCGCATCGCATTCTGATACCCAGGTGTCGCGGGCGGAGGCAGCCATGTCCGAGCAAATCCACAGCACCGCCTTTCTCGACGGCGACGTAGGGAAGGCGGAAGCCATTACCGAAGTCCGGCGTGAAGCGGCCCTGCTCAAGACGGGGGCCTTGCAGAACGCGATTTTCAACAGCGCGAACTTCTCCAGCATCGCCACCGACGAGAAGGGCGTCATTCAATTATTCAATGTCGGCGCCGAGCGGATGCTGGGCTACACGGCCGCCGAAGTGATGAACAAGATCACGCCGGCCGACATTTCCGATCCGCAGGAAGTGATCGCGCGCGCCAAGGCGCTGAGCGTCGAACTCGGGACCCCGATTACGCCGGGCTTTGAGGCCCTGGTCTTCAAGGCTGCGCGCGGGATCGAGGACATCTACGAGCTGACGTATATCCGCAAGGACGGCAGCCGTTTCGGGGCGGTCGTGTCGGTCACGGCGTTGCGCGACGCTCAAGAAACAATCATCGGCTATCTGTTGATCGGCACCGACAACACCGCGCGCCAGCAGGCGGAAGAAGCGCTGCTCCAGGCGGGGGCTCTGCAGCGCGCGATTTTCAACAGCGCCAACTTCTCGAGCATCGCGACCGACGAGAAGGGCGTCATTCAGATCTTCAATGTCGGCGCCGAGCGGATGCTGGGCTACACGGCCGCCGAAGTAATGAATAAGATCACGCCGGCCGACATTTCCGATCCGCAGGAAGTGATCGCGCGCGCCAAGGCGCTGAGCGTCGAACTCGGGACCCCGATTACGCCGGGCTTTGAGGCATTGGTGTTCAAGGCCTCGCGCGGGATCGAGGACATCTACGAGCTGACCTACTTCCGCAAGGATGGGAGCCGGGTCCCGGCGGTGGTGTCGGTGACGGCGTTGCGCGACGCGCAGGACGTCATCATCGGCTATCTGTTGATCGGCACGGATAATACGGCGCGCAAGCAGGTCGAAGCGGACCAGCAGCAGCTCGATCAGCGCCTGCGCGACCAGCAGTTCTACACGCGCTCTCTCATCGAGTCGAACATCGACGCGCTGATGACCACCAATCCGTCCGGCATCATTACCGACGTCAACAAGCAGATGGAGGCGCTTACTGGGTGCACGCGCGACGAATTGATCGGCGCGCCGTTCAAGAACTACTTCACCGATCCGGAGCTGGCCGAGACGGGTATCAAACGGGTGCTGAGCGAAAAGAAGGTGACCAACTACGAACTCACCGCGCGCGCCCGGGACGGCAAGGAAACCGTGGTGTCCTACAACGCGACCACCTTCTACGATAGAGACAGGAGATTGCAGGGCGTGTTCGCCGCAGCGCGCGACGTCACCGAACGCAAACGCTTGGATCAGATCCTGCAAGAGAAAAATGTCGAGTTGGAGGGCGCCCGGTCCGCGGCAGAAAAGGCCAATCTGGCGAAATCGGATTTCCTCGCCCGCATGAGCCACGAGATCCGGACGCCGATGAACGCCATCATCGGCATGGCGGACCTGCTGTGGGAGACCTCGTTGGCCGCGGAGCAGCGCGAGTACGTCCGCATCTTCAGGAAGGCGGGGAGCCAGCTCCTGGACCTGATCAACGACATCCTGGACCTGTCCAAGGTGGAGGCCGGCCATCTGGTGCTCGAGAACATCGACTTCGATCTCGCCGAGGTCCTCGACAAGACGCTCGAGATGATGGCGATTCGCGCCCACGAGAAGGGGCTCGAGCTGGCGCTCCGCATCGCGCCGGAGATCCCCACCGCGCTGGTCGGCGATCCGGCCCGGCTGCGGCAGGTGCTCATCAATCTCATTGGCAATGCCATCAAGTTCACCGAGCAAGGCGAGGTGATCGTGCGGGTCGAGCGTGATCCCGAGGACGCCGCCGCTGGCGCCCTGCGGTTCGCGGTCTGCGATACGGGGATCGGGGTTCCCGAGGAGACGCGCGAGCTGATCTTTGCCCCCTACGCCCAAGTGGACACCTCCACGACGCGCAAGTTCGGCGGGAGCGGACTCGGACTGGCCATCTCGCGGGAGGTCGTCGAGGTGATGCAGGGACGGATCTGGGCGGAAAGCCGCATCGGAGCCGGCAGCACGTTCTACTTCACGGCTCGATTCGCGGTCGGCAGCAAGCCCCCGCTCAGGGTCCTCTCCGGGCTGATGGATGTAAAGGGCCTGAAGACCCTGGTCATTGACGACAACACGACGAACCGGCTGATCCTCAGGGAGATGCTCTCGCGCTGGGGCGCCGTGGTGACGGAAGCGGACGGGGGCGAGCAGGGGCTCTCGGAGCTGCTGCGGGCCCAGCAGGCCGCTGTCCCGTATGCCCTCGTGTTGCTGGACTGCCGCATGCCGGCCGTCGACGGGTTCCAGGTCGCCGAGCAGATTCATCAGCATCCTACCATGGCCGGGACAACCATCCTGATGCTCACGTCAGACAACCGCGCCGGGGATTTCGCCCGAAGCCGCGACCTAGGGGTGGCCGCGTACCTGGTGAAACCGGTGAAGCGCGCCGAGCTCCTGGAGGCGATCCAGCAGGCCCGCGCCGGCGCGGCCGCTCTGGTGGAGCCCGCAGCGCCTGGAGGCGTGCGGGAAGACGCGCAAGGGCTGCGGATCCTCCTGGCCGAGGATTCCCTGGACAATGTGCTGCTGATCCAATCGTACCTGAGCGCCAGCGGGTGCAGCGTGGACCTGGCCTGCAACGGCGAGGTCGCCCTGCAGATGTGCATCTCCGGCACGTACGACGTCGTACTCATGGATGTCCAGATGCCGGTCATGGACGGTTACGCCGCCACACGCGGGATCCGTCAGTGGGAAGGCGAGAACCGCGTCAGGCCGGTTCCGATCCTGGCACTGACCGCTCACGCGTTGTCGGAAGAGGTCCAAAAGAGCCTCGAAGCCGGCTGCACGGCCCACCTCACCAAACCCATCCGCAAAGCGACGCTCCTGCACGCCATCGAAGAGCACACCCTGGGCCGCGTCCGCGTCCGGGTGGACTCGGGTCTCGCGGAGCTGGTTCCCGGCTTCCTGGAGAACCGGCGGAGAGACGTCGAGGCGATCGCGGCAGCGCTCGCACACGCGGACTACGAAAACGTTCGCATCCTGGGCCACAACATGAAGGGGTCAGGCGCCGGTTACGGCTTGAACCGGATTACGGAGCTTGGCGCATCCCTGGAGCAGGCGGCCGGACGCCGTGAGCCCGAGGAGATTCGCGCGCGCGCCGCGGAGCTCGGCCGGTACCTCGACGGTCTCCGCGTGGACTACGAATAGCCGATACTGGCGGGAGCATGCGAGTACGATTTTGGGGTACCCGGGGGTCGATCGCCACGCCAGGCCCGGGCACCGTCCGTTTCGGCGGCAACACCTCGTGTGTCGGAGTGACGACGAGCGGGGGTGCCTGCTTCATATTTGACTGCGGGACGGGCGCTCGCCCGCTCGGCGCGGAGCTCATGGCGCACGCATCGAAGCCCATCTCGGCAACGATCCTGCTCAGCCACACGCACTGGGATCACATCCAGGGCTTTCCCTTCTTCGCCCCGCTCTTCGTTCCCGGGAACCAGATCACGGTCTGCGGTCCGGAAGGGAGCGGACATTCTCTGCGCGAAGTTCTCTCCGGTCAGATGGAGTTCACGTACTTCCCCGTCGAGATCGACCAGCTTCCGGCAACCATCACCTTCCGAGAGTTCGGAGAAGGAACGCATGAGATCGGCGGCGCGCGGATCGTCGCGCAGTATCTCCATCATCCGGCAATGACGCTGGGCTACCGCGTCGAGGCCGACGGGGCGGCTGTCGTGTACCTGTGCGACCACGAGCCCTTCTCGGAAACGCTGTGGCACGACCACCCCGCGTCCAGCCACGCCGAATCCATCGTGCACGAGGGGGACCGGCGGCACGCGCGCTTCATGGCCGGCGCCGGGCTGGTGATTCACGATGCGCAGTACACTCCGGAGGAGTACCTCTCCAAAAAGAATTGGGGCCACAGCACCTACGATTATGCTGTGGCGCTGGCCGCCGTGGCGGGGGTGCGTCAACTCGCGCTCACCCACCACGATCCTACCCACGACGACGCATTCGTCGAGGCGATCGAGAAGCGCGCTCGCGGGTACGCCGAGCAGCTTGGTTCCACTGTGCGGGTATGCTGCGCCTACGAGGGCCTCGAGCTGGCCGTCGAGCCGCACAGCGTCCGGCAACTAGCGAGCACGCCGCTGGCTCCGCACTCGGCTCGGGACGCCCTGCGCGGTCGCCACATCCTGGTCGTGGACGACGACCCGGACCTCCGTGCCCTCGTGCGCAAGGCCCTGAGCCAGGACGGCCACATCGTAAGCGAAGCTTCCACCGGCCAAGAGGCACTCGCGTTGATCGACGCGCAGGCACCCGATCTTCTCGTGCTGGACCTGCTCATGCCGAAGCAAGGCGGGTTGGAGGTGCTCAAGGTGCTGCGTTCCAGGCCAGCGACGGCGGCGCTGACAGTCCTCGTGTTGACGGCACTGGATGACGAGGCCAATACTCGCGCCGGTTTCGATCTCGGAGCAACCGACTACCTGACCAAACCCTTCTTGATCCCGCAGCTCGCGGCGCGCGTGCGTGCCTGTCTCTCGCGCCGCGGATGAGGAGCGTTGGTCTGCCTACCAGCAGTCTGGCGAGCGCCTTGACAGTCGTCCGGGGATGGGGTTCTACTGGGCGCGCGGTGAGGCACGATGGCTCATCGTGGTAGGTGCGCCATGGAGATAGGGATGGACACTCCACCGGACCATCCAGTAGCGTCATCGGCGAGGTAACAGGCCGCCGATGACGCCCCGGCAGCACGACAGCCTGTACTGAATCCCGACTCGCGCCGGGCCGCGCAGCGGAAGCTGCGCACACACCTGAGGGACCCGCGGGCGGGGCGTTCGTCCCCGCCCGCCCCCTCTACCGCCGCTCCGCACTGAGCGTTCCCGTGAGTCGTCGGGCTGCCTGACCAGCCTGCCAGACGCCCCCGTCTGACCGAATAGCGCCACCGTCGACCGGAGCTTCTGGCCGTCGGTGGCTGTCCCGCGCGGCAATTTCAGTTCGACCAGCCCCGCCGCAATGGAGGACTCTGGGGTGGCGGGCCGGTGGTTTGGCATTACGCTCGGATCGCCCACTTATCAGCCCCCCGGGTGACCTCGACGGTGAAGCGCCCGGCGCCCAGCGAGGTGATAACCAGGCGGCCGCGTACGTAGGGGGCATCGATCCGCGCATGGCACCGAGGACAGAGCGCCACCAGGCGGTCGAGATCGAAGTCCGAGCCCCCCTGGGCGCGCTGAAGGTGGGTGGATCTCCAGAGCGTCCCAGCTCCCAGAGCGGAGCATGCGTGTAGCGCGTGACCGGGCCGCGCCCCAGAACCGCGTGGGGTCCCGCAGCCGATAGCCTTGGTGGGGTGGGGCCACGGTCGAGTGAAGGTGTCCTTATTGTGTGAGCTGAGCGGACCCACTATCCCTGTGCGGCACCGTGATGGCCGAGGATCCGCGGGTGGACCGGTCAAGCACCGGCAGCAACCGCAACAATCAAGCCCGCGTCGAGCCCTTCGGGCAATCTTCCGCGACTTCAGGCACAAGGCCCGTCCGCGGTGCAAATGCTGAGGGCTGAAGTCCCCGTATTTCCATGCTTGGGCGATGTGGCACTCGCGATGCTATCCGTTCGGGGTCGAGACCACCTGGCCGAGGGCCGATCAGGACACGGACCTGGGCATGGGAGGGCACGGAGATGAACGCAACGTGGATCCCGGTAGGCAGCGCGGTGGCAATCATTCTCCTGAGCCTGGGCGTCTTGGAAGTCATGAGTAAAGGGGTTCGAGTCGACGAGCCTGTTCCTGCGGCTCGGCGTTTCTCGAACGCCCCTATGCACGCCGAGCTGACGCCGGACGATCGCCTGACTCTCGACCTCGGCCCGGAGACCGGCGAGACGATGCACTCCGCTGATGGAGACGATCGTTGAAATTCTGACCGCTGCCTAGACCATGCTCGACGGCATCGGTGTTGCGATCCGGAGCCCTTTGATCGCGACGGCGCGCGCGTCGAGATCAGAGCATAGCGACCCGCACCGCGGCAGCACGTGGTACGATCCTCCTGGCAGAAGGGTAGGTGCTGTCATGTGTGTAGCAGTAACGCGCGGCGTCTTCGAGTTCGTGATCGGCGTGGCGCTGGGGGCCCTGCTGGTGCTGGCCTTGGCTGGTCCCGTCACGGCGCAGCAGGCTCTCCCGGGCGCCGAGCTCAAGCGGGTTGTCGGGCGAGTGGAGATCCTTTCCAAGGGGCAGACCCAGTGGATCCCGGCGGTGGTCGGAGCTCGACTGGCGGAGGGTGACGACATCCGGGCCTACTCGGGGGCTACCGCCGAGCTGGCGCTGCCCGACACGAGCACGGTCGTGGTGGCGGAGAACAGCCGGCTTCTCCTGACGAAGATGGAGTATGACCCCCAGAGCCAGAGCCGGCTCATGCTCCTGCATCTCGTCGTGGGGAAGGTGCGCGCGACAGTCGCGCAGGCCGCCATCACCCTGGCCCGAGTGCGCCAGTCGAACTTCGCCATCTCCACGCCGACGGCCGTAGCCGCGGCGCGGGGCACGATCCTGTGGGTCTTCACGGACGGCCAGAAGAGCATGATGGCGGTCGAGCCGGAGTTCGGCTTCACCGAGGGCAGTTCCGCCGGCGTCTGGAGGCAGTAGCCGGGGAGCCTTCCGCTCGCGGTCGTACCCCGGTGCGGCCCCAGGGGCAGGGCCCCATCCTGTCAGACCTACTCCTGGCTTCTGCCCATGCTTTGGTGTGACGGGCCGGTCGTTCGCTCCATTACGCCTGGATCGCCCACTTATCGGCACCTCGGATGACCTCGACATCGAAGCGCCCGGCGCCGAGCGGGGTGATGACCAGCCGGCCGCGCGCGTAGGGGGCATCCGTCTGGGCGTGGCACCGCGGACAGAGTGCCACCAGGCGGTCGAGATCGAAGTCCGAGCCCCCCTGGGCGCGCTTGACGACGTGGTGGACCTCGAGGGCGCCCCCGCGGCCACAGGCTTGGCACCTCCAGCGGGCGTGCCGGACCACCAGACGGCGAATCGCCGCCCACTCCTCGAGTGTGGCGGCAGCGCGACCGGTGGCGCGCCGGCCGCCATCTTGGATCCGGCGACGCGCGCCGGCGCCAACGCGCCCGCTCGCCCGAAGCGATCGCCTCAGCATCAGCGCCGCCCGCTATTTTGCCCACGTGGGCAAAATCTATGTCTGCTCATCGCCTTTCGGTTCGGCCGTTTGCCCATGTGGGCAAAC
>Ga0075434_100005092_pt1 | contig 11934 bp, 9 predicted proteins | sample RhiMethybrSRZTD3_FD_75298 | JGI IMG/M metagenome (GOLD analysis project Ga0075434, IMG submission 75298) | Populus rhizosphere microbial communities from Tennessee, USA - Rhizosphere MetaG P. TD hybrid SRZTD3 | ecosystem: Host-associated > Plants > Roots > Rhizosphere > Soil | place: USA... | reverse complement strand
CATGTTGACCGTGGGCGAGATGGTTAGGGCAGTCCGTTCGGCGTCATATTCGTGGCGAACTTTTCCGCTTTCTGGGGTCGAGGGTGCTTGAGCAGTCTGTCGTAGAGCGGAGGGCGGTTGCGATGATGCTCGGGGGCAAAATGGAATCTTCTTCCCTGACAAGGCTTGCTGAGGGGGCTCAAATTTGGAGGTACTTGGTTTGCGGGGTCTGCAGATGATTGCGGTGTGATGGGTTGGAGGCTGCGGTGTTGGCTCCCCCATGGGGCTCTGGACTGGGGGCGGAGGGGTGGCACGGGGCGTGCTAGTCTGGAGGCGATGATGAGTGGTCTCACCGCGGTGATCCTGGCAGCTGGCGAATCGAAGCGCATGCGTTCTCGTCGTCCCAAGGCGTTGCACATGCTGGGCGGACGGCGGCTCATCGACTATCCGGTGCGGGTGGCTCGGGCCCTGGGCGCGCGCGTGGTCCTGGTGGTGGGCCGCGACGCAGAGTCCGTGCGCGAAGCGGTGGGAGAGGCGCCGGACCTGGCGTATGCCGAGCAGAAGGAACGGCTCGGCACGGGGCACGCGCTGCAGCAGGCGCGCGACGCCTGCGTGGACGGCGAGGGGACGATCCTCGTATTGCCGGGCGATCAGCCGCTCATGTCGGAGGCTATGCTCCGCGGTCTAGTCGAGCGGCACAGGGAAGCGCGCGCGGCCGCGACGCTGCTCACAGCCGTGCTCGATGACGCCACCGGCTATGGGCGCGTGGTACGGAAGGACGGCCGGCCCGTGGCCATCGTGGAGCATCGCGACGCCACCCCGGAGCAGCGCGCGATACGCGAGATCGGCACCAGCACGTACTGCTTCGAAGCGCGGGAGCTGTGGAGCGCGCTCGATCGGGTGACGCCCCAGAACCAGCAGGGCGAGTACTACCTCACCGACGTCGTCGCGCTCCTCGCCCGGGCCGGGGCCGTCACGGAGGCGGTGGCCGCCCCCGACCCCGAGGAATGCCTCGGCATCAACGATCGCAGCCAGCTCGCGCTGGTGGCGAAGGCGCTCCGGCGGCGGACCCTCGAGCGCCACATGGCGGAGGGCGTCACCGTGCTCGATCCCGATGCCACCTACGTCGACGACACCGTGGAGATCGGCAGCGATACCGTGCTCTACCCCGGGGTCATCCTGGAAGGCCGCACCCACATCGGCGCGGAGTGCATGGTGGAAACGGGCTGCCACCTGAAGGGGACGCGGGTGGGCGATCGCGTGCACCTCAAGCCATACTGCGTGGTCACCGATTCGGTGGTGGAGGAGGACGCCGAGCTCGGTCCCTTCTGTCACCTCCGCCCGCGATCCCACATCGGGGCCAAGGCCCGGGTGGGCAACTTCGTCGAGGTGAAGAAGTCGCGCATCGGGCGGGGAAGCAAGGCGAGCCACCTCGCGTACATCGGCGACGTCACCGTGGGCGACGGGGTGAACATCGGCGCTGGCGTGATCTTCGTGAACTACGACGGCACCGACAAGCACGAGACGAAGGTGGGGGACCGCGCTTTCGTGGGGAGCAACTGCAGCGTGGTGGCTCCGCTCACCATCGGCGAGGACGCCTTCGTGGCCGCGGGCTCCGTGATCACCAAGGACGTGCCGCCCGGTGCCCTGGCGGTGGAGCGGAGCCAGCAGGTGATGAAGGAAGGCTGGGTCACCCGTCGTCGCGCGCGCCGCGGATCCAAGAAGGAGCACTGAGCCATGTGCGGGATCGTCGGCTACCTCGGGGACAAGGACGCGGTGGGCGTCATCGTGGAGGGGCTCAAGCGGCTCGAGTACCGCGGCTACGATTCGGCGGGGGTAGCCGTTCTCGGCCCCGCGGGACTCGAAGTGCGGCGAGCGGCGGGCCGCATCAAGGTGCTCGAGGGCATGCTGCGCGAACGACCCGTGCGAGGGACGGTGGGCATCGGCCACACGCGCTGGGCGACCCATGGGCGTCCCACCGACGAGAACGCGCACCCGCACACCGACGGCTCGGGCACCCTGGTGGTGGTGCACAACGGGATCATCGAGAACTACCTGCCCATCAAGGAGCGCCTCGCCGCGGAGGGACACGTCTTCACCTCCGAGACGGACACCGAGGTGATCGCGCATCTCATCGAGCGCCACCTCGAGCAGACGCCGCGTCTGGAGGAGGCGGTGCGCCGCGCCCTCGGCGAGCTCAAGGGCTCCTACGCGATCGTGGTGCTCTCCAAGCGCACGCCCGACCGCCTGGTCGCGGCCAAGCACGGCGCGGGGAGCGTGGTGGTGGGGCTGGGCCAGGGTGAGACCTATCTCGCCTCGGACATTCCCGCGCTCCTCGCCCACACGCGCGATGTCGTCATCCTGGAGGACGAGGACGTGGCGGTGGTGACCCGGCACGGCGTGGAGATCGCCGATTTGGAGGGCGCCCCGGTGTCCCGGGCCCCCACCCGCATCCTGTGGGATCCGATCCTCGCCGAGAAGGGCGGCTATCGTCACTTCATGCTCAAGGAGATTTACGAGCAGCCGCGCGCGGTCGCCGACACGATGCGCGGACGCGTCTCCCCAGAGGGCGGCACGGTGGTGCTGCCGGAGATCGGCCTCGACCCCGACGTCGTGGCGGGTCTGCAGCGCGTGGTCTTCATCGCCTGCGGGACGTCGTACCACGCGGCCATCGTCGGCCGCTTCCTGGTCGAGCGGCTGGCCGGCCTTTCCTCCGACGTGGACCTGGGCTCGGAGTTTCGCTACCGCGATGCGGTGCTCAGCCCGGAGACGCTCGTGGTCGCGCTCTCCCAGTCGGGGGAGACGGCGGACACGCTGGGCGCGGTGAAGGCGGCCCGCGACCGCGGCGCCCCCATCGTCGGCATCACCAACGTGGTCGGCTCCGCGCTGGCCAGAGAGTCCACGGGCGTGCTCTACACTCATGCGGGGCCGGAGATCGGCGTCGCCTCTTCCAAGACTTTCACGGCGACCCTCACCGCGTGCTATCTCCTTGCCCTGTGGCTCGGCCGGCGCCGCGGCGCCCTTCTCGCCGAGGACGGCCGCAAGCACATCCAGGGTCTGCTCGAGCTGCCGCGGCTCATGGAGCAGGCTCTCGAGAAGGAGCCGGAGATCGCGGAGCTCGCCAAGGAGATGGCCGGCTACAAGAACTTCCTCTTCCTGGGCCGGGGCATCCACTATCCCCTCGCCCTCGAGGGCGCGCTCAAGCTCAAGGAGCTGTCCTATCTCCACGCCGAGGGCTATCCCGCGGGGGAGATGAAGCACGGCCCCATCGCCCTCATCGACGACGGCCTGCCGGTGATCGCGCTGACTCCGCGCGACGCCTCGTACGAGCGCATGATGAACACGGTGGAGGAGGTGCGGGCGCGCGACGGCCGCATCATCGCGGTGGCCCACGAGGGCGACCGGGAGATCGGCGCCCGCGCCGCGCGCGTGATGAGGGTGCCCGCGACCACGGAGCTGCTCTCGCCCATGCTCATGGCGCTGCCCCTGCAGCTCCTCGCGTATCACGTGGCGGTGCGCCTCGGGCGCGACGTGGACCAGCCGAGGAACCTCGCGAAGTCGGTCACCGTCGAGTAGGGCCGGCGGGCGGCCGCGCGGTTGCCGCCGTGTGATATCGTAGCTATCGATGCAGCGCCCCGCCGTGGCCCCGGAAAGCATTCTCGGCTCGCTCAATCCCGTGCAGCAGCAGGCCGTGCAGGCGACCAAGGGACCCGTGCTCGTCCTCGCGGGCGCGGGCAGCGGCAAGACCCGCGTCATCGCCCACCGCATCGCCTGGCTCCTCGGCGTGGAAGGAGTGCACCCGCGCCACGTACTCGCCGTCACCTTCACCAACAAGGCGGCCGACGAGATGCGCCGTCGCGTGGAGGACCTCGTCCTGCCCGCGGGAATTCGCCCGCCCCTCATCGCGACCTTCCATTCCACCTGCGTGCGCATCCTGCGCGAGCGGGCGCGCTTGGTGGGGCTCTCGCCCAGCTTCGTGATCTACGACGAGGAGGACCGGCTGAGCCTGGTCAAGGAGGCGATGCGCGAGCTCGACATGGACGAGCGGCAGACCACGCCCGCTTCGGTGGTTCACGGCATCAGCCACGCTAAGAATCATATGCTCTCGGTGGAGGAGGCAGAGCGGCTCGCCCGCTCACCCCGCGAAGAACGCATCGCCCAGCTCTATAGCCGCTACGAGGAGAAGCTCCGGTCGGTGGGTGCGGTGGACTTCGACGACCTGCTCCTCCTCGTGGTCAAGCTGCTGGAGGGCTCGGCGGAGGCGCTGGCGTGGTATCGCGCCCTCTGGACCCACGTGCTCGTCGATGAGTACCAGGACACCAATCGCGCCCAGTACCGCATCATCCAGCTCCTGACCCAGGAACATCGCAACCTGTGCGTGGTGGGCGACCCCGACCAGTCCGTGTATCGCTGGCGGGGGGCCGATCTCCGCAACATCCTCGACTTCGAGAAGGACTTCCCCGACTGCCAGATCATCCCCCTCGAGCAGAACTATCGCTCGACCAAGCGCATCCTCGACATCGCCTCCGCGGTCATCGCCAACAACCGCGCGCGGCGTGACAAGCGGCTGTGGACGGAGAACGCGGAGGGAGAGCCCGCCCAGGTCTATCGCGCCTGGGACGAGAGCGAGGAGGCGGGCTGGGTCGCCCAGACCGTGCGCTCGCTGCACGCCCAAGGCCTCGAGTACCGCGACGTGGCGGTCTTCTACCGGACCAACGCGCAGTCGCGCGTGCTCGAGGACGCGCTCCGGCGCGCGAGCATCCCCTACGTCATCGTGGGTGGTGTGCGCTTCTACGAGCGGCGCGAGATCAAGGATCTCCTCGCCTATCTGCGCCTCACCGTGAATCCGGGCGACGACGTCGCGTTCCGGCGTGCCATCGCCGCCCCGAGCCGCGGGGTGGGGAAGGCGAGCCTCGATCGCCTCGGCGACACCGCCCGCGCGCGCGGCCTCTCGCTCCTCGCCGCGTGCGCCGAGCCCATCACCGATCTCAATACCAAGGCCCGCCGCGCCCTGGACGACTTCGCCCGCCTCATCGGCCGCCTCGCGGAGCAGCGTGGCCGGCTCACCCTGCCCCCCTTCATCGACGAGGTGGCGGCCGCCTCCGGCTACCGCGATGCCCTCAAGGCCGAGCGCACCGCGGAAGCGGACGCGCGGCTCGAGAACATCGAGGAGCTCGTGGCGGCCTCCGAGGAATTCGCGGCGAGCCAAGCCGCGGCGGGACTGGAGGGTTCGCCCCTCGAGGCGTTCCTGGACACGATCGCCCTCGTGGCCGACGTGGATTCCCTCGACGAGGACGCGGCGGGCGTGACCCTCATGACCCTGCACTCGGCCAAGGGGCTCGAGTTCCCTGCGGTGTTCCTCACGGGGATGGAAGAGGGCGTGTTCCCGCACTCGCGCTCCATGGACGACAGCGAGGAGCTGGAGGAGGAGCGCCGGCTCTGCTACGTGGGCATCACGCGCGCGGAGCAGCGGCTCTGGCTCTCCTACGCGCTCCACCGGCGCATCCAGGGCTACGGTCTCGGCGAGCCCTCGCGCTTCCTCCTGGAGATTCCCGCCGAGCAGGTAGTGCTGCTCAACGCCCCGCGATCCGAGCCGGCCGTGCCGCGCGCGGCGGCGGTGCCCGTGCCCGCCGTGGAGGACGAGGACCTGCCCTTCCGGGTGGGGGCCAAGCTCCGTCACGCGCGCTGGGGCGAGGGGCTCCTGGTGGGGATCCAGAGGGAAGGCGCGGACATCATCGCCACCGTGCACTTCGCCAGCGTGGGGCGGAAGCGGCTGTCGCTCCAGTACGCGCACCTGGAGGAGCTCTAGTGCCGGGAGAGCCGAAGATCACCATGCGGGACGTCGAGCACGTGGCGCGGCTCTCGCGGCTTGCCCTCACCGACCCGGAGAAGGAGCGGATGCGGCGCGAGCTCGACGGCATCCTGTCCTACATCGACAAGCTCCGCGCCCTCGACACGGCGAACGTGCCGCCCACCTCGCACGCCGTGCCCATGACCAACGTCATGCGGGAGGACGAGCCGCGCCCCTCGCTCCCGCAGGACGAGATGCTCGCCAATGCGCCGGAGCGAAGCGGGGAGTTCTTCCGCGTGCCCAAGATCATCGAAGAGGGTGCGGAAGGCTAGGCCGTGCTGACCGGTCTCACCATTCACGAGCTGGCCGCGCGCTTCCGGAGCGGGGCGGCCACCCCGTCGCAGGCCGCGCGCGAGTATCTCGACCGTGTCGCCGCCCTCGATCCCAAGGTCAAGGCCTACCTCATGGTCACTGCGGAGGCGGCGCTCGCCCAGGCCGCAGAGGCCGACGCGCGCTTCGCCGCCAAGGCGCCGCGGGGCCTCCTCGACGGCATTCCCGTGGCCCTCAAGGATGTCTTCTGCACCCGCGGCGTGGAGACGACGTGTGGCTCGAAGATCCTCAAAGGGTTCCGCCCACCCTACGACGCCACCGTGGTGAGCCGCCTCCGCGCGGCGGGGGCGGTCCTCCTCGGCAAGCTCAACATGGATGAGTTCGCCATGGGCTCCTCCACGGAGAACTCGGCGTTCTTCACCACGCGCAACCCCTGGGATCTTGCCCGCGTGCCCGGCGGCTCCTCGGGCGGATCGGCCGCCGCGGTGGCCGCCGATCTCGCCGCGGGAACGCTCGGCACGGACACTGGCGGCTCGATCCGCCAGCCCGCCGCCTTCTGCGGCACGGTGGGGATGAAGCCGACGTACGGCCGCGTGTCCCGCTATGGTCTGATCGCCTTCGCCTCTTCCCTCGACCAGGTCGGCCCCTTCGGCAAGGACGTGGCGGACGCCGCGCTCCTCCTGCAGACCGTCGCCGGCCACGATCCGATGGACTCGACCTCGGCGGACATTCCGGTTCCCGACTACGCGCTGGCCCTCCGCCAGGACGTGAAGGGGCTGCGCGTCGGAATTCCGGACGAGTACTTCATCGACGGGCTCGATCCCGAGGTGGAGGCCGCGGTGCGGACCGCCATCGAGACGTTGCGCGGGCTCGGAGCGAAGACGGAGAGCGTGTCGCTGCCGCACACGGAGTATGGCCTGGCCGCCTACTACGTGATCGCCCCCGCCGAGGCCTCCTCGAACCTCGCGCGCTACGACGGCGTGAAGTATGGGCTTCGCGAGCGGGGAGCACGCGATCTCATCGACATGTATTCCCGCACCCGGGGGGCGGGCTTCGGCGCCGAGGTGAAGCGGCGGGTGATGCTCGGCACTTACGCCCTCTCCGCCGGCTACTACGACGCCTACTACGGCCAGGCCCAGAAGGTGCGCACCCTCGTCCTGCGCGATTTCCAGCAGGCCTTCGAGCGCGTGGACGTGATCGTGGCGCCCACCACGCCCGGCGTGGCCTTCAAGATGGGCGAGCGCGAGGATCCGCTCCAGATGTACCTGAACGACGTCTTCACCATTCCTGTGAACCTCGCAGGGCTGCCCGGTCTCTCCATGCCCGCGGGCTTCACGCAGACGGGCTTGCCCATCGGGCTTCAGATCATCGGGCAGGCCTTCGCGGAGGCGACCATTCTCCGCGTAGCGAAGGCGTACGAGGTCGCGACCCCGTGGCGCGAGCGGAAGCCACCGCTCGAGGCGCATTCGTGAGCGCGGAGCGGCGCCCCGGCGAGACGGGCTACGAGGTCGTCATCGGCCTCGAGGTGCACGCGCAGCTCCGCACGCGCACCAAGATGTTCTGCGGCTGCTCCACGGCCTTCGGCGCCGCGCCCAACTCCCAGACCTGCCCCGTGTGCCAGGGCATGCCGGGGACGCTCCCCGTGATCAACCGGCGCGCGGTCGAGTTCGGGATCAAGACGGCGCTGGCCATCAACTGCACCGTGAATGCCGACAACCGCTTCGCCCGCAAGCACTACTACTATCCAGACATGCCGAAGAACTACCAGATCAGCCAGTACGAGGAGCCGCTCGCCGAGCACGGCTACCTGGACATCGAGGCGGCGGGGGAGACGCGACGGATCGGCATCCAGCGGCTGCATCTCGAGGAGGACGTGGGCAAGCTGGTGCACGAGGGCACCCTGGAGACGGCGCTGTCGAGCCAGGTCGACTTCAACCGGGCGGGCGTGCCGCTCATGGAGATCGTCTCCAAGCCCGACCTGCGATCGCCCGAGGAGGCCGCGGCCTATCTCAAGGCCCTGCGCGCCATCGTGGTGTACCTCGACGTCTGCGACGGCAACATGGAGGAAGGCTCCCTGCGCTGCGACGCCAACATCTCGCTGCGGCGGCCGGGAGCGACGGACTACGGGACCAAGGTCGAGATCAAGAACATGAACTCCTTCAAGAACGTCCAGCACGCCCTCGAGTACGAGATCACGCGCCAGGCGCGCGCCCTCGACACGGGCGAGCGCATCGTGCAGGAGACGCGGCTGTGGGATCCCGACCGGGCCCACACGGTGTCCATGCGCTCCAAGGAGTTCGCCCACGACTACCGCTACTTCCCCGAGCCCGACCTGCCGCCCCTAAACGTCATGCCCGCCTGGATCGACGAGGTACGTGCCACCCTTCCCGAGCTGCCCGCGGCGCGTCGCCAGCGCTTCGTGGCGAGCTACGGCCTGAGCCCATACGACGCAGGGGTGGCGACCTCGAGCCGTGCGCTCGCGGACTACTTCGAGGCGGCAGCCCAGGGCTCGGCGAATCCTAAGACCGTGGCCAACTGGGTGCTCAACGAGATCCTGCGTATCGTGCCTGCCGACGACGAGAAAGCAATCGCGGCTTGCCCCATCAAGCCCGCGAATCTCAAGGAGCTTATCCTACTGATCGAGAACGGCACCACGAGTGGCCGGATGGCCAAAGAAATCTTTGAGAAGATGCTCACGTCCGGAGAGAGCCCAGGCGCCATAGTGGCTCGAGAGGGGCTAGCCCAGATTGCCGATGTCGATCAGCTGATCCTCGTGGTGGATACGGTCCTCTCCACGCACGCCAAGGTGGTGGAGGACTACAAGGCCGGCAAGAAGGCCGCCCTGGGCTTCCTGGTCGGGCAGGTGATGAGATCCACTTCGGGCAGGGCGAGCCCCGCGGTGGTGAACAAGCTCCTGATCGAGAAACTACCGAAAGTTTGAAGGCTTAGATAGAATGGTGGGGCCTCATGATACGGCTCCACCGCGTCTGTAAGCTGTTCCAGGGCGGGCCGATGAAGCTGCCTGCCCTCAACGATGTCTCGTTCACGGTCGACAAGGGCGAGTTCGCGATCCTCTCCGGGGCCAGCGGCGCGGGCAAGACCACGCTCCTCCGCCTCCTGTACGCCGACGAGCAGGCCTCGGACGGCGACATCGAGGTCGCGGGCTTCAACGTCACGGGCCTCCGGCGCTCCGAGATCCCCCTCCTCCGCCGCTCCCTCGGCATCGTCTTCCAGGACGCTAAGCTGCTCTCCGGCCGCACCGTGTTCGAGAACATCGCCTTCGTCCTCCGCGTGCTCGGCGTGCCCCGTCACGAGATCACGCCCAAGGCCTTCCAGGCCCTGAAGGCGGTGGGGCTGTCCTCGCGCGCCCAGGCCTATCCCGCCCAACTCTCCCAGGGCGAGGCTCAGCGCGCCGCGCTGGCGCGGGCCATCGTGAAGTCCCCCGCGCTCCTCCTGGCCGACGAGCCCACGGGCAACCTCGACGAGGAGATGGCCGGCGAGATCCTCGATCTGATCAAGGACATCTGGAGCCGTGGCACCACCGTGCTCCTGGCGACGCACCAGTCCCGCCTCGCCGCCCAGCTCAAGCGACGCACCCTGCGCCTCGAAGCGGGCGTCCTCACGAAGGACGAGGGCTAGGTCCCTGCTCAGCTTCATATTCAGCGAGGCGCTCGTCGATCTCCGGCGCGCCGGCCGCGTGGGCGTCAGCGCGATCCTCCTCATCACGCTGTCCCTGACGGCCCTCGGCGGCTTCTGGCTCCTCTCCCTCAACCTCGGTCGTGCGGTGGCCCAGTGGCGCGACCGCGTGCGCGTGGTGGTTTTCCTCAAGGACGAGCCGACACCGAGCGCGCTGACTGATCTCACTCGCCGCGTCGAGGCGCTCGACGGGGTCCATCGCGTGCGCTACGTGAGCAAGGCGGAAGCGCTCAGCTCCCTTCGCGAGTCACTCGGCGCGCAGGCGGGCGTCGTCGATCATCTCCCGCGCAATCCGCTCCCCGCCTCGCTCGAGGTGACGCCTGCCGAGGGCGCGACCACGCCGGAGGCGACGCGCGACCTGGCCGCCAAGCTGGCGGCCCTCCCGGAGACGGAAGAGGTGCAGGGCGGGGCGGAGTGGGTCGAGGGCCTGGCCCGCTGGCAGCGGCTCTTCCAGATGGTCGGCCTCGCCGTGGGCGCGGTACTGGCTCTGGCCGCCATCCTCACCGTGACCACCGCCACTACCCTCGTCCTCCACGTGCGGCGCGCCGAGACGGAGATCATGCGCCTGGTCGGCGCGAGCGAGACGGTCGTGCGCATCCCCCAGCTCCTCCAGGGCATGGTGCAGGGCCTGCTCGGGGCGGTGGTTGCTCTCGGGCTCCTCGAGGTTACCTACGCGGTGGGCGCGCCGAGGCTCGAGCCGCTGCTCCAGCTCACCCTCGGCCTCGCCCGCGCCGTGTTCCTCTCGCTGCCGCAGATCTTGTTCTTGATCGTGGGCGGCGCCATCCTCGGCGGGCTAGGCGGCCTCCTCGCCCGCGGCCGGGCCGTTGCATGAAGCGCGCGCTCCGGGGCGCGCTCATCTCTCTCGTGGTGCTGGGCGTCGCCCTGCCCGCGGCGGGACAGAAGAAGGACAGGGAGCTCGGAGACAAGGAGCAGGCGCTCCAGCAGACTCAGAAGCGGCTCAAGGAGGAGCGGGCCAGGGCCGCGGAGGCGCGGAAGCGCGAGGCGAGCCTGCTGGCCGAGCTGGAGGCCATCGATCGCCGGCTCGCCGAGAAGCGGAAGCAGGTCGCCCTCCTCGACGCGCGCATCCGGCGCTCCGTCGACGAGATGGGCGAGCTCCAACGCGACATCGGGCGCCTCGAAGGGCAGCGGGCGGGTCAGGAAGACGCGATGGCCCAGCGGCTCCGCGCCATGTACCGGCTGCAGGCCCAGGGCGGGGCGCTCCCCGTCCTGCTCTCGGGCGACGACCCCGTGGCCCAGGCTGTCCGGCTCCGCCATCTGGCCACCCTCGCCACGGTGGACGCCCGGATGATTCGAGAGTATCGTTTAACGTCCGAAGGTCTGGCGGACCGGAAGGACAGGCTGGAGGCCCGGCGCAAGGAGCTCTCGGCGCTCAGGGGCGAGGCGGAGAGTGAGCGGGCCGAAGCTGATCGAGAAGCGGGCAAGCGCCGCATGATCCTGGCCCGGGTCAAGGACGAGCGGGCCTACCACGACCGGATGGTCGGGGAGCTGAGTGAGGCGACCCGACGGCTCGAAGCCTTCGTTCGGGATCTGCAGGAGAGGCGGCGCGTCGCGAAGATCCCGCCGCCCGCCTCCAAGGCGCCGAAATCGGCGGCCCCGAGCGAGAGCAGCACGCCCGGAGTCGGGCTCGGAGCGATGCGCGGCCGGCTGGGCTGGCCCGCCGATGGACGCGTGGTCGAGGAGTACGGAGCCCGCGTCAATCCGCGGTTCGGCACCAAGACGTTCCGGAACGGCATCGACATCGACGCCGTTGAAGGTTCGGGTGTCCACGCCGTGTATGCGGGTCACGTGCTGTACACGGGATGGTTCCGGGGCTACGGGAACCTGATCATCGTGGACCACGGCAACGAGTACTACACGCTGTACGCTCACGTGGCCGACATCAAGGTGGCCGAAGGGGACGACGTCAAGCAGGGTCAGGTGATCGCAACGGTCGGCGATACGGGCTCGCTGCAGGGGCCGCGCCTCTACTTCGAGGTGCGCTACCAGGGCAAGCCGCAGGATCCCGCCCAATGGCTCAGACCACGAGGTTAGGGGAACAGGAGATCGAGATGGGCTCGTTCCGGAACACGAAGAAGGTGGTGATGGTCGCGGCGGTCTTGCTTGTGCTCACCCTGTCG
>Ga0075434_100005086_pt1 | contig 11943 bp, 10 predicted proteins | sample RhiMethybrSRZTD3_FD_75298 | JGI IMG/M metagenome (GOLD analysis project Ga0075434, IMG submission 75298) | Populus rhizosphere microbial communities from Tennessee, USA - Rhizosphere MetaG P. TD hybrid SRZTD3 | ecosystem: Host-associated > Plants > Roots > Rhizosphere > Soil | place: USA... | reverse complement strand
TCGAACTCGTCCTCGAGCTGCTCGAAGCGGTCGCGCCTCTGCTCGATCAGCGTCACCTCGTGCCCGAGACGAAGGAGCGAGCGCGTCACGTTCGCGCCGATCTTGCCGCCGCCGGCGACGATGACGTACATCAGCCGGCGACCTCTTCCGTCTCCTGGCGTGGAAGCGGGATCGCGCAGGTCCGCGCCGCGTCCATCAGTGCGTCGATGGCCACGCTCGTGGGACAGACCGTGTCGAGGCCCCGTTCCTTGTAGAACTTCGCGCGGGCGGGATCGAGCACGCGCACGACCACGCAGCGGACGTCGAAACGCTTCTGCGCAACCTGGCCGATGATGATGTTCGTGTTGTCGCCGTCGGTAGCGACTACGACGGCGTCGGCATCCTCGATGCCGGCCTCGCGCAGAAGCTTGGCGTCCATGCCGTGCCCGACGATGAACGTGCCGGGCCAATTCTCGCCGAGCCGCGAGAGCGCGTCCTCGTTCTCGTCGACGACGGTCACGTCCCAGCCCTCCTGGTGCAGCTGGAGCGCGATCGCCGAGCCGACGCGGCCGCAGCCCACGATCAGCGCCTTCAGACCTAGCCCCTCCATGACTGACGAACCGTAGCTCGCTAGACCTCTTCGAGCACGCCCTGAGGAAAGGCGACGACGAGCACCTCGGCCGGCGCCCTACGCAGGACGTAGTCGACGGTCGGCGAGAAGAAGCGCGATTGCCGGCGCCAGCGGGGTGAAGAGCCGAGCACGATCAGGTCGGCGCCGGTCTCCTCGGCCGCCTTGACGATCGCCTCGCCGATCGACCTGGCACGGATGGACTTTCCCTCCACCGCAACGCCGAGGTCGGCGCCGAGCGCAGCGGCCTCCGCGAGCGATGCGGCCGCCCGCTCCTCCTGGTCGTAGAGCTCCGCGTCGAGCGGCCGGTCGAGCGGCACGCGGATCACGTGCAGCGCCACGACCGCTGCGCCGCGTTCCTGCGCAAGCTTGACCGCCGTCGCGACCATCTCCTCACCGATCTCGCCGAGCTTCATCGGTACGAGGATCTTCGAGAACTCCACCTGCGGCAGTTCTTCCTCCTCGACCGGCTCGACGTGCTCGAGCAGCCCGGTGCCGCGACCGCGGCGGACGAGGAGGTAGACGACGATGCCGGCAGCGAGCCAGATCGGGCCGCCGTAGCGCGCGCCGATGTGGGTCACCATGGCCGCGACGAAGATCGCCGTCGTTGCGAGTGCGCCGATCACCGTCGGCAGCGGCACGTCCGCGCCCCGGACCCGAATCGACAGCGGCACGCGGAAGGGACGCTCTGCGTCCGGCTTCGAGAAGCGGAGCTTGACGACCGCGAGCTGGGCCGCGGTGAACGCGACGAGGACGCCGAAGCTGAAGAGGCTCGCGAGGAACCCCACCGGGTTCGTCGTGAACTCCGTCGAGAGGAGAAGGACGATCGAGATCCCCGCTGCGGCGACCACCGTCTCCGGCGAGTGGAGGCTGCGGCGACTGAGCCGGCCGAAGCGGCGCGGCAGCTGCCCGTGCTCGGCGAGCGAGAAGGCGAGTCGCCCGAAGCCGGAGTTCGAGGTCGCCGCGGCGACGAGGAGGATGAGCGCGCCGGTCAGCCCGACGTAGACCCGCAGCGCATGCTCCACCCAGACCGCCACGTGCGGCCCGAGCGCGTACACGATCCCCATCAGCGGCGCACGCAGCCAGGTCGTCCCGAGCTCCGTCGTTCCGTGGGGCGCCGGGTAGGCGGAGAGGCCGACGAGCGCGATCAGCACGGTGACGACTACGACGGCGCCGATGCCGGTGAAGAGGCTCCGTGGCAGGTCCCGCCCCGGCCGGCGCGTCTCCTCGGCGAGGTTCGCGACCGTCTCGAGCCCCGTGTATGCGAGGAACGCGAGCGGCAGCGCGAACGCGATCTGGTGCCACGAGGGCTGCGTGCCGACGTGCAGGCCGCGGGTGAGCGCACTCGGCGAGAAGAGGAAGGCGAAGCCGAGTATCACGAGCAGCAACTGGGTGACGAGGTCGAGGACGGGAACCGCGAGGCTGAACGAGTAGAGCCGCGTCGGCCTGAGCAGGCGGACGAGCGCAATCGCCCCGATCAGTACGCAACCGACGATCACATCCCCCGGGTGCTGCGCGATCGAGTGCCAGCCGAGCGCGAGTCCCAGGTAGTGCGGGAAGAAGAGTGCCGAGAGCGCGATCACGATCAGGTAGTCGAGGAAGAGCGCCCAACCGGTGACGAACCCGGCCAGGTCGTTGAAGGCGACGCGGACGAAGGTCGCGGCGCCGCCTGCTTCCCCGATCGTGGTCGTCCCCTCCGCGTACGACAGGGTCACGACCAGGAAGAGCACGCCGACCACGCCGAGGACCACCGGCGTGAGACCGAGCGCGTGCAGAGCGACGATCCCGAGGGCGAAGTAGATGGACGACGCGATCTCGCCGTACGCGACGGAGGCGAGCGCCGGAGCGTCGAGCACGCGTTGCAGCCGCGGCAGCTTGCGAGCCATTCGCCGGTGAGCCTAACGCCGCAGCAGGAGATACAGACGGCCGCAGCCGAGCGCGACGAAGAGCACGCCGAGCACGTAGCCGGTCGAGCCCCCGCCGATCGCGACCGTCTCGGCGAGTAACGCGATGCCGAGGCCGATCGCGATGAGCCCGAAGACGAAGACCGAGCGGCGATGCAGGTTGCTCAAGCGGCGCGCTCTCGCGGGGTCGCGACCATGACGCGACAGGGCGCGTGCCGGAGGACGAAGTCGACCGCGTCGCCGAAGATCTGGCGACGCCCGTGCTGCAGGCGCACCCGCCGCGGCCCAGCCATCACGATGATCTCAGAGTGCCGCCGGACCGCCTCGTCGACGATCGCGCGGCCGATGTTGCGCGTGCGCGCAATGCGCCCGATCACGTTCACACCGTACGAGTCCCCGATCGCGCGCGCCTCGTCGAGCTGCTCATTCGCCTCCCGCACGTCCTCGAGGAGCTCAGCGTCGAGCGGCAGGTCGAGCGGCACCTGGATCGCGGTGAACGCGACGATCGACGCCCGCCGTTCGGCCGCGAGCCGGCAGGCGAAGTCCATCGCCTCGTCGGAGGGATACCCGGGCGCGATCGGCACGAGGATGCTCCTGAACTCGAGGGCCGCTGCCTTCCCGTATTCGACCGGCGCGCGCACCGTCTCGCTCAGGGGGATGTGCAGAACCCGCCGCCGGTAGACGACGTAGACGACGAACCCGAGCGCGAGCCAGCCGAGGCCCGCGTAGCGCGCGCTCGGATACTCGATTACGACGACGAGCCAGGACAGGCCCGTCCCGAGGAAGCCGACCACGGCGAAGAGCGGCCAGTCGACCCCCCGCCACCGGAAGTTGGGCCGGGCCATCCACGGGATGTCCTCGCCCGCGCGCTGCCGCCGCAGCTGGATCACCGCGGCGTGCGCGATCGTGAAGGAGAGCATCGCGCCGAACGAGTACATCGTGCCGAGGAAGGTCGTCTTGCCGGGAAGCAGGACGAGGATCGAGATGAAGCCGCCGAAGATGATCAGCGACAGCCACGGGGTCTTGAACTTCGGGTGCAGCCGCCGGAAGATGCTCGGCAACTGCCGGTAGCCGGCCATCGCGTAGGTGATCCGCGAGGCCCCGATCACGCCGGCGTTCGTCGCGATGAAGAGGATCGTCGCGGCGAGGATGCCCACGTAGATCTTGATCGCTGACAGCAGGGCTCCCGTGAGACCGAGATTGGAAACGACGCCAAGCACCGGGTCGTTCGCGAAGCCCTTCGGCGGCGGCAGGCCCAGCACCGTCTCGTAGTGCCCGTTGACCAGGTGGACGGGCATCGCCGAGAGCGCGATCAGGGGCAGCGTGAAGTAGATCGCGAAGACGGCGACCGCCACCATGAAGATCGAGCGCGGGATGGTCCGCACCGGGTCGCGCGCCTCCTCGGAGAGATTGGAGACGGTCTCGATGCCCGTGTAGGCGATCATCGCCACGGGAATCGCGAGCAGGAAATGACCCCAGGTCGGGGCGACGCCGAAGTGGACGTTCGAGACGAGAGTGTGCGGGCTTAAAACGAGGGCGAAACCCAGCAGCACGAGCAGGACCTGGGTGGCGAAGTCGACCGCTGCGAGGCCGACGTTGATCCGGGCGGACTCCTGGATCCCGACGATGTTGAGCGCGACGAGAATCACGATGACGACTGCGCCGCCGACGATGTCCCAGGGGTTCTGCTTCAGCGGCTCCCAGAAGATCGAGAGGTAGTGGGGCACGAAGAACGCCGAGATGGCGATCGTGATGATGTAGTTGAGCATCTGCGCCCAGGCCGCCGTGAACGAAACGAGCTCGTTGAAGGCGTGCCGCGCGAAGCTCGAGGAGCCGCCCGCCTCCGGGAAGCTCACCGTCCCCTCGGCGTACGTCGCAGCGGTCGCCGCGAAGAAGAGGCCCGCGATCACGAAGACGACGGGCGTCAGCCCGAGCGCGAAGAAGGCGGTTACGCCGAGGGCGTAGTAGATCGAGGAGCCGACGTTGCCGTACGCGGTGGCGAAGAGCGCGTTCGCCCCGAGGACGCGCTCGAGCTCGTGCGCCTGGCGACGCCGCCGTGCCACGGCGGGACTGTAGTGCCCCGCGCGGTCGCTCCTGCACCGACAACGGGGCCGGTCGCGATCATCACGCGGCACGGCGCGTCGCGCAACAGCAGGAGGACCTCACGCGGAAACGCGCGGTGGAAGCCGCGCCGCGACTCGACCGGCGCGCCGACGACCACGAGCTCGGCGCGGCGCTCGGTGGCGACCCGCGCCACCGCCTCTCCGAGGCTGACGGGCCGCGTGCGGACGATCTCCCGCTGGACTGCGACCCCGTAGGAGGCCGCAATGGCTGCAGCCTGCTCGAGCCGCTCCTTCAAACCCACCAGCTGTCCGCCGAGATGTGCGTTGATCGGGAGCTCACGCTCGAGGACGGCAGGCGCGACGAGCACGACTCGGGCGCCCCGGTCTGCGGCGAGACGGCAGGCGAGGTCGATCGCGTGCTCCGTCTCCTCCCCGTCGAGCAGCGGCACGACGATCGTGCGGTACGCAATCGAGCCCGTCCAGCGCGCGAGGCGCCTCGCCTTCCTGCGGAACCCTCTGACGTCCGGCGGCCTCATCGGATGAGCTGGTACGGGACGGACGCGAGGATCACGTTCGGCTCGACGAGCAGCAGCCGCTTGACGTACAGGGCGCGCTGGTTGTGGAGCAGCCGCCGCCAGCCGCGGAGGATTAGCTCCGGGAGGACGACGAGGACATCGTTCCCTTCTTCGGTGAGCTCGCGCAGGTAAGCCAGGAGGGGGTCGCCGATGTCGCGGTATGGAGCCGCGAGCACCTCGAGCGGCACGCGCGCGTCCGCGGCGCGCCACTTCCGCCGCATCGCCGACGCCTCGGTCTCGTCGAAGGCGAAGTTGACGGCGCGCGTGTCCGGCAGGCCGACCGACTCCGCCCAGTTCAGGGCGCGCATCGAGGCGGCGTTGGCGCCGGAGACGAAGATCCGCACGGCGAGCGGGCGGCCACCTGCGCTCTCGTCCACCGTCGGCACGTCCGCGACGACGACGCCGGGCTCGGTCAGGAGCCGCAGCTTGAGCGCGAACTCGAACGGGTGCCGCGCTTCCTCGGTCAGCGCGCGGCGGCGGAACTGCTCGGGGACGACGACCGTGACGAAGTCGGACTCGCCGCGGGGCAGGCGCCAGACCTGCTCTAGCACCGCGTCGACCGTGCCGCCGTGCGGATCGAGCGTCTCGAGCTTCGGCTCGCCGTCGGCGAGGCGGAACCAGCGCGGGCCGATCCCAGGGTCGCTGCCACGTCGCGGGACGTGGATCGCGCGGAACCCGTCGGGCGCGATGGTCCGCGCGAAGGCGAGCGCGCGCTCGGCCGCGGGGTCGAGATCCTCCACGACGAGCAGCGTGCGGTTGCGAGCACCGGGAGCCGCCGCAACGGCGGCAGCTCCTGCGGTCAGGCGCCGGCCGACCCGTGCGTAGTGGCGCCGCACGCCGAGCATCATGAATACGAGGATCGGGATGGCGATCGTCACGAGCCAGGCGCCCTCGCCGAACTTCGTCCAGACCACGATCACGGTCACGAGCCCGGTCGCCGACGCGCCGACGGCGTTCACGGCCAGGCGACCGCGCCAGCCCGGCGTCCGGACGCGCAGCCAGTACCGCACCATCCCCGCCTGCGAGAGCGTGAACGCGGTGAAGACGCCGATCACGTAGAGGTGGATGAGGCTGTTGGTGTTCGCCTTGTAGATGACGAGCAGGGCGGCCGCCGCGCCGGCGAGCACGAGCATCCCGTTCGAGAACACCAGCCGGTCGCCGAGATTCGAGAACTGCCTGGGCGCGAAGCGGTCACGCGCGAGGAGCGCCGAGAGCCGCGGGAAGCCCTGGAAGGACGTGTTCGCCGCGAGCACGAGGATCAGCAGCGTCGTCCCCTGCACCGCGTAGTACATGAAGCCGCCGAAGGAGCCGGCCGGGAACACCGCCCGCGCGATCTGCGAGACGACCGAGTCCGTCGAGCTCGGCAGCGCATGGACGTGCACCGCGAGGTAGGAGACGCCGAGGAACATCGTGATCGCGATCGCCCCGAGGATGGCGAGCGTCGTCGCGGCGTTCTTCCCCTGCGGGTGCCGGAACGCGTTGACGCCGTTCGCGATCGCCTCAACTCCCGTCAGGGCCGTCGAGCCCGAGGAGAACGCGCGCAGCAGGACGAACACGGTGATCGCCCCCGTCCCGGCCGGGAGCGGGTTCGGCACGACCGCCTGGTGGCCGTGTCCGGTCGCGACCTGGAAGAGCCCGACGCCGACGAGCACCAGGATCGAGGTGACGAAGGCGTAGGTGGGGAGCGCGAAGAGCATCCCCGACTCCCGCACGCCGCGGAGGTTCGCGAGCACGATCACGAGCAGGCAGGCCAGCGAGAGCCCGACCTTGTGCGAGGTGAGCGAGGGCGCGAACGACGTGATCGCGTAGATGCCGGCCGAGATCGAGACCGCGACCGTGAGCACGTAGTCGGTCAGCAAGGCCGCGGCCGCGACCAGGCTCGGCGTCGTGCCGAGGTTCTCGCGCGCGACGACGTACGCGCCGCCGCTCGTCTCGTACACGCGCACCGTCTGCCGATACGAGAGGACGACGATGCCGAGCAGGCAGGCGATCCCGATCGAGATCGGGAAGACGAGGTGCGCGGAGGTCGCCGAGACCGCGATGAGGACGACGAGCGCGGACTCCGTCGCGTAGGCGACCGATGAGAGCGGGTCGGACGCGAAGATCGGCAGCGCGAGCCACTTCGGCAGCAGCGTCTCGTGGATCTGGCCGCTCTGCATCGGCCGTCCGACGAGCACACGCCGCAGGCGCCTCGGCTCGAGTGCCTGCTCCTTGGAGCGGGTGGCGGTATTCACGGGTCGAGCTCCAGGAGCACGTGAGCCAGGGCGCGGCTCAGATCGCCGGCCTGCTCGTCGTAGAGCGGGCTGCCCGGCTCGCGGAGCAGGCGCCGGAGGAGGAGCACGCCCCGGGCGGTCACGGGCCGGCCGTCGAGCATCCGCTCCTCGAGCCTCCGCAGCATGTGCTCGTGCCGGCGGGCGACACCGCGCCTCAACGGCGAGGCCGACGGCAGCCGGGCCGGATCGACCCTCCGCAGCGCCTGCTCGAGCTCGCGGGCAAGTCCCTGCCGCGTCGGGGTAGCGACGAGCTCGAGCGCTCGCCACCGCACAATGTCCGACCCCTCGACGCCGGTCGCGGACGCGAGGATCAGCCGGTCGGCGCTGCGGCGGATCGCGCGCAGCTCGGCCCGGGCGCGCTCGACGCGGACGGCCGCGGCGAGCGTGAAGCACGCTGCTGCGGCCAGTCCCGCGAGCCGCAGCTCCGGCGAGGCCTCGAGGGCGAGCGCGACGACGGCGAGAGCGAGGAGCGGCAGCGCCGCTCTGCCCGGGCGAGGAAGGTCGAGCGTGCCGAACGACGGCGCATGTGTAGCCATACCTCGACGGTAGGCAGGCCGGCCTCAATCGAGGCTCAGGGACTGGGTCGGCGGCTTAGGAAAACCTCAAGCGTGCTCGGCCAGGCGGTAACCGGCCCCTGGCTCGGTGAGGATGTACCGCGGCCTGGCCGGATCCGCCTCGAGCTTGCGGCGCAGCTGCGAGACGTAGACGTGCAGGTAGTGCGACTCCTCGCCGTACCCCCTCCCCCACACCTCTCGCAGGAGCGCCGTATGCGTGAGCAGCTTGCCCGGGTTGCGGGCGAGGACGCGCAGGAGGGCGAACTCGTGGCGCGTGAGCTGCACGGGCTCGCCCCGCACCGAGACGGAGCGCTTCTCGAGGTCGATCCGCAGGTCGCCGACCTCGACGACCGGCTCGGCGGGAGCGTCGGCGCGGCGCAGTGCCGCCCGGAGTCGCGCGAGCAGCTCCTCCACGCTGAACGGCTTCGTCACGTAGTCGTCGGCGCCCGCGTCGAGGGCCGCGACCTTCTCCGCCTCCTCCCCGACGACCGAGAGGACGATCACCGGCGCGCTGCTCCACGTGCGCAGCTCGCGGGTGACCTCAGTTCCGCTCCCGTCCGGGAGCACGAGGTCGAGCACGACTGCGTCGGGCGGATTCGCGGCGAGGGCGGTGAGCGCCTCTTCGGCGGTGGCGGCGGTCTCGACGTCGTAGCCGGCGCCGCGAAGGCTCGTGCGGAGGGCCCGCACGATCTGCGGCTCGTCGTCCACGACGAGGACGCGCGCGCTCACGTTCGCACCGCGGCCGGGTGCTCGGCGAGCGGCAGCGAGAGGACGAGGTGGCCGCCTGCGGGATCGTCCTGGGCCCAGAGCCGGCCGCCGTTCGCCTCCGCGAAGCCGCGGGCAATCGAGAGGCCGAGACCGGAGCCGAGCTGTCCCGCGCTGCCGCGCCGGAAGGGCTGGAACAACGCCTCGCGCTCCTCCGCCGGCAGGCCGGGCCCCCGATCCACGACGTGGATCCGGAGCTCGGTGGCACCGGACTCGGCGCGAACGACCACGCCCGAGTCCGGCGGCGAGTAGTGGAGCGCGTTGTCGATGAGGTTGGCGAGCACCCGCTCGACCTGGGCGGCGTCGACTTCGACCGGCGGCGGCTCCGGCCGGATCTCGAGCCGCACGCGGGAGGCGTCCGCGCCAAGGCCGCCGAGCGCCTGCCCGATGAGCTCGTCCACGTGCCAGAGCTCCCGGTGCGGCTCGACGGCTCCGGCCTCGAGGCGCGAGAGGTCGAGCAGCTGCCCGACCACGCGGTCGAGGCGCGCGGCTTCGCCCTGGATCGTCTCCGCGAGCGCGAGCCGGTCCTCGGGCGCCAGCGAGAGCCCGGGACTCGCGAGCGCGTCGGCCGAGGCGAGGATCGCGGTCAACGGCGAGCGCAGGTCGTGCGAGACCGCGCGCAGCAGTGCCGTCTTGAGGGCGTCGCTTTGCCGCAGAGCCTCTGCCTCGAGCGCCTCGGCCTCGAGCCGGCTGCGCTCGGCGACGACCGCAAGCAGGGCGGCGAGCGACGGAAGGAAACGGCGCCGGACGGCCTCGTCGACCGTCGCCTCCTCGTCCACGAAGAGCGTCGCTACGCACCGCAACCCCGCCTCGACGGCCAGGGCCTGTTCGCCCTCCTGCGGGGGCTGCTCACCGAGCTCGAGCCGCGCCCCCTCGACGCCGAGCACGCCGGCCGTGAGCGCAGCGAGGTGCCCCAGCTCCTCGTCGAGGGTGCGGCCGCGCAGCAGCTCGAGCGCCGTCTCGGCCAGCGCGTGTGCCTCGGCACGCCGTTGCTCGGCGTCGTCCCGCCGCGCCCGCGCGCGCGCGGCGAGCGCGCTCACGGCGAAGGCGATCGCGAGGTACACCGCGAGCGCCAGCCAGTTCTGGCTCTCCTGGAGGTGGAAGCTGTGCTTCGGCTCCAGGAAGAACCAGTTGAAGACGAGCATGCTCGCGACGGAGACGACTGCCGCGAGCGCCGTTCCCCAGAAGATCGCGACGGGCAGGACGGCGAGCACGTAGAGCGCGCCGAGGCTCAGCACCGGGACGTGGGGCTCGAGCAGCGCGACGACCGCGCTCACCAGCACCACGGCGCCGGCGCTCGCCAGCACTCCCACGACCAGCTCGGCCCGCGTTCTCACGCGGGAAACGGTACTCAGGCGGCTTGCTGTGCGCCGTTCGGGTCCGGCTTCAGGACGATCGTCTCGCTCGGCGCGTGGGCCAGGATCCAGCTCACGTCCTTGGCCGTAAACCCGCCGCCGCGCCCGTTCGGGGCCGGGGCGAGGATCCGGTCGAAGTGCTCCTCGTCCCAGAGGCGCTCGAGCGCGTGCGTCGGCGTGCGGCCTTTCTCGACCCGGGCGTCGACAGGGACCCCGGCCCGGAGCGCAGCATGCTCGACGGCTTCCAGCAGCGGCAGCGCGACTGCGACCTCCTCGCGCAGAGGCGAGTCTTCGGCGTAGCGGAGTGGAACGAGCAGCAAGTAGGCCGGGACGAGCGTGGCGTTCTCTGCGTGCGCGAGCCTGATTGCTGCATCGAGCACGGTTGGGTCGAGGGTGCCGCCGGTGAAGGGGACGAGGATGCGGCGGGGGCCGGCGTGAGGCCCGCGCAGCCGCAGTCCGCTGCGGGCTGCGAGGGCCGCCGCGAGCACGACCGAGAGTGCTGCGAGTGCTATCACGGCCGCGGTCACTCTTTGGCCAACCGATCCCGGTCGGCGCGGTTTGCGATCACGCGGATGTCGATCCCGGGCAGTTCGCGGACCATGCGGGAGAGGAGCGACCCGCCGAAGATCTCGCGGCGCCGCGACTCGTCGGGCGTGCCGACGAACACGTACGTCGAGCCGCGCTGCTCGGCGACGCGGCGGACGGTAGCTACGAGGTCGTCGCCCTCCTCCTCGAGAAAGTGGATGCCCAGGATTACGGCGAGACGTCGGAGGGCGGCGAGTTGCGTCGCCTCTTCTTCGGTCGGCGACCGTCCCGACGGGCGAACCCAGAGCGCATCCATGTCGGTGCCGAACCGCTGGGCGGAGCGCCAGGCGCGCCGCAGGATGCGCTGGGACTTCGGCTGCGGCTCGACGAGCGCGAGCACGCGCTCGGTCACCGCGTGCTGGCTGAGCGGCTCGAGCGGGCGCCGCGCGCGCCGCGCCTCGACGTCCTCGGCGACCTCGCGGAGCGCGAGCTCGCGCAGCGCGCCGAGCTTGTCGGCGCGAAAGAAGTTGTCGAGTGCTACCCCGGCCCGCTCCTTCGGGTAGACCTTGCCGGCCCGAAGACGGGCCTGGAGCTCTTCGGGCGACAGGTCGACGAGCACGACCTCGTCTGCCTCGTCGAGGATGCCGTCGGGGAACGTCTCGCGCACGCGGACCTCGGTCAGCTCGAAGATCGCGTCGTTGAGGCTTTCGAGGTGCTGGACGTTGACGGTCGAGATGACGTCGATTCCCGCGTCGAGCACCTCGTCGATGTCCTGCCAGCGCTTCTCGTTCCGCATTCCGGGGGCGTTCGTGTGGGCGAGCTCGTCGATCAGGGCGAGCTCCGGAGCACGGCGAATCACGGCGTCGAGGTCCATCTCCCCGAGCTCGAGCGCGCCGTGCTGCGCCCGCAACCGCGGAACGACCTCGAGACCCGCGGCGAGGGCCGTCGTCTCGGGGCGGTCGTGCGGCTCGAGGTAGCCGATCACGACGTCCTTCCCCTCCTCCTGAGCCTGGCGGCCCTCGAGCAGCATCCGGTACGTCTTGCCGACTCCCGCCGCCATGCCGAGCAGGATCCGATAGTGGCCGCGGGGAGCCAGAGGCTCACGCCCCGAACAGGTTGTGGACGACGAGGTCGATCAGCTTGATCCCGATGAAGGGCAGGATCACCCCGCCCAGCCCGTAGATGAGAAGGTTGCGGCGCAGAAGCGCGGTTGCGCCGATAGCGCGGAACTTGACGCCGCGCAGCGCGAGCGGGATCAGGGCCGGAATGATCAATGCGTTGAAGATGATCGCCGAGACGATGGCGCTCTTGGGGTCGCCCAG
>Ga0075434_100005084_pt1 | contig 11944 bp, 8 predicted proteins | sample RhiMethybrSRZTD3_FD_75298 | JGI IMG/M metagenome (GOLD analysis project Ga0075434, IMG submission 75298) | Populus rhizosphere microbial communities from Tennessee, USA - Rhizosphere MetaG P. TD hybrid SRZTD3 | ecosystem: Host-associated > Plants > Roots > Rhizosphere > Soil | place: USA... | reverse complement strand
GACTCTTCTCCTGACGGCCACGCTCTTCCTCTCCGGGTGCTCGACCCGCGAGCGGCTCAACCCGCTCGATCCCAAGAACACCGCCACCCAGGGCGGCCTCGCTGGATTCAACGCCATCGCCGCCGACGACGTCGTCGAGTTCCGGTGGCCGGCGCTTTCCGTTGAGGGAGTCGTGGGCTATCGCGTCCAACGCTGGAGACCGGGTGACGCGCCTCAGCCCCTGGGCCTCACCGACTATCACGCCGACGCGAGCGCGGGGGAAGACAGCGCGGTGGTGAACGATTCCACGTACGTCTATCGCCTCATCGCGCACCTGGCGAACGGAGACAGCGCGGTCAGTCCCCCCGACACCGCCACGCCGGGCGTGAGGCGCATTTTCGTGCTCGAGGCAAACGTCCCGTCCATATCGAGACTAAGTCCCGACGGGAGGGACCTGCTCTTCGAGCGCGTATCCGACGAAAGCTACGTCGATCTGGAGCTCGATCGAAGCCGCGGGCTGCTCTGGCTCGTCGCGGAGACGGATGGGCTCGTGCTCCGAAAATCCGAAGACGGCGCCACGATCGGCGCGGTCCTACCGATCGGCGCTCCCGGGGACGTGTCGGTTTCGGAGAATCGGGGCATCGGGTGGGTCGTATCGCTCTCGGAGCAGCGCGTCGTTTCCTTCGGCCCCGACCTCAGCGACCCAAGGCCGCAGCGCTGGATCACCGCGGTGGGGAGCCCGCGCGTTGTCGAGGCAGGCAGTCTCGATCCCACCGTGTGGGTCGGGAACGAAGAGGGAGTCGTCTATCGGTTCCGTTCTCAGGACCTCTTCCTCACACACCAGTGGACGCTGGGTGCGGGCTCAATCCGCGCGATCGCGCTCGACGAATCAGTCGGGTGCGCATGGGTCGCGACGCGTTTGCTCGACTCGGGAAGCCTCTTCTACCTCAACCCGGCCGACAGCTCCGCGACCCTCGTCCGTACGAACCTCTCGAATACCGCCGACCTCGCGGTCGACCCGCAGAGCGGCGATCTCTGGTTGAGCGAGCGTGGCCCTTCCGGCTTCGGCGTCGGGCGGCTGAGCCGCATCGCGCGCTCTGGTGCCACGCTCGCGACCGTGAACGCGCTCGAGCCTTACGGCCTCGATGTCGATCCGATCGACGGATCATGCTGGGTCACGGATCTCCGCTCGAATCGTCTCCTCCACGTCGATCGGTCTGGCGCAATCCTGCAATCTTCTACCCGCCTCGAAACTCCGTACGCCGTGCGGGTCGCCGTCCCCTGAAGAAAGCTTCCCGGTCCCCGTGGCATGGGAGTTGCGGAATCCCCGACTCGGGCCGCGGGCTCCCGGGCCGGGTCAGACAGAGGCCGGAGCCGCGATCCGCGACCGTGGAAAGTAGATAGGGCCGCTTTGGGAAAGGGTCGGGCGGGCATCGGGAGGCCGGGCGCCGGGGGCATGCGCGATGGAGATGGGTTCTCGGAGATTGCAGTCTGCAATCGTGAGGAGGAAAGACCGGATGCCACGCACGCGTCAGGCGAAGCTCGCAACGGTGGAAGTCGTCGAGAACGTCGCACGTCACGTACCGGGGTATCGTGGATACCTGGAGCCTTCCCAGCGCCGCGAGGACGATCGACGTTTTCGCTCGAGCGTCGCGGAGCATCTGAACGCTGAAGCGCACCGGCTCGAACGGATCGAGAGCCGTCAGTTCCGGGAGGACTTCTCGGACTTTCTCGAGGAATTGGACGGAAGCGCGCGCAAGCTCGAGTTTCTCGCCGGCACGATTGTGATCGAGCCTGGCCAGCGTGCCTACACCGACGGCGTCGTCGACCCCGTCGGCGGAATCGACCGCGAGATCGTGGAGCAGATCGACCGTTTGCATCGGCTCGTTCACGAGCTCGAGAAGGCCTACAAGCACGATGAGCAGTTCGAGATGAACCTCGCCGAGCTGCGCGGGCTCACGGAGTCGATCGCCGACTTGATCGAGCAGCGGAACGTCGCCCTGACGCGGTAGCGTCTTCCGCGTCCCTCCTGCTGAACCCCGGGCGCTCCTCGTTGCGAGGAGCCGCCGGCCAAGGTATGATCCCGGCGATCCTTCCCGGCCCGGCACAATCCCGAGGTTCCGCTCTTGACCCGGCTTCTCTACCGCGAAGATTCCACCATCCGAGACTTCGAGGGTACCGTGCTCGACTCGATCGAACGGGACGGCGCGACGTGGGTCGAGCTGGATCGGACCGCGTTTTACCCCGGAGGAGGGGGGCAGCCCGCGGACCGCGGCCGGCTCGACGCGCTCCCCGTCGCCGACGTATCCGAGGAGGAGGGACGGGTATGGCACCGCGTGGAACGGGCGCTGGCGCCCGGCTCCCGCGTGGAAGGCTCGGTTGACTGGGCGCGGCGGTTCGATCACATGCAGCAGCACACCGGCCAGCACATCCTCTCCCAGGCGTTCATCGCCGTCGCCGGCGCTGAGACGCGCTCGTTCCACCTCGGGGAGGAGGAGGTCTCGATCGACGTCGCCCACCCGGGGCTCGACCCCGGGATGCTTCGCAGCGTCGAGGAGCGGGCGAACGAGGTCGTATGGGAAGATCGCGAGATCGTGATCCACGAGGTTCCTCGCGAGGAGATCGGCCGGTTTCCGCTCCGAAAGCTTCCGGCCGTCGAAGGGATCGTCCGGGTCGTGGAGGTGCAGGGGTTCGACTGGTCGGCCTGCGGCGGCACCCACGTGCGCCGGACCGGCCAAGTCGGCATCGTGGCGATTCTCTCCACGGAGAAGTACAAGGGGGGAACCCGGGTGGCGTTCGTCTGCGGAGGGCGCGCGCTCCGGCGCCAGAGGGACCGGGCGCACCTCCTGCGCGAGCTTTCCCTCGCCTTCACGGCGGGGGAGGGCGACCTCCCCAAGGCCGTGGCGCGGCTCAAGGAGGAGCGGGACCGCCTCGACAAGAGGCTCAAGACCCTGCTCGCCTCCGAGCTCGTGCGTGAGGCCGCGGCGCTTATCGAGGCTGCCCCCCGAGGCTCGCGAGGCCCGGTGGTGGCACAGCATTTCCCCGACCGGGACTCCGGGGAGATCGGCGCCCTGGCCTCACTGATCGCGGGTCGCGGTGCCATTGCGCTCCTCGCTGCCGGCGGCGAGACACCGAGGGCGCACTTTTCGGCGCCAGCGGGTACAATATCGGTGGGCGATCTCCTGGGCAGGCTCTGCCGCGAGTACGGGGGGAAAGGGGGCGGTCGGCCCGAATCGGCCCAGGGAGCATTCCCGGCGCACGCCTTGGAGGCGGCGCTCGACGCCGCGAGAGCGGCCGCGCTCGCCGGAGCACAGGAAGGGACGACGGCATGAACTGGTGGGGCAGTCGGTCGGAGATCTCGCGCGCCAACAAGGGCCGTGGGATCCGGCTCGCGCTCGCAATGCTCTCTTGGCTCGGAGCGCTCTCCGTCCCCGCCCCCTCCGCCGCGCAGTACTTCGGCCAAAACAAGGTTCATTACAAGGAGTTCCGCTGGTCGGTGCTCAAGACCGAGCACTTCGATGTCTATTACTATCAGGGTGAGGACGAGGCCGTCCAGGACGCCGCGGTCATGGCCGAACGGGCGTACAAGAGGCTCAGCCGCGTGCTCGACCACCAGATCAAGTCCAAGATCCCGCTCGTCCTCTATGCCTCCCACACCGATTTCGAGCAAACCAACATCACGCCGGAGCTGATCGGGGTCGGCACCGGGGGAGTCACGGAGTTCCTCAAGCGCCGCGTGTTCCTTCCGTTCACCGGCTCCTACGGGGAGCTGGACCATGTTCTGACCCACGAGCTGGTTCACGCGTTTCAGGTGGACATCCTGTTCGGGGACCGGCAGGGCCTCGTCGGCAATCCCTTCGCATCATCGCCGCCGCTCTGGTTCATGGAGGGAATGGCCGAATACCTCTCGATCGCGGAGGTGGATAACAACACCAAGATGTGGCTCCGGGATGCCTCGCTCGAGGGATACCTGACCCCGATCCGCGTGCTCGAGTACGTGGGGGACATCCGGGTGTATCGTTTCGGCCAGTCGATCTTCGAGTTCATCGCCGATACGTACGGCGTCCAGAAAATCGGCGACATCTTGAAGAGGACCCGGCGCATGGGGAGCGCGGATCGGGCGCTCGAGTCTTCGACCGGGCTGACCGTGGAAGTGCTGTCCAAGAAGTGGACCGAGTCCGTTCGCAAGGAGTACCTGCCGCAGATCGCCGACTATGACAAGGCGGACCGAATCGCCGGGAAGCTGACGGACGCGGAGCGCGACCTGTCGAATTTCAACGTGGCCCCTTCGGTCTCGCCGAGCGGGACCCAGATGGTCTTCATTTCGGACCGCAGCATGTACAACGATCTCTACCTGGCCTCCGCGCTCGACGGCAGGGTATTCAAGAAGCTCGTCGAAGGTGAGCGGACCGGGACCTTCGAGACGCTTCGCTTCTTCAACACCTCCATCGCCTGGTCTCCCGACGAGAGCCAGGTCGCGCTGCCGGCCAAGAGCGGTGGGCAGGACGCGATCTACCTGATCGAGGTCCCATCAGGGAAGGTGAAAGGGAAGCTCAAGTTCGGTCTCGACGCGATCTATTCGCCGACCTGGTCGCCGGACGGGCGGAAGCTCGCGTTCGTGGGGCTGAAGGAGGGGCACTCCAAGCTCTACATCTGCGACGTCGATGGGAAGAACGTGCGCGAGGTGTTGGGGGGGAAGTACGCCGTCCGAGATCCGTCCTGGTCCCCGGATGGGACGCGGATCCTGTTCGCGACCGACCAGGGCCCCGATACCGATGTGAAGCGGCTTATGTTCGGCAAGCTCCAGATCGCCATTCTCGAGGTCGAGAGCGGCAAGGTGACCGTGCTACCCAACCAGCGTGGCATGAACATCTCGCCTCAGTGGGGTCCGGGAGGGTCCTCGGTCGTGTTCGTCTCCGACCGATTCGGCATTCCGAACATCTTCCGCATGGACCTTGCGACCGGCCAGACGGCCCGGCTGTCGAATCTGCTTGCGGGGGTTTCCGGCATTGTCCCTGAAAGCCCGTGCATCTCCCTCTCGCGCGACGGCAAGCGGCTGCTCTTCTCGGCGTTCACTCGGGGCGGCTGGGACATCTACTCGGTCCGGGACGTCCCGAAATTCCTGGTCTCGCCGCCCGTGGTCGCCAATGAGGGCTCGGCGCCGCTCGGTGAGTCGGCGCTCCTGGCCCAGGCGGGGACCTCCGAGGGAACGTCCGATCCGATGAGAGTCGGGCCGGACGCTCCGCCGGCAGCGTCCCCTCCGCAATCGACCCCGGCCCCTCCCCAATCGATCCCGTCCCCTGCCCAATCGACCCCGGCCACGGGTGACACGGTCGCGGTCGGTGCCGCACGGGACTCTACCCACGCGGTCCAGGACACGACCCTCGCGCTCTTCGTGCGCCAGGCGTATCGGGAGCCGCTCGTCGACAGCACCACATTCCGGCACGCTCCCTATAAGCCCAGGTTTTCGCGCGATTATGTCTCCGGAGGCGCCATGTTTGCGGCGAACATCGGATTCGCGGGCTCCTCGGTCATGTCGTTCAGCGACGTGCTCGGCAACCACAACATCGTCGCGGTGCTCAATCTCTTCGGCGATCTCGCGAACTCCGATATCTACCTCGCGTACTCCAACCTCTCGCACCGCACGAACTATACGGTCGCCGCGTTCCAGTACCGGACGGACCTTCTGCTCTTCTCCTCGCCGAGCAGCGACCAGGTCGAGAGCCAGATCTACAGGGGCGGAGCCCTCTTGTTCGCGTGGCCATTCAGCCGGTTCCGGCGTATCGAATACGGCGCCGAGGCGGCGGCGCTGGACAAGGGTGTGCTTCTCTATAACTACGACCTGCAGACGGTCTCGCAGCAGACGGCGGACAAGACCTATCTCTACGTGGCCCCGAACCTCGCGCTGGTCGCCGACAACGCGCTATACGGATCCACGGGCCCGATCAACGGGGGCCGCTCGAGCTACACCGCGGAGCATGCGTTTGGGGACGTCTCCTACACGACGGTCATGATGGATTGGCGACGCTATGCGAACATCCACCACAGCTACGCGTTCGCGCAGCGCTTGATCGCAGCATCGAGCTTCGGGCGGGATCCGAAACTCTTCCGCTTCGGGGGCGCGTTCACGTTCCGCGGCGTCGGCTATGGCGATCTCAAGGGCTCGAAGGCGCTCCTTGGAAATCTCGAGTTCCGTTTTCCGTTGATCGAGCAGCTCCGTTTCGGCTGGCCGGGGAGGATCACCCTGGGTGGAATCAACGGCGTGATGTTCCTGGACGCGGCCACCTCTTGGCAGGAGGGGGACAAGCCGCATTTCTTCTCGACCGACGGGGGATTCCATTCCGACGATCTCCTGTTCGCCTTCGGCGCGGGGGCCCGCGTGAATCTGGGGTATTTCATCCTTCGCTACGACTTCGGACGGCGCACGGATTTCCAGCGCACCGCCCGTGACTCGCACCACTTCGTCACGCTCGGGGCGGACTTCTAATCACCGCGGCGATGCTGTCCGATTGGGACGCCGCGCTGTTCCGGGCGATCCACCACGGATTGCACCATCCCTGGTTGGATCCGGTCATGATGGCGCTCACCGACGTCGGCCCCTGGAAGATTCCCCTGCTCGTCCTCATCGCGGGGCTGCTTCTCCTCCGGGGACGCCACGGCGCGATCGCGGTCGTTGTGCTCGCGCTCACGATCGCGGCCGCCGACCAGCTGAGCAGCCACGTTCTGAAGCCGATCTTTCGAAGAGCGCGCCCCTCGGTATCGCTCCACGACTCCAAGCCGCTGTTCGGAGTCAGAACCTCCTGGTCTTTCCCCTCGACCCACGCGACCAACTTCTTCTCCGCGGCGCCGGTCATCGCCGCCGCGGTTCCGCAGGTCGCGGTGGCCGCCTACGCGCTCGCGACGGTTGTGTCCCTGTCCCGGGTCTACGTCGGGGACCACTATCCGAGCGACGTGTTGGGCGGGGCGATTCTCGGCCTGTTCCTGGGGTTCCTGGGGAGGAAAGCGTTTTTCCGTGCGGAGCGAAGCCTTCCCGGTCGCGCCCGCGCGTCCGCCGGGGCGGACGAGGTCGCGCCTATCGGGGAGTCTCGAGGTGAAAGAGCGCCCAGTGGCGGCCCGTGACCCCGCGGTCCCGCCGATGAGAGTAGAAGCTTCCGGCTTCGCACGAGGTGCACTCGCGCGCGACCTGAATCGCGCTTTCCTCGATCCCTTCCTCGCGAAGCGCGAGGGAAATCGCGAGCGGGAGATCGAGCGCCGTGCCCGCCCCGTGGGGCTTCAGAACCTCGCCGGGAAAATCCTTTGTCACTTCCGGTCCGACGGGGTAACAACAGACATGGATACACGGGCCGATCGAAGCGAGGATTTCTCCGGGGGGGACTCCGCGCGAGCCGAGGAGACGGACCGCACGGGCCGCGATCCGATCTCGGGCACCGCGCCACCCCGAGTGGAGGAGGGCGCCCAGGGCTCCGCTCCGCGCGACGAGCGCCACGGGCGCGCAGTCGGCGGCCGACACCGCGACCCACGGATCTCCAGCGCGGACGATGAACCCGTCCGCGTCACAAGGAGCCTCGTCCGGCTCGGCGATCCGGGTTCCGTGGACCTGGTGGAGACGCCGGGGCCCCGTCTCGGGGATCCCGAGCGCCGCGAACGCGATCGCGCGGTTCCTCAGCACTTGGTCGCGCTCGTCTCCCACCTCGAGCCCGAAATTGAGCGAAGCGTAGGGGCCGAGACTCACGCCCCCGCGGCGCGTGGGGACTCCGAACCACGCGTTCGCCGGAACATGCTTCTCGGCAGGGCGCCACACCACGATGTCCTCGGGCGCATCCCTCGACACGCCGCGCAGCGTGCCCGCTTTGTCCGCGGAGCGCAAGCCGCATCGCGCTTCGCTTCCTGCGCGGCGCTCGCGGCCGCCCTGCTGCTCGCCGGCTGTGCCCGGGTCCCGAAATCCAGCTCGGGCACCGCGGCACGCGACCGGCTCCTTGCCTCCTATGGGGCGGTACCTGGTCCGACCCGAGGCGTGGGCTCGATTTCCGTTCGCCGCGCTGAAAGCGGGCGCGGGAGGGCCCGCGTCCGATGGGCCCAGAACGCGGAGAGCCTGGCCGTGGTTGGATACGTGGGGCCGTCGCGCGCGCTCGACGCCTCGCTCCGAGGGGACTCCCTCTACATCGTCATACGGCGCTACGGCACCGGCGTCGCGGGCTCGTTGCGCGGAGAGGAGGGGATCGAGTCTCCCGTGCTGCGCTTCATCGCGACCCCCTGGGACTTGAGCCCGGGCTGGGTGCACGCCGCGCTCGAGCGCGCGGAGATCCAGGAATCAGGGAGGGGTTGGCTCATGCTCGGAGCGCTCGACGTCGGGGATCGGGCGCGCGGGCACTCCGACGCGGAGTATCGCTTCACGCTCGAGGTCAATGGGAGCGCCGATCCGGTCAAGCTCACGCTGCGACGCCCGGGCGCGGGGGGCGAGATGATTTCGGTTCGGTACGGACCCGCCCGGCGATTTCAGGCCGGACGCATTCCAAGCTGGATCGAATGGTCGTTCTCTGGCAGCGTGGTCCGTCTGGAGATCGAGGATCACGCGCCTGCCGACGCCTCCAAGATCCGCTTCGCGCCCAGGATCGAAGCGGAATGGATGATCCTCGCACTGGATCAGCCCGGCGGACGTTCGCTCGTGCGCTGGCTTCTGGGCCTCTCCGAGGAGACCGTCAAGCCATGAACCACAAGCGCTGGAATTCACGGGTCAGGACGCGCGGCCATCGCTGCGCGCTGGCCGGGCTGTCGGCGACCATCATAGCCGTGGCGCTCGCGGGCGGCGCGGCCGCCAAGTCGCCTCCCGCGCGTCGCGCGGCCCGGCCCCTCGCGTCCTCCGCGCGCGAAGCGGTGGAGGGGATGCTCACGCGCGTCCTCCGCGCGCCGGAGATCCACTCGCGCGTCGTCATACGCAGGAGCGATCCCTTCGGCGGTCCCGATGAACGCACGAGCGGGCGCATCTGGTTCCTGCCCGGCCGCGGCCTGCGCTTTCGATCGGAAGAGCACGGCGGCGAGGAAATCGTCGTGGACCGCGAGAAGGGAGCCTTTCTTGTGTTCCGGCCTTCGGAGAAAGTCCTCTATCGGGCCGGCTGGGACCGCGCCCCGGCACGCATGCGGCAGCTCATTACAGAGCCCGAGCGCGTGTTGGACAGTGGCTTTCAGGCGGTGGCCGAGCGGAGGCTCGCGGGTGGCGCGCTCCGGGACGGATACCGCGTCCGTCGCGGCGCGCTCGCCGATTCGGGCTCGAACGTGTCCGTGTGGATCGCGGCCGATCCAGGGACCGGCCTTCCTCGTTGGGTAAGCGCGGCGGGAGAGGAGGATTCGGTCGAGGTGGAGTTCCGCGCCCTGGCCATCCTATCGAGGGCCAACCCGCGCGATCTCTCGCTGAACGTTCCTCGCGAGGTTCGCACGGAACCGCTCGACCCGCGCGAGCTGCTTCCGGGCAGTGAATCCCGTTGACGGTCGCCTGAGCGGGGGTTACGGTGCGGGCGTGACCGACTCGCCGCTCCACTCGGTCCCGAGGGACGCCTCCTGAGTCGCGGGCTCATCCTCTACGTCGGCGTTGTTATCGCCGCCGGCGCGGTGGTCCTTGCCTCCGCGTTTCCGGAATTCCACTCCATCGGCCTCATCCACATCGCCGCGTGGATTCTCGTCAGCCTGCTTGCCGAGAGCCTGTGGATCTCCACGATCACAGGGAAGGCCATGGAGAGCATGGCTTCCACGGTGGACCTGAGCCTGCTCGTGCTGCTCGGGTTCCGGCCCGCGGTCTGGATCGTCGCAATCGCCTTCCTGCTCGCGAACGTGTTTTTCTCGCGGCGTGTCTGGTACAAGGCGCTCTTCAACGCGGGGCAGAACGTGCTCGCGCTCTCCGTGGGGGGCCTTGCGTACACGCGGCTGGGCGGGGTTCCTCTCGCGGGCCAAGGGAACCTGCCGGTGGAGTCCTTCGGCGTCTCGCTCATCATCCCCTGGGCCGGGGCGACCATCGTCTATTTCGTCGCGAACACGATGTTCGTCGCGGGGGCCGTCGCCTTGAGCACGCGCCGGAAGCTGTTCCAGACCTGGCGCGAGGAGTACATCTACTACAACTCGCTCATTTCCTCCGCGGCGCTCTTCTTCCTGTCCCCGCTCGTCGTCGTCTCGTACATGGCGCTTGGTTATTTCGGGCTCATCTTCTTCTTCGTTCCGCTGCTGCTGATCAAGGAGGCGAGCGCGAAGTATATCGCCCTGGAAAGGGCCAAGGACGAGCTGATCAGCTCCGAGCGCCTCGCGGCGAAAGGGGAAATGGCTGCCGAAGTCGCGCACGAGCTGAACAACTCGCTCGCCGCCATTTCCGCGCGGGCGCAGTTCTTCCTCATGGGAGTGGGGACGATGACCCCGGAGCGGACCCAGGAGAGCGCGCGAATCATCTTCGAGCAGGCGAGCGCCATGACGGTGCTCACGAAGGGGCTCCTCGATTTCTCGCACAAGGAGGTGCGCAAGCAGCCGACGCGGCTGAACGACGTCATCCGGCGCACCATTGAATTCATCACGCCGCAGAACAAGTACGAGCGGATCGAATTCAGCCTGGACCTGCACGAGGATTTGCCGCAGATGAACCTGGACCCGGGCCAGATTCAGCAGGTCTTCATGAATCTCTTCAGCAACGCCGCCGACGCGATGCTGGCCGTGAAGACGCCGGCGCCCCGCATCCTGATCCGGACCCGGCTGAAACCCTCCGTGGGTGAGGTGGAGCTCGCGGTCGAGGACAACGGACCCGGCATCCCGGCCGATGCGATGGCGAGGCTCTTCGAGCCCTCGTTTACAACGAAACCGGAGGGGCACGGATTCGGCCTGGCCACGTGCTATCGCATCGTCCAGAACCACGGCGGGAAGATTGGGGCGCAGAACATCTCGGGTTCCGGCGCGAGGTTCACGATTACGCTGCCTAGCAAGGACGGACAGTAGCGCGGTTCCTACCGGTCGATCGCGTCCAGCACGGCAATCCCCGCCGCGGCGCCTGCCAAGTCCACGATCAGATCCTTCCAGCTCGCTCCCCGCTGGAATCGCCGTGGCCTGATCGTGGCGTCATATGCCTCCTTGAGAAGCCCCACGCTGAAGGTCATGGCGAGCGCCGTTTCGCGCGACCTCCCTTCGACGCGGAGCGATGCGGCGATCGCGAGGGATGCGGCGAAGTGGAGCTCCTTGTCTGCGGCAAGCCAGGAGCCCTGATCGGCCGAGGATAGAAGGAGAGGAGCCCCCTCCACGCCGACGGGCAGGAGCAGAAGGAGGGTTAGAATTGCCAAGGTAGTCACGGTCATGCGCCGATGCTAAGGGCAGAACCGCTTCCGAGCAACCGCCGGGAATGAGCATCCGGGCGGCCGCGTCGCTCTGATACCATCGCCGCCGATGACTCCCGTCCGTCTGGATGCCTCACGGGTGCCGGCGCCCATCCTCGAGATCCTGCGCCGGCTCGGCGACGCCGGACACCGCGCCTACGTGGTCGGCGGGGCGGTGCGCGAGCTCTTGCGCGGCGTGCCGCACCAAGATTGGGACGTCGGCACCAGCGCGACTCCCGATCAGGTGCTCGAGCTCTATCCGGACGCGATCGCGACCGGCGCCCGTTTCGGAACGCTCACGATCCCGACCCAGGCGGGGAACTGCGAGGTCACCACGTTTCGGGTCGAATCGGAGTACGAGGACGCGCGCCACCCGGGAAAAGTGACGTTCGTCCGCGAGCTGGAGGAAGACCTGAAGCGCCGCGACTTCACGGTCAACGCGATCGCATGGGATCCCCTGGCCGCGCGGCTCGTCGATCCCACGGGCGGTCTTGCCGACCTGGATCAAGGCGTCCTGCGCGCGGTCGGCGACCCGCGGGAGCGTTTCCGCGAGGACGGCCTTCGCCCCATCCGCGCCGCGCGTTTCGCCGCGACGCTGGAATTCGAGCTCGAGGATCGCACCGCGC
>Ga0075434_100005081_pt1 | contig 11945 bp, 14 predicted proteins | sample RhiMethybrSRZTD3_FD_75298 | JGI IMG/M metagenome (GOLD analysis project Ga0075434, IMG submission 75298) | Populus rhizosphere microbial communities from Tennessee, USA - Rhizosphere MetaG P. TD hybrid SRZTD3 | ecosystem: Host-associated > Plants > Roots > Rhizosphere > Soil | place: USA... | reverse complement strand
CGCGCCGCCACCAAGAACCCCTGGATTTTCCGCCAGACCGCCGCCCGCATGTCCGGCAGCCGGATGACCGAGCCTACCCTGGCCGATCGCCGGGACCTGATCCTCGATCACTTCCGCATGGTCGCCGACCGGGAGAACTCCCTGTTCGCCCTCCACAAGCTGCGGAAGTTCACCGGCTGGTACACCCACGGCCTCCCCAACGGCCGCAAGCTCCGGCAGGCGATCAACCAGCTCCCCGACGTCCAGACCTTCCTGGCGACGGTCGAGGAGTTCCTCGGCGAGCTGCTCGTCGAGGAAGCAGCGTAGGCCGGCCCTTCAAGCCGGGGTGAATACCCATGACGATCGAAGACCGGAAGTTTGGAGAGTTGATCCTCTACCTCGCGAGGCTTTCGGAAGCCGATCCGAAGTGCGGCCGGACGAAGCTCAACAAGTTGCTCTTCTCTGTGGACTTCCGCGCTTACGAGCGCTTCGGGGCATCAGTCTCGGGCCAGCGGTATCAGAAGAGGGATTGCGGCCCGACTGCGGGCTCGTTCATGCCGGTCGTTCGAGCCCTCGAGGAGAGAGAGGCTTGCGTATGGGTTGAACGCACCTACCATGGCCGGCCGATGAAAAAGCTCGTTGCCCGAAGGGAGCCTGACATCAGCGTCTTCAGGCCGGAAGAGGTCGATCTCATCCACGAAACCTTGGGGGAATTCTTCCCTTACGATGCGCAAGACCTGACCAACAAGACCCATCTTTTTGCCGGCTATCAAGCCGCGGGTATGGACGAGGAGATCCCCTACAGCATGGTGTTCGTTGACGATGCACGTCCTCTCAGTCCGGAGGAGGAAGCGTGGGCGCTGTCCGTCGTCAAGGAATACCGTGAGCGAAAAGCTCTGGCTGGTTGAGTTTTTCTCCCGACAGCCTCAGGCACCGGCTTGAGGAGATCAGCGACGAGAGAAGATCGCTGTTCGCCCGCCACAAGCTGAGGAGTTCACCGGCTGGCGCTAGAGTACTCTCCAAGGTCATTCTCTCCCAAAAGACGCTCAAATTCCTCTTTTGGCAGTTTTTCCCTGGATCGTAGAGCGCCGATTAGGGGGCCAAGCTGGAAGCTTCCTCTAACTTGGGTATTCCTCGCTGCGTTAATCAGTATCTTTCGAACGTGAGCAGCATTGAATTCGCCAGCATGGAGCACTATTTGTTTTGCCCATTCGTTCGCGTCGTCGAAAGATCCGGAGTCCAGATAGATCTCGACGTATCTGTCCGCTATTTCAGAAGGCATATCAAAGAAAATGTAATCTCTTAGCTCTATCTTGGTCGCACGCCAGACTCTCTGCCGCGCCTGAAGTTGCAGCGGAGAATATTGCAGCAAAAACTCTGTTTCGTTGAAGTCCTCGCCTGGAAGCGCCAAAACATAGTTCTGAAGTCGCTGCCTAACATCGGCATCAAGATATTGCCAAGTATCCGGCACATCTTCAAGAATTTCCACTGCGCTCCGTAGCTCGCTGTCTTCCACGGCCCTGAACATAGAGGTAAGCTTCTCACCGAAAGATCGGGCATAGTGTTCTGGATGGAGCTGTTGGATCGCTTGCAGCGCTGCGGCAAGTCGCATTCGCCGCTTCCATTCCGGCTTGTCCTTAAGCAATGACTTTGCTATCACAGTTGTTAGGTTTCGTACCAGCGACTCCCGAGGGCGACGTAGTGGCCCAGATGCAAAGAACACCAGCGCGTCCTTAGGGGTGGTCGGAAAATAGTCGGATTCGACCTCCTTGAGCAGTCTATCGAGCGCATACTTCCCTTGGACTGGAGGATGCTGAAGAAAGTGGATTACGGCTGAATGGATATGCAGTCGCGCCAGTTCTGCCGACGGCATGTATGCCTGTTCGTCAGAACTAAGCGAAGGGTGCGCGCAGCGATTTCGATCGGCCTGAAGTCTCTCAAGATCAACGAATTCAAGTGGAGATATGAGCTCAAACTTATCTCGGGCAAGTACAAGCAGATCTCTTTCGAACTTGAGTGCACGAGTTAGATCGCCAGCTCTTCGGGTCGCTTCAAGATCTTGAACTTGCTTCTCGGCCTCCTTATCCCCGGCCAGAACAAGCTCACGCAACTTCTCGATCATGTCGAAGCAAACGGCAATCCAAGCCGCCACAATTGCTGAACGGAACGCGCCGGCTCGATAGCTAGCTACCGCCTCTGCAATGTAGAGGCGCGCCCTTTCGTCGCGGCACCTAAGAATTAGCTCATCCAGGTCTTCGAGAGGTGACGGCAAAGGCGGCTCCTAAGACCCAAGCTCAGCGACCCGGCCCACAGGACGCGTGGATTGCAACCAGAGCGCGATGGCCGGGTTCGCTGCAGCGCATGTTAGGCCACGTCATCGTCATACTCTCAAATCAATCTGAGTGAACGGCGAACAGTCTCTCAAGAGCATCCTCGCCATCCAAGCCAGAATCCGGCCCGCCGCTCCTGAATACCTCGACCTCAACGTAACAGTCTGCGAAGAACTCGACCTCCCACCTTTCGCCTGGCACGTCGATGTGAACCATGATGGCCTCGCTGCGCGAACGTCCCAACGTGAAGTAAATCTTCCGCTGCTCCAACTGGTCCAGAAAGTCCAAGACCTTCTGGAGGCTATTTGTCTGTTCGGTGCTTGGCATGTCAACAGCGTGCGAAGTGGCCTAACGTAGGATTGACCGACAATCCCCTCCACGAAAACGGCTGCCATCGCGACACTTCGGCGCCTCGCTTGGGCATCTCTGGGTATCGGTCAGCATGTTCCTAATCTGCTCTGTGTACTCGACTTAGACGGAGTCTACACCGCTTCAGTACCCGCAGCAACACGGCGAGGGCGTCGCCTGAGTGCTATCGTCTGCTTTACCGAATGATCATGCCGCAGCATCGCAGGGAAGCTTCCAGCCCGGAAAAACCAAGACAGCCGGATGGCACTTCAGGGCCTGGGCAAGGACCTTTGCGCGCTCGACACCGAGACGGACGCGGTCGTTTTCGATAGCCGAGATAGTGGCTTGAGGAATTCCGGTCAGGCGGGACAGTTCATTCTGGCTTAGCTCCTGAAGCTCCCGAATGATGCGCACTGATTCGCCAACGGAGACGGAAACGCGCTTCTTTGCGGGGGAGTAATCTTTCATTTAGAGCCTCCGATAGTCGTGAGCGGTTATAGAGGCGACTCGGTTCCTCACCCCTACCAGTTGCTGGAAGACCGCCCGTCCGGCCCAACGGGCCGGGAGAACGGAGCCCAGGGCCGAGGCCGTAGGCCGACGCCCTGGGAAAAGGTCACCCCAATCCTTGCGGCCTGAAGGGCCGCGAGAGCTTGCACGACGGCACCTGTCCCTACGAGGCAACGTTCTCGCGGCCCTACAGGCCGCACTGATTTTTCGCCTCTTAACCCAGGGCATCGGCCTTCGGCCTCGGCCCTGGGCTCTGTTCTCCCGGCCCGTTGGGCCGGTCACTCGCCTTGTCGCCAATCCCCACGCCCCCGGTTCCAGGTCGTCCTCACCCCGCCGGTTCGTAGCTCAGCAGCACATTCCCCTTGGGGAAGGCCCGCGTCTTCGTCAGCTTCAAGTTCAACCTCTCCTGAAGGCCGTCGAACATCGTCCTGCCTTTGCCAAGGACGACGGGGCACAGGAGGATCTGATATGCGTCGATCAAACCCTCCTGCGCCAATTGCGAAACGAGGCTGCCGCTGCCCAGAATCGTCAGGTCTTTCCCGGATTCCCTCAGCTTTCGGATCTCTCCCGCCAAGTCGAATTTCACCAGCCTGGTGTTGCTCCACGGCGCCTTGTCCAGGGTCCTCGAGAACACGACCTTCTGTGCGGTGTTCATCCGTTCGGCCACGATCGGATCGCTTTGGCTCGCCTGGGGCGTCGGCCAGTAGCTGGCCATGAGCTCATAGGTAATCCGGCCGAACACCAGGACGCTTTCGGATCTCGCATTGTCCGCAACGAACGAATCGACCTCCTCATCCTTCTCGGGTCGGTGAGCCCAACTGATGTCACCGTTCACGCCAGCGAAGTAACCATCCAGGGTCACCTGGTTGAAGACGACTAATCTTCCCATGGAAGTTTCTCCTTCATTCTCCGACTCGGGTATCGAGAACATTTCAGCGGAAGTCGCCCACCTACGCCACTTACGCTTGGGCCGGCTCTTTTTGCCCGACCGCCGGTATCAGCGAGTCTAAATCGTGCGGTGGCGGACCGTCTACCGAGAACGGCGAGCCAATTACCCCGAGCGGCGAGCCAATTATCCCGAACGGCGAGCCAATTACCCCGAGCGGCGAGCCAATTATCCCTGGCGGCGAGCCGATTATCCCGAACGGCGAGCCAATTACCCCGAGCGGCGAGCCAATTATCCCTGGCGGCGAGCCGATTATCCCGAGCGGCGAACCGATTTCCCCCAGCGGCGAGTCGATTATCCCTGGCGGCGAGTCAATTACCCCGAGCGGCGAGCCGATTATCCCGAGCGGCGAACCGATTACCCCTGGCGGCGAGCCTCTCGCCGGTAGCGGCGAACCGATTTCCCCTGGCGGCGGACCGATTACCCCTGGCGGCGAGCCTCTCGCCGGTAGCGGCGAACCGATTTCCCCTGGCGGCGGACCGATTACCCCTGGCGGCGAGCCTCTCGCCGGTAGCGGCGGACCGATTTCCCCCAGGGGCCGGGCTCCGCCAACAGCCGGCGGGACAAGAAATAGAAGGGGCAGGACGCGCCGGACGCCCGGCCGAAGACCACGAACCTGCTTCGGCTATGCTTCGAGCGAATGGCGGAACACGCGATCGACCTCGACATGCCGCCGGAGCAGGCGCTGTCGGCCCTCCGGCAGACTGCGGAGGACTGGGGCGCCCAGATCCAGGCCGGCGAGGACGGGTCCGTGGAGATGACGGGAAGCCGGCTCCACCTGCCGGTCGTGGCCGGCATGCGTCGCGGGCTCGTCTCCGGCCCCGTGGAGGTGCAGCCGGCGGAGGGCGGCTCGCGGGTGATCTTCCGTCCCGAGGAGTCGGTTTACTACGTCCAGACACCGGCGGTGATGATCTTGATCCTCTCCGTTGCCGGCGCGGCCCTCACCGTTCTCTGGCCCTTCTACCCTCAGTTGATGACGGTCGCCCCCTTCGGTGCCATCATCGCCCTGGGAGGCTGGTTCCTGGTGGTGTCGCGCCTGCGGACCAGCGGACCGGACGAATTCCTGACGGCGGTCGCCGCGACGACGCCGGGCCCCCCGATGCAGTCAATCGAGGCCCGGGAATCATCCTGACCGCCATCTGGGTTATACTGGCGTCGGTTCTTTGCAAACTTGGGGGTGTACCGGTTTCGACGGGAAACAGAGCGGTTCAGCGGTAGCGTGTCGAGCTTCCACTCGTAACACCGGAAATTATAACTGCGAACGATAACTTCGCCCTCGCGGCCTAAAAAAGGGTCGTGACGTCCCGACGGGAGCCTTGATTCGCGGCGCCCGGCGGGATGACGCTAAAGCGGATCAATGGGTGCGGCGGCCTCGAGTCGCATCCGGATACTTAGAGGCTGGCTTCCGCGCCAGGTTGGCCTTCTTCCAGCGCGCGGCAGCGAGAAACGGATAGAAGGATACGCACGTAGAAGCTTCTGGGTCGCGTTTTTCGGACGTGGGTTCGACTCCCACCACCTCCACCATTTCCTTCCTTTCTGCAATCCAGACAATTTAGTTCTCCTCAGCCGCCCCTTGGGCGCAGCGCTCCTGCTGTTCTCCCTCTTCTCCCGGTCGGGGGGAGGGCGATGGGAGAAGAGGGCCGGGGTGATGAGGGGCTTGGGTGGGTCTAACCTTCGAACGCCGCAGCGATGCTTTGCTCGTACGGCGCCCTGAGCACGCCCACCTCGGTGATGATCGCCGTGATCAGCTCCGCCGGGGTGACGTCGAAAGCGAAGTTGACGGCCTCCGTCTCATCAGGGGCAATGCGGGTGCCGAAGACTTCGGTGACTTCCAGAGCCTTACGCTCCTCGATGGGAATGGCCTTGCCGTTGGGCGTCGCGCGGTCGATCGTAGAGAGCGGCGCCGCGACGTAGAAGGGCACCTGGTGACGGTGGGCCAGGACGGCCACGGTATAGGTGCCAATCTTGTTGGCGGTGTCGCCGTTGGCGGCGATGCGGTCCGCGCCCACGACGATGCCATCCACCAGACCCTGCGACATGAGCGCCCCGGCGCTGCTGTCGGTCACCAGCCGGAACGGGATGCCCAGGCGCTTGAGCTCCCAGGCGGTGAGGCGCGCTCCCTGAAGGAGGGGGCGCGTTTCATCCACCCACACCTTCTCGACTTTCCCCTGCCCCCAGGCGGACTGAATCACTCCCAAGGCGGTGCCATAACCGGCCGTCGCCAGAGATCCTGTATTGCAGTGAGTGAGGACGCGGGACCCCTGCGCGAAGAGCGCCGCGCCGTGGCCGCCGATGCGGCGGTTGATCCGCACGTCCTCGGCATGAAGCTCACGAGCCCAGTCCAAAATCGCTGTGGTCGCCGCCTCGGGTCCGCCCGCCTCGCTGTCCGCGAAAACCTTCCGCCCCCGCTCCAACGCCCAGCGCAGGTTCACCGCCGTGGGCCGCGTGCTGCCCAGCAGCTCCGAGACCTCCGCGAAACGGCTGGCGAGGCGCTCTGGCTCGCGGATGGTGCGAATCCCCAACACCAGCCCGTACGCCGCGGCCACCCCGATGGCCGGCGCGCCCCGCACCGCCAAGCGCCGAATGGCATCCGCCACGTGCTCAGGGGTCTCGCAGTCCAGCCAGACCTCCTCCACGGGGAGGCGCGTCTGGTCGAGCAGGTGAAGGCCGGGCCCCTCCCACCGCATGGGGGAGAAAGGCTCAGGTTCTTGGAGGGTCGGCGTCGCGGGCTGAGTTTCGGTCATGGCAGGACCATCTTATCCTCGATAGAATGGCCGCCTACCCGGCGGCGGCCCTGCCCGGCGTCCCGCCCCTTCCATGCAGCTCGAGCGAGGGAGTCCCTGTGAAAGGCGATCCAAAGAATCTTGGTTTCTCGACCCGCGCCATCCATGCCGGCCAGGAGCCGGACCCCCGTACCGGCGCGGTGGCCGTTCCCATCTACCAGACCTCCACCTACGTCCAGCATCAGCTCGGCGAACCGGCGGAGTTTGAGTATGCCCGCGTTCAGAACCCCACCCGCAGCGCCCTCGAAAAGCAGGTTGCGGCGCTGGAAGGAGGGCACGCCGGCCACGCCTTCGCCTCCGGCATGTCGGCCATCGAAGCGTTGATGACCGTGCTCAAGTCCGGCGATCACACCGTGGTCTCCCGGAACGTCTACGGCGGCACCTTCCGCTACTTCACCCGCCTGTTGGAGCGCCTGGGGCTATCCTTCACCTGGGTGGACACCACGGATCTCGCCGCGGTCGAGGCGGCGTTCCGGCCCGAGACGAAGATGGTCTTCCTCGAGACCCCCACCAATCCGGTGATGGACGTCTCCGACATCGCCGCCGTCGCGAAGATCGCCCATGGCCGCGGCGCCCGGGTGGCGGTGGACAACACCTTCCTCTCCCCCTACCTGCAGCGCCCCCTGGAGCTGGGAGCCGACTTCGTCATCCACTCGACGACCAAGTTCCTGAACGGGCACAGCGATTCGATCGGCGGCGTTCTCATCTCGTCGACGGCGGAGGACGCGGAGTGGTTCGCCTTCATCCAGAAGTCGATCGGCGCCATCCTCTCGCCCTTCGACAGCTTCCTGACCATGCGCGGCATCAAGACGCTCGCGGTGCGCCAGGCGCGCCACGAGGAGAACGCCCGCCGCGTCGTCGATTTCCTGGTCCATCACCCGAAGGTGCAGCGGGTGTTGTACGTCGGGCTGCCGGACCACCCCGGCCATGAGATCCAGAAGCGGCAAGCCCACGGCTTCGGCTCCATGATCACCATCGAGATGGGGAGCTTCGCGGCGGCCAAGTGCATGCTCGAGCGCATGCGGGTGATGAGCTTCGCCGAGAGCCTTGGCGGCGTCGAGAGCCTGATCTCGCATCCCGCCAGCATGACCCACGCCTCCATTCCTCCGGAGCGCCGGGCCGAGCTTGGACTGACCGACGGAATGGTGCGGCTATCGGTGGGAATCGAGGACGCGGAGGATCTGCTGGCGGACCTGGAGCAGGCGTTGGCGTAAGAAGAAGGAAGGCCAGGGACTTCAGGGACGGCAGAGACTCCAGGAAGGTCGCAGTTTTCGTCCCTGTTGTCCTTGAAGTCCCTTTCGTCCCTTTCTTCGTCAGTCCTCGTAGGCGGTCTCTTCTTCGTCGTCCTCGTCGGCGAAGTCGGCGTTCTTGTCGACGCAGCCGGCGAGCCAGTCGAGGAAGCCCTGCTCGCCGCGGGTGACGCCGAAGGAGAGAATCTCGGGAAGCTCGTAGCTGTGCAGCTCACGAATCGTGGCGGCGACTCCCTCGAACTCCCCTTCCAGGGTCTTGATCAGCAGCAGCAGCTCGCCGTCCTTGCAGATCTTTCCCTTCCAGCGGTAGATCGAACGCATGCCCGGGAGGATGTTGACGCATGCGCCCTGCCGCCGGGCAACGATCTCGCGCGCGATCAAGTAGGCCTGCTCTTCGGTGCCGACGGTGGTGACGACGACGATCGCCCGCATGACAGCGACGTTACAGCACACGTTTGGAGAGAGTCAATCGCCGGTCAACCGTGCCACTTTTGCGTCTTGGAGTTATAGATGAGGGTGCTCACCTTGCCCGTGCGATCGAGCAGCCGCACGACCATCAAATGCCCGCGGCCGTTGCACAGGTAGAGCGAGCCTGGCGTCGAGGTGCCGAGAGGGCTGAAGGAAGCAAGGTCGGAGTCGTTGAAACGGATCGGATCGTCCAGGCGGTCCATCGGCGCGCCGGTGCCGGGATCCCGCGGCGGCGTCCCCGGCGGGAAGCCGAAGCCCACGTCGCGGCCCAGGAACTTGAGGCTCTGGGGCGGCATCACCTGGGGGTCCTTGCCGCTGATGATGTCCTGGTTGAGGACGCCGTTGCCGTTGCCATCCCGATAGAGGGCGAAGGTGACGACGCCGGCCTGCTCGGTGTTGAACTTCACCGCCACGTTGGCGTTGTACCTCAGGGCGAAGCTGCGCGAGCTCCGCAGCACGCCGGCGATTTCTCCGGCCGCCATCTTCAAGCGCAAGTCGTCGGTGCTCTCCAGGAGCGGCGGCACTCCCAGGGCCAACAGCGAGCCCAGCAGGGCCAGTACGACGAGAAGCTCGATCAGTGTGAAGCCTTTCAACGCGGAGGTCATGGCCGGTTCTCGGAAGGTGGGAAGGCGAGAGGCGGGGAGGGAGTCTCTCCGCCTCCCGCGCCCCTGCTACCAGCCTGCCCCGCTGCCGACGCTCAGCGAAGCGCTCTTCGCTTTCTTGGCTTTACCAGCTTTTGCGCCCTTGCCTTTGCCCGAGCCAACTTTCTCCTTGAGCGTCGTATCCCCGGAGGTGGCGATGTAGGGCTTGAGGAGTTGGAAGGTCTTTTCGCCGATCCCCTGCACCAGCATCAGGTCCTCGGGCTTCTTGAAGGGGCCGTTGTCCTTGCGGTACTCGACGATGCGATCGGCGACGCTGGGGCCGACCCGCGGCAGCATGCTCAGTTGCGAGACGTCGGCGTTGTTGATGTTGACCCTCTTCGTGACCTCCGGCTTGTCCGGCTTGACCTCGGCCTTCCCGGGAGCAGGGACGCAGAGGAGTGCGATGACGAGCCCGGCGACAGCGCGATAGACATGCTTCATGGTTTGGTTCCTTTCGTTGATTCCTGCGTTGAGCTGACAAAACTTCGACAGGTCCTGCGTTTTCCCCTTTCCGTGCTGTGGAATCTCCGTCTTCTCTCTTCGCCACCTCCTCTCCGTGGTTGACGCGACCCGGAGAGATCAAGGACCCTGCCAGCGGCCTGGGGCCGGCTAAAGCACTGAAAGGAAAAGGCTTGAATGAGTTGAAGCGGGTAGGGAGCAGCATGGGATCAGGCCGCTGCCCGGTGACCCGGCAGGGGCGATGCCCGCAAACGCACGCGGAACGGGCGTTTGCGGAGAAAACGGGGGCCTGTCAGAGGATTAGGCGGCCCGCGTGTTCCTTTGCGGGCCGGGGCGCTTTCGAGTACAGTACCCGCGCCATGGCGGAAGAACGATCGATCTGGCGGGAGTACACGGAGGCGTTGATCATCGCCGCCGTCTTCCTGTTGTTCACCAATACCTTCGTCGTCCAGACCTTCTACATTCCGAGCGGCTCGATGGAGGACACGCTCCTCGTCGGCGACCACCTCTTCGTCAACCGTTTCATCTACGGTCCGGCGGCCTTCGACCCGGGAAAAAAGCTGCTTCCTCTGCGCACCGTGCGCCGCGGCGACATCGTCGTCTTCCGCTCGCCGGAGAATCCGCAGTTGGACCTGGTGAAGCGTGCCGTGGGCGTGGGCGGCGACAAGATCCAGGTCATCGACCAGAAGCTCTACATCAACGACAAAGCGGTCAACGACGCCGGCTACGCGCTGCACAAGGGCACTCCCGCGCCGGCTGGCAGCTTCATCACCCAGCGCGACAACTTCGGGCCCTACATCGTGCCGGCGGGGCACTACTTCTGTATGGGCGACAACCGCGACAACTCCTACGACTCGCGGTTCTGGGGGCCGCTGCCCGCCCACCTGCTCAAGGGGCGCGCCCTCTTCATCTATTGGTCCTACGGCGGCAAGACCGCGGCCGGGCCCCAGAGCCCAAGGGAGAAGGCCGCGGACCTGTTGGAAACGGCGCTGGGCTTCTTCTCCAAGACCCGCTGGGAGAGGACGTTCCGTTTGATCCGGTAGACCGCCGGCGACCGGCTGCACCCATGCACGAGAAATCGCTGCTCCGGGAATACCTGGAGGCCCTGCTGATCGCGGTCATCTTCGCGACCTTCGCCCGCACCTGGATCGTTCAGGCGTTCAAGATCCCCTCGGGCTCGATGGAGAAGAACCTGCTGATCGGCGACCACATCCTGGTCAACAAGTTCGTCTATGGCCCCACGCTCTCTCCCCTGGAAGAGAAGCTCCTGCCGGTGCGCAAGGTGCGGCGGGGCGACGTCGTCGTCTTCAAGTTTCCCGACGATCCCACGCGCGACTTCATCAAGCGCTGCATGGGAGTCCCGGGGGACACCCTGAAGATCGTCGACAAGGACCTGTTCATCAACGGCAAGCACGTCGACGACTCGAAGTTCACCTGGTACGCCGACTCCCAGTCCTACCCGCGCGAGCTCTACTTCCACCCCAAGCGGCTGCGCGACAACTTCGGCCCCAAGACGGTGCCTCCCGCCAGCTACTTCTGCATGGGCGACAACCGCGACAACTCGAACGACTCCCGCTATTGGGGAACGGTGCCCGAAAGCTACCTCAAGGGGCGGGCCTTCATCATCTACTGGTCGGTCGAGAACGATCCGGACATGGGGGACTCGGCGACCTCCGGCGTAAGGCTGCGGCAGTTGAGCCGCCTGGCGCTCCACTTCTTCTCATTCACCCGCTGGGACCGAACCTTCCACCTCGTGCGCTAGACTACCCGCAACGGTCCAAAGAAGGAGGGAAGCCATGCCGCGACGGAGATCGGAACGGGGCGAGGGAAATTTGGGATGCATCCTCTGGCTGGTCGCACTTGCCCTGGTGGCTCTGATCGCCTGGAAGGCCGTGCCGGTCAAGATCCAGAGCAGCGAGCTGTACGACTACATGGACGAGCTGGCTAAGTTCAACGCCGCTCGTACGCCGCCCGAGGACCTGACGAAGATGATCATGGACCGGGCCCATGTGCTCGGCATCCCGATGCAAAAGGGCGACGTCAAGGTCGAGCGCCTCGGCGACCGGATCCTGATCGAGGCCGACTACACGGTCCCGCTGGACATCCTCGGGATGACGTACCGGTGGCACTTCCATCAGAAGCTGGACCGACCGATCTTCATCGTCTGACGCGGCGGTGGCTCGCCATCCTCGGGGGCGGTTTCGCTCCCGGGGCGCTGGCGGGCATCCATCTCG
>Ga0075434_100005079_pt1 | contig 11948 bp, 11 predicted proteins | sample RhiMethybrSRZTD3_FD_75298 | JGI IMG/M metagenome (GOLD analysis project Ga0075434, IMG submission 75298) | Populus rhizosphere microbial communities from Tennessee, USA - Rhizosphere MetaG P. TD hybrid SRZTD3 | ecosystem: Host-associated > Plants > Roots > Rhizosphere > Soil | place: USA... | reverse complement strand
TCAACGCCAACGGCCCGATCTACGGCGCGCCGGAGGAGAGCACCGACAACATCCCGGTGGTCGACCCGGTGAAGAACCGCTCCTATACGATCCGACACCCGGTGCAGAACACGGAGACGCCGAACTCGAAGCAATTGCCGATGCAGCCGTCGGCCTACTGGGGTGCTGACCCGATCTGGGACGGATCGAGCAGCATCCACAACGCACAGATGGATGCGCAGGGCCGCCTGTGGGTCACCGCGCGCCACCGGCCGCCGGCGAATCCCGACTTCTGCAAGAAGGGCTCCGACCACCCGTCGGCGAAGCTTTTCCCGCTGGAGCAGTCGCTGCGGCAGGTTTCGGTCTACGACCCGAAGACGCAGAAGTGGCAGCAAGCCGATCTGTGCTTTTCGACGCACCATCTCTTCTTCGCGAAAGACAATGACACGCTGTGGTTCAGCCAGGGCGGGCCGCAGAGCGGCGTGGTCGGCTACCTGAAGACCAAGCAGTTCCTCGCCACCGGCGACGCGGCGAAGGCGCAGGCCTGGATGCCGATCATCGTCGACACCAACGGCAACGGGAAGCGCGACGAGTTCGTCGGCCCGAACGATCCCGTCGATCCGACGAAGGACAAGCGGCTCACCGCCGCCTTCTACGGCATCATGCCGAGCCCGGTCGACGACTCGGTCTGGGGCCAGTCGATGGGCATCGGCTTTGCGCGCATGAACCAGCCCGGGTTCCTCATCCGCCTCGTTCCCGGGCCGAATCCGGCCGAGACGGCACTCGCCGAGGTGTACGTTCCGCCGGAAGGCGTGTGGAGCCCGCGCGGCATGGACATGACGACCGACGGCGTGGCGTGGGCCCCGTACGCGAGCGGGCACATCGCCAGCTTCGATCGTCGCAAGTGCAAGGGCCCGCTGAATGGTCCGCAGGCCGCAGAAGGCAAGCTCTGTCCCGAAGGCTGGACCGTCCACAAGATGCCGGGCCCGCAGTTCAAGGGCGTGGACGGGTCGGGCAGCGCGAATCACGCGTACTACCTCTGGGTCGACCGCCACAACACGCTCGGCCTCGGCGCCAACGTGCCGGTTGCTTCGGCGAACGGCGGCGAATCGCTGATGGCGATCGTCGACGGCAAGATCGTCGACCTGCGCGTTCCGTACCCGCTCGGCTTCTTCACCAAGCTCGTCGACGGGCGCATCGACGATCCGAAAGCGGGCTGGAAGGGGAAGGGTCTCTGGGCGACGTCGGGCACGCGCACCGTGTTCCACAATGAAGGCGGCACGGAGAACAGCCCGAAGGTCTACAAGTTCCAGATTAGGCCCAATCCTCTGGCGAACTGATGACGACGGCGCTGCTCATCGCTCACGGGCTGCTAGCCGTAGCGTTGCTCGGCGCGATCACCCATCAAGCGGCCAGCGTCCTCTGGCCGGTCGCGAAGCCAGCCGGGTCGATCGTCGGCAGGTTTCGCGCCGTCGCGGCTCCGGGCTATGCGAATACGGTCGTGATTCTCTACGTGCTGACGGCGATCCTCGGTGCGGTGATCTACGCGGAATACCGGATCAGTGTGCGCATCGTTCTCGAGGAACTGAAGCTGAACGCCGCGAACGTCTCGTTCGAGCTGAAGGAGCATCTCGCGGCGATCGGGCTCGGGATGCTGCCGGCCTATTGGTGGTCGTGGCGCCAGCCTGGAGGCAGCCTTCGCGCGCCACTGACCGCGATTCTCGCGTTCGTCGTGTGGTGGAATTTCCTGACGGGTCACGTGGTCAATAACATCCGCGGGTTCGGTTCATGAGGTTCGCCACGTTCGCGATTGTCTTCGCGGTGGTCTACGCCGTGGCCTACGCGCTCTCGGTGTGGAAGAACTACGCGCTCTTCACCTACCACCCGGCGCTGAACGAGTTCGGGCTGGGAGTACAGAAGGCGAAGGACGGACCGGCGATGTACTGGTACGGGTGGATGGCGACATCGGCGATCGCCGGCGGCATTGCGGGCTTTGCGGCTTGCTTCCTGCCGGAGCCGGCGGCACGACGTCTCTGGCCGGGCCTTGCCTGGCTCGTACCTCTTTGCGCGATGTTGTTCTTCGCGTGGCTGCTGCGCGGTTACTTTCTGCGGTGAGCGTGCTCGCGCGACTCGCTGCTGCAGCGGTTGCGATTGCTTCGCAGTGCGCGATGGCGGGTGGTGAAATGGGCATGCACGACGAAGCTCCGGACGAAGGCCTGGTGTTCTTCGGCTTCGTCAAGGACGCGCGGGGCGCGCCGATCGCCAATGCCAAGGTCACCGCGACGATGAACAGCGGAAACAGCTTCATCGTGCAGACGACCGCCACCGGCCTGTACCGCCTGCCGACGTTCAGCAAGCAGATCAATCCGGCCGACGTGACGATCGCCTGCGCGAAAGAAGGCTACAAGCAGACGCGAGTCACCCGCCGGCCAGTGGTCAAGGCCGATCCGCCCAAGCCGGTCGAAACCGAATGCAGGATGGAGCGCGGCTGAGCAGCGTCGTCCGGCATTTCCTCCTCGCTGTCCTCGTGTTGGCCGCGCCGGCGCAAGCGCTGGCGCTGAGCGGCCGCGTCTCGTCCGCGGAGGAGGGCCCCATGGAAGGCGTGCTGGTGAGCGCGCGTGGCGCAGGTTCGTCCGTCACCGTCACGGTCGTCACCGGCAAGGACGGCAGCTTCAGCTTCCCGGCGCTTGCCCCGGGGCGCTATTCGCTCTCGATTCGCGCGGTCGGCTATGAGCCCGACAGCGCCGGAGAGGCCGACGCCCGCGAGAACCTGGACCTGCGCCTCAGGAAAGCGGCGGATCTCGCGGCGCAGCTGACGAACACCGAATGGTTCATGAGCATGCCGGGAACGAACGAGCAGAAGCGGCCCCTGATCGAATGCATGAGCTGCCATACGTTCGAGCGCATCGCGCGAACGAAGTACGGCGCGGAGCAGATGTTCGACGTGCTGAAGCGCATGACGACCTATGCGAACAACAGCACCCTGCAGAAGGTGCAGATCCGCAAGGTGGAGCGAAAGTACGACGAGCAGAACCTGCGCAAGCTTGCCGGCTACCTCGCCACCGTGAATCTCAGCTCGGGAGCCTGGTCCTATCCGCTGAAGACGCTGCCCAGGCCGAGCGGACGCGCGACGCGGGTGTTGATCACGGAGTTCGACCTGCCGCGCAAAACCATCGCGCCGCACGATGTGAGGACCGACGCTTCCGGCCTGGTCTGGTATTCGAACTTCGTCGAGAATTTCCTGGGGCAGCTCGACCCTCGCACCGGGAAGCACGTCGAGTTCGCCTATCCGGTGGTCAAGCCCGGCGCGCCGCTGGGCGCACTCGCGTTGGAGGCGGACCAGGCCGGCGATCTGTGGCTGGCGGCCATGTTCCAGACCGGGCTGGTCAAGTTCGACGTGCGCAAGAAATCGTTCCAGCTGTTCCGGCTGCCCGGCGAGATGAACAACGACGCCTCGCAGCAGTCGATGGTGATGCCGGCGCAATCGCAGGTCGACGGCAAGGTGTGGAGCAACGAGGTGAGCAAGCAATCGATCCTGCGCCTCGATTTGAAGAGCGGGAAGTACGAGCTGTTCGATCCGTTCAAGATGATGGGCGGCAGCCATTCCCCGTACGGCCTGGTCGCCGATGCGCGCAACAACCTCTTCTTCATGGACTTCGGCGGCGAGGCGATCGGCCGCGTCGACGCCGGCACCGGCAAGACCATGATCTATCCCACGCCGACGCCGCGCTCACGGCCGCGGCGCACGATGATGGATCGCGACGGCAAGGTCTGGTTCGCCGAGTTCGCCGCGAACAAGGTGGCCATGTTCGACCCGGCGAAGGAGACGTTCCAGGAATGGGATCTGCCGACGCCCCATACCTATCCCTACGATGTGTTCGTCGACCGCAACGGCGAGCTCTGGAGCGGCTCCATGTCGAGCGACCGGATCCTGCGCATCGATCCGCGCAACGGCGCTTCGGTCGAGTATCTGCTGCCTCGTCAGACCAACGTGCGGCGCGTGTTCGTCGACAATGCAACCACCCCGGTGACGTTCTGGGTCGGCAGCAATCACGGGGCGTCGATCGTCCGCCTGCAGCCGCTCGACTAGGCTACGGAGTTTTCAGCACGCGGAGCAGAACGTAGTTGTTTCCCTGCTTGATGAACTCGAATTCCAGCTTGCGGCCCTTGGGGAGCCGGCTCCACAGGCGCTGGTCGTAGACGATGAAGGCGAGCGCTACGGCCGGCAGCTTCGGCGCGTCGACGCTGTCCGCGTCGATGGTCACCCGGCCCATATCGCGGTCGACGGCGATGACGGTCCCGGTTCCTCGATAGGCTGCGGGCTGGGCGAAAGCCAGGGCGGCGACCAGCGCAAGAGCCAGGGCATTCATTCCTACTCCGGATCGATGCCGGCGTCCTTGAATCCCTGAGCCCACGCGCCGAGCTGACGCTTGGTGAACGCGCGCAGCTCCTCGGGGGTCATGCCGGCGAGGGCGAAGCCCTGCTTGTCGATCTGCTCGCGGATCGCCGGGCGGGCCATGATCGTTTTCAGCTCGCGGCTCAGGCGCTGCGCGATTTCCAGCGGCATTCCCGCCGGGCCGTACATCGCCGCGAAGAACTCGACGTTGATCGGCGGCATGCCTGCCTCGACGGTGGTCGGCACTTCGGGGAGGAGCGGCCAGCGCTGCGGCAGCGTGACCGCGAGCGCCTTCAACCTGCCATCCCGGATGTGCGACAGGGTGCTGGTCGGCGTGGCGAACACTGCGTGGATCTGCCCGCCGAGGATGTCGGTGACCGAGGGGGCCTCGCCTTTATAAGGCACGCGCAGCATGTCGACCCCCGCGGTCTTGACGATCTGCGCGTAGGCGAGCTGGCTCGCGCCGCTGTAGGTCGAGAAGTTGATCTTGCCGGGGTTCTTCTTCGCGTAGGCGATGAACTCGCTGAAGGTGTTCGCGCCCAGGCTCGGGGTCACGACCAGCAGGAACGTGTATCGCCCGACGAGCGACACCGGCGTGAACGCGGTCAGCGGGTCGTAAGGCGGGTTCTTCTTCAGCAGCGGCACCTGCATCATCGACGTGTTGGTGGCGATGAACAGCGTGTGGCCGTCGGGCGGCGACTGAATCACCGCCGCGGCGGCGATGACGCCGTCGGCGCCGGTGCGGTTCTCGACCACGAACGGCTGTCCCATCGACTCCGTCAGCGCCTGCGAGAGCACGCGCGCCACGAGGTCGGTCGAGCCGCCGGCGGGGAAGTGGATCACGACGCGGACCGGTTTCGACGGGTACTGCGCCTCCGCCGTACCCGCGAGAAGCGCAAGAACAAGCAGCAGGAATCGCATGGTCATTTGGCGAGCAGCTTCATGGCGCGTTCGAGCCCTTCCAGGGTGGTGGGGAACATGCGGCCGTTCATCAGCTCCTTGACGATGCCGATCGACTGCCGGTAGTTCCAGATCTCTTCCGGCTCGGGATTGAGCCAGACGCATTTCGGATAAATGTCGGTGACGCGCTTCACCCAGACTGCGCCGGGCTCCTCGTTAAAGTACTCGACCGAGCCGCCCGGCTGCAGGATCTCGTAGGGGCTCATGGTCGCGTCGCCGACGAAGATCACCTTGTAGTCGTGCGCGTACTTGTGGAGGAGATCGGCGGTACGCGTGCGCTCCGAATGCCGCCGCCGGTTGTCCTTCCAGACGAAGTCGTACAGGCAGTTGTGGAAGTAGTAGAACTCGAGGTGCTTGAACTCGGTCTTCGCCGCCGAGAACAGCTCCTCGGCGAGCTTGATGTGGTCGTCCATGGTGCCGCCGATGTCCATCAGCATCAGCACCTTGATGGCGTTGCGGCGCTCGGGCCGCATGTGGATGTCGAGGTAGGCCTTGCGCGCCGTGGAATTGATCGTGTTCTCGAGATCGAACTCCTCCAGCGCCCCCTCGCGCGCGAATTTCCTCAGTCTGCGCAGGGCGACCTTGATGTTGCGCGTGCCCAGCTCGACCGAATCGTCCAGGTTGCGGTACTCGCGCTGGTCCCAGACCTTGACCGCGGAGCGGTTGCGCGACTTGTCCTGGCCGATGCGCACGCCCTCGGGGTTGTAGCCGTAGGCGCCGTAGGGCGAGGTGCCGCCGGTGCCGATCCACTTGTTGCCGCCCTGGTGGCGGCCCTTCTGCTCCTCGAGCCGCTGCTTCAGCGTCTCCATCAGCTTTTCCCACCCGCCCAGCGCCTCGATCTGCTTTTTCTCCTCGTCGCTGAGCGTGAGCTCGACCTGCTTCAGCAGCCACTCGAGCGGGATCTGCGCCTCGATGCCGGGAATCGTCTCCACCCCGTTCCAGAACTCGCCGAAGGCGCGGTCGAACTTGTCGTAGTTCGCCTCGTCCTTCACCAGTGCCGCGCGCGACAGCCAGTAGAACTGGTCGATGGACGGCTCGATGACCTTGCGGTCCATCGCCTCGAGCAGGGTCAGGTACTCCTTGATGGAGACCGGCAGCTTGTGCGACTTGAGCTTGAGGAAGAAGTCGATCAGCACGCTGCTATTGTAGTGAAATGATCCGGCTTTCCCAGGTGACCCTGCGGCGCGGTGCAAAAGTCCTGCTCGAGGGCGCGGACCTCACCTTGCATGCCGGCGAGCGCGTCGGCCTGATCGGCGCCAACGGCTCGGGCAAGTCGAGCCTGTTCGCGCTGCTGCGCTGCGAGCTGCACGCCGACAAGGGCGACGCCGAGCTTCCCGCGCACTGGCGCATCTCCCACGTGGCGCAGGAGACGCCCGCGCTCGACCGGTCGGCGGTCGAGTACGTCATCGATGGCGACACCAATCTACGTAAATTACAAAAAGATCTTGAAAACACCGAGGACGGCACTCGCATGGCCGAGCTGCACGGCGCGCTTGCCGACGCCGACCTCTATACCGCGCGGCCGCGCGCGGAAGCGCTGCTGCTCGGCCTGGGTTTCTCGCAGGCCGAGCTCGAGCAGCCGGTTACGAGCTTTTCCGGCGGCTGGCGCATGCGGCTGAATCTCGCGCAGGCGCTGATGTGTCCATCCGACCTGCTGCTGCTCGACGAGCCCACCAACCATCTCGATCTCGACGCCATCATCTGGCTGGAGGACTGGCTCGGGCGCTATCCCGGCACGCTGCTCGTCATTTCGCACGATCGGGACTTCCTCGACGGCGTGGTCAAGGCGGTGGTGCACATCGACCAGACCAGGCTGCGGCGCTACAGCGGCGACTACTCGAGCTTCGAGCAGCAGCGTGCGCAGACCGTTCTTCTTACCCAGCAACTCATTGCCAAACAGGAACGCGAGCGGGCGCATCTGCAGTCTTTCATCGACCGCTTCCGGGCCAAGGCGACCAAGGCTCGCCAGGCGCAGAGCCGCATGAAGATGCTGGCGAAGATGGAAGACCTCGCGCCGCTGCACGTCGCCGCGCCGTTCTCGTTCGAGTTCCGCGAGCCGGACCGGGCGCCGAATCCGCTGCTGGTGCTGGAGGACGCGTCGGCCGGCTACGGTGAGAGGATCGTGCTGTCGAAGATCAATTTCTCCCTGCAGTCCGAGCAGCGCTACGGACTCCTGGGCGTGAACGGCGCCGGCAAGTCGACGCTGATCAAGACCATCGCCGGCGTGCTGAAGCCGCTCTCCGGCAGCGCGGTGTTCAACAAGGGATTGGCGATCGGCTACTTCGCCCAGCATCAGGTCGAGACGCTGCGCGACGACCAGTCGCCGCTCTGGCATTTGAAGAGAATTTCTGAAAATAACATCAGAGAACAACAGCTCCGCGATTACCTCGGCAGCTTCAACTTCCCGGGCGAGATGGCGACCGGGCCGGTCGAGCACTTCTCCGGCGGCGAGCGCTCGCGGCTCGCGCTCGCGCTGATCGTCTGGCAGAAGCCGAACCTGCTGCTCCTCGACGAGCCGACCAACCACCTCGATCTCGAGACGCGCGAGGCGCTGGCGGTCGCGCTCGCCCAGTTCGAAGGCACGCTGGTGCTGGTATCGCACGACCGGCACCTGCTGCGCGCCACGACCGACCAGTTCCTCATCGTCGCGAACGGCACGCTGCAGCCCTTCGACGGCGATCTGGAGGACTACCGGAGCTGGCTGCTGAAAAGGAATGTCAAGCCTCTGCCCGAGAAGAAACCGGCAAAGTCCAAGGCGCAGAATCGCAAACCACTCGAGGCCCGGATTAAGCGTCTGGAGGAGCTGATGGCGCGCCTCGCCACGAGGAAGACCGAGATCGAGGCGAAGCTCGGTGACCCCGCCTTCTACCAGGACGGCGAGGCGGTCAAGGCGCTGCTCGAGGACCAGGCCTACGTGACCCGCGAGCTCGAGCGGGTGGAGGCCGAGTGGCTGGAGATTCAGGCGTAGCATGGCCGCGATGCGTATCCTCGCGGCGCTGGCGGCGACGCTGGTCTCTGCGGTCTCTCTCGCGCAGGACTGGCCGGCGCGGCCGGTGCGCATCGTGGTGCCGTTCGCTCCCGGCGGCGGCACCGACGTGGTCGGCCGCATCCTCGCCGCGCGTCTTACCGAGCGTCTCGGCCAGAGCTTCTTCGTCGACAACCGGCCGGCCGGATCCGGAATCATCGGCGCGGACTTCGTCGCCAAGGCACCGGCCGACGGCAACACGTTGCTGTTCGCGTTTTCGTCGCTTTCGTCGAGCGCGAAGCTCTATGCGAAGCTGCCCTATGACCCGATCGCCGACTTTGCGCCGGTCGCGCTCGCCACCACTTCGCCGCTGGTGTTATTCCTGCATCCATCGGTTCCGGCGCGTGACGTCGCCGAGTTCATCGCCTACGCGAAGACCAATCCCGGCAAGCTGAACTACGGCTCCTCGGGGCTCGGCAGCTCGCCGCACCTCGCCACCGAGCTGCTGATGTCGATGACCGGCATCCGCATGGTGCATGTGCCGTACAAGGGCATCGCGCCGGCGATCGCCGCCCAGCTCGCGAACGACGTGCAGCTTTCCTTCACACCGATCGCAGTCGGCATGCCGCACGCGAAGGCGGGCAGACTGCGCGCGCTCGCGACCGGCGGGCTGCAGCGCTCGGCGGTGATCCCGGACGTGCCGACGCTGCACGAGTCGGGCGTCGCCGGCTTCGAGGTCATCGGCTGGTGGGGAATGCTCGCGCCGGCGAAGACGCCCCGCGCGGTGATCACCGCAGCGAACCGCGAGGTGCGCGCGGTGCTCGATCACCCGGACGTCAGGCGGGTTCTCCTGGAGCAGGGGATGGAGCCCGCCGCGGGCACGCCGGAGCAGTTCGGCGCGCTGATCCGCGCCGACATGGAGAAGTGGGGCGAGATCGGCAAGCGCCTCGGCGTCACCCTCGACTAGCGCCTACTGCGTCGCCTCCTTGAAGCCGATGGCGGTCACGATCTTTCCCCATTTCGCCTGCTCGGCGGCGACAAACGCGGCGTATTCCTGCGGCGTGCTAGGCGAGGCGAGCCCGCCGACTTTCGCGAACTGTTCGGTCACGGCGCCGGACTTGAGCGCGGCGACGGCCGCCGCATGCACGCGCTTCTGGATCTCGGCGGGCGTCGACGCGGGCATGATCAGCCCGTACCAGTTGTCCGAGTTGACGTTCGCGTAGCCGCCCTCGGTCGTGGTCGGGACGTCGGGAAGCGCCGGCGCGCGCCGGCCGCTGGTGATGGCGAGCGCCTTCAGCTTCCCGGCGCGGATGTGCGAGAGCAGGATCGGCACGTCGAAGATTCCCATCTGCACCTGGCCGCCGACGAGGTCCGTGACTGCCGGTGCCGCCCCCTTGTAAGGCACGTGCACCAGGTCGACCTTCGCTTCCGCCTTGAGCAGCTCGCCCGCGAGGTGGGTGATGCTGCCCGCACCGGCGGAGCCGAAATTGACCTTGCCTGGATTCGCCTTCGCGTAGGCGATCAGCTCGGCGAGGCTTGCGACCGGCAGCGACGGGTGCACCGCCAGCACTTCCGGCACGCGCACCACCGTGGTGATGAGCGCGATGTCCTTCTTGATGTCGTAGGGCAGCTTCGCCAGCGAAAACGGCGCGATCACCAGCGGCGAAGCGCTGTTCATGCACAGCGTGTAGCCGTCGCCGGGTGATTTCACCGCGCGCTCGACGCCGAGAACGCCACCGACGCCCGAGATGTTCTCGACGATCACCGTCTGGCCGAGCTCGGCCGCCATGCCCTGCGCGAGCGAACGGCCGAAGATGTCCGCCGGCCCGCCCGCCGGGAAACCGATCACCATCCGCACCGGCTTCGAGGGGTAGCCCTGCGCAGCCGCCCCCTGGCAAATCAGGAACAATGAAAGGAAAAGAAGCTTCTTCACGTCATCCTCCTCAGTCGCATCTTATGGTCATGCCGCCGTCGACGACGATCTCCGTCCCGGTGATGAAGCGCGCCTCGTCGGAGGCGAGAAACAGCGCGGCGTTGGCCGTATCGCGGCCGTCGCCGGCGAAGCCGAGCGGAATGCGCTTTTGTCTCTCTTTCAGGAGTTTTTCCACGTCGCCACCGGCGCGTTGCTTGGCGAGCCGCGTCTCCACCATCGGCGTATGCAACTGGCCCGGTACGATCGTGTTGACCCGGATTCCCTTGGGCGCGTACTGCACTGCGACCACGCGCGAAAGCTGGATCACGCCCGCCTTGGTCGCCGCGTAGGCGACCTGCGCCGACCCGGTCCAGCGCAGGCCCGAGCTCGAGGCGATGTTGATGATCGCTCCCGAACCCTGCTTCTCCATCACCGGCAGCGCGTGCTTGCAGCCCAGGAAGACGCTTTTCAGGTTGTAGTCGACCTGCGCGTCCCAGACTTCCTCGGACATCTCCACCGGGCCGCCCGCCGCGGAGCCGCCGACGTTGTTCACCAGGATATCCAGGCGGCCGTAGTGCTCGAGGCAGCTCGCGACCATGGCCTTCATGGCTTTGCCGTCGGTGACGTCGCAGATGTGGCTGCGGATATCCGAGGAATGCTTCAGTGTTGCGTCGAGATTCTTTTCATTGGTGTCGACGGCGAAGACCTTGGCGCCTTCATCGGCAAAGCGGGTGGCAATCGCGCGGCCGTTCCCCCAGCCCGGGCCGACCGAGCCCGCGCCGGTGACGATCGCGACCTTGCCCCTTAGCCTTGAACCCATACCACTAGGACGGGCGAGGATTGAAAGATGGTTTCGGCTCGGCCATGATGCAAGCCGATTCTATGATGAAGATCATTCCGAGCGGCGCCGCGCTCGGTGCCCGCGTCGAGAGCATCGACCTCGCGAAGCCGCTATCCGCGGCCGACGACGCGGCGATCGTCGCCGCGCTCGGGAAATACGGCGTGCTGCGCTTCCCGCGCCAGAAGCTCGACGCCGCGCAGCTCAAGCGTTTCGCGGCGACATTCGGCGAGCTGGAGATCAACGTCGCTTCCGGCGCCTACCAGGAGCCGGGCCATCCCGAGGTGATGATCCTCTCCAATATGGTCGAGAACGGCCGGCCGATCGGCCTCGCCGACGCGGGGCAGGGCTGGCACACCGACATGTCCTACAGCCGCGACATCGCCTTCGCCAATGTGCTCTACGGCTTGAAGATCCCGCGGCGTGACGGTGTGGCGCTCGGCGCGACCGAGTTCTCCAGCATGCATGCCGCCTATGAAGGGCTTCCTTCCGATGTGAAACGAAAGCTGGATGGAAAAACCTGCCTGCATGACTTCAACAAGTTCTGGGAAATGATGCGCCAGGAGAAGGGCAGCAAACGCCCGCCGCTCACCGAGGCGCAGAGGCAGGCGAAGCCGCCGGTTTCGCATCCGATGGTGCTGACGCATCCGATCACCGGCGGCAAGGTGCTCTACGCCAACCCCGGCTACGCGGTGCGCGTCAACGAGCTGCCGCGGAGAGAAAGCGACGAGCTGCTCGAGTTCCTGTTCGAGCACCAGCTGCAGCCGGAGTACCGCTACGCCTCGCGCTGGGAGGAGGGCGATGTCCTGATGTGGGAGGACATCGGCACCATCCACAGCGCGGTCGCCGACTACGGCCCGGGCGAGCACCGGCTGGTCAAGCGCTGCCAGGTGATGGC